>Ga0302325_10029765_pt1 | contig 11278 bp, 8 predicted proteins | sample Palsa_T0_2_FD_201948 | JGI IMG/M metagenome (GOLD analysis project Ga0302325, IMG submission 201948) | Peat permafrost microbial communities from Stordalen Mire near Abisko, Sweden - Palsa_T0_2 | ecosystem: Environmental > Terrestrial > Soil > Palsa > Peat permafrost | place: Sweden: Abisko...
GATCCATGGACGGACCGAACGGTGCGATGGGCGGGGTGCGGCTTGAATACCCGGAAGATTACGATCGACCTAACCCGTACCCCTATCGGCCCGGACGGAAAACCGATCGATCGGGCCACGATCTCGCCGTGGGCGGGGAATCGCCTCGACATCCCGATGATTCCCGTGGAGGGAAAGAATCATTCCACACTGATCGCGGAGCCGGACGACGCAATGGTCAGCCTGCTCGTCGACTTTATAAAGCTAGGCGAGCCAGGCGGCGAATCCCACGATGCATGGCTGCAACGGGCGCAGCAGTACGGGGCACCCGCCTTGGCCAAAATGCTAATCAATCCAGGGAGCGGGTCGGCCGGAGTGGGAGCAGACGTCAAGAAGTTCTTCGGGCATGTCTTTGGTGAAAGCCCGGAGGCGCCAATGGAGGGGTGGCAGCAATTCGTGGTGCATGCGGTTGATGAGAGGGGCGACGGCATCCCTGATTACATGATCGAAGTCTTGACGCAACAACCGGACGGTACATGGGACGAATTCAAAGACATGTACACGGATGTGCACGCGTACGGCCCGGATTCTAGCTTCCGGTGTTTCCATGTCCGGTTGCCCGCAGGTGTTTCCGCGGGGAAGATCCCGTTGCGAGTGCGCATTAACGCATCCACGGGCACTGAATTAATGGCTTATCAAGGATACGGGACCGAGGTGCGACAACTGAGCGCCACGGCCGAGCCGGTGGAACTCGATATCACCGATCTAGGAACTGGAAACGGGAGCCTTTTTTGTCCATTCACTACGACGCTGATTGAGATCGTATTGAATCGTGAACCATTGCCGTTCAATGAGACGAGCAGAATTCTGCAATGGCTACCGTCGTGAGCAGGCTTTCAGTAACCATCCTTATCACCGGCGCAGCGGCACAGCCAGACGCGGCCCTCCGCGGTGGTTCTGCCGGCGAATAGTGTATCCAGCGAGCGGCGAATCCACTCCGGCAAGGCACGGTGAATACAGATGGCCCCTCGCCCCAAAGGTTCCACCATGCAGGCGCAGCGATTGTTGCGCCAGGAACGCGAGGAGTGTATCCGGCTGCAGCTTGGGCACGTGACCACCGGCTGACCCGCTGCAAGTTCCAAACCATTGGGGTCGCGTATGCCGGCATACTTCGATCCCGCCGGCAAGAACTGGAGTTGCAAAGACCGGAAGTGGCGTACCGCGGCGGCGGCGAGCCAGAATGACCACGCCCCCGGCAACGCAAGCAACACCAGCAATCCAGCCACATACGGCCACAGAGTGCCTTTTACATCGGGGATGAAACCGGGTGGGATCACCTGCTTCACGTCGTTGGCGACCTTGTCCGATTGGCCGGATTCGCGCCACACCAGCCGGGCTTCCACTTTTTCGCGCAGGCCATCCGGGCTTAACTCGGAGTCGTATTCGACCATTTTCTCTTTCGCGATCGTCCCGAGCGTCTTCTCGAATAACCCGGTCAATTGATTGGGCTGGGGCGCTTCGAGGTAAGTGCCACCGGTGGCCTCAAAGTTTTTCAGATAGGTTCGGTCCACATCGGATCCCAAGCCTATAACAGAGACGGTTATCGATTTGTCGCGCGCAGCCTGAATCACCGACTGTGCGCCCGCGGGTCCTGGAAATTGCACGCTCTTGTTTTCGCGGCCATCGGTAACCAGAAGAACCGTGTGACGGCCTTCGCCGTTCAACAGATCCAGCGCATAGGCAACCGCATCCTGCAAAGCCGTATTTCCATGCGCTTCAAGCGACGCAAGGCCTGAAGACAACGCAGTCCGATCCGCATCGAAACCGGAAATCAACGATGCGCGGTCGGAGAAACCGGCCAATGCGATTCGATAGGGCGCCGGCGCGAGCTGGACATAGCGTTGGATCGCATCCTTGGCTTGGCGAAGTTTCTCGCCGGCCATGCTACCGCTCAGGTCAAGTACCAGAACCGACGATACCGACCACCCTTCCGACAACGTCTGGCTAGCCACCAGCTTGCCTGCTTCGAAAATCTCGAGTTGTGCTCGATCGGAGTCAGGCAGCGGGTTACCTTGAGGATCGGTGATCGAGACGTAGACGCGAGCTTTATTGCCGTGGAACATCTGAACCTGGGTAATGTGGACGCTGGCCTCGGTCGCGAACAGCCGGACAGAGGAGAGCAGCATCGCCACCGCGACGGTAAGGAACTTGATCGTGACGGGTAGCTTTTCTTTGCCGGGTTCGCCAGCGGGCACATGGGAGATTTTTTCGCTGCCGGAGCTGGCAATCTTCACCTCGCCATGCGGCTCGGCTGAGGTGCGCCGCTCGCGGTAGCACAACCGAGAAGATCCGATCTGAATTACGTCACCATTTCTCAGCAGGCATTCAGCGACAGGATTGCCGTTGACAAGCGTGACGCCCGCCTTGGCGATGTGCCGCAGGCTCGCTCCGCGATGCGTCAGGGTAATCGACGTGTGGCGCTCTCTTGCATCGGGAATCCAGATGAAGACCTGGCCTTTCTTGTCCGAACCGAGAACGGCCTCGTTCGGTTCGTAAAATCGGCTCAATTGATAGACCTGTCCGTCGATCTTCGTGCCCGGGAGGCCTTCGAGCCAAGCATCGGGGAAAATGTTCACGAACAGCGAAACAAACAGAGATATGGAGAGTCCCAGGAGAGTGAGCGCAACGATCGCGCCGTCGGAATAGGTACTCTGCCGTTCGAGCAGCACTTCCAGCAGCGCCCCGGCGAAGAGCCCACCCACCAGCCCTCCCACGATGCCGCGCCACCAGCGTGCTCCCCCATGGACACCTTCCGCGATACCCACCGTCATACCGAGCAGCCCCACGGCGCAAGCGCGTCCAGGTATGCCACCACCCAAGTGATTGTGCAGGATTTCCGACATCGGTACAGACAGCATTCCGCCTAACGCGCCCAGCAGCGCACCAATCGCTCCGGAGCGCACGGCCCGGGCAGTGGAATAGTGGCTGCGGCCTTCCATGAAGCTGGGGAAAAAACCGATGGGTGCGCCGATCAGCAGTCCCAGCACCACGTCGTAGGCGTGACGGTCGAGAGTAGCCGCCGCGCTTCGAAAGATTCCTAGTAAAAGTATTTGATGCAAGGCAGCTCCCATGAGGCCGCCCGCCGCTCCCATCAAACCGAAGAAATAGATCTTGCGTAGCCGTTTCATGGCGGGGTGAGCTTCACCTTGGCCTGGGCCATCTTGGAGGGATCGGCTTTGCTCTTCGCGATTACCTTCACCTCTTGAGCTGCCGCTATTTCCGATGGGGCTTGGTAGGTGCCGTCCTTGATCGACCCTGCTCCCGGCGGATCGATCAACCACTCCACGTTCGTGTCCGCCGCTCCGGTTACGGTTACCGAGAACGGTTGCGAATCAGAGGCTTTGAGAGTCGCCTCGGGAGGACTGATGCTCAGCGCAACTTCAGCGGGGGGCGGGGGCGGCTGATCCGCTTGCTTAGCGGATGTTTTGGCGGGGGGCGGTTGATCGGCTTCCTTAGCGGATGTTTTGGCAGCGGGCTGGGGGAGCACCAAAGAAACGGTGGCAGAATCCGATTGCGACGGATCAGCTTTGCTGGTGGCCTTCACTATCACAGTCGCAATAGTCACTTTCGCCGGCGCTGTGTAAAATCCCTTCTTGTCGATTTTTCCTGCCTTGGAAGGATCGGAGGGATTAATGGTCCAATTCACGTTCTGCGCCGGAGTGACCTTAAATTGCTGCGTTTGGGATTGCATCAAAGTGGCTCGTGCGGGATTGATCGAGACTGATGCGGGCGCGGGCGGTTCAGTTTTGGGCTGCTGGGACGGCGGAGTCACTGCCGGAACGGGCTCAACCACCGGAGCCGAACCGTCGACAGGAGCGGCGCTGGCCGTCGATGGCAGAGGGGCTTGCGAGATCAGCCCGTCGTTCGAAACTGTTCGTAACCTAAAAACCGACCACAGCTGTAGAGAAAAGGACCCTGCCCCAATGGCCAAGATAGCCCATAAAAGAGGGGTAACTAAGGAGCGTTCCTTCCGGATCTTTTTCGAAATGTGCACGGACTGCGACAAGGGTTCCGGTTCGCGCGATTCGCTTTCAGGCGCTGCAGGAACTGCGGGTTGCGCTAGATTGACAGGCGCCTCCTTCTCTGCGGGTACCTGCTTGATCTCTGGCTCTTCCGTTGCATTTTTCTCGGGCGGATTTTCCGGGGCAACGCGCTGGCTCACGTTGGTCCATTCGACGATGGAACTCGGCGACACGTTGTGCAACTCCCAAAAACTTTGTGGAGCGTTCCCTCGAAAGCCCTTCTTGCCCCGCACGAAAAACCCGCCGCGTTTGCCGATCGGATCCACCACCATCGCGACTTGCGTGGGCCGCCTGAACTCCTCGCACACATCCAAATCCCATTTCGAAAGAAAGATGTCGATATTAGGATGGGAATGATACCAGCCTACGCGCTGAAGAATGACGCCTTGACGCCCCAACTCGTCGGTGATCCGGTCCCACTCCGCCCAGCTGTCCGCTTTGATGTCCAGCCGGGTAGGCGAGCCGTCGGTATGCCGTGCGGGAAGGGAATGAATGATATAGACAGTGGTCTCGGATCCGTGGCCCTGCAATTCGTAGCCCAGCAGGAGACCGCCATGTTCGCGCGAAGTGTCGCGCGAAAGATGATCCACCACCTGCCGGTAAACCCTCTGTGACATAACGATGTCGCAGTCGCCGGGGGCTCGCGCATCCTTGGGGGAAAAGTGAAACGTCATACCCCCGAATTTATCCAGCGCGGAAGGCCGCATTTCCCCATCTTTCTGAATTTGAAGAACCCTGTCGGGCGTGGGCGGCTCTGGCGGGAGGATTCGAAGGTTCTTGGGAGGGCCGTCGGGCATACGAAGTTATTTTCCTTTGGATTTCCTTTTCACGCCTTCATTCTTTTTCGAATACTACTGCCGCCATCCTGGACCCGGGCAGCGAGACATGCAGAGGTTCTTTGTGCGGATTCACCGCTTGATCAAGCCAGGCGGCGCGGCTGCGCGAACCCCACTGGCCGTCGGGAGGATCAGGTAGGCCAAGTGCAAGCTGCAACGCTTTCACGGATTCGGCCTTTTGTTGAGGGCCATGCCAATGAAAAATCTGCTCAAAAAAGCGGTCTTCGATTGATTCGCGAGTGGAAATCCTGCAAGCGGCGAGGCCCGGCTCGCCTCGGGAACCCTGGCAATTCCGAATGGAATAAGTTACTTTGGCCCGAGGCTGGCGCGATTCCAAAGCAATGCGACGCGAACCGTCCCGGCCCGCTCCATCGTCGCGGACGAAGAGGCGAATGATCTTGGTAGCGACGGCCGCCGCAACGGGAAGATCTTGAGCTGGTGCCGGTGAAGGGATCGTGGCCTTGAGCGCGGAAGTCTTGGCAGCATCACCGGAACTCGTAGCGCCGATCGCAGGCCTTGCGGGGATCGGGATTCGCCGGGCGGCATAGTGCACGGCGAGAAAAATCGCCAGGACTGCGATGGCGTAGGCCGGAACGGAGGCGTACACTCCGCGCGGAATGCGCGATAAGTGCTGTCCGGTATCGCCCGCGTCGGCATCGGTTCCGCTCCCGACAATACGCATTCGAGGGTGAAAGAACCCGAGCTTCCAGAGCCACAGACCTATCAGAACCATAACCGCCAAAACGAAAGCGTGCCAAGGGGGAAGTAAGTCCTGTCCGGAACGTCCCGCGACGTACCCGGAAAGCAGACCACCCAAAGCCCAGAAAGCAGCGAACCGGACCCGGTGGAGTTTGCGTTCGAACGGGTGCGATTCCGAACGCGGCGCCACGAGGGGAGGCGGAGGATTGGTCGGCGATACGATTCGGTGAACCACCGTCCGCTCGGGGGAAGCAGGTGCGGTCAATGAGAAGCGCAACGGACCGGCAAGCGTACGCGCTTCATAATCGGTCCAATAGAAAAGTCCCCCCTCCATGACTCGCGGATCGATCACCAGCGCGAATTGATGGGGCTGCTGGAATACCGTGTGGGCATCGCGATCCTGTCCGGAGAAAAAAATTCCCTGCGAGGGATGCGTGTGATACCAACCCAAGCGGCACTTTCCCTCTGGAGTAAATCGTTCGGCCATCTGCTGGTCCACGAGTTCCCAGGCACTCTCGTCGAACCGGACGTGTGCTTCGGAACTGTCCAGGGATTGGACTGGGATCAGGTCAGTGAGCGTCGCGTAGTATCGAATTCCAGGACTGGCTTCGGCGCCCGAACGCTCATAACGGTAACCCACGAGAATTCCTCCTACTTCGCGGCCGTGAGAATTGCTGTCTCCACAATGCGCGACAAGAGCCTGGAGTGCCTGGCTTGAAATGACGACTTTAACTTCTCCGGCTCCGGAATCGTAAGAGAGTTCCGGAACAACGCTCGATCCAGCCTCGCGGCCTGCGGCAGTAGATCCGGGAACTTGCTTGGGGCGCAAGGAGATCTTCGAGAATTTAAGGCGATCGGCCGCCGCCAGCAGAATCGTCCGGAAGGCCACGATGCGAACCTGGCGCGGATTACTGCTCGAAGGCAAAACTTTCTCCATTCAACGACACCCGCCGACAGCGCTCAATTACGGAACTTAACTCGAGGCCCTTCGACCGGCGGCACGCGGCCGGTCACTCGAATCCGCAAAGACTCTGCAGGAGCCTCGGGTGGCAGCGACGGTTTGGGGACGCCGGCTTCGGCCGCACGAGTTTTGATTACGAGGCCGCCTGGGTCGATTGGCTTTACGAATGGCCGGTTGTCTACGTACTTGCCGGCCGCCTTGTTCACGATTCCGCGCGGCTCGGCAAATTCGCGAACCCATTGGGCAACCTTTTGATCCAACGGATACGGCGGAGTAAACTCGGCGTGATAATTCTTGTACTGGACCATCTCGAACATCTGACGGCACAGGTCGTCGAGGCCCCTTCCCGCCAGCCACTCAGCCTTGTTCACGCACACGCCTTTCGGCTCTTCGTGCTGGATATTGGGGTGCCAGATGGGAGTGATCCAGCGCAGCTTCGGCACCTCCGCGGGGAAATCGTCATCGCAATAAATATCCACCTGGTGCTTAGTGAGGTAGATTGGCTCCTGCGTTTGCGGGTCGATATCCACGATACCCCTGCACAGAAAAGTTACCTTATAACGTTCCGGTTCGCTGCCCGGATGGCTGTTCACCGGCTCGGCCTTAACATGCTCACTCTCTTTGTTCATGAGCTCCAAGCGCGTCCGTTCGGTTGCCAAGCGAGCCTGGCGAGGGTTGGTGGGCTGAGGCGAACCCATAGCTGTCATCCCAACGATGCCGCTCCGGCAACCGTGCTGCGGATCACCGACAGCCGATGCCCGTCGCGGACGCCGTTCTCTTCGAGCGTGCGCGGGGGATCGAGCGGGCGGCCGGTGTCCTTGTTATCGACCCGCCAGTTGATGGGCCGTCCTTCCGCGTCGGTAGTGGGAAGGCGCAGGCCGTTCACTAGTCCGCGCACGAACTCCTCCGCGCTCATATCCGGCGGAGCCTCTACCTTGTGGTTGTCTCCGCCTTGCGTGAAGACCTCCAAATTCATATCCGTCATCGTTCAGCCCCCCTCGCAGAATTCATCGAAATCCTTTTGCTCCCGGCCGCCGCGCTTCTCTCATCCGGCGATCAGGGCCGCTCCATCCAGCGGACATTTGCCTCTTAACAACTCCTCGCCGCACCGCGCATGAACCACGTGCGCCGAGTTCAGGCTGCAAGCCACCGTCTCGGATTGTGAAAGCAACTCCAACCCGCATGCCGGGCAATGAACCGGCGCCTCGCGGATCACCAGGGGCGGTGGCTGATGGTTCCGAAAACGAACTCGCGACGGCTTCTGGACGGCCTCCGCAGTTGGGGTTTGCTTTTCGCCCCACAACCGGACCTTGAGCGACCGGTAAAGTTCCAGCAGCCACGCGAGTAGCCGGCTCGGCCAAGCCCGCGACTCCGGCTTGCGGTCCCTGAACTGAATTCTCCCCGCCATTGAAACGTCCCAATTACTCCTTACTCCTTACGCTCACCTCTTCGCTCTTTTGGATCGTTTCCGGGAAGTCTGCGGCATCCCCCGTCAACTCGTACGACGCATACGCGCCGTCCCCACGAACCTCTAAAATATCCCAGCTCGGAATCCCGAGACTGCTCAGCGGCAACGATGCGAACGCCTCGGTACCCCGAACGGCATGGGTGGTCTCTAGAATTCGCATCTGACCGCACACCGGGCAGCGGGCATCCTCTTCGGTGAGCAGGCGAACCGGCTTCCCCAGAACTTCCACGCTGTCACCTTTCGGACACCTCACTTCGGTGACAATCTCGCGCCCCAGTTTGAGCGAACCCTCCTGGCCGGTCTCGGCCTTAAAACGCGCCAGAATCTCCGCAGCGGAAGTGACGCTGGCGCGGAACTCGGGGACTTCAGTGATCGTTCCAAAGCGGAAATGACCGTCGCAAACTTCTTTGCGGTCCATCGCTGTAACGTAAATATCGTTGCTCTCGCTGTTCACCACCAGCCGTTTGCCGATCAAGGCCCGCTTGAAATCACCGTGCAGAAGTTTAACGCCCTCTTGTACCTGCATGGCCCCAACGATGGATCCCATGGTGGAGGTGGTGGGAACTTTGCCCAGGGCGAGGTTCCGCACTGCGATCACCCGGCAAGAGGCGACGTCGCTGATGATCCGCTTTTCAAGCGCCGTCATATTGCACTCGTAGCAGGGACCCAGATCGGGTGCATAGACGACGATCTCCCCCAGCAGGTTCTCCATCGAGCCATCCACCCATGCCTTGCCGAGCTTTTCGCACATTCGATTCAACGAGCGCCGAGCCAGGCGGCTATCCAGGCACGAAAAGATCATGTCCATTTGGCGGACTAAGCCCAGCCCGAGAACCTCGTCCAAATCGCCATTTAGCGGCAAGATCTCCACATCCGGGTTGACATCGCGCAGTCGCGCGGCGATAACGTCAACCTTGGCACGGCCATGATCGGCCTCGCGAAAAAAGACGGAGCGCGAGAGGTTGGCCATCTCCACCGTATCCCGGTCCAAGATGGCGATCAGCCGCACGCCCATCATCGCGAGATTCTTGGCTACTTCGTTTCCCAGCGCGCCGGCACCGATCACCAGCGCACGGGCTGAGCGCAATCTGGGAAGTTCCCAAACCGAGCTAATGGACAGCGCGTGGTAACGGTCTTTGGTGTGATCTACGATGTGCAGAGCGCCCATAATCTATCGATGTTTGGCGTCGACTTTATCATTCACTCCTTGGAAAGTCAATATTCAGCATTCCACCGAAAAGAGTAGGATAAATTGCATTCGTATTCTGACATTCAGGCCAGCGGTGGCAAGGGCAGACCGACGTAGGACTTGGCTATTTCGTTGACAACACTGCATTTCGATTCAATCTGTTTCTCGCTTCACCAAAGGCGTCATTCTTTGTCTCAGTAGCTTTGATGACACAGAATGGCGCCTCTTTTCCAAGGAACGTCTCGACCTGTTCCTTCTTTTGGTACGTAACTGGTACCTAAAATTCTTGTCGCCAATCGGCCGTCTTGCTATAAGCTATATGCGAACAAAAGATCTGACTGCCGGTAGCACGGATCTACACGACAACCGGCTGGCTCCTCTGAAGGAGATCCCCATGAAAATAACCCTCGGTGACCGACCCGCCATAAGTCTCGGGCGTAGTCCTGCGGCTGGGGCGCGAAGTCTGAGAATCGCTCGCCAGTCCGTTTCCGATCCGGTGGACTGGAACAAGACGGAAACTACGCGCTATCTTTGCGCTACCGCTCATCTCGACGAGAGCTTTCGCGATCGCGTGATTCATAAACTCAGGAAAGGCAAGCACCAGGCTATCGCCGTCTCCTATGGGGTGGACATGGCTACCGTGCTGAAGCATTGTCTCGCGGCCCGCCGCAGGGCGCGGTTTCGGAATTTGGTTGTCGGGCTAGCCATCGCGCTGAGTTATTTGCTCTTTCGTGACGGTGCGGCCGTTCCGAATAGCACGCTTGCCGTGATCTCTTTCGGGCTCTTGTTTTTGGTGGCGTATGCGGCAATCCTGACCGAGAAAATACTCCGTGAACACCTCACGGTTCGAAAGTATCTCCTTGAGACCAACTACAATCCCGATTGCGTAACTTATCCCGGAATGGCCGAACTGGTTCGCGATCTTTCGGACGCGCGTGAATCGAATGTTATGATCTACAGCGGCTTCTCGCCCTTCGTGGGGTCGGGGACGAACATCGGCGGATGGTCGTTCGCGGTGGATACTTCGCGAGGCAAGGACGACTTGGGCCGGATCCGTTCCCCACAGCCGTTCAACGTGAAAGACCTGTACACAGAGATCAGCGCTTCGCTGGCAAACCTCGGCCTTGGCAAACTCGCCATGGAGGACAAGTTGTGTGTGAACGGAAGGGACATCCGCGACGATCCGCGGTTCCTTCCAAACCTCCTGGAGCGGCCGATCACGAAGGTAACGCCGGATGTAATCGATGGAAGCGTTGAAAATCCGTCGAATGAAGTCCGGCATTACAAACAGATTCGTGTGGTGGATTGGAGCGGCGAATTGGTGCTGAGCATCTTCCTCCGCCTTGCAAAACCCGGCAGGAATCTGTTCGTGGAAACCACGTTTTGCCTGCTCGCACCCGTGGATGCGCCCTACCAAAAGGTGGACGCGATGAATCCCGAACCTGGCATACTCGACTGGCTGTGGACTGGGATCTCCTGCGCGGTGGTAACCGTTGTGAGTTGGCTTCTCTGGCCTCTTTGGGTCGCTTTTAAACTATTGAACCTGTATGGAAAGTGGCTGATAGAGGTCCTGTCGCGCAAAGTGATCCGGAGAAATCCCACTTTTGATCGCGGCGCAGTAAGTTCGGTTCGAGAGGATGTCGCTTCGCGGGAGTATCAGCGCTATTTCCAGAAGCTGGATAAAGAAATGTACGTGAAGATACTGGAAGGGCAGATGATCGAGGTGATCGTCCGTTTCCTGGACCAGAAAGACATCGACACCTCAGACCTGAAGGAGCGGAGAACCACTATTCTGAACAACGGCGTCATCGTTTCGGGCACGATGTCGGTTCAAGGCGAAACGGTAGCTATGGGTGGGCAGGCCCGCGCCGAGAAGCGCGAAGCATCCCGGCCCGCCCATGCGTGATGCTTGGCGAAGCAAGGAGAAAAAGCTATGAGTGAAAACAACGAAGGCGTTATTATTTCAGGGCATGCAGAGATCAAAGGCGAAGTGCTCGCGCTTGGCAGCGGGGCCAAGGCGCAAAAAATCGTCAATGGATCTGGTGAAGCATTGCCGTCGAAGGA
>Ga0302325_10029769_pt1 | contig 11277 bp, 8 predicted proteins | sample Palsa_T0_2_FD_201948 | JGI IMG/M metagenome (GOLD analysis project Ga0302325, IMG submission 201948) | Peat permafrost microbial communities from Stordalen Mire near Abisko, Sweden - Palsa_T0_2 | ecosystem: Environmental > Terrestrial > Soil > Palsa > Peat permafrost | place: Sweden: Abisko...
GGACCGGTGGCTACCGTGGGCATGCTCGCGGCCTTGGCCTGGAAGATTCCGTGGTCGCTGACGCTGCACGGTCCCGATGAGTTTTTCGATCAGGAGGCCTTCTACCTGCGGCGGAAGATCGAATCCGCCAGCTTCGTGATTTGCATCAGCGACTTCTGCCGCAGCCAGGCGCTGCGGATCGCGCCAGATCTGGACGACAGCCGCCTGGAAGTGGTCCGGCTTGGGGTCGATTGCCTTGCACTTCGTCTCCCGGAACCTGGCTCTGCCGCCGCGACCAACCAGCGGAGTCCTCTGCGGCTCGTATGCACTGGACGGATGGTTGCCGCCAAAGGTCATCGCATCCTTCTTGAGGCTTTGGCTCGGCTTGCCACCGAGGGCGTCGACTACTCCTGTACGCTGATCGGCGATGGACCGGAGCGCCGCTCGCTGGAATCCCTGTGCAAGCGATTGGGTATTGAGGGGCGGGTGCGATTTCCTGGCGCCATGGCTCATCGGCAAACCTTGTCCGAGGTTGCGCAGGCCGACGCTTTTGTCTTGGCAAGCTTTGCCGAGGGGCTGCCAGTCGCCCTCATGGAAGCTATGGCGCTTGGTATTCCGTGCGTAAGCACTATGGTTGCGGCAATTCCTGAACTGATCGAAGATAGAAAGAATGGATTGCTGGTTCCAGCTGCCAACCCGGAGGCTCTGCGCATAGCTCTGGGTCAGCTGGCGAACGATGTGGAATTTCGGCTCAAACTGGGCCAGAAGGCCAGAGCTACTGTTGAAGATCGTTACAACCTTGCTACCAACCTGGATGTGCTTGCCCAGACCTGGACACGAAAGCTATCCGGCAACCGTTGAATGAAGGCACGCTTATGCCTCGATTCTGAACTTGTATCGAAGTGATCATGTACGAGGTCCTCAAAGTTGACATCCTGAGGGCAGCGGAAGTTTATCTGAATTGTATACAGGAAATTACTCACTCGGTATTTAGCGTGATGGAGGTTTCCCATGAGACGATTTGTGGTAGCTGGAACAAATTCGATGAGCAGTGACGAAGATAAACTAAGAGAAGCACGAATGCCTCAGAAGATAGTGAAATCCGCCTTGGCTGCACCCCTCGTCTACTGCCAGCAGCTCCTGGTCGGTGTCCTCGAAGGCTGGCGACGGGTGAGCGCCTTCGCAGCGTTGCAGGCCCGGCTCGCCGTTCCATTGCCCACGAGCACTGTCGTTCTGGGCCGGCCCTACGTCTACGGCACGGGACGGGTTCTCTGTGGCGAGAGATTGCTGCTCTATCCCAACCAGTATTTGGAGACTCATGGAGATGGCGAGATTGTCTTGAGCGACGATGTAGTCCTTTCCACTGGGGTCCATCTGGTAGCTTATGCCGGAATTTTTATCGGGAAGGGGAGCATGATCGGCGAGTACACAAGCATTCGCGATGCCAACCATACTCGCGAGGAAGGCCGGACGCTGCGCGATTCGACCCACGTAGCCAAGCCGATCGTTATCGGGAGCCAGGTTTGGATTGGCCGCGGAGTCGTTGTGCTCAGCGGAATCACTATCGGGGACGGAGCAACCGTCGGCGCCAATGCCGTGGTCACTCGAGATGTTCCTCCGGGAATAATAGTGGCGGGTGTGCCGGCTGTTCCGATTCAAAGAGAGACTTCCGCGTCCGTGGAGATGTATCCATGACTGGGGCCATCGTTGCTCCTCCATTGCCGCCCAAACTACCCGTCCTCTCAGTTGTCATCATTGGCCGCAATGAGGGAGAACGCCTCAAACGGTGCATTATGTCAACTCAGGCCGTCGAAGGCTGGACGCCAACCGAAATCTTATATGTGGACTCAGGCTCGACGGACGGCAGCCTCGAACTCGCTGCCAGCCTCGGCGCCACTGTGCTGCCACTTTCGCCGGGAGCCTTCACCGCAGCGCGTGCGCGCAATCTAGGCTGGCGTCGAGCCGCAGGCGAGCTGGTCCTTTTTCTCGATGGCGACACGATTCTCAATGCAGATTTCCCCCTCGCCGCGCTGGCTGAATTGCAGAAGAATTCCGCCAACGCAGCTGCCTGGGGCCATCGCCGTGAGATCTGTCCCTGTCTTTCCGTGTATGTCCGGGTGCTTGATCTCGATTGGGTTTTTGCTCCCGGTGAGACCCCTTACTGCGGCGGCGACGTGCTCATGCGCCGCGCAGCTCTGGAGTCGGTGGGTGGTTTCGATGAGACACTCATTGCCGGCGAAGAGCCGGAGATGTGTCGTCGCATGCGCACCCTCGACTGGCACATCCAGCACATCGATCATCCGATGACTTTGCACGACCTTGCCATTACCCGCTTTTCCCAATATTGGCGCCGCTCCCTGCGAGCCGGGTATGCTTTTGCTGCGGTTTCAGCTCGCTTTCGCGATACTTCTGACCCAATGTGGTCGGAGGATGCGCGGCGCAATCGCCTGCGGGGTCTCTTCTGGATAGCCACGCCTCTTGTTGCGCTCACGGCCTCGATCGCACTGATGTCTCTGTTGCCGTTGGCCCTTTGGCTTCTAATACTTGTGGCCGTAGCCGCCCGAACCGCATCGCAAAATCGCTGGAAACGGGCTCCGTGGACTACCTTGTTGCTCTATGGCTTCCATTCACATCTGCAACAAATCCCAATCTTCTTCGGGCAATTGCAATTCTTGTTCAACGGCAACAAGGCTCTGATGGAATACAAGGACATCTCTCCTCTCGCTGAAAAGCCGCCCGCGGAAAAACTAGAGACCCGCCAGCCATGAGCGCCGAAAGACCTCCGCAAGAGAAGAGCATCCTCACGCTTTCCACGCGCGAAGTCTATCGCAATCCGTGGCTTTCCCTGCGCGAAGATCAGATCCTGCGCTCCAACGGCAAGCAGGGTATTTATAGCGTCGTCGACAAAGAAGACTGCGCGGTCATCATTCCTCTCGACATCAATGAGAAAGAGGATGAGGGCCGCGTCTGGCTCGTCGAACAGTTTCGTTACGCCGTTCAGCAGCGCTGCCTCGAACTGCCCCAGGGTGGTTGGGAGATGAGCGATGTCGATCCTGAAGAACTGGCCCGAGGCGAACTCAAAGAGGAACTCGGACTACACGCCGAACGGATGATCTATCTTGGAACGATGTGGATCGCCTATGGCTTCGCCAACCAGAAGCAGCACGTCTTTCTGGCCACCGGTCTCACTCCTACAGAAACCGATCCCGATCCCGAAGAGCACGATTTGGTGGCGCACTCCGTTCCGATCGCCGAGTTTGAGAAGATGATGCTCGACGGTGTCATCCAAGATTGTTGCACCCTTTCCGCCTGGGGACTTTATCTAATGTGGAGGCGAAACCATCGATGAGGATCTCTCAACATAGGCTTTTGGAGGAACACTCATGACAGCTGCTCATTCCGACGCTTTCGTATTCTTCGGTGCAACCGGCGACCTTGCTTACAAGCAGATTTTTCCAGCGCTCCAGGGACTGATCCGCGACGAAGGCTTCAACCTGCCCATCATCGGCGTGGCCAAAGCAGGCTGGACGCTGGACCAGCTCAAGGTTCGCGCCAAAGACAGCCTCGCGCATCACGGCTGCATCGACCCGGCCATCTGCGATAAGCTCCTGGACCTGCTGCGCTACGTGGATGGCGACTACAACGATCCCAACACCTTCACGCAGCTTCGCGCGGAGTTGGGCCAGGCGCAGAGGCCGTTGCACTATCTCGCCATTCCGCCCAGCCTTTTCGGAGCTGTTGCCGAGAATCTCGCCAAGTCCGGCTGCGCCGAGAATGCCCGCGTGGTCGTGGAAAAGCCCTTTGGACGCGATCTGGAATCGTCGAAGGAGCTGGGCCGCACCCTGCATCAGTTTTTCCCTGAAAATAGCATCTTTCGAATCGACCATTACCTGGGCAAGGAGGCGGTGCAGAACATCCTCTACACGCGCTTTGCCAACCCGATGTTCGAGCCCATATGGAACCGCGATCATATCCGCAGCATTCAGATCACCATGGCCGAGAGCTTCGGTGTCCAGGACCGGGGCAAGTTCTACGATGAAGTGGGCGCCCTGCTCGATGTGGTTCAGAATCACATGTTGCAGGTCGTGGCCAACCTCACCATCGATCCCCCTACAGGCGAGGATTACGACGGGGTACGCGACCGCAAGAGTGAACTGATGCGAGCCATTCGCCCGCTCAAGGCCGAGGATGTGGTCCGGGGGCAATATGACGGTTATCGAAAAGTACCGGGCGTGGCTCCAGGGTCGCCCGTCGAGACTTTTGTCGCCATCAGGCTCGAAATCGATAGTTGGCGCTGGGCCGGTGTGCCGATCTATGTCCGCGCCGGAAAATTGATGCCGGTAACATGCACCGAGGCGTTAATTGAATTCAAACGGCCGCCGAAAGAGACCTTCGGGGAGCTGGTGCCGAACACATCGGCACACATGCGCATCCGCGTCAGTCCGGATATGACCATCGGCCTCGGCGTGCGGGTCAAGACTCCAGGTGAGCGAATGGTGGGCCGCGATGTCGAACTTGAACTTCATCGCCAGGCCGCCGACGACATGCCGCCTTACCAAAGACTGCTGGGGGACGCCAGCCGGGGCAACACCGAACTTTTTTCGCGGCAGGATTTAGTCGAAGCGCAATGGCGAATCGTGGAACCGATCCTGGGAAATGTCACGCCCTACTATTCCTACGCACCGGGAACCTGGGGCCCGGAAGAGGCCGATCAGCTCATCGGAAACAACGGGCCATGGCTGGACCCGTTCGTTCAGGATACGGACAAGTAGGAATCGATCGCCTGAACTCCCGGTTGTCCAGGTCGGATTCCGATTCAGGCCACTGTTTCGGGCGGATTTCTATATGTACGAATAATTTCGTTGACATATACGAACATCCTCGTATATTGTCTCGTTCATGGTGAAGAAGCGGGAAATACCGAGGCCGACCGAAGGAGAGCTGGAGCTTTTGGGCATTCTTTGGGAGCGGGGCCCGGCCACGGTTCGAGAGCTGTTTGAAGCGGTGAATACCAGGCGCGTAGTGGTCTACACAGGCGTGCTGAAGTTGCTGCAGATCATGACCGAGAAAGGCCTGGTCGAGCGGGATGAGCGGGAGCGCGCGCACGTCTATCGGGCGGCAATCTCGCAGGCCGACACCGAGGTACGATTCCTGCGCGAGTTGAGCGAAAGGTTCTTCGCCGGCAGCGCGGCGCAGTTGGCGCTGCGTGCGCTTGAGATGGAAAAGGCCAGCGGCGCCGAACTGGATGCGATCCGGAGATTGATTGCGAAGAAGGATGTTTCGCGAACTTAGCAGTCGGAACCTATGCAGGGAGATTTGCGATGAGCGGATTGGCGATGGGGTGGCTATCTCGTGGGGAGTCAATAGCGCTGGGCTGGACACTGCTGCATTTTTGCTGGCAGGGAACTGCGATCGCAGCGGTCTACGCATTTGCAGACCGGTTGACTCTGCGTGCCTCCCCGGTAGTGCGGTATGCAGTCGCGGCCGGTGCTCTTGCACTGATGCCACTGATATTCCTGGCGACCTTCGCAGGCGAGATGCGGACAGCGCCTCCGGCCCACGCAAATCCAAACGCTTCGAGAGAGTTCACGGCATCGCTGGGCCGCGGTATCGAAGAGCCGGTCTCGCAGCCCAATCCCACGTTGCCCAATCCCACACTGCTTGCCGCGATCGCTGGAACACCGGGCAGTTGGCTGGCGAAGGATACAGAGCGAATCTTGCCCTGGCTGGATGCGCTCTGGATGTTGGGCGTCCTGCTGCTTGCTGTGCGCACGATGGGCGGATGGCGGCAATTAGAGCGGTTGCGCAGGCAGGCACGCGGCATTGTGCCGGCGCACGTCGAGCAAAGTTTTCTGCGCATCTGCGAGCGCGTACAAGTTGGCCGCCGAGTCATGCTGCGCGTATCCGATCAGGTCATCTCGCCAATGGCGATGGGAGTCTGGCACGCAACCGTCATTCTGCCCATCAGCGCCGTCCTGAGCCTGACGACAGAGGAGCTGGAGGCGGTTTTGGCGCATGAACTGGGTCACATCCGCCGCTGGGATTACGCCTTCAATCTATTGCAGACTGCGCTTGAAACAGTGCTGTTCTTTCACCCCGCGGTGTGGTGGCTGAGCCGCAAGGTTCGCGACCGGCGCGAGGTCTGCTGCGATGAGATCGCCGTGCAGAGCTGCGCGGATCCAATCGTTTACGCGCAAACACTATTGCGGCTGGAAGAGCAGAAGCTGACTGGAATACGGCTCGCCGTAGCCCAAAGAGGCAGCGGAGGATCGCTGTTCGGAAGAATCAAAAAGGTACTCGGAGAGGATGAACCAATGGAAAGCGGAATCACGGGTGGTGTGCGGGTCGCAGTGGCCGGTCTGGTCGTGTTTGGGTTGCTGCTTGGGCCGAAGGTAAGCGACGCGGCGGCAGCTTCTCACTCTGCCGCCGATCATGCAGTGGTGTTGGCGTCCGATGGCGCTTCGCCAACAATTGAAGAGAGCTCGGCGAACGCGGCTGCGAGCCCAACATCGGGCAACCGTGCGGAGACTACGAAAGCGGCGCCTTCCACTCACGCTCAACCTGATGCAGGGACCATGGAAGTTGCGTCTCTGCGCTCGGACGCGCAGGCTTCGGCCGGCCTGGCGATGATGCAGGCCGAATCGAAGTCCGATTCGAAGCCTGAGTCGAAGGGAGTTTCCTACATCGACGGGATGCGCGACGCGGGCTATCCGCTGGATTTGAACAACGACCTGAACACCTTGATCTCCTTGAAGTCTCTCGGCGTGACACCCGAATATGCGAAGCAAATGGGCGCGTTGGGATTTGGCAAGCCGACCGTTCACGAGCTGATTTCGCTCAAGGCGCTCGGCGTGACCCCTGAGTACGTAGCGGAGCTGAAGCAAAGCGGGCTCGGACCGAAGGACTTTCACGAAGTCACGACAGAGAAGGCTCTTGGCATCACTCCGGAATACTCAGCGGAGATGAAGAAGACAGGCTTCGGCGAGTTGAACTTGCAGGAACTCATATCCCTCAAGGCTCAGAATGTAACCCCCGAATATGTGAGCTGGCTCAAGCAGCAGTTTCCTCAAATCACGCTGGACCAATTGCGGCAGGCCGCAGTCTTCCATCTGGATGACAAATTCCTCGCCCAGGCCAAGAGCCACGGCTTCGACGGCAAGGATCTGGAGAAGCTGCTGCGCCTGAAAATTTCCGGCCTGCTGGACGAGTAGTTCGGCTTCGATTCCTTTTCTATTTCAATTCGTGCGAAGAAGGAGGCATCATGCGTGGTGCTGTTCTGGGACTGTGTCTGTTGGCGATGACTGCGGCTGCGTCTGCCGAAACATCCGGCAAATGCTCGATTACTGCCGGACGCTGGGATGGAAAGATATCGTTCAGTTGGGATCGCGGAGATTGCGCCCAGCAGCAGCACTGCCGCGAGGGCGACTCCGAGATGCAGTGGAGCAGGTGGACGGGCATTGCGCCCGAAGACCTGCAGCACGAAGGCGCGACGCTTGATGCGCGCATGACCGCCGAAGCTGGAGAGATGCGCTGTGCCGGGAAGGTGCATGACGGTGCGTTGCAAGGCAGCTATTCCTTCACTCCCAATCCGGATTTCGTGAAGCGGATGGAGGCGTTGGGCTTCAACGATCAGACTTCGGAGCGGTTGCAGGGCTACGCGATGCTGGATGTGACCATCGCCTGGGTCAAGGACTTGAAGGACGCGCATGTTACGGATATGACGGCGGAAAATCTGATGGGGCTAAGGGCGTTGAAGGTGGATGCCGCATATGTTCGAGCCATGACTGTGGACGGCTATCCAGAGTTGCGCGCCGAAAAGCTGACTGGCATGAAGGCTGTTGGTGTGACGCCGGAAAAAGTACAGGCAGTGCGGGCGATGGGATATTCCCCTAACGAAGAGGAGCTGATTCAGATGAGCGTCTTCAAGATCGATGCTCCGTTTGTGGAGCGGATGAAGGCGCGCGGATTCAAGAATCTGACGATCGCGCAACTGGTCCAGATCAAGGTCTTCAAGCTGGATGAGTAATCGCCAGGGTCATTGCACCCACTGAAAACGACCTCAACTGCCCAAAAAGCGAACAAAAGGAGTAATAAGGGGTGGGGGGGTATTATTTTCTCCTAACTAAATGCGCGGCTCACGAGCTGTTTTCGGCTTTTGCGCACGGTTATCTGCGAATTATGCCAATCCAGCGGGGCACGGAGGATAACTGGGAATGCTGTGGAAAGCGTGGTTCTCAACTCCATCTCCAGTATGCGCCAATCAGAGTTAATTCCACGCAACTGCCCACTGGCCGCGGAATTAGAACTCCTATAAGCACAATTCGCCCAGTCCAATCATGGGCCTGACAGATCAAACTGGGCATCCGCTGCGGCAAACCGAGTGCAGAACGATGGCAAAGTGACCGCGGTTTGCAGTCAAACGACAGCGCTATGCATGCACTTTGAGGGCGTTTTGGCAGCGCTTTGACAGCGCAATGACAGCGGTCCGCGAAGGCTCCTGGCAGGGCTGGGAGTTGGCTTCGATTTTCATGGAGTGTCATTGCTTCAGTCTAGCTCATGGGATCGTAATTCTACGCAACGGAGATGGAGCGCTGGGAGTGGATGGATCTGTATGGGTTTGGGATGGCCTTGTTCGGAGTTCCTGCATACTCATGCTATTGCCCGGGAGTAATCGACCACGGGCCGCGGAATTAGAACTCCGATAAGTACAATTCGCCCTGTCCAGCCGAAGCGTCTTTCTCGACATTCCTTACGGAGCCGGATCGGATTTTCGCGCCCATGCGTGCGAGTCCGCCGTCTCGCGCCATTTTGACCTCCGCGCTCTTCGCGCGGCCTGCTCTTATGGCTGCCTAAGAACTCGTCCAAAAACTGGGCATTGGAGCTAAGTCTCAACAGAGAGAATCGCGGCCGGACAAATTGAGAAAAGACTATAAAAGGCTATAGGTACAAAGTATCCCACCCTAGCCACAAAAACAAAGACGTGGCGAGGGTGGGGCACCCGCACCCGCTCTTGTGATCCGATGGGAGTTCTTTGGACAGGTTTCTTAGTCCTTCGCTGGATATTCTCTGGTTCCACTGAGTCCAGACAGGCGTATTTCGCGAAAACGGCTTCCATACCGGAACAATCTGCGTCGATTCTTCGTTACTATTTCCAGTACCTGCAATTTCCAATGTTTTCTTCAGCGAAACAATCCATCCCGAAGGAGAAGCTCCTTGTCTCTTGAGATTCGCGGCATATCCAAGCGCTACCCCAATGGCGTCCAGGCGCTCAATAACCTCAGCTTGAGCATCGGCAACAACATGTTTGGCCTGCTCGGCCCGAACGGAGCAGGGAAATCGACGCTGATGCGCACCATCGCCACGCTGCAGGACCCCGATTCAGGGCAGATCCTGCTCAATGGGATGGATGTGGTGGCCAACAAGGACGCGGTGCGGCGCCAGCTTGGCTACCTGCCGCAGGAGTTCGGCGTGTATCCGCGCATCTCGGCTCTCGACATGCTGCACCATCTGGCGGTGATGAAGGGCATCGGCAAATCCAGCGAGCGCAAGGAGATCGTCGATGCGCTGCTGCGCCAGACCAATCTATGGGACGTGCGCAAGAAGTCGTTGAGCACGTATTCCGGAGGCATGAAGCAACGCTTTGGCATTGCGCAGGCGCTGCTGGCCAATCCCAAGCTGATCATCGTCGACGAACCGACCGCCGGCCTTGACCCCGCGGAGCGCAACCGGTTTCTCAACCTGCTCAGCTCGCTGGCCCGCGACGTGATCGTGATTCTCTCCACGCACATCGTCGACGATGTGCGCGAGCTTTGCCCGCGGATGGCCATTATCAGCAATGGAGAAGTGGTGCTGGAAGGCGCGCCGGAGGAGACGCTGGAGCGATTGCAGAATTCAATCTGGAGCATTGTGGTCAAGACCGAAGAAGAGTTTGCGGTCGTATCCGCGCAATTCAAGGTGGTTTCGACCAAGCTGCTGGGCGGCGCGCATGAGCTGCGCATCCATTCGGAGACAGCGCCAGGCGAAGGCTTCCGGCAGGTAGATCCGGAACTGGAAGACGTCTACTTCCTCACCCTGAACTCCCAGCGCGTCCAGTAATCGCCCCTTTACAAGCATCGGCAGGAGAATCGGCTCATGTTTCTGGAATTCTTCTTTTTCGAAATCAAGCTGCGGTTGAAGAGTGTCTCGACGTACTGCTACTTCGCGTTGTGGATGGTGCTGACACTGATCTTCACCGCTGCGCCCGACTTCTTCCTTGGCCCTGGCAAGATTCTGGCCAACGGACCTTACGGGACGCAGCTCTTCGATTTCCAGTTCAGCTTTTTCGGCGCCATTGTTATCGCCGCTGTCTTCGGCACCGCGATTCTGCGTGACTTCCAGCGCGACACGTATCAGTTGATCTTCACCAAGCCTGTCACAAAGTTTGCCTATCTGGGCGGACGCTGGGCAGGCTCGCTGGTGACGACACTGCTGATCTTTCTCGGCATCCCAGTCGGCGAGATACTCGGCACCTTCGCTCCATGGGCCGACCAGACGCGCCTGGCTCCAACGGACCTGGCGATGCTTGCCTACCACTATGCGGTCATCGTTGCGCCGCAGATCTTCTTCCTCGGCACGATCTTCTTTCTGGTAGCCGCGCTCACGCGCCGCGTTATCGTCGTCTATCTTCAGGGAGCAGGACTCTACGCCATCTATTTCATGGGCCTGGTCGCGGTGTCGCGAACGCGCAGCCTCAAGCCATTCTGGCCGGCAGTTTTCGATCCCATCGGATTGCTGTTGAGCGGCAGCGTAACGCGCTATTGGACACCGCTGGAGCGCAACACCCTTTGGATTCCGCTCAACGATATGTTTCTGTGGAACCGCGTCTTATGGGGCTCTTTGGGGCTTGTGGCGCTGTTGGCTGTGTTTGCGCTCTTCCCGATGTCGGCCGAAGCGTTGACCGCGCGTAAGAGCCGCAAGCAGAAGAAGACGGAGCAGGAATCCACTGCGCCGCCCGCTCCCCGTTTCCACAATCTGCTGCCCGCTGTTTCCACGAGGTTTTCTTTCGGCACCGGTGTGCTCCAGTGGCTCTCCCTGACGCGCATCTACTTCCGAAACATCTTCCGGGAGATTCCCTTCTGGGCCATTACTCTGATCATGGTCGCCATCTGCATGTTAAACGGCCACTTCGCCGGCAACGTCGATAACGCGAATGTCTGGCCCGTGACTTATCTCATGTTGCAGGCCATCGAAGGCGGCGGCCTGCTCTTCCTTTTCATCATCGCAACCATGTATGCAGGGGAGCTGGTCTGGCGCGAGCGC
>Ga0302325_10029770_pt1 | contig 11277 bp, 8 predicted proteins | sample Palsa_T0_2_FD_201948 | JGI IMG/M metagenome (GOLD analysis project Ga0302325, IMG submission 201948) | Peat permafrost microbial communities from Stordalen Mire near Abisko, Sweden - Palsa_T0_2 | ecosystem: Environmental > Terrestrial > Soil > Palsa > Peat permafrost | place: Sweden: Abisko...
TGGGGATCATGCAATCTCCGTTGCGGCCGTATGTCGCGCCGCAAGGTGTAAGCCGGCAAGTGGAACACTGCGGGATCAGCCCGGAGTGGCTGTCGTGGTGCAATCGCTGGTACGAGATCTCAACACTTCGGCCAAGCACAAGACGAAGCACCAGGTCGAGGCTGCTGGTGGTAGGTCGCTGGTTGAAGATCGTGCATCCCGAGGTGTCCCGGCCCGACCAATGGACGCGGCAGCTTGCTGCGGAACATGTGGCCGCCTCGGGAAGCTTCCGCGTCGGGGAGCTCGTCGACGACAAGCGAACAAGCTACCCGGACCGGCTACTAAGCGTCGCTTCCCGGCTTGGACATATCAGCGCCCTGCGTTGCTTCTTCACCGATCTGTTGCTCTGGGAGCTGGTTCCTTACCGCTTCGATCCCAAGCAAACCTTTCGCTATCCGCGTGCCTTGGGGCTCCTGCGTTCTCCCAACCCGCGCATCATCGCTGAGGATGTCTGGGCAAAGCTGCTGTGGGCCGGGCTGAATTTGGAATCATCCGATCTGCCGCGCAGTAAGAACCCGCTGAGCCAGGCGACGGTTCCCCGTTATCCCGTGGCCATGATGCGCGCTCTGGCCATCGTGTGGCTGTTCGCGGGCCTGAGGAAGGATGAGATCGCTCGCCTGCGCATCGGGTGCGTTCGCCGGCAAACATCGCGAGATGAAAAGCTCGCAAGGGAGGGTGCAGATGTCTGTCTGCTGGACGTCCCAGCAAATAAGACCAGCGGCAGCTACACGAAACCAGTCCATGGTTCAGTACGCGAGGCGATCGAAGCTTGGCAGGAGCTCCGGCCCGCGATGCAGGCAGTTACCGATGAAAAGACGGGAGAGGTCTTCCAAGTCCTCTTCGGCTATCGTGGCAGATCCATGGGAAGCTGCATCCTGAATCACTCCGTCATCCCGATGCTATGCCGGAAGGCAGGTGTCCCAGACGCTGATGTTCGTGGCCCGATCACCAGTCATCGCGCCCGCTCAACTATCGCGACGCAGTTGTACAACGCGAAAGAACCCATGTCGCTTCTGGCTCTGAAAGAATGGCTTGGGCATCGCTGCCTCGCCTCGACGCAGTGGTATGCCACGGTCTCGCCCGAGAAACTCACGCAGGCCTATGTCGACGCGCGCTACTTCGAGCGCAACGTCGCGGTCGTCCAGGTTCTGCTTGATCGTGCCGCAATCGAAAGCGGAGCGGCCGGCAGGGGCGAGTCGTACAAGTTCGTTCACCTCGGACATGGGTACTGCGCCAACCCGTACTGGGCACAGTGTCAGCACCGCATGGCTTGCCAACGATGCGACTTCTACGTGCCGGGAGACTCGACGCGAGCCCAGGCGCTTGAAGCCAATACGCACAACCAGCGTCTCCTCGAACAGATCCCCGTCACCGAAACGGAGCGGAAGGCGCTCGCCGGCGATCAGGCGGCCCTGCGGCAACTGATCGAGGCAAGTCCAAAACCCGGATCAGGCGCGGTCTGAACTATCCCGAGTCCAGCTTCAGCGTGGTGTTCTTGCTTGGCGGTACAGCCAAGCAAGAACACCACACCTCACACACAAGCTTGACATCTGGCCAATTCCACATAACACCTATCCACGACCGTATGCCTGTGATTCTGCATCCGCGGGACTACGATCGCTGGCTCAACGATTCTGACGAAACACGGCCTCCGATCGACCTTCTTCGACCATATGAATCGGAGAGTATGCGCATGACGCCGGCAAACCGATTGGTTGGCAACGTCCGCAATAACGGCCCAGAGATGTTGAATAGCGCTTGAATTTTTCCACGTGTCTTCCATCAATCAAGCGCGACCACGTGTACGATAGGCCGGTTTTACGGCCACATGGATTTCCCAATACATCTCTGCCATGACAGCGGCAGCGGACCGCAATGGCATCGTTGGATCTGATAGAGTGCCGACTCAGTGACTTCTGTGGAATTCTTTTGGAAACAGGTGTAGTTCAGCTGGTCGTGCGTGGCTATGACGCAGGAGGCTCCGGGTTCGAACCCCGGCGCTCCAGCCGGAATTTCATGCCGCTCGCTAGGCCTTTCAGTGAGTGCTCAACGATCATGCTCCAATTGAGAATCTGGCCATTTCGTAGAGAAGCCGTACTTCTTACCATTGTCGAAATCTGTTCCGCTGATGGAGCTGACCCTCGGCCTTGAGTGGGATGATCGTGAGGGGCGCTACGCGCGTAAACGGCCAACCAAGACTTTCCAGCGCTCCTAGCTTCTCGCTCCACAAGCCGGGCAAGTCCAAATCGTCACTCGAATATATACATTGATAAATTGGCCTTGAACCCCATCTTTCGTTGAGACATGGGCACCAACATCTTTGCTTGAAGACATTTGCACTTGTTCCTCTTCGAACAAGTGCGACGCGTTGGTGACCGACGCGTTTGCTCGCGTCGCCTCGTGAGAGTCGACATCGCGCCAGGAGCGAGGTCGCTCGCGGCGTCATCATTTATTCAGCAGCTATTTGCCTGACTGCTCGGCCGCTATGTAGGCGGCGTACCACTCTGACCAGTTCGCGTCGCGCTGCCCAATACGTTTCTCAAGCTCGCCGTGAGCGGTCTCCGCACGCCGAAAGGCGCTTGCCAGATTGCTCGCCGATGCGAAAGTCGTCGCCGTGGGATCAATGCGCCCAGGCAGCCGCGTCGTAATCTCCTGAAACAGCCAGCCGTTGCCGTCCGGGTCGCTGAACGAGGCGAAGGATCGATAGCTGCCATGCTCCGGGTCCGGACCGTTGACCCGTATCCGCCCAAACAGATACGGCTCGTCCGGGCCAGAGTACGCATCAGCGGCTCCGTGGAAGACCTCGCTGATCTGAACTCCACGACGGAGCAGATTGCCGCGGGCTGCCTCAATGTCGGAGACGATAAGGTAAAGGCCCTGAACCGAGCCCGGAGCCGCCCCAGTGACGTTCTTGCCAAAGATCACAGAGCACCCGGAGCCAGGCGGCGTGAACTGAATCACGCGAAAGTCGTTGCCGTTGTCGTAGTCGGCGTCGAGTCGCCACCCGAGCCTCGTGTAAAACTCCTTTGCCCGGTCCACATCGGAGACGGGGATAACTACGATTTCGAATTTCATGTCGACCGTTGGGACGCTCGACGCGGTGGCAGCGTCATGAGTTTCCACTTCGTCCGTCACATTTGCCATGTTCCTTCCTTCTTTGCTGAGCTCGGCATTCCGCTTGGCAGTCAGGACTTGCAGTATATGAGGAGAGCAATGATTCGCTTCCGCAAGTCGGACAAGTCCAAACCGTCACTCGGATACATCTGGTTTGAGCCCCATGTCTCGTTGAGACAAGGGGCACCAACATCTTTGCTTCAATGCACTTGCTCTCGTTACTCTTTGAACAAGTGCGATGCGTGCGTGACCGTTGCGTTTGCCCGCATTGCCGCGGCGACCATGGCCGCTTCCGTCAGCATCGGGTCAGTGGCTCCCGCCCGGCGCGCATCTTTCATATGTATCTCAATGCAGTAAGGACACTGCGTTGTCAGCGCGACCGCCACCGCCATCAACTGCTTGTGCAGGACATCGATGGCGCCGTCTTTGAACAACTCTGCATTAAATGCCCAGAAGGGTTTCATCACATCAGGTGCATTCTCATCGAGCTTCTTGAGCTTAGTGAGATTTCTCATATCAAACATGGCTGTGACTCCTTTTCGATTTTGTGTAGAGCCCTTCCGCCCTGAAAGGTTGCGGAAAGCGCGTTTGGTTCTACGTTTCAGGGGATTCGAGGCACGCACTCCGGCGTCAGCCACGATGGATAGGAGCTCCGAAGGCAGCACCCGTTAGTCCGCCGTCCACCATCAACTCGACCGCATTGATGTACGACGAATCCTCAGAAGCGAGGAAAAGCACAGCCTTCGCAAGTTCTTCCGGTTCACCCCATCGGCCTAGAGGAACCTTCGAGGAAAACGAATCAGCCAGCTTGGCGGCCTCTTCAGCCGTAATGGAGGCGCGAGACCCGCGTTTCCAGATGGGAGTTTTGGTCGCTCCCGGCGCGACGACATTGACGCGAATGTTGCGCGGCGCAAGGTCGGCAGCGATCGCACGCGCCATGGAGACCACCCCGCCCTTCGTGGCCGCATAGGCGGCCAGACCAGCCTGGCCCAGATAGTTGTGTACCGATCCGTTGAAGATGATGCTGCCGTTGTCGTTCAACAGAGGAGCGGCGGAGTTGACTGTGAAGAAAGCGCCATTCAGGTTGGTGTGGACTACCTTCTCGAAGATGGCCTCGTCGGTCGTACCAGTCGGCGTGCTGCCCGATATACCTGCATTGGCGAAGACGATGTCAAGTTTGCCAAAGTCTTTGGCGAGTTCAGCGAAGAGTTCCTTGCGGTCCTCCGCCACCGTAACGTCGGCGCGATAGCCCCGCGCTTTCGATCCAAGTTCGGTGACCGCTTCATTGAGCGTCTGTTGATCCCGGCCAGTGATGGCGACTTCAGCGCCTTCTGCAACGAAAAGGCGGGCAGTAGCCAGGCCGATGCCGCTGTTTCCGCCGGTGATGAGAGCCTTCTTGCCTGTGAGTTTCATGATTCCTCCTTGATGACTTGATCCTAGAGATGCCGAAGATCTCTGAGATCTGTACGGGCGACGCGATAATCGTGACCTCGCGTCGGTGATAAGGTTCGCGTCGGAATTACGAGTGTCCCCGACCTTCACCAATTCGCTGGATTCCCCTGACTCTTCGGATTCAGCGTCTTCATCTCATTGAGTTCCTCGGGGGTGATCTGAGGCAAGTGCCGGATGAACAAAACCAGGCGCCAGGTTTCCGCGGCAGTGTGCGCTTCGCCGAAGGCTGGCATGCCGCTCAAACGAACTCCATTTTCGATTGTGTAGTAAAGCTCGCCATCGCTCTTGTTCTGCGTCCCGGCTGCACGCAAGTCGGGCGGTTTCGGATAGAGGCCCTTGCCGAAAAACGTCTGGCCCCCTCCGTCATTCGCGTGGCATGTGGCGCAATGATCGGAGAAATGCTCCATGCCTGCCCGAATATTCTCCGCTGAAGGCGTGATGGGATTGCGAAGGTGGCGATTCGCGGATGGCACGGCCATTTTGCGTGCCGTTGTGGCCGCGAACTCCTCGAGCGCTGATGGTGTCGCAAGTGCGCTGAAGCCTCGTCGCACGAGAATCAGTCCGTATCCCGAGGCTGCAACCGTAAGAACAAACAGAATTAGCGAAACTACTTTCCAGGGTTTCATGTCTACCTCTCCTGCCCCGAGCCGGCACGACTTACCGGGACTTGGAATTCTGCTTAACGATCAGCGACTAGCTACGAGTCAAAAATCCTAATGGGGCGCTGGCGGACGTCGAACCTTGGTGCCGAGTTCAGAAATCCGGGGCGGCAATCAGCCAGGCTCCGTGCCCGTGTTATCGCCGTCCTCCCGGCCGAGCGCAGGAAGGTACCGACCGAAGTTCAATTCGAAGTCGCTCGGAACGCCGTAACCCAAATTGCGGATCTTCGCACGGCGCACCTGTGCACTGGACAAGGCCAGCAAAGGGAAGAACAAGTCGATGCTCGACTGAATCTCGGCAGCTGTCGGCAACCCGAACCGATTGATTTGGGCCTTCGCCGCGGCTAGCGTTTCATGGTCGAACGAGGCCAGACGCCGCGCGAATGTATCGACAAACGAGTCGAGGTCATTGTCGTCCAGCGTCCGGTTCACCCAGCCATAGCGCTCGGCAATATCGGCATTGAAATCGTCGCCGCTGAGCACGATCTCAAGTGCGCGCGAGCGGCCGACCAGGCGCGGGAGCCATTCCAGAGCTCCACCACCCGGGACCAGTCCGACGCCAACCTCGGGGTTGCCGAACAGGGCGCTTTGCCGGCAGGCGAAGCGCATGTCGCACGCCAGCACGAACTCGTTACCGATGCCGCGCGTGCGACCGCGGATCTTGGCGATGCTCACAACTGGCGTGGATGAGAGCCGCAGTACAAACTTGCGCCAAAGACCCAATGCATCCGGTTGTTCAGCTGCCTTGGCTACGTCGAGATGAGCGATGAAGAAGTCGGGGTTCGCCGACTGGAACACAACGACTTTCACCGAAGGGTCCACCTCGATTTCGGTCATCAACGAACCCAATTCATCGATCGTTGTGGGAAGAAACATGTTGATCGGTGCGTTGTTGAAGGTGATTGTCCATCGTCCAGGATGGGTGCGGTCGATGTTGAACTGCGTCACCTTCGCCTCCCTGACGGCATCATTAGCGTGGAGGTTGTACGTCGGACTTGCCATGTTTTCTCTCCTTTTTGCGCTGCGCAGTCTTCTGGCTACCGCGTTGAGGCGAAGACAGGAGAGCCCGGTCATCTGCACTCTCCTGTGGCAATGTGCATACGAGGCTATTCTTCGCCGCGATCAAGCTATGCGGCAGACGCTGTCATGCCCTACCGCAACGATCGGAAGCCCGCGCGAACCTCTTCAGAAAAGAGCTTCGGCTGTTCCCAGGCCGCAAAGTGTCCGCCCTTCGGCAGCCTGTTGTAGTGCACCAGCTTGGGGTATGCCTGCTTCGCCCAACTTTCCGGAGCAGGATAGAGTTCGTCCGGGAAAACGCTCACGGCCACGGGGATGTTGACGCCCTTCGCATTGAAATAGCCTTTACCCCAATATTCCCAATAAAGACGTGCGCTGGACTGCGCGGTGTTCGTCAACCAGGTGATCGTGATGTTGTCGAGGATGTCATCCGGCGTGAGGCCCTCGGTTTCTCCGGCGAAGACGCGCGAGATCATCTCGTAGCTGCGAGCATCGTGGTCAAGGAAATAAGCCGCCAAGCCGACTGGAGAATCCGAGATTCCATACAACGTCTGCGGCCGGAGCCCCATCTGGAAGCCGTAGGCGATTCCTTTTTGATATACGAACTGCAGACGGTCGTAAGCGACCCTCTCATCGGCCGAGAGGCCCGATGGTGCCGGTGCCCCGGAAAAAGCCGCCTGGTCAATCGTGGCAGGAAAAATGCCGGGCATGTTGGTGTGAATGCCAAGCAACTCCGGTGCCGCATGCACGCCCATCAGATCGACAATGATTGCGCCCCAGTCGCCGCCCTGCGCAACAAATTTCGTGTAGCCGAGGCGCTTCATCAGCGTCACCCAGGCGCGTGCTATGTGATCGGGACCCCAACCGGTCGTGGTCGGCTTGCCTGAATATCCGTACCCTGGCATCGACGGAATCACCACATCAAAGGCGTCTGAAGCGCTCCCACCATGGGCGGTGGGAGTGGTGAGCGGATCGATGATCTTCAGTTGCTCGACTACCGAGCCGGGCCAGCCGTGCGTAACGATGAGCGGCAACGCATTTTCATGTTTCGAACGAACGTGAATGAAATGGATATCCAGCCCATCGATTTGAGTGATAAATTGCGGCAAGGCGTTCAATCTTGCCTCGCACTTGCGCCAATCGTGTTCTGTGCCCCAATAGCGCGCGAGCGCTTGAGTTGTCGCGAGCTGCACGCCTTGAGTTGCATCTGTGACTGTTTCCCGTTCCGGCCACTTTGTGTTGTTGATACGCCTGCGCAATTCAGTGAGTTCCGATTCCGGGACAGTTACTTTTTGAAACGGATGAATCGCACTGTTGCCGGTTGCCTGCACGCTGCTTTCTTGTACAGCAGTAGTTGTGGTCATGAATTCCTCCTGTGCGGTGATGTTGAAAGTTGCAATCGTGATGCGGATCGTTCCTGAATTGAACCGGCAGCGGCACCCAATATTGAGCTCTCCTTGAAAAACCTCGGCCGCGGTCGAGTGTCAGTCAGTTTCATGATGTGAGCTGAGTTGTGGTGGAGGCATGGATGAAGTCAACCCAGATTCCATTGGCTGGCCCAGCACCTACTAACTTTGTGCGCTAGCTGCTCGTTCGCTCCTTTGTGATCCACTCGCGGATGTAGGCAGGGCAATTCCTGAGTTCGATACCTTCGACTTCGGCCTGTGCCAGAAGCCGCACAGCGTCTAGGTCGACGAGTTCTACTTCTGAGAGTTCGATAGCTACGACACGGCGTCCGTGGAGCATGGTGCGAACGATTTCCAGGTCTTCCGAAGCGATCCGACCGCTGACCTGCAGGAGTAGACCCCTCTCAGTCCAACGCCGGTCGATTCGGCAGGTCATTCGCTCGCGTCCGCCTGTCGTCCACACATCTCAATGGCAAACAGCATGCCATTCGAAAGCGACTGAAAGCATGCGAGATCCAGACGTTTGCGTGCAGGCAAATTTGGCCGATCTGATGAATATGGTGAATCCGGTGAATTTGGTGAAGCTGGCGGGGAGTTTAGCGAAACTTGAATCGCGTCTTGTTGATGCGCAATGCCTTGATGCGATGGTCAAGCGTGGATGGTGGAACACCCAGCCTCGCCGCTGCCCCCAGTCGTCCAGCTACGCGGCCCCTAGATGCGGCGAGCGCCGCTTCGATGATTTCCCGTTCGCTGTCAGGTTCGCCTTGAGATTTGGCGGGCAAAACGACTTGAGACCGTCGGGCTGGTTGTTTTGACAGCCATGACTCGTCGACGGCAAACAAGTCGCCGGAGTTCAGAATGACGGACCGCTCAATCACATTTTGAAGCTCACGTATGTTGCCGGGCCAATCATAATTCTGTAACAAGTCCAACGTCTTCTTCTCGATTGAGTGAAAGTTCTTTCCTGCGCGCTTGGCGTAGCGTCGTACGAAATACTCGACGAGCGTCAATATGTCTTCAGACCGGTCTCGGAGTGGCGGCACCTCGATTGGAAATACATTGAGTCGATAAAAGAGATCTTGACGAAAACTTCCGTTAGCCACGTAGGTTGTCAGATCTCGATTGGTCGCAGTGATTACTCGTACGTCAACCCGAATCGTCTGTGCTCCCCCGACGCGCTCGAATTCGCGCTCTTGCAAGACCCTCAAGAGTGCGATTTGAGTGTCAGGGGAAAGTTCACCCACCTCATCGAGAAAGATCGTGCCCCCATTTGCTTGCTCGAAGCGGCCTAGCCGCCGCTGTGTAGCTCCTGTAAACGCTCCCTTTTCGTGCCCAAACAACTCCGATGAGATCAACGAAGGCGCTAGTGCGGCACAGTTCACGCTGACAAAGGCACGACCGGCCCTTTTGGACTGCTTGTGCACGGCGCGAGCGATAAGTTCTTTCCCAGTGCCAGTCTCCCCCGTGATGAATACCGTGGAGTCGGTCGGCGCTACCTTGGCAATCCTCGAGAGGACCACCTTCAAAGGTCTGGAGGAACCGACGATTTCCTCAAACATCTGCGCACGGTCCACCTCGTCTCGCAGTGCCAGGTTTTCGCGGTAGAGTTGATCCTTGAGCGCCCTGATCTCTGCTTCTGCGTGTTTCTGATTGCTCAAATCGAGAGCGAAGGCGAGACCGTCGTGCCCGCCTTCCTTGAACAAGGTAGCTCCAATCAGCACGGGTAGCCGAGTGCCGTCTTTCCGGAAAAACTCTGACTCGAAGGGTTGGACGGTCCCGGTCTGGATTACTTCCTCCAAAGCGCGTTCTGCACGCTCTCGCCAGTCCGCCGGTGTCATATCCCACCATCGTACCCGGCCAGCAGCGACATCTTGATCGTCGTATTGCACCATGCGAAGAAAGGCTGCGTTGGATGCCAGAATTGCGCCATCGATATTCCAGGTTACGATCCCCAAAATGTTGGCATCCACCAGACGCCGAATCTTTGCTTCACGATCTTCGAGATCGCTATAGAGACGCGTGTTCTCCATTGAGATTGCTGCTGCCGAGGCTAGCAACTTGAGGACGGCCATTCGCGCAGGGGTAAACGCGTGAGGTGTGAGACTGTTTTCGAGGTAGAGCACCCCGAGCAGCCGATTCTGTTTGAGTAGCGGAAGACAGAGCACAGACCGTGGGTGATGCCCGTGCATATACTCATCGCCGGCGAATTGATTCTGACCGGATGCGTCGTGCAAAAGGACGACTTGTTTGGTCCGGAGGACATAATGAAGGACCGAATTGGGTAGGTCCGCAGCGGTGACGCCTGCCTGTCGAAAGGCGACTGTTACCCTATCACTGCTTGTTGTGGCCTCGGCTTCGATGCGATACTCGTCTCCCTGAGCAAGAATAAGAAGACCTTTTTCGGCGCCCGCATGTTCGAGAGCTGTCCGCATGATTGTGTCGATCAATCGTTCTGCTACGATTTCACCCGACACAGCTTCGGATACCTTGATCACGGTCGCCAGCTCTAGTTGCTCAACCGCCGTATGGATCGTTGCCGTCGCATCCGACATCGCACTTTCGGATATGATCTGCAGGTAAAGCTGGTCAAGCTGGCGAACTTTGGCATCCGCTCCCCAGCGGATGTAGCAGTAGCGTGCTTCCCGTAGGTAGGTCGTCTTAATTCTTTCGTACCCGCGCGTTGCATAGAACAATCCTGCCAGTTCATTGGCGAGGGCTTCAATGTGGACAAAACCGTGGACATGTGCGGATCGAATCGCCTTCTCGTAGAGGTCCTGCGCACCCACAGTGCGTCCCTCAATCCTCGCGATCTCCGCTGCAACCAGCGCGGCGCGGCTCTCAAAAGTTTGAGGTGAATGCTCTGCCCAGACTTCGAGTTGCTTGTAATGCTCCGCCAAGGCGTCGAAGTGCTTTGATCGGTCTTCAAGCGATGCAGTATTCCAGGCGCCCGCATGAGCAAGGGCAGCATAGAGACGAAATTCTGCGGTTTCGAACATGCCCGCTGATGTCCAGTACAGCCCTTGTCCCTTGAACGCTGCCTCAGCCGCTGAAGCATAGTCTCCGGCAAAAACACGAGCCTCCACCTTGCGGGTCCAATAGTAGAACTCGGCGAATACCAGATTCGGATTGTTCGCCAGGTCGCGCTCGACCTCGGGCTCGCTGTAATCGTCGTGATCCAGGCGCCCAACCGTCGGTGTAACTCCGCGCAGCGTCCGAATCAGGCCCAACTGTGCTCCGCAGAGATGGATGACCAAACCGAAGCGGACCCTTTTCGCAAAGGCCAAACCATTTTCGCATTCGGACTGCACTTCCGCGAGCGGGTCTCCGACTGCCAGGCAAATCGTAATGAGTTGATCCCAACTATAGGACGCGAACGTAAGATCGCCAATACGGTATGCGAGATCAAACGCACGCCGCACCAGCTCACGTCCGCTGGCGACGTGCTGCGCCCATGGCATGACCATGGCACCCACAGACATATAGGTTCGGGCTTGATAGCGTGTTAGACCGCGCTTTTCAACCAAGTCATAGCCCAGTTGCCCGAACCGGAATCCATCCTTGTAGTTGCCAAGACGTGGTCCGGCAAACAT
>Ga0302325_10029771_pt1 | contig 11276 bp, 13 predicted proteins | sample Palsa_T0_2_FD_201948 | JGI IMG/M metagenome (GOLD analysis project Ga0302325, IMG submission 201948) | Peat permafrost microbial communities from Stordalen Mire near Abisko, Sweden - Palsa_T0_2 | ecosystem: Environmental > Terrestrial > Soil > Palsa > Peat permafrost | place: Sweden: Abisko...
GTCATTGGCTGGATCGGCGGCTTCTACGAGCGTATGTCGCCCGCCGCCTTCTGGGCGCTGCATGCGGCCATCGCAGCCGCCGGCGGTCTCATGGTCACGCTCTTCGGCCGTCGCTTGAGCCGCGTGCTCGAAAGCGCCTGATTGCCCAGAATCATGCGTGAGCCGTGCTCGTTATCCATGCTGCGCAGCACGGAGCATCACTCACGACGTTGAAGTGCACGAGGCGAAATTGCGCCAGTACGTTGCTGAACTCGAGCGCTTACGATCGATCACTCGATCGGGTTGAATTTGTGCCCTACAATTCAGGCGTTGAGCCAATTCTCGAGACGCAACTCCGTGATGCGTCCGAACTCCCGCGTGTTGTGAGTGACCAGGATTGCCTCGATTGCGGCTGCATGTGCTCCAATGAGGGTGTCAAGCGATCCGATCGGGGTACCCTCCCGGGCAAGCAATGCGCGGACCGCGCCGTACTGCATGGCGGCGCGATAATCGAATTCGGCGACTTCAAGTGCGAGCAGGAATTCGTTGAGTGCGGCATGACTCTCCGCAGACCTGGCGCTCTTGGATGCACCGTATGCCAGCTCTCCCAATGTAATGGACGATATGCCAACTTGGCCGACGGACTTGCCGCGCAGTTTCTTGAGTGCGCTTTCGGGGCGCTTTTTAATTACGGGTATGCAAGTGTCCGTATCGAGCATCCACCTCACGCGAAAGGCTCGCGGAGTTCAGCTTCGCGGGGTTGTTCGCGATCGCTCATAAAGTCGGGTGGGAATTTCGCAAGGCTGCCAATCAGAGTCTCCCAGGATTTTGTCTTGGGCAGCAGGACAACGGCATTGCCCATCCGCTGGAGAAAGACCTCTGTACCCTGAAAGCGGAACTCCTTCGGCAGGTGCACAGCCTGGCTATCTCCGTTCTTGAACAGTTTGGCGATCTTCATAGGGGCTCCTAAATATATATATATATTGTATATATATATATATGAAGCGGGCCCTGTCAAATTTACTGATCAAAAGTGACGTGCGCTGCTCTGGGGGTACTTTCGGGGTAAATCGCCAAAGTGGTGGCGACAAATTTAGATAAATCAATCTGTTAAGAGCTCAATTCGATAGTACTCGCGCCTATTTCCAAAGACGCCCTAAGACTCCCCCAGACTTCCACTGCGCGTGCAATGAATCCCGCAATGCGCAATGGAGCAACACGATGATGTATGGGATTCCAGGGTGCCGTGGCGCTGGATGGCGCCGCGCGACGCTGGCTACATGGTGAAGGCGGGACAAGACCCGTAAGCCCGTCCAGCAATCTGCAGACCGGACATTCGCCGCTTGAGCATGTGTATGGAGGATCATGAAACGACAGATCGACTCGATACGCCTTCACGCCAATAATGTGCAACCCAGTACTCCCCAAGGGGTGTTCAAAGGCCTATGAACAGGCGGGCGTGAAGCTGGTGCATGAAATTCAGACAACGTATCCGAGTAAGCCTTCAATCGCGATCCCGGGTGGTTTCGCGCTGGTCTATCGGCGGCGGGCGCAACTGCGCAAGCGCTTGGTGTACAGCGTGTGATCGCGAAACCACTATCCCGGGCCGAATTGCTCGAGGCGGTGCGCGCTATGATTAGTGCGCCGAACTGAACCTGCGGCGCACAGATCTCATGTCATCAAGTAGTGCGGCTTTGCCCCCTAGCGGTTCCCAACGGTTCAAACGCCTGCGGATTGGGGGCATCATACTGGGCGCTTTTGTCATCCTGGCGTTTGCCAGCTCGTCAGCGTACGACGCATGGCGTGCGTATGATAATTCCCTCACGACGACCGATCGTGAACTCAACAATCTCGCGAGTGCGCTCGCCGAACAAACCGCTTGGACCTGGCAAGCAGTCGATCTTCTACTGCGCGATACCGCGCGCTGGTATCAAAAAGACGGCCGAAATGTTGCGCCGCAGCGATTCGACGAAGTGCTTGCGATTCGTGCGGCGGGTCTACCGCAAGTGCGCTTGATCACGATTGCCGATGCGCAAGGTATCCAGCGTCACAGTTCGCGCCAATCGTCACCGTCTGATGTTGACGTTTCCGACCGCTCATATTTCATCGCGCAGCGGGATGGTGCTGTGAGTGGGCTTTTCATGAGCGAACCCCTCGTCACGCATTCCGAAAATCGCGCGGCGGTCGTTCTATCGCGCCGGCTGAACGACGAACAAGGGGGATTCGGCGGCGTTGTCACGGCAACCGTCGACCTCGAGGATCTCAAGCAGTTTTATGCAGCTGTGAATCTCGGTGGAGACAGCGCGATTCAGCTCTTACGCGAGGACGGGACGCTGCTCGTGCGTAATCCGCCGACGCCGAGCGCGCTCGGGCGGAAATTCCCGCAGCTCGTAGCGGGATCAATCGGGCAGGGACTCTTGGGTCCCATCGATGGCCAGCGGGATTTCATTGCGGTTGCACACGTTAAGAGCACGCCCCTCGTAGTTGCGGTTACCCGTGAAAAAGCCAGGGCGCTGCAACCGTGGCGCGACGAGGCGATTCGCGTCGGCTGGCGCACGCTTATCGCCACGCTGCTGGGAGCGTTGACGGTCACCGTGCTGGCGCGCCAATTACGGCGGATTGAGGTCGGCGAGCAGGCGCTGCGCGAAAGTGAGGAGCGCTATGCGCTCGCGATGGAAGGTGCGAACGAAGGGCATTGGGATTGGGACCTCGCGACCGATCGCCTGTTTCTGTCGCCGAAGATGAAAATCTGGGTGGGGCCGAGCGGAGACAGTATCAGGACTCGCAGTGCATGGTCCGCGCAAATCGTAATTCACCCCGATGACACGTCGCGCGTCGAGGCCGCGATGAGAGCTCATCTCGAGGGACGTACGCCGCGCTATGAGTGCGAATACCGCATCCATCAACCCGGCGGCCAGTGGCGTTGGATGTTCGTACGAGGCCGTTGTCTGCGAGACGCCGCGGGCGAGCCGTATCGAATGGTCGGCTCGACGGCAGACATTACCGCTGAAAAGCAGGCGCAAGCCGACAAGGAGAACCTGGAGGCGCAACTGCGGCAGTCGCAGAAGATGGAGGCAATCGGGACGCTGGCGGGTGGCATCGCCCACGACTTCAACAACATCCTCGGAGCGATCCTGGGGTATGGCGAGCTCGCGTACCAGCATTCTGCTGCCGGCAGTGCCATGCGCCGCTACCTCGACAATGTCATGCATGCGGCAGCGCGCGCAAAGACGCTCGTTGATCGCATTCTTGGCTTCAGTCGCAGCGGACTCAGTGAGCGCGTGCCGGTCAATGTTCAGTCCGTTATCGAGGAGACGCTTGAGTTACTTGAAGCCTCTCTTCAGGCGGGGATTCGTATCGAGAGCAGGCTCGATGCGGGCGACGCCGCCGTAATTGGCGACGCAACGCATCTGCATCAAGTGGCGATGAACTTATGCACCAATGCTCTGCATGCAATGGAGCGGGGCGGAGTACTTAGCGTAATTCTCGAATGCGTCGAGGTGAGCGAGCACCGTGCCCTTTCGCGCGGCATGCTTTCCCCGGGGCCGCATGTGCGGCTGGTCGTAGCCGATACAGGCATGGGCATTCCGCCGGCGGTGTTCGAGCGCATCTTTGATCCGTTCTTTACCACGAAGGGCGTCGGTGTAGGTACCGGCCTTGGCCTGTCGCTCATTCACGGCATAGTGATCGACCTCGGCGGCGGGATTGACGTCACAACGAAGGCGGGAGCGGGGTCGAGGTTCGAGATCTGGCTGCCCGTCGCGGCCGAAACCGGAAAACACGCCATCGAAGCTGACCGGCAGCTGCCCCGAGGACACGGGGAAACGGTGATGATTGTTGATGACGAGCGCGCGCTCGTCGCGCTCGCCGAGGAAATACTCGCCGAGCTCGGCTATGAGCCGGTCGGCTTTGCCTCGAGTCGCGAGGCGTTGCAGGCGTTTGCGGCGGAGCCGCAGCGCTTTGATCTCTTGCTCACCGACGAAGCGATGCCGGATCTCATTGGAACGGAGCTTGCGCGCGAAATTCGCGCGCTTAGGCGCAACATTCCAATCATCGTGATGAGTGGCCACGGTGACGCGGAGCTCGCGAAGCGAGCGGCCACCGTCGGCGTGGATGAGGTGCTGCGTAAGCCGCTACAATCTCGCGACCTTGCGGAGGCGATTATGCGGGTGCTGGGAGTGCCGCATTGAATCTTTCACGCTGTTCGAGAGAAATTCCGCCTTCATCGTTTTCCGATACAGCCAAGGACGGGACCGAAGCGTCGGACACACCTGTTGCCGACGTTGAATTAAACGACTTACCGCCGTCCGGTCCGGAGAATTCACCGCCTATGCTCGACGTACACACTCCGCAAGAAGCCATTCGTGGCTGGAAGAGCTTTTTCATCCACATAGCGACCATCAGCATCGGTTTACTGATCGCAATTGGACTGGAGCAGACCGTTGAGACGCTGCATCATCGGCACCAACTTGACGAATTGCACGAGTCGCTTCGGCAGGACGCGCAGAAGCTAGTAGAAGATTCAGCCAAGGTCGTTGCGGGCGAGAGCCAGCGTTTTGACCGGCTGACTGCGCGCGCGTCGCAGATTAAGGCTGCGATCGATTCGCGTCAGCCAGTTGCGTCACCGCCGGCCGTACAGCCCGGAGCCGCCTGGGACGTGCCGGATAGCCCTGCCTGGAGGGCAGCCAAATCGAGCGGGCTACTGTCTCTCATGCCGCAGGGGGAGATCAAAATTTACGGAGAGGTCGATTTTATACTGGCCGAAATTCAGATGGCTTACTAGGCTCGACTGCTCGCCGCAAAGAGGCGCCGTGATTTCGAGTATGAGTTCGATAGAGATGGGGCGCTCGACCTGTCGCTCGCAAGGCCCGATGATCTGCGGAGATACCTCGTGCTGATCATTGATGAGCGCAGCGCAGTGGATGCATTCCAACGCTGGAGTGCAGAGATCGGTCGAGTCGAAAGCAAGATCTTACAGGGTGAGCTGAATCTCGAGAAAATTCGCGCGGCGGAACACACTGCACCAGTAGTAGATCAAGCGGCGGCTCCCTCAACCGTCGGAACTGAGCACCGCTAAAGAATCGCTGCAAGACGACACGTCTCGGCGTCAGGAATCGGCCCAAAAAGCGAAAATGCAGCTCGCTAAATCGTCTGCTGGTAAGCGGCCATTCGCGGTACGCCCGTTCATTCGACCGGCCGGAAGTTGCGAGTCCGATTCCCCCGGCGCATTCTCTGGCGGGTAACCCCGGTGTGCGGTGTGCAACGGACATAGAATGACCACTACAACCCGCCGTGACCTATTGACCGCAGCGTTAACGACTGCAGCCGGAGTTGGCGTGACACCGGCCCAGGGCCGATCCGAAGAGCGCGATCACGATCACGACCACCAGGCAGTTCCTTCGGATCCAGCCTTGCGCGTCAAGGCGCTCGAATCACTGATGGTGGCAAAAGGTCTAGTCGATCGGGCTGCGCTTGATGCGCTAATCGACACCTACGAGCACAAGGTAGGGCCGCGCAACGGGGCCCGGGTGGTCGCGCGCGCGTGGGTGGATCCCGCCTTCAGGCAGCGACTGCTGACTGACTGCATCGCTGCCATCGCCGAGCTGGGACTTGGTGGGGAAACGGCCATGATCGTGGTAGAGAACACGAGCAAAGTACATAACCTCGTGGTTTGCACGCTATGCTCGTGCTACCCGTGGTCAATTCTTGGTTTGCCCCCGGTCTGGTACAAGTCAGCGGCCTATCGCTCACGCTCGGTGATTGACCCGCGAAGTGTGTTGCGCGAGTTCGGACTGGAACTGGCGGAAGATGTTGAAGTAAGGGTCTGGGACAGCACGGCGGATTTGCGATACCTCGTGCTTCCAGTGCGTCCGCCTGGTACCGAGCACATGAGGGAAGCGGACCTTGCGGCGCTTGTAACGCGAGACGCAATGGTGGGAGTCTCCAAGGTCACGCTACCGCGCGAAGGGGCTCACGCATGAACGGCATCCATGACATGGGCGGCATGCAGGACATGGGGCCGGTACGCCCCGAGCATGATGAGCCAATATTCCACGCGGAGTGGGAAAGACGCGCCTTTGCGCTCTTCAACGCGGTACCCGACGTGAACTGGTCGTATCTCCGGTATCAGATCGAAATGATCCCTCCGGGCGACTATCTGCGGATGAGCTACTACGACAGATGGCTGACGGCTCTGGCCCAAATCCTGATCAAGACCAGCATGGCGACCCCCGGGGAGATCGCGAGCGGAAAGGCAGTTGGCGGGGCCAGCGGGGGGCACCATGTGCTCACCGTCGCCGAGGTCGGAACCTGGATTGCTCCCGATACGAGCCCCAAACTCACGGCGGTCGCGCACTTTAAATCGGGGCAGCGCGTCCGCGCACGGAATATAAACCCTACCGGACACACGCGACTGCCGCGCTACGTGCGGGGAAAAGTTGGGACGATTGAGCGCGATGCCGACGTGGAGGAACTTCCGGACAGCGACATCGAGGGTCTTGGCGCAAAGCAGCAGCATGTCTATACCGTGCGCTTCGCGGCGCGCGAGCTGTGGGGTGAACGGGCGAGCCGGCACGACTCAGTGTGCGTGGCTATGTGGGAAGGCTATCTTGAATCCGCCTGATCCCCAGGAGTCCGGCCTGCTGGCAAAGTTGCCACGTTTGCCGCGCGATGAGGGCGGCCCAGTCTTTGCCGAGCCGTGGCAAGCAGCGGCATTCGCGCTCGCCGTTCGGCTGTCTGTGCGGGGCTATTTTACGTGGAAAGAATGGGCCGAAGCGTTATCGCAAGAGTTGAAGGCCGACGAGTTGAGCGGTGAACCGGCTGATGGTTCCCGCTACTACCAGTGTTGGCTGACAGCGCTGGAGCGCCTGGTCATACAGAAGGGTCTGTCTGACCCGGCCTCGCTGCTGGAATGCAAAGAAGCCTGGGCCGATGCCTATCGGCATACACCGCACGGCGAACCGGTAGAGTTGCCGAGCCAATCCGGCGCTTGATGGGTTGGGCGCGTTCGCGAGGCATTTGAAGTCGTCTTCGGGCCTGCCCGAAACAAGCCGCTCGCGACGGGCCGCAACGGGTGCGCGGACGTTCTCTAATGCCTGCTGAATATTGGCAGTCGAGGGGGCACTTCTCGGCGCGCTTTCCAGTTTATCGACCTGTCAGCTTCCACTCGTGGCAGGCGTCACAATCACACTAAGCCGGCGCCTTCAAAGCGCCGCGCGCTCACGGGGTGCGGCGAAGCGAAACGGTACCTTACCGATGAGCACGATGTCACCGTCCTTCAGAGTTTGGCGTCGCACCCGCCGGCCGTTAACGATAACGCCATTCGTGCTGTTCAGGTCTTCAATGATCGTGTCCGTCGGTCCAGAAAGAATCACTGCGTGATGCCGACTGATGTATTGGGCGTCGATCTGCACATCATTTTCGGACGTGCGGCCGATGGTCGTCTTGCGGCCGAGCACATGAACGACTTCCGACTCATCGGTACGAATGAAGAGCGGTGTGGCGCTCTCCGGGACCTCGTATGTGGCGCTCGCGCCGAGTGGGTTCTCGGGCGTCATCGCCAGTTCGTCGAGGCGCGCGCTCTTCATGCGCAGCTCCGCCTCGAGCCGATGAATCGAATCTTCGGCTGCGCGCAGACCCGCCTCTAGAGCGCGCGCTCGCTCGACGCTCACACGCGCCGCCTCCTGCAGGGCAGTGATGGCACGTGCTTGATCGAGCGCCTCGGCTTCGAGCTCCAATACCCGGGCACTGGCCGTCGCGAGCCGCGCATCCTGCCCAAGGTGCTCGGTCTGCACAGCCGCAGCGGCCGCGACGCTCGCGTCCCGGTCGCGTACGACTGCTTCGAGCTGCAATACACGAGCACTGGCCGTCGCGAGCCGCGCATCCTGTCCCAGGTGCTCCGCCTGCACAGCCGCCGCGGCCGCGACGCTTGCGTCCCGATCGCGTATGACGGCTGCGAGCTCAGCTTCAAGTTGTGCGACCCGTTGACGTTGCTCGCCGATAGAGGCCTCCGTCGAGCGGCGCAGCTCGAGCGCCGTAACAGCGGCCGCTTCCTCCTTAGCGAGGCGGGCGTGGGCGGCAGCGAGAGCCGCTTCCAGCGTGGCTAGATTCTTGCGCTGGACTTCGGTACTGGCGTTAAGGGTTGCGATGCTGCTGTCCCGTGCTGCGACAGTTGCTGTGAGTGCGGCGATTGTGTCGTTGAGGACTGCGGTGGTATCGCTTTTCGCGCCGCCGATTTGCTCGTTGCTGCGCGCAAACCCGCCACCCACGTCGCTCACTTCCTTATCGAGTGCCGAGATGCGTGCATCGCGCACGCGCAGCTGTATTCGCATCAAGCCGACCTCTTGAATGCGGCTTTCGAGCGCGAGCCGTCGCTCCTCACTGCGCGCCTCCGACTCCGCCAGCGCCGTGCGCATTTGAGTGAGGAATGCGGATTCGCTCTTCACTTCGCCGATTTGCTCGCTGCGCCGCGCAGGCGTGCCCAAGTTACTGACTTCCTTGTCGAGCGCCGCGATGCGCGCATCGCGCGTGCGCAGCTGTATTCGCATCAAGCCGACCTCTTGAATGCGGCTTTCGAGCGCGAGCCGCTGCTCCTCACTGCGTGCCTCCGCCTCCGCCAGCGCTGCGCGCACCTGAGTGAGTTCCTCCTGAAGCACGCTGGCGCGCTCTTCAGTCGCGATACGAGGCTTGTTATGTACGAGCCGCCCGATCATTGCGAAAGCCCCAGATAAAGCCCCTGACCGCGTAAAAAGGATTCAAGCGGTCGCACAATACTCCATCCGCGTACCTCAGCCAACCTCGCGTGGTGAACCCACATCGCGCGTCGCCACGCAGTCTAGCCCCCCAGAGCGGACCACGGTTTTTTGGGCGGCTGGTTCACATTTTTTTGCAGCTGCGCCGAGTTTCGCAGCATCGCGTGATCGCGCTGCTAAGGATTGCGGCTCAATTCGAAAAGAAGACTCTTGCTGTGCGGCGGGTTCCCTGGCCGAAAGGCGGTTCCAGCCCAACTCCAGCCATTAAAGGCCCTGAAATCTCCCCCGATACCCGCGGCGCGGCACTGCTTGGGAATTTGCACGTCGCCGTCGGAGCAAAGCTACCGCGTCAAGCTCGCAATTGGCAGCCTACTGCGTAATGTGTGTTGCGGAAAAAGTTGTGAAGCGGCTGCAGAAGCCGAAGCTCCTCGTTCGCAACTATCCGTATTTAGATATCATTTGCTGCAGACGTGCAAAGCGCTGCAAACGAAACTGAAGATGCATTCGACTTAACGAAGCTTTTCGCAGCTGCGTTGGCGTCGGTATCCGGGACAAGGCCAGAAAAATTGAGGATACGAAATCCGTTCTGCTAAGCGGGCATTCGTGGTTTCGGGTAAGGTTGCCAATGAATCCTTCGGAATAGCCGTGCCGACTATTCCGATATGGCGAAATAGAAAATAGTACTTCGGGAGACTCATGAATAGGTTCCGGAATCGCGCTGCGCTTTGGCGAGTACTGCAACTAACAGCTACCAAGCTTGCGATTGCATTGATTTGCCCGACGCTGCTGGCATTCGCGTCGTTCGAGGTCCTGGCCGACCAAACGAATGTGCCCCACGAAGTACGCACGCTGAAAATTACTGTATTGGTCACGAATCTCGCCGGCAACCCTAATGAGGGCGACGGCGAATGGGGTTATTCCGCGTTGGTAGAGGTGGACGGCCACAAGATTCTCTATGACACGGGTGCCTCAGCCGACATGATTGTGAGAAACGCTGCGGCGTTGCATATTGACTTATCGGACGTACAGGATGTGATCCTGTCCCATAATCATTGGGATCACGTCGGCCTATGAGTCGGGTTCATGTCGGGGCACGCATTTTTGAACCACGCTTGGACGAGTTGGGTCGGGATCACAACGGGCTGAAAACAATTCGCGCCGAGTATCTCGCGACCGGGACTGATGGCCCTACGGCGCGAACTGATCAATACCAATCCCCGCGTACGGAATAAAATATCTATTTGCAGGCCATTGCACCGGGATAGAAGCGACCTATCTGCTGCGCAACTCCGGCGGATTGACCCGCAAGGGCGCCGTCGTTAGCACCGTTGGGTCCTCATTCACGCTTGGAAGTGGTATCGACCCGCGAATGCTCGCGAATTCCCTAGCCGACACTTGGGACCGGCGGGCCCAGGCTCGGCACCCGCCCCATCAGTCGCTGTTGCGCAGATCGCCAAAAGAGCGCGGGGCGGGATTTGTCGGGCTCACAGCGACTGGATGCGTAATCAGCGCCTATCGCCCCCGAATGCATGGCCCCGTCCGTCTCGCATTTCGTTTCCTTTGAAGTGAGCCTGGTCGACACGCCTCGCAGGGTCAGGCTTCTCGCCACGGTTTGGAATTGGGCCCCGGTAACCGTGGTCCGGATGGAAGCCGTTGTTCACGTAGCCCCGGAAGGCCGCGGGTCCATGAAACCACGGACCGGCGCCGATGAACACGCCGCCAGTAAACCATTCTGGGCCATAGTAGCCAGCTGGGGCACAGTTATAAGGAGGGACGTCGTAATAACCATAGGGACACTCTGGTGCTACTCCGACGTTGACGCTTACTTGAGCGTCTGCTCTTGGGGCGACTACCGCGAGGCAACTCCCCGCAACGGCGGCTAACACAAGAAATGCGGATCTGCGCATAACCTTACCTCAGCTATTGTGTGGCGACATTTCTCCGAGGTCTAACGTCTTTAACCGCGCTTCAGTTCCCTACGGTCAGGAGCGCTCGACGCGAAGCGCCTTGAGCGCTGCCGTGGCCTGCGCCAACGTCGGCCTGCAGGACTGGCCTACAGTCCGCCGTGAAAGCGCCCGAATGAGTGTGCAAGCATCAGTGACATGACCAGGATGCCGGCTCCGAGTGTGAGCACGTGCACGGTTTTGCGCAGATTGAAGCTGCCGACGCGACAGATGAGTAGGTAGGCGACGACGAGGTTGAACAAGCCCCAGAGGACATTGACCAGTGAGGAGGACAAGCCTTCGCCGGGCGGTGATGCGAAGGGGCTTTGGAAGGCATTGCCCGAGACTCCATTGACAAAATGGGGCACTGTGTTGGCGAGGAACGCGCCCCCGAAGAAGTAGGCGATGTAGTGGTACCAGCGCATGCGGGACACCTTCCAATTTCGGACGCAATCTTAACAGATGGGCGCCGTTTGAGCCTAAGTCGCGCCGCGTCCGCGGGAGCGGCAGCTTCGATCCTCCTAAACCGAATCGCGAGCCACCGACTTTAACTGTGCAGTCGCTTTAGGCGCTCGGTACGCGTTCCATCGAAGTCGCGCGCGAG
>Ga0302325_10029773_pt1 | contig 11275 bp, 10 predicted proteins | sample Palsa_T0_2_FD_201948 | JGI IMG/M metagenome (GOLD analysis project Ga0302325, IMG submission 201948) | Peat permafrost microbial communities from Stordalen Mire near Abisko, Sweden - Palsa_T0_2 | ecosystem: Environmental > Terrestrial > Soil > Palsa > Peat permafrost | place: Sweden: Abisko...
AGGCGCCCTCTTACTTGGTCGTCGGCATGTACCGGTAGTAGACCTCGAGCATCAGGATGCAGAGGTTTGTCCGGTACCACGGGGCATTCAGATTTGGGGTGATCATTTTTCCTGGATTATTCGGATCCGGAATAGGCACCTCGCCGTTCTGATACTTTCCGACACCGTCCGCCGTCATTGGAGGCCAGCTTCCATCGGGGGCTTGATTCTTCACGATCTCGGTTTGAAACAAGCGATTCCACGTGTTCCATGCCGCCCCGCCCACCATCAGGCAGGCCTGGGTGTTGTAGTACCAAGCGTACAGGTCGGCCTTTTCGTCCAGATACTTGATGGGATACTCAGTCTTATTGGTGACCGCGGCATCCTTCTTGGTGTGATCCATCATGTAGGTGATGCCGGAGCGCACCATCGCGTCCTTCTCCTGTTTCCAAAAATATGTGCAGAGCACGCCCACCCCGGTGAGGCTGTATTTTCCGTGGTTGTCGCGATAGCCGAAGCTGCCGTCGGGAGCCTGGACACGCTTGAGATCGAGCATGGCCTTGTCGAGTGAGGCGTCGACACCGTCGATGTTCAGTCCGGTGAGGTGGGCGGCCTTGAGCGCCTGGATCTGCCACCCAGTGACCGAAGTGTCTCCAGGCATGGTCTTGTCGTAGGAATACATCCAGCCGCCATCCGGCCCCTGCCCGTCGAGAATGTAGCCAATCGCTTTCTTGAGCAGATCGGAGACGCGCTCGTCCTTGGTCATCGTGTAGTACTCTCCCAAGGCGTAAGCCACGATCGCATGCGCGTAGACGCCTGACTGGCTGAACGCCGGCTGCATGCAAAGATGCCCATCGTATTTCTTGCCGTTCGTCAACACCCACTCGATAGCCTTTTGCACCGTTTTACCAAACTCGGCCGACACCGGCGTTTCGCCGTGGCCGAGGAAGGAAAGAATCGAGAACCCGGTCATGGCTGCGCCAACGGGCCCGGCAGCTTTGCCCCAGGAACCATCGGCGTTTTGCGTCTTCACCAGCCACCGCAACCCCTTCAGGACCGCTTCCTCGCTCTCCTTCTTCCCGCCGTTCATCTGCATGGCCATGGCGCGCGCGGTGCCGCCCATGCGCCCGGCCATGGTTCCGGGCACACTCCCAGCCATGCCGGAGCCGATATTCTTCGAGGCGCTCTGCAGGGCTTTCGCCATGGCATCGTTGTTCGGCGCGGTCATCGTCGGCATGACGCTCGCGACCTGGAACGTCGGCGTGGTCACATTGGTCGTGCTGATGGCCGTGAGCGCGGGCACATTGAGGGTCGGCGCCTGGGGCGTGAACTGCTGTTGCGAGAGGTCGGGCGGCTGTTCCGGCGGCGCCTGCACCGCCGCGTCGCTCGCGACGAGCCCACCCTCCGACGCCGCGAAATCCGGCACGTCAGTGGCCGTCTTGTAAAGGACCACGCCACCGCACAAAAAAATGAGGACCGCATGGATCAGCGCCGAGAAAGTCAGGAAGCGGGAAGCGGCCAGGCGTTCTTGCAAACGTTCGAAAAGCGGCTTCTTCGGCTCGGGGGCGTACATGCTCTATAAATGCCTCTGCTGGGTTGCGGTGTCAACGCTTGTTGACGCCGTGGAATGGGTCGTGGAGACCATGGGACCATCAGACCATGGGACCATCAGACCATCAGACCATCGGACCATCAGACAATCAGGCCGCGCACTCATGCCAATTCACAGCGACGCAGGAGAAGCTCTGAAAGTCTGATTGTCTGATTGTCTGATTGTCCCATCGTCCCATCGTCCCACCGTCCCACCGCTCAGTTCCCTCCACCACGATCACCCCACCGCGCCGCCGCCCCCCGCTGGCCCGGCCTACTTCCGGCCAAAGTCCACCCAATCCGTCCCGGCAAACGCCTCCCAGCGCTTTTGCAGCGCCTCCAGCGGCGGAATGCCGGCATGGACATAGAGCGCGTAACGCAGGCGCAAGGGCTTTCCCGGCTCGATCACGAGTTCGCCGGGGAACGTGAGCGCCGCGCCCATCCAGCCATCGTTGCGCACGTGAAAGATGGTCGGGTGATGCGGGTTCTGCGGATGGTCGAGAAGCGTGATGCCCTCGCTCGCCTCCGCCGTCACCGGCCCGGAATAGTCCACCCAACGCGCGGGTTTCCGGAAGCAACCTGCTTCGTCCACGCCGCCCTCCGAATTGCGGATCGTCCCACCGCCATCGTTCACCCCGATGGTTTTGGCCATGCGCACCCCGAGCAAACCGAAAGCCGACTGCCCCAGCGTGACCGGCGCATTCGGCGGCGCTTCGAGCTGCGTGTCGATCAGCAGCAGCCATTCGGCATGGTCCAGCACCTGCACTCCAGTCCGGCGGTGCTCGGTCATCACCGTCTTCCCGTCCTTGTCCTGCCAGGCGTTGAGCGTTTCGATCGAAGCCGCCTCGGGCCCGTCCTCGAGACGCTCCAGGTGTTGTTGCACGATATGAGCGGCCCGATCTTCCCAGAAATTCACGCCATTCACGCTTTGATGCGACAGCCAGACGGAATTGTGATGGCTGTGCGTCACCGGGTCATGGGGATGCCCCATCCGGCTCAACGAGCGCCCCGACGGCCCGATGATCGGAAAGACAAACGGCCTGAATCCATCCCGCCCCGGATAATAGCGCGCGATCTCCACTCCATCGCGTTGAAAGGAAACCTCGTCGTGCGGCTGGGGAATGGCCTGGACGCGCGGCACCGGCTTCGGTTCGGCCAGCAATGCAGGCGCCGCGAGGGCGAGCCATCCACACGCCAGGACAAGCGCACGACAAAAGTTCGGAGGAGGAAGCTCAGGGGGAAGCACGTTCACGGTTGTTCTTAACCTTAATCCTCAGCTTAAACTTAATCCCAATTTCACGCCGGCTGGGGATCTGGACGGTTGAAGCGCAAGATGAAGAACTCAACGCCGGGCCGCCCCTCCTACGGAAACCCTTGCGCCTTCAGCACGCTCGCCGGCAACGCCGGTGCGGGCTTGGCGGCGCTCGGGAATTGTTCGCGGATGATCTCCCATTCGCGGCCCCCGTCTTCATAGATGAGCCACAGCGCGATCGCATGGATGAGGTGCGCATAGCCGCCGGCGTCGCTCACTTCCCACGCGCCCGCGGGCGTGGTTGGCGAATGCCATCCGCTCGGGATGATTCCCCGCTCCTTCCAAACCTTGTTCCAATAGTCGATGCTCCCCAGCACGCAATTCTCGAGCCGCTTCTGGATTCGCGCCGGGTCGCTGAGAATGCAGATCGTGCGCGGCGGAGCGGTGTCGATCCCTACCTGGTAGCGCCCAAAATCCACGCCGTTGATCCAGCCGTTTTGTGCCGGAACGAACGTGTACGGAATGCGCACTTCGGCGACCCAGGCGTCGCCGCTGCCCTGTTTGAACATCCCCGGCTTGAACACCGCCGCCGAGAGCAGCGCCTCCCCCTTTTCATTCACGGCCGTCCACTTGCCCTCCTTGGCCACGGTGAGTTTGCCCCCGTGGGTGATGGTGATTTCCCCGGGCTCCGCGTTCGCGTTGTCTTTTGCGGCCGAATCCTTCTTGCGCACCGCATCGCCATTCTCACTCGATGCTTTCTTCGATTTCGTCCGGTTCTTGTGATTGGAACCATGCGCCTCACCTTCCCGCGCCGCCGTCTCCACCGCGGCGTGCGCCTCGCCGTTTTCTTCCTGAAAGGTGATCGTCAATTGCGGCCGTGTCGTTTCGATGAATACGTGCAGATTGCGCGGGTCGCTGATGAGCGTCACTTGCGCGGTATCGTCCCCCAAGGGCGCGGACTTGCCGTAGATGGCGTCCTTCACGCCGTCGGTCGCCGGCGGGTCGTCGACCATGCGCACGATGAGATCGCCAGGGATGGTTTTGACGGCGCTGTCCCAGAGCGCCGGTTGCGACTTCAGTTCCGGGAGAAGGGCCGCGGCGAGCCAGGCAAACTGGACACCACGCGAGCCGTAAAAATCCTTGGAGGTGGAACTATACCGGTCCAGCTTGCCTTTTCCATCGAGGCAGGCGGGCGGGCGCTGAATATCGAAAAACCAGGCTCCATATGGATACGGCCGATCGTCAAAAAAGGACTCCATGCCCGCGATCGCCCCGTAACAACGCGCGATGGTGTGCGCCGTGAAACCGCGGGGCAATTCACCCGAGATCAAGGCCCCCGCCGTCGCCTGCCGATAGGACCACGCCAGGCCGTCATCATACGCCGCCAGCGGCACCGCCTTCTTCTCGAACAACCCCGGATAGCAAGGCAGCAACGAACGCAGTGAAAACTCTGGAAACCGGTATTTGAGAAAGGCGTCGGCCTGACCGGCGGTGACATCCGCCGCGATATCGATCCCTTGAATCGGGCCGAAGTACTCCTGCTTGTACTCCCGCAAGTGCCGGGCCGCCTCGGCGACCTGCGGATCGCGGGTGGCGAGCCACACGTTGAGCAACGCGTCCGCCAGATCCTCCGCGAGATGATTGGAGCCGGTGAAGTAGCCATCCGGCATCGGTTGCAGGCTCTTTCGGTCGAACCCGGAACCATCGTCCCACCCACGCGGCGCCCATCCTTTGAGCGGCGCCGTCCACGCATGATTGTCCTCCTCGGTCGGCAGCATTTTCGGAAAGAGCCGGTCGCTGTGGTTGAGCAGGTTGGTGTAAAAGGGCACCTCATATTTTTGCGCCCGCGCCAGCCAGTCGCCCGTGGGATCGGCCCGCTGGGCGACCACCAGCGACGACATGAACCATGCCCCGTCGTGCATCGAATCGAGCCCAAATTCCTGCATCTTTTTCCCGTCGTTCCAGAACTCGTAGACCATGCCGTAGGTTTTTCGCGCCGGGTCCGTCACGACATGGTTCTTCTCCACGAAATCGACCAACTCGTGCATGAAACCGAGGAGCCTCTCCCGCGGCCAGGCTTTGGCCTCGGGCGCCGGCGGGGGCATGTAGGGCTGGAGCGCCAGTTCCTCCGGCGTCGCCGCCGGGGCGGCGATCGCCACGACGGTCAAGCCGAGGAGGAGGGGGAACTTCGTGCGCACGGGCCATGAAAAAGCCCGCTTTCCCCGACAGGGCGAGAGAAAAGCGCCGCCAGCGGAGGCGACTTTCGAATGAAGCCATTGATGGTGAGTTTGGTAAAGGGGGCCTTTTACCTCGCCTTTTGCGCCAGCGTCGCTGAATTTGCCGGCGTCAGCCCCGTCCCCTCGTATGCCTTCCTTGAGAACCGTGTTTCTTTCCGCATTTCTGGGCATCCTGCTTGCCGTTACCACGCACGCCAGCACCGCGGATTGGCCCTTGAAGGGACTTCCCGACGAAGCGCAACTTGCCTGGCAGACGCTTCGAAGCGTGGACGTTTTCGCGTTCGGTCCGGTCGGTTTCGCGGGGGAGACTTCTGAGGGTGAACTCGCGATGCGAATTCTCCTTCGCTATCCAAATGCCGTTTCGATCTTCCAGCTTGTGGCCAGCCAATCGACACCGGAGGGGCGGCTTTATGCACTTGTGGCGCTTCGCTCCATCGATCACGACGCCTACCGCGAAGCACTGACGAAGCTGACACGCAACCAAAAGATTTCCCTGCAGGCCACCTGTGTCCGAGGGAAGGAATCGGTCTCCGCGATCATCGCCAATCTGGAGGCAGGCAAATATGATCCGTTTATCCCGAAGCCCGCAAAATAGGCTGGTACCGCCGAGAAAGCGCAGCGTTTAATGGACCCCCCATCGCGGCACAGCCGCACCCCCTCTCCGATTACCCCCCACTGAAGAGCTCGTGCGAGAGCACACTCAGGCAGTAGATGGCGGCGGTTTCGCTGCGCAGGATGATCGGACCCAGGGTCACCGGACGGCAGCCGGCGTTCTTGGCGAGGTTCATTTCCGCCGGCGTGAAATCGCCTTCCGGCCCGACCAGGATCAAAACGTTCGCTGGTCGTTTCGCCCCCGCTTCGGCAAGCACCTGCTTGAGGTGGCGGGAGTCCGGTTGCAACGAAGCGATCAGCATAAGGTCGAACTTTTCCCCGGACTGAAAAAACTCCTTCGGCGTCTGCGGTTTGGCGACCGCCGGCACCCAATTCTGCCCGCATTGCTTGGCCGCCTCGATGGCCACGCGCTCCCATTTGTCCCGCTTGCTCAGCGCCTCGCCCTCATCACAACGAACCACCGTGCGTTCACTGAGCAGCGGGACGATCGCCGCCGCTCCCAGTTCCGTGGCCTTTTCGACGATCAAGTCCATGTTTTTGCCTTTCGGAATCGCCTGCCCGAGCGTCACCTTGCAGGCCAGCGCGGTGCTTTTCGCCACGGAGATCTTTTTCAACGCGATCTTCCCCTTTTCCACGGAGGCAAACTCCACCGTGGCCTCCGCGCCCTGCCCGTTGAAAAGGGTGGCGCGATCGCCGGTCTTCATCCGCAGCACATCGAGGGCGTGGTGCGTCTCCGCCGCGTCGAGCGCGAGGAGGTCAGGATTCCAGGCGTGGGGCGGGACGTAGAAGCGCGCCATGGGGCTAGGCCGGAAGAATCTCCAACGTCTCGCAGGGAATATCCAACATCCAACATCCGGCGCGCAGCCGGGCAACATCCAACATCCAACATCCAACTTCCAACATCCAATGACGCATGGCGCGATGTGCCGCCGTCGCATCAGGCGCGGGATTGAGAGGATTCAATACGTCAGATTGAATGCAGAAACGCGACATTGGGCTCGGCCGCGGCAAACAATCGAGAGAAGGCACCCGCCCCAGGAGTAAGTTTGGCAGAACGGTGCGGTGGATTCCGGTACCCATTGGATGTTGGATGTTGGGTGTTGCGGCGAAGCCGTCCTTCTCTCGCGACCGCGAGAGAAGGAGATGTTGGATGTTTCTCCCGGGTCTCACCTGTCAAATGTTCACCGTAAATTGGCCCTCCGCTGTCACCCGAAGAATTCCTTCGCCTTCTCAAAGAAGCTCTTATGGAGCGGCGTATTTTCCTCGCCCATGAGGGCGGAGAACTCCTCGAGTTTCTTGCGTTGCTCACCATTGAGGCGCGTCGGGACTTCCACAGCCACCCGCACGATCAGGTCGCCGCGCGAGTGGGAATTAAGCGAGGGCACGCCCTTGCCGCGCAATTTGAAGGCCGTGCCGCTTTGCGTACCGGCGGGCACTTTCAGATGCGCCTGGCCATCGAGCGTCGGCACCATCAGTTCCCCACCGAGCGCAGCCACGCTGAAACTCACCGGCACGTCGCAAAAAAGATTGTTCTCCTCGCGCTCGAAAACTTCGTGCTCCTTGATGTGTACCACGACATAAAGATCGCCCGGCGGTCCGCCCCGCAAGCCGGCCTCCCCGTTGCGCATCGAGCGCAGGCGTGAGCCGTCCTCGATCCCCGCGGGGATCTTGAGCTTGATGCGCGAACTCGCCTCCATCCGGCCTTCACCGCTGCACTTGCGGCAGGGTCGTTCAATCACCTGCCCGGTCCCACGGCAACGCGGGCACGTCTGCGATACCTGGAAAAAGCCGCGCGAACTGATCACCTGCCCCCGGCCGCCGCAATCACGGCAGGAAACCGCACGCGAACCCGATTCCGCGCCGGAGCCGTTGCAGACGTCGCAAGTTTCGAGCTTGGCGACTTCGATTTCCTTGTCGCAGCCGAAGGCGGCTTCCTCGAGGCGAATCTGCATGTCGTAGCGCAGATCCGAGCCGCGTTGCTTCCCGTCCCGGTCCGGCCGCTGACCGCCGGCCCCTCCGAAAAACTGCTCGAAGATGCCACCCCCGCCGCTCGCGCCGAAGACCTCGCGAAACAGGTCGAAAGGATCGTGGAAGCCGCCGGCTCCCCCGCGCGCTCCGCCCCCTTGCGCGAACGCGGCATGGCCAAAGCGATCGTACGCCGCACGCTTCTGTTCGTCGGAAAGGACATCGTAGGCCTCGCCCAATTCCTTGAATTTCTCCTCGGCGGTATGGTCACCCGGATTCTTGTCCGGGTGGAACTTCACCGCGAGCTTGCGATAGGAACGCTTGATCTCCTCGCCCGTCGCGGAGCGGGTCACCTCGAGGACCTCGTAGTAATCGCGCTTGGCAGCCATCCGGAGTTATTTCGCCGCGGGCCCACCCTTGGAAACCACCACCGTGGCTGGCCGGAGCAGGCGCTCCCGCAATTTGTACCCGCGGCGCAATTGCCGGATGATCACGCCCTCCTTGACCGCCGCGTTTTCCTCCTGGGCGACGGCTTCATGGAGGTTCGGATCAAAGCGCTGCCCTTCGCCGTTGACCGGCTCGACCCCACTGGCCGTGAGAAAATCGGCGAGCTGTTTGGCCACCATGTCCATCCCGGCGAGGATGGGTGAATTCCCCGCGCCCGCGCGCGCGGCGTTCAAGCCCAACTCGAAATTGTCCAGGATCGGGATCAAACGCTCCAGGAACGTGGCGTTGGCATATTTGATGGCATCGTCTTTTTCGCGGGCCGCCCGCTTGCGAAAATTCTCAAAATCGGCCTGGCTGCGAAGCGCGAGGTCGCGGAAACGCTCCAGGTCGCCCTGCAATTGGGTGAGAAGCGATTCTTCGGTCTGTTCGGCGGCTTTCGCCTCCGCCGTTTCAGGGGTGGCGGCGTCGGTGATGTCGTTGCTCATTTTTTACGGATAGCGATTAGGGTGATGTCGTCGTGCTGCGGATGGTTGCCGACGAACGCCCGGAGGTCGTCCGTCAGCCGCGTGATGATCCCGGCCGCACCGTCGGACGCGCTCGCCTGGATTGCTTTGATCACATTGGCCATCCCAAATTCGTCCCCCTCGCTGTCGAGGGCCTCAGTCACGCCATCAGTGTAAAGTACAAGGCAGTCATTGGCTTCCAACGTGAGGGAAAAATCGTTCGTGACTCTATTGAACACGCCCCCGCTGTCAATGCCCAGCGCCATCCCCGGTGGATTGATCTTGGAAACGGTCTGGTCCCGGGCGGAATACAAGAGGGGCGCATCGTGCCCGGCCCGGCAGAGGGTGATCGTCCCGCTGTCGCGCTCGATGATCGCGTAGGCCATGCTGATGAACATGTCTTCCTTAATGTCGGGAAAGAGCTGCAGGTTGACTTCCCGCAGGACGTGCGACGGGGAAAGCTGGCCGGCGGCCTGGCTGCGCAGGACGCTCCGGCACATGGCCATGATCAGCGAAGCCGGCACGCCTTTGCCCGAAACGTCCGCAATCGCCAGGCCGAAGTGGGTCTCGTCGATCTTGATATAATCGTAATAATCGCCGCTCACCTGGCGCGCCGGGACATTGATGCCGCTGATCTGGAAGCCGCTGATCGCGGGCGCATTGGCCGGGAGCAGGATGCGCTGAATCTCGTGGGCGACCTGCAAGTCCTGATCCAGCCGCTTCTTCTCCGCCGCCTCGGAAAAGATCGTCGCCGTATAAAGGGCAAAGGCCGATTGCTCCGAGATGGCCTTGAAAATCTGGAAATCACTCGGCAGAAAATCATCGCTCTCCGGTCCGCGCGCGATGGCCAGGACGCCGAGGCTCTCCTCGCCGTAAAACAGCGGGCAAAGCATGGCCGATTTCGTCCGCAGCGGTCCTACCCGCAGGGCCGCCAGGCGGCTGTCTTCTCCCCGCAGTAGCAGGGGTTCTCGGTCCCGCCACACCCCGCCGAGCACCCCGTCCTCCGGCGCCACCGTGCGCAGGCGCAAATAGCCGGGCCACGAGAAATTTGCCTCCCGGGTGAGCTTTTCCGGCACGTCAAAGAAGGGGGGACAATTGCGGGTGGCAAACGCGGGGCGCAACCCTTCACCGGATTTTTCCGCGAGGTAGAGCGCGCCGCCGTGGCCATCCAGGATGCGCAGCGCCCCTTCGACGATCAACATGTGCAGGTCGGTCGGTTTGCTCACCGCGGTCAACGCCGCGCCGAGGCCGTGCAAAAAATCAAAGACCCGGGTTTCCTCGAGCCGAATCTTCTCCCGCGCCAGGCGCAAGGCCGCAATCATCTCCCGCTGCCGCCGATAGACATAGACGAAGGTGCCCGCCGTCAAGGCGAGGAGCGCAATGAATACGGCGGTCCACATCAGCCTTCAGTGGGCGAGGTGAAGATCCTGTTTTAGGTATTCGAGGACGTCTTTGAACTTCGCCGCATTGGCTTCATTGGCCTCGACGCACGCCTCGTGCGCTTCGAGCATCGTTTGCGCCTGCGCCGTTTTGTCAGGGGCCGCCCCGGCCAGCGGAGTCTGGGCCGCCTCCGCAGACGTCGAGTTGCGCGCTTCAATGACGAAAAGTTGATCCAGCCCCAGGTTGTTCAGGAGGTCGCTGTTGCGCTCGTTCAGGTTCGTTACCCGCAGCGTCCCCTGCCCGAGCTCGCGCAGCCGCAAGGCAATGCCCGCCAGCGTCCCCATGAAGGTCGAGTCCATCACCGTGCAGCTATTCAGGTCGATGGCAAATTCCCGAAATCCCCGGTTGATCATTTCCTTGGCGAACTCCTTCAGCCCGGTGCTGTTCAAAAAAGACCCCTTGCCGGCAACGCGCACCCAAACGGTGCGGTTGGCGGTGCCGACGAGAATGGATGGCTGAACGTTCACGGCTACAATCGGATGAATGCGGACCCACAGGCCACGCCGTCAGGTTTTACCTGACAGCAGGACAATAATGCCATGCGCAAGAATTGCATCTCCCAATCAGTTCCAGAGAAACGATTGATTGAGGCCAACGATTTTGCCGTTTTCGATCAAAAGCACCCGCCAGCCGGTGACTTTCCCGTCTTCGATGTATTGATCGCCGATAATGTCGAACTCCGTCATGTTGGAGCCCTTGACCCCCTTGTACTCGGTTTCTTTCGCCTGGACGTAGGCCCCGAGGTTCTGCTGCCGATACTCGAAACGGACCGTCAGGTCCGTCTTGCGGGAACACCGCCAGAAGAATTTGTAATAATGTCCGTAGCGCATCCGGCGTTCGTAGCCGTTGACCGCACCGTAGTTGATCCGGCCCCGCTCGAAATTGATCATCGGATCGAGGGACGGCTTGTTGAGTTGCGGATCATTAAACTGGATCAGGCTCTTGCGGAACTGGAAGGCGTCATCCAGGGCCAGCGGCAGGACGTTGATCTTGTCGATCGTATGTGAGACGTCATGCGAGAATTCCCAACCAAAGCTGGCCGAAGTGGCAGCGAGAGAAGCCAGCAGCATGAGGAAGCGTTTCATTTGGGGGTGGAAGTTAAGCGCCCTAAGCAATTCCTGTCAATCATTGCAGCCCCGGGGGCGCGGAGGGGCAGGGCGTATTCATGAAGTTGGGCGGAGGGTTGGGCTGGAGGAGGTGACGGCGAGGATGGCACGCCGGGCGTGATCGGCGGACATCCAGGCGGAGAA
>Ga0302325_10029775_pt1 | contig 11275 bp, 8 predicted proteins | sample Palsa_T0_2_FD_201948 | JGI IMG/M metagenome (GOLD analysis project Ga0302325, IMG submission 201948) | Peat permafrost microbial communities from Stordalen Mire near Abisko, Sweden - Palsa_T0_2 | ecosystem: Environmental > Terrestrial > Soil > Palsa > Peat permafrost | place: Sweden: Abisko...
GGCGTTGCTAAACCAGTTGTTTGCATCCCAATCGGTGCGGCGCAAGTGGCCATATGCGCTTCCATGGAAATCGTTGCTGCCGGATTTCATCAGGGTGTTGAACATTCCGCCGCCCGTGCGAGCCATCTCGGCGTCGTACGTATTGGCCTGAACTTTCACTTCCTGCACCGCTTCGAGCGACGGGATGAGAATGGCCCGATTGTCGGCGTCCGTGATCGGCACGCCGTCGAGAAGATAGTTATTGCCGCGGACGGGACCGCCGGCGATCGAGATGGATGAAGATCCGCTCTGGTCTTCCATTCGGTTATAAGCCGGGTTTCCGACCGGAATGACGTTGGCGGCCAACTTCGAGAGCATGAATGGGTTGCGGCCCAGGTTAGGAAGATCGGTCAGTTTCTGACTATCGAGAACTTGTCCTTGTGACGCGTTCGAAACTTCGACCAGCGGTACTTCTTCGGTGACCATGACGCTGTCGGTAACAGCGCCGACTTCGAGTTTCACGTCGACCGTGACGTACTCCTGTGTATCGACAACGATGTTCTTACGTTCGAATTTCTTGAACCCGGGATGTTCGGCGATCAGGGAATAAGTTGCGGGCTGTACAGCGGTGAAATCGTAACCGCCCGAACCGTTCGTCAGAGCAGTGCGGATCTCTCCGGTCGCGCCGTTGACCAGCGACACCTTGACTTCGGCTATGGCCCCGCTTTGCGAATCGGTAACAACGCCGCGAAGACCGCCGTTGGTTGACTGCGCAAAAAGACCTGCAGAAATGGCGGACAAAAACACGCCGGTAAGAACAGCCTTGGTTATAAGACCTTTGGAAAGGAACACTAGAAATCTCCTTGTGAGTGAAATCGTCGAGGGCCGACTGGTAATCGCTCGTAACGGAGAGCATTTGCTGCCTGACGCGGCAGGGTCCCTATCGCTTTTTGGTCCGGGCTAGATGCCGGACGGTCCGGTTATGAGTGGTCTTGCCCCAATGCAAAGACCCCGGAAAGTATTGTTGGAGTTTAGCACAAGGCGCAGGGGATAGGGCGGGATTGTGTCAAAAAGATTACGGTCCCGGCTCACCCAATCGGCTCAGCCCAAGCGGCGTTTGCTGGTGCGGGGCTTAGTGGCTTTCGTATCGATTGCAATAGGCGCTGTCTCGCTGATGACGGGCTTCTTGAACGTGGAAAGGCTGCGTTTGAGAGCGTCCATAATGTCGATGACGGGCGCCAGTTCCTGTGGTTCGGGAGCCTGGACGGTCTTGTGACCCTTGACTTTTGCGTCAATCATGGCGCGGACGCGGTCACGGTAGGTGTCTTTGAAATCGACGGGATTGTACTCGCCGCTCATCGCCTCAATCAGGTTTTGGGCGAGAGCTAATTCGGGTTTGCTCAGCCGGGTAGTGTCAGTGCGAAACTCGCTCATTTCACGAATTTCTTCCTGGTAGTAGAGCGTGTGAAGGATGAGGCCTTTCTTTCCGGGGCGCAGGCAGACCATGTGCTCACGGCTGTGCATCGTGATCTGAGCGATGGCGGCGCGGCCGGTGTCCTTGAGAGCCGCGAAGAGAAGCGTGTAAGGTTTCTCGCCGGCTTCGTCGGGTTCCACGTAGTAGGAGCTTTCGAGATAGACGCCATCCACGTCGTTCATCTTGACGAATTCGCTGATTTCCATGACCTTGGCGGTCTTGGGCTGGATGCTCTTGAGATCCTCTTCATCGATCTCGACGTACTTGCCTTTTTCGTATTCATAGCCCTTGGTGAGTTCGCTGCGGTCGACCGGTTTATCCTCGGCCTGGCAAAAGAGAACCTGCTTGACGCGGGAGTGGTCGGTCTTGTGAAGTTGGTTAAAGCTGATTGTTTCGGTGCGGGCTGCGACACTGAGTTTTACCGGTATGGACACGAGTCCAAATGTGATGTGGCCTTTCCAAACGCTAGTCGCCATAAATCTCCGCTTCGCGAAAAGTGTATCATTTTCAGTGCCAATCCTGAAACATTTTCGATGAGTCTTGCTGAATGAGTCTTGATCGGTATCGTGCAAAACGGAATTTCGAGGCAACTCCGGAGCCGGCCCCGGTTGGAGGGACCGGGACTGCGGCTAGGGGCGCGCTGTTCTGCATCCAGCGGCATGCCGCCCGGCGGCTGCATTACGATCTGCGTTTGGAGATCAACGGGGCTCTCGCGTCGTGGGCGGTTCCGCAAGGTCCGTCTCTCGATCCCGCGGTCAAACGGCTTGCGGTAAAAGTGGAAGATCATCCGCTGAGTTACGCGAAGTTCGAAGGCACCATTCCTGAAGGCAACTATGGCGCGGGCTCGGTGGTGCTTTGGGATCTGGGAACTTGGGAGCCATTCGGCGATGTCTCGATCGAAAAGCAACTCGAACGCGGCGATCTGAAGTTCACGCTCCACGGGCAGAAGCTCGACGGGATGTTCGGCCTCATCCGGATGAAGCCCGGCAAGTCCAAGAACGAAGAGTGGCTGCTCATCAAGAAAAAGGACGGCAAGGAATCAAGCGATTGGCGCGTCGAGGACTACCCGCAAAGCGTCTTGACTCAAGATCCGTTTCCCGAAGTGATTCAGCCGATGCTGGCGCAGCGTGTGAAGGAACCCCCGGTGAGCGGCGATTGGATGCTCGAAATCAAGTGGGACGGCGTTCGCGCGCTGGCGCATATAAAGGACGGGAAATACGTCATTCGCTCGCGCAAGGGCGAAGATATTACGAAGCAGTACCCCGAACTACGAGACTTCGCGAAGCACATTAAAGCCAAGACCGCCGTGCTGGATGGCGAGATCGTAGTCCCCGACGAAGAGGGACGCCCCCGGTTCGAATTGATCCAGCCCCGCATCATGGCGCGCGGAGAACATGCGATTGCACGCATGGCGGAGCAGGCGCCCGCGCGTTACGTGGCATTCGATTTGCTTTACAAGGATGGCCGGGATCTGCGCACATCGCCGCTACGCACGCGAAAGAAGGACCTGGGAAGCATCGTTGCGCCATATGAAATGCTTCAGGTTTCCGAAAATTTCGATGTCAGCGGCAAGGAGTTGCTGAAGGCCGCGCAGGCTCAAGGGCTGGAAGGGATCATGGCGAAGCGCGCGGAAAGCCGATACGTGAGCACGCGGTCCGATGACTGGCGCAAGGTCAAGACCGGCAACGACGACGACTTCCTGATCTGCGGCTACACGATCGACAAACGCGAACATTTCGGCGCACTGGTTTTGGGAGAAAACAAGGAAGAAAAATTGAACTACGTGGGCAACGTCGGCACTGGCTTCGACGAAAAGACCGTAGCGGCTCTGTTCCGCATGATGCAACCGCTTTGCCAGGAGAAATCGCCGTTTACTCCTACGCCAAAGATTCCGCATGAGGTCATGTGGGTCAGACCTCAGTTGCTGTGTGCCGTCCGATATCTGGAGCGGACGAGCGCAGGCCGGCTGCGGGCTCCGGTCTATATGGGCCTGCGTGAGGAAGACCAGGTCTTCACGCACCCCGACAAGGTGCTATTCCCGGCTGAGGGAATCACCAAGCGCGAACTGCTTGAGTATTACGACGCCGTCTCCCAGTGGTTGCTGCCGCATTTGCGGGACCGTCCACTATCGATGCTGCGATATCCCGACGGCATTATCAAGGAAGGCTTTTTCCAGAAGAACCTGACCCAGAAGTTGCCGGACTGGTTTAGGCGCGAAAACATTGCGGGAAACTTGACGCCGATCGGCGGAGCGAAACCGGATTTGCTCTATCTGACGAACATGGGCTGCATCGATCAGAACCCGTGGATGAGCCGGTGGCCCAACCTGGACGAGCCCGATTTTGTGCTGATCGATCTGGACGCCAAGGATGCAACGTTCGCGAAGATCATTGAAGCGGCGCTCCTGGTTAAGGATCTCCTCGACAAAATCGGTCTGGTTGGTTATCCGAAGACGACTGGGGGCGACGGAATGCACGTGTACATTCCGGTTGAACCTGGCTATACGTTCGAGCACACGAAGACTTTTTCTGAGCTGATCGCGCGCATACTGGCACAGAAGCATCCTGACACGTTCACTACGCCAAGGGCAGTTGCGGCGCGGCAGACAGGCCGGGTTTATTTTGATTGGGTGCAGAACGGCAAGGGCAAGACCATCTCCGCGCCCTATGTAGTGAGGCCGAAGAAGGGCGCGCCGGTGGCTACGCCGCTTGAGTGGAGTGAAGTGAAGAGCGGCCTCGATCCCCATCAGTTCCATTTGCGGAATGCCGTGGCTCGGTTCCAGCGGGTGGGTGATCTTTTCGCGCCGGTATTGGGTTCCAAGCAGGGACTGGAGAAAGCGCTCGGGAGGCTGCAGAAGATGGTAGTGGGGTAGCCACCGGTCACCGCATTCCAAATCCCGCTATCCCGCTGATTCGATTACACTGCCGCGGCAAGAGCCGACCAATCCGCCAGCCCATTGAGTTACTCTCCAATCAGAGGAACAGCGCAATCGAGCCGTTTGGCTTCGTTTGGTATTGTGCAGAAAACCTTGCACAACTGCACAAAATGCACAAACGCCTATTTCGGGACTGAAACCGTGATGTTGCGGAATTTCAGGCCGCCGGTGTGGTCGCCCTGGATGTAAAAAGGTCCGGGTTCGCCTTCGTTCGCGTCCAGCGCGCCGCCGGTGATGCCTTCGATTTCCTGGTGATCAACGGTCGTGACGCCGTTGCGGACGATCGTTACCGTCCGGCCAACCAACATGATGTCGAAGGTTTCCCATTGTCCGGGAGTGCGTGGGAGATCGCCTTTCGGAGCGATTCTGCCGTAGATGGATCCGATGCGGCGCTCGGGCGGGTTGTGGCTTAGCGGCTCGTATTCCAACTGTGTTTCATAGCGGCCACGTAGATAGAAGCCGCTGTTGGCGTCGTCGGGACAGTTCACCTCGAAATGCACCTTAAAGTCCGTGAACTTACGTGTGGTTTTGAGGTTGTCGCCGTGCTCCGAGTTGACGAGCATTCCATCCTCGGCCTTCCAATGGCTCTTAGCAGGGTCACCGATGGGCTCCCAGCCTTTCAGGTCTTTGCCGTCGAAGAGAGGTTCGGGCTTGGACCAGGCTTTGGGCTCGGGGCGCTTCAGTTCCGGGGCGCGGACGCCGTTCAGCGCGATCGTCTTGCCGTCCTGGTTCTGGCTGCCAGTGAGCTTGTCGCCCGAGGCGTCCAGCGTCCAAACGAGCTTCGGGCGTAGATTCAGGGTGAGGTGACTGCCTTCGGCCTTGAAGTCCTTTACTTGGAATACGTTACCACCGGTTGGTTGCCACCAGATTTCGAGGGTTCCGCCCTTATCGGTGACGCCGAGCCAGTTGGATCCAACATCTCTACCGGGGGTGACGACGTTGAAGTCCCAATGACCGATGAAAGGGCTGTTGGCGGCGGGGGAAAGGGCGGGAAGCAGTAAGAGAGCAAAACAGAGACGGTACATGTCCAAGAGTCTATTACATATACAGGCGGTTTGTGATGGTTGCAACCTTTAGTGCCTTACACTCATCTTTCCTACTAGCGAGATCATAAAATGACTCTACCCGTCCTACCTATCAAGAACACGCATCTCTTTCCCAACCTGCTCATGCCGCTTTCCGTGGGCCGGGCGAAATCGATTGCGGCTATCCAATATGCGCTGAAAACCGAATCCCGCGAGATTCTGGTCGTGACCCAGCGCGATTCCTCGGTGGAACTTCCCGAAGCGGCCGACCTGTTTCCCATTGCGACCAAAGCCGTGATCAAACGGTCCGGCCGCAATAGTGACGGGAAATTCGAGATTCTGGTGCTCGGGATGGAGCGCGTGGAGCTGGGCAAGATCTCGGGCGAGGAATTCTTTCAGGCCGAGTACCGGGTAGCGCCGGTGCCCGAGGAGAATACGCCCGAGGTCGAAGCGCTGCATCGCGAAGTCGTGGAGTTGGCGACAAAGGTTTTGAAACACGCCAATGTCGAGCTTCCGAACGAATTCGCTCGGCTGATTACGAATCAGGGCGACCCGCTGCAACTCACTTACCTGCTGGCGAGCGTGCTGAGCATGGATATTCAGGTGGAGCAGTCGTTGCTGGCGGCAGAGACGCGCGAGCAGGCGCTTCAATTGATTCATGCGCATTTGACGCATGAAATCGAAATCCTGGAGATCCGCGGCAAAATCGCGAGCAAGGCCCAGAAGGAAATGGGCAAGGAGCAGCGGGAATACTTCCTGCGGCAGCAATTGCGCGCCATCCAGAACGAGTTGGGCGGCGGCAAGGACGGCGAATCCGAGCTGGAGTTACTTCGCGAAAGGCTGACCGCGGCTGCGTTGCCCGAGGAAGTACGCAAAGAGGCGGAGCGGGAGTTGGGCCGGTTGGAGAGGCTGTCTCCGCAGGCGCCGGATTACCACGTGGGCCGCACCTGGCTGGAACTGATTCTGGAGTTGCCGTGGAGCAAGGCGAGCGATTCAGTGATTGATATCGCTGGGGCGAGGCAGATTCTGGCCGACGACCACTATGGTTTGAAGGAAGTGAAAGAGCGGATACTGGAGCATCTCGGCGTTCTGAAGCTCAATGCGGCGGCGAAGGCCCCGATCCTTTGCTTTGTCGGGCCTCCCGGAGTTGGCAAAACTTCGCTCGGTCAATCGATCGCTAAGGCGCTGGGGCGTAAATTCGAGCGGCTGAGCCTGGGTGGCATGCACGATGAGGCGGAACTGCGCGGGCATCGGCGGACTTATATCGGCGCGATGGCGGGCCGCATTATTCAGTCAGTCCGGCGCGCGGGGGTGAATAACCCGGTGCTGATGCTGGACGAAGTAGATAAGATGGGCCGCGATTTCCGTGGCGATCCTGCGGCGGCGCTGCTCGAAGTTTTGGATCCCGAGCAGAACAAGACGTTCCGCGACAACTACCTCGACCTGCCGTTCGACATCTCAAAGGTGTTTTTCGTGATGACGGCGAACACGCTGGAAACGATTCCCCAGGCGTTGCTGGACCGCATGGAAGTGGTGCGGCTGGCCGGGTATAGCGAAGAGGAGAAGCTGGAGATCGCCAAGCGGTATCAGGTTCCGAAACAGCTGAAGGAATCCGGGCTTTCCACCGATATATGTGCATTGAGCGATGAGGCGCTGCGGACGATCATCTCGCGGTATACGCGGGAGGCGGGCGTCAGGCAACTGGAACGGGCGATCGGCCGCGTGATGCGGAAGGTGGCGCTGAAGGTAGCCGAGGGAACGCCGGGATCGGTCGCTATTCAGAGGGAAGAGTTGGTCGAGCTGCTTGGTCCCGAGCGATTCTCTCCGGAGCAGGCTCGCAAGAATGTTCCCTCGGGCGTGGCGACCGGGCTGGCTTGGACAGAGGCGGGCGGCGATGTGCTGTACATCGAAGCCGCGCTACTGAAAGACGGCAAAGGGCTCTCGCTCACCGGGCAACTGGGCGACGTGATGCAGGAATCCGCGAAGACGGCCCAGAGTTATATCTGGTCGCACGCGGAAGAGTTCCACATCGACCAATCCATGTTCCGTCGGTACGGGGCGCATGTCCACGTACCGGCGGGCGGGATACCCAAGGACGGGCCTTCCGCAGGCGTGACGATGACGACGGCTCTGACTTCGTTGTACATGGGCTTGCCGGTGCGCAGCGATACGGCGATGACAGGCGAAGTAACGCTCTCCGGGCTAGTGCTACCGGTCGGCGGCATCAAAGAAAAGATGCTGGCGGCACGGCGATTGGGAATCAAGCGGGTAATCATTCCCAAACAGAATGAGAAAGACCTGCGGGATCTCCCCGCCGACGCGCGGGAAGAGATGGAATTCATCTTCGCCGAGCATGTTCATGAGGTACTGCTAGCCGCGATTCCCGGGATCGCAGAGCATGGCTTGGTTCGGGTAGCGGCCTAACTGCTGCTGCTCGTTAGGCCGTTGAGAGCGCTCTGGATGATTGCCAGGGCGCTCGTCGAACTGGAGTTGGCGTTGGTCTGGCTGCTTGTGGACTGATAGGCGGATAGAGCTGTACTGGCGTCGCTTGAAGACGAATCCGAATCTGAGTCTACGTGATGATGATGGTGGTGATGGCCTCCTCCTCCTCCGCCATCGATGGCTTGCGCCAAGTCCTGCAAATTGGGGAGCTGGCCGCTCGTGGAGGCGTTGGTGAAGTCCGTCGCCAGTTGATTGAGCTGGCTGGCGCCAGCAGTATTGCCGTCCGCGGTATCGGTTTTCGCAGCGCTTTGCAGGTTGGTCGCGATCTGCGCCGTCACCTGCTGATACTCGGAGGGATTGGATTGCTGAAGGCTTTGAAGCTGGCCCAGGAGTTGCGCCAGCGGGGAAACTGAACTGCTATCCGACTGCGAGGTGGCGGTTGAAGAGGAAGCTGTCTGCGATTTCTGCAATACGCTCTGCAGAATCGATTCCAGTGAAGAACTAGTGAGGCTGCTGATAGATCCCATATAAACCTTTTCGGTCTAAATGGGATCTTTTTTGTTAAATCTTATAAACCTTTTTCGGCCAGGAAGCTGATCAGGTCGACGACGCGGTTCGAATAACCCCACTCGTTGTCGTACCAGGAGACTACCTTGAGGAGGTTGCCGTCCAGGACCTTCGTCAGGCCGGAATCGACGATTGAGCTGTTCGGGTTGTGCAGCATATCGCTCGATACCACCGGGTCTTCCGTGTAGGACAAGATGCCCCTCATGGTGGTTTCGGAAGCTTCCTTGAGCACTTGGTTCACTTCGGCGGCGGTGACGTCACGGCCAGTGATGCAGACGAGATCCACTACGGAAACGTCGGGGGTCGGAACGCGCAGGGAGTAGCCGTCGAGCTTGCCCTTCAGCGCGGGCATCACGAGGCCGATAGCGATCGCGGCTCCGGTGCTGGTCGGGATCATGTTGATCGCGGCGGCGCGGGCGCGGCGAAGGTCTTTATGCGGGAAATCGAGGATCGGCTGGTCGTTCGTGTAGCTGTGAACGGTGGTCATCGAGCCCTTGAGAATGCCGAACTTCTCGTGGAGCACCTTAACCACGGGCGCGAGGCAGTTGGTTGTGCAAGAAGCGTTCGAAATGATGTTGTGCTTGGCCGGATCGTACTTATCGTCATTGACTCCGAGAACCACAGTGAGGTCCTCATTCTTCGCGGGCGCGGAGATGATCACCTTCTTAACGGAGCCGCGCATGTGCTTGGCGGCGTCCTTGGCGTCGGTGAAACGGCCGGTGGATTCGACGACGATCTCGACGCCGAGCGACGGCCAATCGATTTCAGCCGGGTCCTTGGTGGCGAAAACCTTTAGGCTGCGGGGTCCGACGTGGATGTGATCGCCGTCCACTTTCACCGTCTCGTGAAGGCCACCAAGCACGGAATCGTACTTGGTAAGGTGCGCGAGAGTGGTGGTGTCGGTAAGGTCGTTGACCGCGACAAAATCGATATCTGCGTTATGAAGACCGGCGCGGACGACATTCCGGCCAATGCGGCCGAAGCCGTTGATTCCTACTTTGACTGGCATAGTTGGTGAAATTCCAGAATACCAGACCTGATCTAGTGAGGAATTTCGAGCGGCGCGGCGGCTTCTGCGCCTAAACCGGCGTAAGTCTCTTTTACCTTAATGACTTTGCTGCCTTCGAAGGTGACGAAGACGATTTTTCCGGGGGGTCTGCCGAAGATCCAATCCTCGGTATCGACTCCGTCTTTGGTTTCGCGTAGCTTGCGTTCAGGCCGGCCGAGGGCTAGGAAGACCTCGTCACGGTCCATGCCGACTCTGGCTTTCTTTTCGCTAATCGCCTTCTGAACTTCCGGCTTCAGTTGCTGGGAGTAGATTTCCGTAGCGGAGCGTTGGTCGAACTTGAGCACGGGTGAGAGGATGTCCTTGATCTCGGAGGCCTTCATGGCCGTGACAGGGCCGTGGAAGAGAAGCTGGATGTAGGTACCGGAAGATGCGTTGGAATTTCCGCCGCCCTGGTAGACGGGCTGGTTGACGCCGCCCATGCCGCCTTGCACGTGATCGTACCAGTGGCCGCCGCTGCGGATGCCGCCGTTGATCTCGAAGATCAGGCGGTCCTTTTCCAGGCTGACGTGGGTGATCTGAATCTGATCGCCTACGCGGGCCGCGGGGCCGTTTTGCTTACCGATCTGCGCCCATTCATCGCGGTTGTAGGTGCCGGTGATGTTGAAGTCGAGGGGCTTCTTTGAGCGCGGAAGGAAGTCCTTCACCGTCGCGAACTCAGCGTCGAGGCCCCGCAGGAGTTCGATGCGCTCCTGCTCCGTGAGGTCGGCAGCGGGCGCTGCCTGAACAATCAGGAGGGCGGCAAGGACTCCACCGGCGAAGGAGCTTCGTAGAGTGGCGCGAATTGCTGACGAATAGGCGCTTTGCATAGATAAACGGCGAGTAAGATGAGCACTGCGGAGGTGAGGACGCTGGCTTCCGGTCCGTAATCTCCCCCGCTCCAAAGTGGTCCGGCTTTCCATAGAATCTCCAAACCTGTTGGCTTTATTGTAATCCCGCTCAGGTTGACGCCAAACATCGGTAATGTAAAATTCCAGCCGAAATGTAGGCCGATAGGGAGCCAAAGATCGTGGCTGCGTAGGAAGGCAAAGCCGAAAAGGATGCCGAAAGCCACTGTGTTGGCGATGCCGAGGTTGGAGGCATGCGGGTTGTTGGAGTGAAGCAAGCCGAAGATCGCGCCGACCGGGAGGATGACGGTATAGGGCCCAAAGCGCCTGAGAAGCACCTGGAATCCGAAGCCGTGAAATACCAGTTCTTCCGCCATCGATCCGCAGAGCAAGAGGACAGGCAGGAAGAGAACGGCTCGCCAACTGGCTTCGGGGTCCGGGGCTGCAGGTACCATGTGCGCCAGGCCGATAATCAGGGCGGGGACCAACACCAGTACAGCCGCACCGACGCCTCCGGCAAGGCCGATCACCCCGTTCCGCAGAGCATCGCGATTCCAGGGGAAGCCTATTTCGGTCAGTTTGCGGCTTTCCATGCCGCTATCGAAAATGCTAAGCGCGATGGAGTTGGCAAATACCGCGGCTACTAAGGAGCCTACGGTCAGGCCGACTAGATATCCGCCCGTCCAGGTGAAGACTGGCGTGGCCAAGAAAACCGCTACGATGTAAAGCAGCAGAAAAACGGCGGCTTGGATCGCGGGTAGCAGGGTTTAGCGGGCGGCCATTAAAGCGCGCAGACGGCGGGCGCGTTCCGGAGCGCGGAGTTGGCGCAGGGCTTTGGCTTCGATCTGGCGAATGCGTTCGCGCGTGACGTCGAACTCCTGGCCGATTTCTTCCAGGGTATGTTCACGCTCGCAGCCGATTCCGAAACGGAGACGGATCACCTTCTCTTCCTTGGGGGAG
>Ga0302325_10029776_pt1 | contig 11275 bp, 14 predicted proteins | sample Palsa_T0_2_FD_201948 | JGI IMG/M metagenome (GOLD analysis project Ga0302325, IMG submission 201948) | Peat permafrost microbial communities from Stordalen Mire near Abisko, Sweden - Palsa_T0_2 | ecosystem: Environmental > Terrestrial > Soil > Palsa > Peat permafrost | place: Sweden: Abisko...
AGGGCGTCGTACTCGACCGGATGGGCGAGGCTCGGGTGGTGTTCGTGGGCAACGGGAGGCATCGTGATGAAGGGTGGTGGTGATTCATGCGGGCTTACTCCTTTAATCGGCGTCTGCGGCGTCGAGGTCCAGCTCGGTCGAACAGGCGTCGAGTGGCGTCCCGGGGTTGTTGGTGATGGCTGGAGCCGGGCGACTCGGTCGCCCCGCGGGCGGGTGCGCTTCCGGGCCGAGGAGGCGCTGGTGTGACGGTCCCGTGACCTCCGCGCGGGCATCCCGACTCATCCGGCACCCCCCGGTATCGCTCGCCCGGATTCGCACGGGGGGTTGGCGAGAAACTCGTCAATGCGCACAGGTTCTCGCCACACCCCCCTCCGCGGCCGCGCCCGGCCCCTGGGGCTTGGCGAGAACCTGGTCACCACGGTGGATTTCTCGCCACACGCCCCGACCGGCCGCTCGACCCCGACCCGCCGCCCCGGCGCCCCGACCCGCCACTCCGCCCGGCCCGACCCCCCGCCCCCACCCATCACAAGCCCCCACCCGCCGCTCCACCCCGACCCGCAGCGGCGATCCACCCCTGGCTAACCAGCCAGTCGTGTAGCCTCTACCGCATGGCTGACGTACAGTCGGGTCACCGGACGGATCGCGCGGACTTCCAGGCCACGAGCGACCCGGCCCTGAAGGAATCCGCCTCGCGGGGCGACGTCGAGTTGCTCAGCTACCGCGAGCTGTATTCGTTGTGGGAGCGTCAGCACTGGGCGGTGGGGGATCTCGACTTCAGCCAGGACCGCGTGGACTGGCACGAGCGGATGGACGCCGACGAGCGCTTCCAGCGTATGTACGGGCTGAGCAGCTTCTTCGTCGGCGAGCAGCGCGTGGCCGCCGAGCTCGGGCCGATCATGCGGGCGTGTCCGCAGGAGGACATGCGCATCTTCCTGTGCACGCAGATCGCCGACGAGGCGCGTCATGTCGCCTTCTTCGACGCCTTCTACTCACAGGTCGGCGTGCTGCAGGCCGACGGGCTGGAGGGACGCCTGGCCGAGACAAGCGAGCATCTGAATCCCGAGTTCGGCGTGCTGTTCGACGACATGCTGCGCCGCCGCGTGGACCGGCTCGCGGCCGAGCCGGAGGACCTCGAGACCCTGGTCGAGGCCATCACCATCTACCACATGGTGATCGAGGGCATGCTCGCCCTCACCGGTCAGCACTTCATCATCGACTACAACGAGCGCATGGGCACCTTGCCCGCGTTCGTCGAGGGCTTCATCAACGTGGCCCGCGACGAGCATCGCCACGTGGCGTTCGGCGCGCGGTTCCTGCGCGACTACGCGCGCCAGGACGAGCGCTACCGCGAGGCGATCCAGCGCACGCTCGGCGAGATCGCGCCGGTGGCCGAGGCCGTGCTGCGCCCCAAGTGGGCTCCCGCCGACGATTCGGTCGAGATGTTCGGCGTCTCGATGAACGAGACACGCGAGTTCGCGTTCACGGCGCTCGAGCGCCGGCTGAAGGTCATCGGACTCGTCTGAGCCGCCGCCCGAACCGGGCGGGCCGATCGACGCGGCGGCGCTGACTCCTAGACTGCGCTGCACCGTGCCCTCAATCCCGATCAAGCCGGAATACACCCCGACCTTCGGCCAGCTCTACGGCCCGCGCTGGCGCGCGGCCCGGCGCGCGACCCGCGCCGCCATCATCGCGCTCGTCCTGGCGCTGCTGGTGCTGGCCGCCGCGGTGGTACTGACCCTGACCGATGCGCACTACAGCCACGGCGGGCCGGTGCCATTTCACCTGCGCTACCGCTCGCTGTCGCGCGTCGCCCCGGTGGACGGCGAGTACGTCCGCCTCGCTGCCACCGGCCCGGACGGCGCATTGGAGAACGCGTTCGCCGTCGGTCCGCTCGAGCTCGGGGCCTACTCGGGCAACGTCAGCGGATACCTGCCGATCTATGCCAACGGCGTGATCGCCGGGCTGATCCGCCAATACCCGGACTTCGCGCTGCAGGGCGAGGGGGAGGAGCGCGTCGACACCACCAACGGCGTGTACAACCCGGCCGGCTATGAGATCTCGTTCAGCACCCGCCTGGGCGGCGTGCCGGTTGACGGTCGCGTCGTGCTGATCGTGGCGCCGCACGGCGACGGTCGGGCCGGGCTCACGGTGACCATGCTCACGCGGGCCAACAGCGGTGTCGACGCGGCGCATCCGGTGGGCAGCGACGGCGTGCTCAACCTGCCGTTCGGCACGCTGACCTTCGTCGGCTGAGCCCTGCCGCGCGCTACGGCGTGGTGGTCGACGCGCTCGCGGTCGTCGACAAGCTGGCGGTGGTCGACGTCGACTCGAGGCTGCCGGCGGTGGTCGTCGCGGTCGCGCTGCCCGACGGCGGCGCGCTGGCGGTGACGGTCAGCGAGGTCGTGGTGACCGGAGCGACCGGCGCGGGCGCCGGAGCGGTCGCCGTGACCTGCGGCGGCGTCACCACGGGAGTCGGCGTCTCGGTCGAGGAGGTCGTCGTGACGACCGGTGGGGCGGGGACGATCACGGCCGGGGTGCTGGCCGGGGGCGCGGGCGCGGCGGCGGGAGTCGAGGGCAGCACGGTCACGTCGCTCTGCACCTGAGTGGTCGGGGCGGGCAGGACCTTCGCCGCGCTGGTGGTCGTCGCCGTGCTGACGGTGTGCGTGTGCGTCAGCAGCGCGACCGGGGTGGCGACGACCTTGTGAACGGGATTCGCGTGGGTGTGGCGGTGTTCGATGACGCGCGTGCCGCTCAGGCGCTGGGAGATCGAACGCACGATCACCGGCGAGGGCACGACCGCCTCGGCGGCCGCCACCACGGGCGGCGGGGTGTCCCGGGTCGCCGCGAGCGTCGGGTGGGAGTGGTGGACGTGCGTCGACGCGCCGACGTTGCCGTTGACCGCGACCGCGCCGGCGGTGACCAGGGCCGCGGCGGCCAGTCCGGCCACCGCCTTGGTGGCCAGGGCGCCGGCCACGATGCTCGCGCCGCCGCTGGCGGTCGCACCGGCGGCACCGGCACCCGCGGCGCCGGCACCGGCGCCGGCAGCGGCCGTGGCGCCGCCGACCTGGGCTCCGCCGGCACTGGCGGTGAGGCCGAACTTGCCGAGCACGAGCTTCTTGGCCACGAGCAGCGCCCCGACCGGGAAGACCGCGGCCATGGTGCGGTTGTTCGCCTTCAGCTGCTTGCGAAAGCCGTCGCAACGGTCGCATTCGCGCACATGGCGGCGCACCGGAGACGTGGTCTTCTTCAGACCCTCGGCCACCTCGCCGAGCTCGAGGCGAACCTCGTCACAAGTCAGCTTGCGAGCCTCAGCCGCCTCGGCCAGCGAGATGCGTGCCCGGACCAGCAGGGACTTGACGCTGGGCACCGTCGTCTCCATCGCCTCGGAGATCTGATCGTAGGAGAGGGCGTCGATCTCGCGCAGCAGTAGCGCCGTGCGCTGCGTCTCGGGCAGGCGCTGGACGTCGTCGATGAGCTGCCGGAACGCCTCGCGCTTGAACACCTTGTCGCCGGTGGACTGGCCCTGGTCGGCGAAGTGCACGTCCATCGAGTCGACGCCGATCGCCGCGGTGCGACGCAGGTGGTTGAGGCTGCGGTTACGCGCGATGCGATACAGCCACGGGCGAACGTTGATCTCGCGCTCGTCGGCCAGCATGGCGTTGAAGGCCGCCGCGAACACCTCCTGCAGAACGTCCTCGGCATCCTCGCGCGACCCGAGCATATGCCGGCAGAAGGCCAGCAGCCGCGTCTCGTAGCGCGATACAAGGGCCTCGAAGGCCCCGTGGTGCCCCCGCCGCACGAGCGCCACCAGGCGTTCGTCGGACTGCAACCGGAGCAGGGGCGCAGGACCCCGGAGTCCGGGCAGCGGACGGTGATTGAGAGCTGAGACCTCCACAAGCGGAGTGTTCGGGTCGGCGCTTGGCTGCGCTCCTGCTGCTCCTACCCCAAACAGACACCCTAACGAGGGGAAAGTTGCGTTCGGATAAACGTTGGGTCGGCTTGTGTCGATTGTAACGACCCGTGTCACGATCCCGTGACGTGCGCGTGCGCCTGGAGACGCTAACGGCGGCCCGCCGTATCACTTGCCTGCGCGTCGGAGGGGGGGTTGGCGAGAACCTGGTCAATACGAAGAATTCCTCGCCACACCCCCCGCCGGGCGCCCACCCGGCCCAGGCCTGTGGCGAGAACCTTGTCACCACGGAGGATTTCTCGCCACACGCCCCCGCGCCCGCCGCGCCCCGCCGTGCCGCGCCCGCGCTACTGCCCGATCGAGAACATCGCCTCCAGGTCGTGGCGCGAGTAGGCCGCGAACGCCACCATGGTCTGCGTGCGCACCACCCCGGGCAGCTGACCGAGCTGCACGGCCACCACGTCGGCGATCTGGTCGTGATGGGCCACGCGCACCACCGCCACGAAGTCCCACTGCCCGGTGACCGAATAGGCCTCGGCGACACCCTCGATGTCGGCGAGCTCGCCGCCGAGGGTTGACATGGCGTCGCGCTCGGCTTCGATGAGCACGATCGCGTGGGTCATGGCGTGTGGCTCTGACCGGGATCAAGAACAACCACCACCGATGACGCGACGGCCTCCACCTCGGACTTGAAGGCATGCGCGTCGGTGACGATCGGCGGAAACGTGTCGTAGTGGCAGGGAATCACCTGGCGGGCGCCGATGAGCCGGGCCGCCTCGACGGCGTCGACGCGGTCCATCGTGTAGTAGCCGCCGATGCACACCAGGGCCACGTCGATCGGATCGCGACGCCCGACCAGCGCGAGGTCGGAGAACAGGGAGGTGTCGCCGAGGTGGTAGACGGTCTTGCCGCCGATGTGGACGAGCAGGCCGCCGGGGGTGTTGACGGTGCCCTTCGGCGTGGTGGAGCTGTGCCAGGCGGGCACCAGCCGCGCCCAGCCCCAGTCGTAGTTGACCGTGCCGCCGAAGTTGATTCCCTGGACCTTCTCGAGCCCCTCCTCGGTCAGCTCGTTGGCGATCTCGACGATGGCCAGGACCTCGGCGCCGGTGCGCTGGGCGATGGCCACCGTGTCGCCGAAGTGGTCGGCGTGGCCGTGGGTGAGCAGGATCGCGTCGGCCTGCACCTCATCGGCGCTGATGGCCGCCTTCGGATTGCCGGTGAGGAAGGGGTCGATGAGCACGGTCGTGCCCTCGTGCGTGAGTGCAAAGGCCGCATGGCCGAGAAACCGAATTTCCACGATTACTGCTCCTCCGGATCGATGGGTGGATGGGGGTCGGGCGGCTCGCCGGCCGTCGGGGTCCCGTCGCGGCGCGCCGCCTGCAGCTCGTGGGCGAGCTGGAAGCCGACCGCCACGCCGACGAGCATGCCGATGCGCGTCTCCTCGGCCACCAGCGTACGCACCGCCCGCACGCGCTCCGGCCCGTCGTCGCCGAGGGCGGCCTTGGCGACCTCCGCTTCGTGCGCCTGGTCGAACCAGCCGCCGGAGGCGAGCGACTCGCCGAGCACCCGTTGCAGGCTCGGCGCGGCGTGCGTCACCACTTCCTGTGCGTGGGCCAGGCGCTCCGGCTCGCGCAGGGCGTCCACGGCGGCATCCACCTCGGCAGCGGTGTAAGGGGGTTCGGCCACGCCGGTGACGCTAATGGACGTGGTGCAGACGGTCCACGCCGGTCCCGATCAGCAGCCCGATCGCCGCGCCGGTCAGGCCGGCGAGCCAGTTGGCTTCGGGAACCGCCAGCGGCATGGCCAGCAGCGCGCCGGCAAAGGCGGCGGTCGCCAGCAGATCGCCGTCGTAGAAGCGCTTGCTCCGCAGCGCCCGTAGGTCGGGCACCGCCCAGGCCACGAGCAGGCCGAGCGCCGCGGCGTTGCCGCCCATCACCAGGGTCAGGTGGTATGCCTCGACCGCGACCACCGTGCCGCCCACTCCGCAGGCGAAGAACAGCGCCAGCACGAACAGCGGGCCATGACGACGCTCGAGCAAGGTGCCGAACAGGGCGATCGCCACGACCGCGGTGAAGGCGTAGAAGCCGTTGACATAGACGAATTGCGAGGTGACCACTCGCCACCCGTTCGCTCGCAGCGGCGACGCCGAGGGCAGGATGACCAGGTTGAACAGGCTCACCCAGCCGCCCTGCACCAGCACCCACAGCGCGGCGCTGGCCAGCACGAGCGCCAGGGTGACGTAGGGGCGGGCATCGCCGCGGATGCCGGGGATCTCATCCGCCCGCAGCCGGCCGAGCGAGGACGGGACGCGGGCACGCCGAGGCCCACCACGCCGGCCTTCTTTCGGCAACTTCGGCGCCCGACGGCGCAGACGGTTACCGCAGTATGGGCACTCGGTGATGTACGGACTGACTTGCGATCCGCACTGCTTGCAGACCACGAACAGATCAGCGCCCGAGGACATCGCCAAACCATTCTAGGGCGATGGCAAAGGCGCGCTTGAGTATGCTCTGAACCTCGAGGCTGCCGGCCTCTCGACGCCTTCCGCGACTACCCAGTCTTCGACCTTCGAGGAGTCCCTCATGGCCAGTACTACAGCCGTCGGCACGGACCGGCTCACCGAGCTGCTCGGCGACGAGGCCGACTCGCTGCTGAACCACGTCTGCGAGACGGTCGACAAGTCGACCCTGCACCTCCCGGGGCCCGATTTCATCGATCGCGTGGTGCGCGACAGCGACCGCAGCATCCAGACGATGCGCAATCTGCAGGCGGTGTTCAACCACGGCCGCCTGGCCGGGACCGGGTACGTGAGCATCCTGCCGGTCGACCAGGGCATCGAGCACAGCGCGGCGGCCAGCTTCGCCCCCAACCCGATCTACTTCGACCCCGAGAACATCGTGCGCCTGGCCGTCGAGGGTGGCTGCAACGCCGTCGCCTCGACGATCGGCGTGCTCGGCGCCACCGGGCACAAGTGGGCCCACAAGATCCCCTACATCGTCAAGCTCAACCACAACGAGCTGCTCACCTACCCCAACCACTACGACCAGATCATGTTCGGCAGCGTGGACCGCGCCTGGAACATGGGCGCCGCGGCGGTGGGCGCGACCATCTACTTCGGCAGCGAGCAGTCCGACCGCCAGATCGTCGAGGTCAGCGAGGCGTTCGAGGAGGCCCACAGCCTCGGCCTGTTCACCGTCCTGTGGTGCTACACGCGCAACGACGCCTTCAAGCAGGACGGCGTGGACTACAGCACCTCGGCCGACCTCACCGGACAGGCCAACCACCTCGGCGTGACCATCGAGGCGGACATCATCAAGCAGAAGCTGCCCGAGAACAACGACGGCTACGGCGCGGTCAGCCGCAACGGCGGCGCCTACGGCAAGACCTCCCCGCTCGTCTACAGCAAGCTGACCAGCGACCATCCGATCGATCTCACCCGCTATCAGCTGCTCAACTGCTACAGCGGCCGGGCGCCGCTGATCAACAGCGGCGGCGCCTCGGACGGGGCGGCCGATCTGGCCGAGGCGGTACGCACCGCGGTGATCAACAAGCGCGCGGCCGGCACCGGCCTGATCAGCGGGCGCAAGGCGTTCCAGCGACCCCTGGCCGACGGCATCGAGCTGCTCGAGGCGATCCAGGACGTGTACCTGGCGCCTGAGATCACCATCGCCTGATCGGCCCGCTGCTGGTTATGTCAAGCGCGTTAGTGGTCTAGGCTTCAGGCCATGAGAATGCGTCAGAGCCTCGATGATCTCGAGCAGGAGTTCGCGGCCGAGATCAGTCGCGAGCGAAGCCGTCGCCGTTCGCTCGTGCGCAACACCGAGCAGCGCTCGCTGCGCCGGGACCTGGACCGCCGAAACAAGCGCGGCTCAGTACGCTTTGCCACGCTCGTGCTCTCACTCATCCTCACGGCGGCGTTTGTGACCGTCGTGATGTTCCGCGTGCTCTACCTGCTGCTCGCCTAGCCGCGGCGGGCTCGCAAGTTCCGGCGCGCCCGAACGAGCCGCGGGGTCGGGCGAGCCGGACCTATACGCCTAACTGTCTCCGAGCTTGCGCAGGGCGTGCTCGACGTTGGCCTGCGCCTCTTCCGCCGGCTCCTGCTCCGACGTCCGTTGACGCTGAATCTCCAGATAGATCTCCGTCCGGAACACCGGCACGTCCTGCGGTGCCTGAATCCCGATCCGCACCTTCTCACCCATCACGGACAGCACCGAGATCTCGACGTCGTCGCCAATCATGATGCTCTGGTTGGACTTTCGTGTCAGGACCAGCATTGGGTGGTACCTCCATGTTGCCGACAGGCTGTGGGTCCTTCCCCTTGCTTCAGGGAACGCTCCCCCGCTTTCAGGGAAACGCCGCTGTCAACAATACGCTCGACCATCTGGAAAAGCGACCGCGCATTTTTCCGGATCCGCTCGCCGCCGGCCCGCTCGCGTCCGGCCAGGGGCCGGACCGGCGACTCGGATACGCTAGTCTCCCGCTCCGTCAAATGGCTCGTCAATCGCTCCGTCCGCATCTGAACCAGATCCGCACCTGGGTACGCCAGGGGAGGACGGACGCCTGGGTGGCTCACCAGCTCGAGGTGACGGTCCAGGAGATCGCCCAGTTCAAGCGCCAGAACGACCTGGTCACCGGCGACGAGCCGGACGCCACCAACGGGGTGGATTTCAGCGAAGAGATCGACCTGCGCGCCGAGGACGACGCGCTGATCGCCGCCGAGCTCGAGGCCGCGGAGGCCGAGCGAGCCCGGATCGCCGCGGAGAAGGCGGCGGCGGCCGAGGCCGAGGAGGACGACGACGAGGCCCCGGCACCCGCCCGCCGGCGCGGACGCCGCGGCGGTCGCGGGCGCACCGCGCGCTCCAACGGACCGCTCGAGGGGACGTTCGACCACGGCGAGGAGGGCTACGGGTTGTGGCTTGACCCGGCCATCGCCGACAACGCGATCTACGCCGAGCATTGGGCCGGACATCGGCCCGTCGAGGTCGTCGTCGAGGAGGATCAGATCGTGATCCGCCGCGCCGGCTCCGACGAGGACTAGCCGCGCCGCCGCGGCCCTACTCGGCCGGCACCAGCCGCCCACCGGCGTAGTCGACCGCCTCGCGCAGATATCGGTAGAAGGCGGCGTCGACCACCACCGCCGAGTCCCAGGCCGACGGATCGTCGGGCACCGTGGCCATCGCGACCTCCAGCGCCCACGTGGTGCCCGCCTCGTACAGCGCGACCAGCTCGTCGGAGGAGAAGCGGCCACCCAGTCGCCGGCGCAACTCGGCGACGATCGCGCCCACCACCCGTTCGAAGGCGGGCCGGCGGTCGGGCGGCGCCGCCACCAGCCGGCGCTCCCCGGACTGCCACTGGTACAGCGCGTTGGCGAGCGACACTCGGCCGAGCCTAGCACCGCCTTTTCAGTTGTTCGGCAGCCCCGTCTCGAAGAAGCTGACCTCGCCCGGACGCTGCAGCCCGAGCCGCCGGCCCTCTTCGATGATCGTGTTGGGCTGGCGCAGGCGCGACAGGGCATCGCGCAGCTCACGGTTCTGGCTCTCCATCGAGGCCACCCGCCCGCGATTGGACGCGGCCAGCCTCCAGGTGGAGACGATCGAGGCTCCCGCGCTGACGTACAGATAGACGAGCACGCAGACCACCCCGAGCATGGCGATCCGCCCGAGCCGGTCCCAGCGGATCTGGGCGGGCGGGCGGCGGGCTCGGCGGGCACTCGAGGCGGCAGGCGGCATCTGCCTGCGCTACTTCGCGCTCGGGCCCGCGACTCCTGCTCGCCTACCGCCGGAACACGGAGCCGCCCGGGTAGGTGGCCGCGGCCCCCAGCTGCTCCTCGATGCGCAGCAGCTGGTTGTACTTGGCCACCCGGTCCGAGCGCGACGGCGCGCCGGTCTTGATCTGTCCGCAGCCGGTCGCGACCGCCAGGTCGGCGATGGTGACGTCCTCGGTCTCTCCCGAGCGGTGTGACATCACGGCGGTGTATCCGGCGGCACGAGCCACGGCGATGGCGTCGAGCGTCTCGGTGAGCGTCCCGATCTGGTTGACCTTGATGAGGATCGAGTTGGCCACGTGGGCTTCGATACCCCGGCGCAGGCGCTCGGTGTTGGTGACGAACAGGTCGTCGCCCACCAGCTGCACGTTGGCGCCGAGCCGCTCGGTGAGGATCGCCCAGCCGTCCCAGTCCTCCTCGTCCATCCCGTCCTCGATCGAGACGATGGGGTACCGCTCGGCCAGGTCGGCCCAGTAGTCGGCGAGCTGTGCGGAGGTCAGGCTGCGGCCCTCGCCGGCCAGCACGTAGACGCCGTCGCGGTAGAGCTCGCTCGTAGCCGGGTCCAGCGCGATCGCCACATCGTCGCCCGGCCGGTATCCGGCCGCCTCGATCCCGGCGATGAGCATGGTGATCGCGTCCTCGTTGGAGCCGAGGTCGGGAGCGAATCCACCCTCGTCCCCCACCGCGGTGGCCAGCCCGCGATCGCTCAGCGTGCGCTTCAGTGCGTGGTAGACCTCGGTTCCCATGCGCAGGCCCTCGGAGAAGCTCGGGGCGCCCACCGGCACCACCATGAACTCCTGGAAGTCGACGTTGTTGTCGGCGTGGGCCCCGCCGTTGAGGACGTTCATCATCGGCACGGGGAGCACGTGCGCGTGCTCGTCGCCCGCGACGCGCCACAGCGGCAGCCCGGCGTCGGCGGCGCTCGCCTGCGCGACGGCGAGCGACACGCCGAGGATGGCGTTGGCGCCCAGACGCGACTTGTTCGGGGTGCCGTCAAGCGCGATCAGCACGCGATCGAGCCCGGCCTGGTCGGTCGCCTCGAGGCCGTGCACCGCGTCGGCGATCTCGCCGTTCACGTTGGCCACGGCCGTGGTCACGCCCTTGCCTCCCCAGGCGGTTCCGCCGTCGCGCAGCTCGGTCGCTTCGAACTCACCGGTGGAGGCGCCGGAGGGAACGGCCGCGCGTCCGTTCGCCAGCGAGCGCAGGCTGACCTCCACCTCGACGGTCGGATTCCCCCGGCTGTCGAGGATCTGGCGGGCGTGGACGGTGTCGATCTCGCTCATGGGCGGGCCTCCTGGTAGTGCTCGAGCTGGCGGTCGGGGGGCAGCTGCGACCAGCTCTCGCCCAGCTGTTCGGCGCGGGCGCTGGCCGCCTGCACGCGCCGGCGGAAGCGGTCACTGGCGGCGCGCAGGGCGAGCTCGGGATCGAGTGACAGCTTGCGGGCCACGCTGACCGCCGCGAACAGCACGTCGCCGAGCTCGTGAAAGGCCTGCGGATGGGCGGTCTCGCCCACCCCTACCTGCGGCTGACCGTCGGCCGGCGCGGGCGCGGGGTCGAGCGAGCGCTCGAGCTCCTGCAGTTCCTCGCGCAGCGAGCGGATC
>Ga0302325_10029779_pt1 | contig 11274 bp, 6 predicted proteins | sample Palsa_T0_2_FD_201948 | JGI IMG/M metagenome (GOLD analysis project Ga0302325, IMG submission 201948) | Peat permafrost microbial communities from Stordalen Mire near Abisko, Sweden - Palsa_T0_2 | ecosystem: Environmental > Terrestrial > Soil > Palsa > Peat permafrost | place: Sweden: Abisko...
CGAATGCCCCCACGGGCCGGATAGCGGAGCTGGTAGATATGAGCGCAACTTGTGCGATAACGGACATAACGGGCCAATGGGGCGAGGCTTCGATAACGGCGCCCCCGGTTGCAGTTGGGCCGAGCGCGACAAATTATGGAGACCACTCCTTGCCCAGCCCGGTCGACGGAGCGGACCTGCTCCAGTTCCTGAGGCTCGCCTACGCCCCGCCCCAGAGCGAGGCAGAGGTGGCTGCACAGTTTTCCGGCGACCTGGTCAAGTTCCTTCGTGATTTCAGCTCTACAGCACCGAGGCCTATGGTCGCGGCGATGACTGGCGGGGACTACCAGGCCCCTCGACGCGTCCTACTGATAGAGGGCACGAGCCGCCGCCGAGCGCCCGTTGCGCTCGCATCGTTGGCGGCCGCCAGCTCACTGCGGGCACTTCGGCCGGCGGCGGCCACCCAGCTGAGGGTGCCCCCCTACGTAGCTGAGCTTTCCGGTCGCGGCTGGATCGTCGGCAGCGGGCGAGAGGTCGCCGAAGCGGCAAGCTAGACGGTCAGGCGTAACAATATGTCAGTTGGTGCTGGCGTGGAACAAGGTGCCGATTAAAAAGCCTAAGCCCGCGGCACCTAAGCCGATGAGTATCATCCTCGGCCCCTGCTTCCACCAGGTACCGACCCGGGTGATAGCCGAGTAGGCGCCAACCCCGAAAAGCACGATCGCACTGAGGATAAACGCCAAGACGAGAGCCGGCGTCTGCGACAGGAACAAGAACGGGGCCAGCGGGATGAGATGGCCTACGAGCGTGGCGAGGGTGATGACGACGGAGCTGCGTACGATGTCCGCGGTCGCTACCGGCTCGAGGTGAAGCTCTTCTTCCATTATCGTCCCGAGCCACTTCTCGCGGTTCGCCGTAATGGTCGCTACCACTTGGTCGAGCAGAGGTCCCGAGAAACCCTTGTTTTTGTAGAGCTCCCGTACTTCCTCGCGTTCCATGTCCGGGTCGTCGGTGAGCGAGGCCTCCTCCACTGCGCGCTGCGCAGCGTAGTAGTCGCGGTCGGCGACCGTCGAGGTATAGCCGACAGCTCCCATCGAGATCGACTCGGTTATCGCCGCCGCGAAACCTGCCGAAATGAGGACCGTTCTGTCGCCTCCCCCCGCCATGACCCCGAGGACGATCCCAAGTATGTTGACCAACCCGTCCTGCCCGCCCAGGATCACGTCGCGGAGCACGTCCTTGCCGGTGTCGTGGCGGTGACGACGGCGAACAGCCAGCAATGACGGACGGTTTTGCGCCCCGCCTCCGCTTTGGCCCCCGCCTCCGCTTTGCCCCGCCGTCTCACCTCGCTCGGAGGCGATAGCCCTCCCGAGCCGGGTGACGGAGGTCCCCTGGCGAGGTTCTGACCCTGTCATGGCCCTCCGAGCGGGTTGGCTGAGGTGACGATGTTGCGGGCCCCCACGGCGACGCACAAGCTAGCCGATTGGCAGGAAGCGCCCCCGTGCAAATGGTTGGCTCCCTCACCACCGGTAAAGGTTGTCGTCCAGGCCGCAGCGCCTCCGGTCGGGTTGGTCGCTCTCGCGACGTTGGTGGCCACGTCTTCTGCCAGGCAGTATCTCTCGCTCAGGCACGTCAGCGCTACCAGTGGCAAAGATTGGTCCACGCCATGGGCACCCTTCCATGCGCCGACGCCGCCAGTGGGGTCAGTGGAGCTGAAAAGTATGTTCCCTGCACTGCCTGAAGCGGCCGCCAGGCAGAGTTCTACGGTCGGGCAAGCCACAGCGCTAAAGCTGTCGTCGTTGGCGGGCGGGTCGACGAGGTCGCGCTTCCAAGATGTCGCACCACCGGTGGGGTCTGTTGATACGAAAAGTGCCCCGTTCCCATCAGCGGCGACGCAAAGCGTCGAGTTCGGGCAAGATATCGAGTCGATCGTGTTGGAACCGTCGATATTGGTCACCTTCCATTTGGAGGCTCCACCCGAGGGATCACGCGAAGTAACGACGTTGCCGTTTAGATCTCCTGCCGCACAGAAAGTCAGGGTCGGGCAGGAAACGCCGTATATGTACTGGTTGCCGTCCACATCCACCCGTTCCCAAGTCCTGGCGCCGCCGCTTGGTTTGGTCGAGATGACAACCGAACCGTCATCGTCCACTGCGACGCACAACTTTACGCTCGGGCACGCGATGCCGTTGAGTGCGTTAGTCCCGTCGACGCCGACGACCCTCCACGCCGGAGCACCTGCGGTGGGGTCAGTGGAGACTACAGCGTGCCCGTCGTTGTCTACAGCCACGCACAGTTGCGCGCTCGGGCAGGAGACTGCCATAAGCCCGTTCGGGCTGGAAATCGTAACAAGCTGCCAGGCGGCCGGCTTGCTTGGAGCGGCCGGGGCCATCGTCGTTGTCGTCGTTGGCGCCACCGTTGTCGTCGTGGGGGCCGGCGACGTCGGCGGGACGGCGGCTTTGTTGGAAGGACCAGAGGAACAGCCGGCTGCAGCCAAGGCCAGGAGGAGAATTGATGCCACCTTGACACGGCGCGCCGAGTGCCCGTTCATATGAAGTGGAGACTTAAAGTAGCAGTTCAGGCCATGGTGACGAGGTCGAGCAGTTCGTCGCTCCATGTGTCTTCGGTGCCGTCAGGCATGAGCAGCACGCGGTCGGGCGCGAGCTCGCTGACAAATCCCGCGTCGTGGCTGACAAGCACCATGGCGCCGGGCCATTCGGAGAGGGCACGGCCGATCCCCTCGCGCGAAGGGGGGTCGAGGTTGTTGGTCGGCTCGTCAAGCAACAGGCAGTTGTGGCGCCCGGCTACGAGCTGGGCCAAAGCCAGTTTGGTTTTTTCCCCACCCGATAGAGTGGACGCGTCTTGGAACGCCTTGTCCCCGACTAGGCCGAACATGCCGAGCAAGCCCCGCAGCTCGGGATCGGGGGCGTCCGCCTGCTCGCGCAGGTTGTCGATGACGGAGCGGCCCGCAACGATGCCTTCGTGCTCCTGTGCGTAGTAGCCGATCGACACACCTACACCGCTTCGCCAGCTGCCCTCGGTCGGGTCAGCGAGGCCTGCCAGGATCCGGAGCAGGCTCGTTTTGCCTGCACCGTTCAAGCCCATAATGAGCAGGCGCTGGCCGCGCTCCACGGCGAACGTAACGTCCTCGAACACCGGTGGTCCTCCGTAAGCCTTGGCGAGGCCTTCGGCCTCTATGACCACGCGGCCGGTATGCGGCGGGGGAGGAAAGGTGACCTTGTAGCGCCGTTCGTGCCGGCGCGGCGCCGGGGTGGCGACCGCCTCCAGCCGAGCGACACGCTTGTCGAGAGACTTGGCGACCCGGGCACGCTTGGCGGTCTGGTGCCGCATCGAGGCGGCGAGGTCGGAGAGCCGTTTGATCTCGGCGGCTTGGTGGTCGGCGACCTTGGCCTGGCGCACCTCGTCCTTGGCGCGGGCGTCACGGTACTGGGTGTAGGTGCCCTTGTACTCGACGAGCGCGCCCTCGTCGAGATGCATGACCCGGGTGATCGATTCGTCCAGGAGCTCGATGTCATGGCTGACCACGAAAAGGGCGCCCCGGTACGAGCGCAGGAAACCTACCAGCCAGGCCTTGGCGTCGCTGTCTAGGTGGTTTGTCGGTTCGTCGAGGAGGAGCACGTCGCTGCCCGCGAAGAGGATACGGGCGAGCTCCAGCCGGCGGCGCTCCCCACCCGACAAGACCCCAACTGGGAGGTCGAGGCGGTCGTCGCCTAACCCGAGCCCAGCCACTAGTTGGCGCACTGCAGCCTCGGCTGCGTAACCTCCTGCGGAAGCGAAGCGCTCTTCTGCCCGGGAGTAACGATGGATTGCCCGCTCCGAGGGGTCCTCCTCCATCGCCAGGCGGAGCTTCTCGAGCCGCTCAGCGGCTTGGTCGAGCTGGCGGCCGGACAGGACGTGGGCAAGCCCCGTGGCCTCTACCTCGGTGGCCAGCCGCCGCGGGTCCTGGGTGAGGAAACCCAGCTCACCGTGCGTCCGGGCACTGCCCCCAGCGGGAGGAAGCTCTCCGCTCAGCACCTTGAGAAGGGTGGTCTTGCCGGCTCCGTTGCGGCCCACGAGGCCGACCTTGTCTCCGGCGCGCACAGTGAAGGTCGCCTCGGACAACGTGAGGCGCCCGCCCACTTCCACGCTCAGGTTGCGGGCCTCGAGCACTACTCCATGATGGCTGGTCGGCGGGCGTTCTCAGTGATGTCGGTTGCGCGAAGGCATCCGGGCGGCTTGCCAGGTGCCGTCCGCCTTCGCTCGCTCGACCGCTGCAAGGCCCGCTGGGCTTATCCGCGCGTGGTCTATGAGCCGCTCTGCGAGCACTACGTTGTTCGCCGACCAGGCGCTCTTGTACCGCCTGGGCGTAAACCTTTGCCGGTATGTGAGCTGGTCCCGGCGCCCGACCTGGCCGTCGACCCAGCCGTAGCAAACGGCCTCCTCGAGAGCCTGGTCGTACGTGAGGGTCGTAGGTTCTGTGGTCCCTTTCTTGGCGAGGACCAACCAGACCCCCGGCACGTCGGAGTGATTGGCATCGAGCCAGGTATGCCACTCGGTGTGGTCGAGGACCAGCAGCTCGGGCAGCTCCGTCGCCATAGGAGCCAGCTTGCCCGTTGGCAGTGCCGTGCCGGAGAGCCCCGCGCCGCACCGTGCCGCACCGTCCCGCACCGGCGACGACCGTGGCCTAATCTGGCGCAAGTGCCGTCGTCGACCTTCAGCGAGCTCGAGCCGGTAGTCGCCAAGCTGCTCGACCGGCACTTGGCCGCTGCTCGTGAGTGGTTCCCACACGAACTGGTGCCTTGGGACCGAGCTTCTGAGATCGTCGCGGGCGCGCCGTGGGACCCCTCCATGGGGGCGGGGCTCTCCCCGGGTGCCCGCAGCGCCATCTTCGTCAACCTGCTAACGGAGGACAACCTCCCCTACTACACGACCGCCCTCGCGTCGGCCTTCGGGGAGGATGGCGCCTGGGGCGAGTGGATGTGGCGCTGGACGGCAGAAGAGGGCCGTCATTCCATCGTCCTTCGGGACTGGTTAACGGTCTCCCAGCTCATTGACCCAGTAGTAATGGAGCGAGGACGCATGCAACAGGTGTCGAGCGGCGTGGCGCCTGACCCCTGGTCCTCAGCATTGGGCCCCTCAGCCCCGGCGGCGACCCTGGTGTACGTGTCGCTCCAAGAGCTGGCCACGCGAGTGGCACACTTCAACACGGCCAAGGCGCTCGATGACACGGCGGGTTACGAGATAATGAAGCGCGTTGCGGCCGATGAGAACCTCCATTTCCTGTTTTATCGCGACCTGTCTTCGGCGGCCATGGAGGTGGCCCCTTCCGAAATGGTTATTGCGATGGAGCGCGTGGTCAAAACTTTCAATATGCCGGGCACAGGGATCTCGGGGTACCACGAGCACACTGTGGCGATTGCCGATGAAGGTATTTACAGCCTTCTTATTTTCCACGACAACGTGCTTACGCCTACGTTGCGGTCATGGCGTGTGGAGCAGCTGACAGGTTTGAGCTCCGAAGCGTCCACGGCACGGGACCGCCTACTGGCTCACGTGCAGCGAGTACAACGGATAGCTACTCGCCTCGAAGAACAGCGATTGGAAAAGCTCTCAGAAGCGCCAGCGTCTGCCAAGTAGGAACGTACCGGCAACGCTGAGCAAGCCGAAAACCAACAGCTCTGGGTACCACTGGAAGCCGGAGTAACGGAAAACGATGTAGTGCTTCCCGGGCCCGAGGTTCACGCCAATGAGAGCGGGGGCCAACATTTCGGTCCGTGTAGCCCGGCCGTCCACCCAGGCATGCCAGCCCGGGTCGTAGGCGACCGAGAACAACAGCGTGCCGGGCTTGGCCATCGTCACTTCGGCGCTGAAAGAGCCTTCCGGTGGGCTCGCCTGGACACTGTCCACCGTCCCGGGTGACGAGATGCCCAATTGCGCCTGCGCCGCCGGGACCGACGGTGCGGGCGGAGGACGCACACCCGGCCATTTCACGGCCCAGTCCTGGTTGGCCTCGAGCATGTCCATGAACACCAGGGATTTCGAGCCTATGTCTGCCCGGTCGGCGCTAAGGGCGCCTGTGACCTGCACGAGGTCGACGTAGCTGTTCGAGGCGATCACCCATAGCGAGTAATTGCCGTCGACAAGGGCTCGCTGGGCGGGGACGGGAGCTTCCATCCCAGCCGGTAAAAGCATATACCGGATACCGAAAAGTGCGTAATCTGCGGGGTCGTCCTCATCGAACTCGATTTCGGGGTCGAGCATCAATGACAGGCTTGGCACCGAGTACGCCACTTCGTCGACGTCTTGGCTCTCGATGTACTTGTAAACGGGTATGTACCCAACGGTGAACCCTTGGCCCCAATTGATGGACTGGCCTGCGTAGGTCCGTCCGCCTCCATGGTCCTTTATGTAGCTGAGCAACGGGGCTATTTCGGCGCCTTCGGTCACGTCCTGGCTCCGCTGGTAGGAGATGGCAGATGCATTGCGTTGGTCGTAGTCGGAGACCGTTCTTGCCGCAGGCCAGAAGCACGCAGCCAAGGCGGCCGTTATCGCCGACAGCGCGGCAAGGCGGGCCCGCCGGGAGCTCGCTATCGCGCTAACCGTCGAGGTGCAGGCGTGCCAGATCGTCATGATCGCCAGACCGGCCAGGTAGAGCCCGGCGAGTTGGCTCCCCATCATGAAGCGGCGGAAGTACAGGTCTGCATGCCCCGGGACCAGGTCTGCCAGCGGGCCCCATGTGGTCGGGCCAAAGCTGAGCAGGAGGCTGGCGACGAACAAAGCGAGCAGAGCGCGCATGAGCGGCTCCCGACGCCACCTCACGATTGCCAGAGCGGCGCCCAAGAGCACGGCGACGGTGATCGCCGGGACCGCGTGGCGCGCATCGAAGATCCGCCCGGTGAACAACCAGACCACCTCTTGGCGCGCACCGTAGCCCCTCACGTAGCCAGTTGTCGCCAGTTCCTGGTTGATCGCTGACCACTTGGTGAACACGAAGAGGGGGACGATCACCCAGGCCGCAGCCGCCAACGATGCGATGAAAATGACAGCTGCTCGCCCGAGCCGACGCAGCAGCGGTCCCTCTGCCACCAACGCGACGACGATGACGCCGAGAAAAGCGAGGTCGCCGCTCATGAAATGAAGTGCCACTGTCAACCCGGTCAGTCCTCCGGCAAGCCAGAGGAAGCGCGCGTCGCGCATCGCTCGCCAGCTGCTCGCCCACGCGAAGGGCAAAGCCCACGAGCCCACGAGTTGGGTCCAGACCTCGGCACCTCCGATCCATAGGTACGCACCCCGCTCGTAACCGACTCCGGTGGAGCTCACGATGAAAGGCGACAACATCGCCGCAATTGCCGCGGCAGACCTGGGTAGGCCAAACAGCCTTGCCGAGGAATAGATCACGAACGGCCACAGGGACAAGAGCAGGTAGATGGACCACCGAAAGGCCGTGTCCGGCCCGACGACCACACCAACAAGGCCGGTCAGCACCGACCCGAGGCTCTGGTAGTGAAGGTACTGAGCGGAGCCCAAGCCGATGTAGGGGAGCCACGAAGTGTACGGGTCTTTGCCGGCGCTGATCATGCTGCTTGCGTAACGGGCCATCATTTCGTGGACGGACGCGTCGTTCAAGAACGCGACAGGCAGCACAACCGAGCGAAGGCTCCAGAGGTTCCAAGCAACAACCGCCGCCACCGCCAACAACGGCCCGGGGATTTCGCGCCCGGGGCGGGCGTGCTTGCTCATTAGCGCGGAATGGTTAGCAGCATATATCAGCAACACCACGCCGGCCGGGCCCGCTGCGGCCCTGGGACGCAGCCGCTCGGCTGAGGCTCAGTTACAAGCCTTGAGCCGTGCCTCCTCGCGCACCAGGTTGCTCGGGCTGAACCGGCCGGTCGCGATCAAGTGCTCGAGGCCTGTCGCCGAGACGGCAGGCGAGAACAGGTACCCCTGCCCCCAGGCGCACCCGAGCTCGCTGAGACAGGCTTGCTGGTTGGTCGTCTCGATGCCCTCGGCGATAACGATGACGCCCAGGTTCATGCCGAGTTGCACGATCGTGCGCACTAGTTCTGTGGTGCGTTCGTCTTGGCCCAGTCCTGCGACGAAGCTCTTGTCGATCTTCAGGGCGTCTATGGGTAAGCGGTGGAGCGCTTGTAGGGACGAGTAACCCGTGCCGAAGTCGTCGACATGGACCTGAAGGCCGCGCGCGTGAAGTTCGTGGAGCACTATGAGAGCGCGTTCCAAATTGTCGATTATCACGCCCTCGGTTATCTCAAAAGCCAGCCGCTCAGGGAGCACGCCGCTTTCCGCCAACACGAGGTCGAGGTGGTCGAGCAAGCGCGGGCTCCAAAATTCCCTATTAGAGAGGTTCAGGCTGACCCGCACGTCGGTGCCGAGGAGTTCCACAGCGTTCCAAAGCGTTAATTGGCGGCAAGCCTCTGCTGCGACCCAACGTCCCATAGGCACGATCAACCCCGAGTCCTCGGCTACTTGCAAGAACTCGAGCGGGGTGACAAGCCCGCGCAGCGGGTGGCGCCACCGCACGAGAGCCTCGAGGCCCATTACCTCGCCAGTGCCGATGTGCACCACGGGTTGGTAGTGCAGTTCCATCTGGCTGCTGTCCTGGCCACGTTTTTCGATCGCTTGGCGCAGTTCGGTCTCGGTCTTCAGGCGTGCCATTGCGGTGGCATGCATCGACGAGTCGAATATGGCATAGGTCCCGCGGCCGTTCGACTTTGCACGGTACATTGCGATATCGGCGTCGCGTAACACGTCGTCGGGGCGGTCGTAGCCCGTCGAGCTCATTGCGACCCCGATGCTGGCGCTGACGACAATCTCGTGGCCGTCCACATCATAAATCGCGCCGAGGTTCTCGAGGAGCCTGCGGACGACTGCTTTAACTGTCGGTGCGTCGGGGATGTCCAGCAACAGCACAGCGAACTCATCGCCCCCAAAGCGGGCGGCGGTGTCGGCCTCGCGGAGCTGAGCGCGGATGCGGTCGGCCACCTGGACCAGCAGCTTGTCGCCCATCTGGTGGCCCAAGCTGTCGTTCAGGATCTTGAAGCCGTCGAGGTCGAGCCACAGCACGGTGTAGGTGTGGTTGCTCCTGCGCTTGGAGTTGGCCAGCGCCTGGGTCAGGCGGTCCAGGAAAAGGGCTCGATTGGGCAGGCCGGTCAAGCTGTCGTAAAGGGCTTGCTGGCGCAGGCGCTCCTCCAGCAGCCTCTGTTCTGTGATGTCGGTGAGAGAGCCGACGATGCGCGTCGCGGGCCGGCCGAGACCAGGGACAGCGAGGCCCCTGCACTGCAACCACAGGTAACCACCATCGCTCGCCTTGACGCGGTGCTCGTGGAGGATCGAAGCCTGTTCGCCGAGTTTCAAGCCGACGATTTCGGCCAAGAGGGCACCGCGGTCCTCAGGGTGTACCCGGCCGAGCCACTCTTCAGGGCTGTTGCCGATGGAGTCTTCGGTATAACCGAGCATTTCGCTCCAGCGCGATGAGTAATAAACAGTTCCTTTGTCGAGGTCCCAGTCCCAGAGGCCGTCGTTGGCTGCTCGGGCAGCCAGCGCGTAGCGCTCCTCGCTCTCACGGACGGCCTGGGCCATTTCTCGCTCACGCCGGTACGAAAGGGCAAGTTGCTCGCCCCGCTCGTGAAGTTGCTGGCTACGCTCACGCAGCGACTGCAGTACGTACTGGTAGTCGAGGGCTTCGCTGAGCAGGGCCTCCCACTGGAAATAGGTGTCCTGTCCGAGGAAGCCGGTGTCGAGCGGGACCGCTACCGACAGGATCCCCCAGTCAATGTCCTCGCTCGTCACCGGGAAGTGCATCAGGACGTTGCCCTGACCAGCCATCTGGAAAAGCTCTACCGGGGGGAAGGCTTCCACCTGGTAGGACCTCGTGCTCATCGAGAGCGGACGACCTGTCGAGTCGAAGGTGCCGACCACCTCGAGCTCGGGCCTGCCGGGCTCTCCTGTCGTTGGTGCTTCGGGGCCCTGCCCGAGTGAGGTCTGGCCGTCTGCGCCGAGCCTTCGCAAGTCGAGGTTGGCTTTTGTCGCCGCGGTGTGCTCGTCTTCGCGGGTGGCCTCAGAGCTGTCGCCGTCGCGCTTCCACAGCGCCAGGACGCCGGCAATGGCCTTGGTGCGCCCTAGCCACCCGAGTGCGCGCGGGTCAGCTTCGTGGCTGCGGAGCAGGTCGAGGCTGATTTCGTGCTCGTCCCGGATTGCCTTGCGAAGTTCGTAGTAGGCGTCGTTGCGCTCGTTGAGCAGGGCTTTGGAAAGGCCGAGCCGCACCTCGGCCCAGCAGTTGTTCAGCCGTGCAAGAGCGTCCTCCCCGCCCGGCCCGGCGGTACCGCTGAGTTGCGAACTGAGCTGTTTGGTAAAGCGCAAGATGGCATCGAAGGTTTCCTGGCAGGGACAGAGCTTGTACAGCTCCTGGCAGGCCTGCCCAAGCTTGACCAGCTGCTCGGGGTTGACCTCGTCCAGGGCAGCCTGGCGCAACGTGGACTCCATTGCGGCCACCAGCCTCGTGACCTTTTCCTGGGGGAGGGCGTGGCCCGCAGCGCTGCCCGGCGGGACCATCTTTTGCAGAGCCTCGGTGAAGCTCGCAACAGGATCGTGCCACTCCTGGTCCGTCGGGACGTCGCGGCTGAGAGGCCTGGCGGCGCAACCGCAGCTCTCACGGGCTACGAATGACCCGTCGACGACATAGTGGCGAGCCGTTACCGTCTCGCCGGCGACCATCGCCATGACCAACTGAGCCGCCTGCCTGCCCATTTCCTCCAGGTTCTGGGAGACGCTGGACAGGCTGGGCGAGAGCGAGCTGACGCCAGGCATGTCGTCGAAGCCAGTGATGGCCTGGTCGTTCGGCAGCACGTGGCCGGCTTCCTTCAGAGCTGCCATGATGCCCGCAGCGTTGAGGTCCGTTGCTGCCACCACGGCTGTCGAGGGCAGGCCAGCGGCCAGCATGGCCTCCGCCGCGTGGCGCCCAGCGAACTCGTGGTTGTCCTCGATGTCGTACATGAGAGCGGGGTCAGGCTCGGTCCCGTGCGCCAAGAGCGCCTCACGGTACGCCGCGTAACGCTCGCTCACGTCGTACTGCTGCATGCTGCCGGCAAAAGCTATCCGGGTATGGCCGTGCTCGAGGAGGTGGTCGACGGCTTGGCGGATGCCCCCTTGGTTATCGGGCAGGACGGCCGGGTACGAGAAGCCAGCCTCTGCGTGGCCGAGGGCCACCACCGGTTTGCCGGCGTCGCGGAGCTTTTCCAGGTACTCGAGCGAGATGGCATTGGCGATGGTCACGAAGCC
>Ga0302325_10029781_pt1 | contig 11274 bp, 12 predicted proteins | sample Palsa_T0_2_FD_201948 | JGI IMG/M metagenome (GOLD analysis project Ga0302325, IMG submission 201948) | Peat permafrost microbial communities from Stordalen Mire near Abisko, Sweden - Palsa_T0_2 | ecosystem: Environmental > Terrestrial > Soil > Palsa > Peat permafrost | place: Sweden: Abisko...
CCTCCGCCGGCATCTGGGCCATGCGCCAGCAGGCCAAGCGCACCTTTCAGATGATGAACGAAAAAGGGATGACGCCCATTATCTTCCCGCACACCACCAGCTTCAGTTGCCTGCCGATGCTCAGCTTCGCCACCGTCCAGTACGAATGGGAATGGAAATACAGCGAAGGGGATGTGCAGGACCGCTTCGCCCGCGATTACATTCAGCTCGTCACCACCGGTGAGCTGGCCGGCACCTGGCCAGTCCCCCTGAGCGATCAGCTTTCCCTTGCCGACGATCCCTGGACCCAGCGCACCTTCGCCGCCGTCCGCCTCGTGCACGAACTCGACGGCTCCGGCGGTTTCGCAACCACCGACAAACTTCTCCAGCCCGTTTTCGCGATCCTCGACAAGCCCGACACCATCGCCTACCGCTACTGGGATGACCGCCCCATTCCCGCGCGCGTCGCTGATGCAGATGTCCCCACGCTCGTCTACAGCCGCAAGGGCGCTGAAGCGCTCATCATCGCCTCCAGCTATGCCACCAGCGATGCCACCGCACACATGACCGTCGATTGGCAAACGCTCGGCCTCGATCCGTCAGCCCCGTGCACCGATGCCGAAACCGGCGCGCCCATCACCGTCGCCAACGCTCAAATTGTTTTCCCAATTAAAAAACATGACATCAAAATCATCCATCTTGGTCAGGCGCAGTAGTTTCATTCTGCTTCTGCTGATGACGATCAGTCCTGCAGTGGCGCAGCAGGTCTCGCCCGATGCGTGCCTCTATCTGCCCCCGTGGTTCGCAAGCCGCGTCGTCTTTTATGATGGTTTTGACCTCGGCGACCGGAACCCCGAAATCAACCGCGCCGGCGCCCAGATTCTCGGCGACGCACCGATCGTCTCCCACGGTTTCGCCGGCAAAGGGTGCCGTTCCACCAATCCCGCAGTCAATGAGCATCCCCTGAACATCCGCACCGCCGCCCTCTCCGCGGCCCGCCCGCTCACGGTCATGCGCAATTGGCGTCTCGACGCCCCAATGACCGCGACCACCTCATTCCAACTGATCGCGCTGCTCGGTAAGGGCCACATCAGTTGCTTCGTCCATGGCGCCGGTGAATGGTGTGCCCTCACCCGCCCCACCATGTTCGTCCAGATCGACAGCTTCCCCAGAATCGCCAACGTCAACCAGGCCGTGCGCGACAATTCATATTTCCAGCCCGGCCAGTGGCACAACATCACCCTCACCATCGCCAACGCCTCCGATGTTCGTTTCTATCTGGACGGCCAGCCGCTGGTCAGCGTCAGCGCCCAGGGCCGCCATTTCGATGCGGATGACATCCAATCCTTCCAACCCTGCGGCGACACCGGCCGCGACGCCGAAATCGCCACCACCAGCGACGACCTGATCATCGTGGACCGTGTGCTGAGCCCCGCGGAAATCGCGCAGTATTGGCAATCCGCCATGGCGCTGAAGCAAATGAATTATCCGCCAATCACACACTGAAAAAGCCGCGCGATCCCCCGCTTGGTGAGGCGCGGCGCCGATCCCTTCAAAACCTTCCAATTTTTGAAAAACCCTATATCGCACGCTATATATACATCGAAAGCATGTACAGACGCCTTCAGCCGATTCTCAATGTTCGGGACCTTGAGGCTGAGAAACAATTTTACGTTCAGCTTGGATTTACAGTTTCCCATCAAGCGGCTGGCTTCGTGGCGCTGTCGTGTGAGACCTGCATTCTGTTTGGACTCCAGGCGGCCGAACAAAGCGATCCAGCCGCGTTCGAGCAGCAAATGTTCTGACAGTTCGGCGTCGATAGCGTTCGTGATATTGCGCGGCACTGTGGGAGCAAGGGACTTTCCATCGAATCGCCCATGATGCTGCAGAAGTGGGGCGAATGGACTCTTACGCTACGCTCCCCCGGCGGCTACCGTGTCGTTTTTGAAGGGCCAGAGTAGACGGCCACCGGCTACAACCTGCTCTAACCCCTTCGCTTCGCGACGCATAGCCCATCCATCAATTGATCCATTCCTAGTTGTTCATGTAAGACGCCTGGGATCGGCCGCGAAGCATTTGTGTCGCCGTTTGAACGGCGGCCGCGACTTTGGAAACGGCTGCTTCGAAATATTTGGGGCCGGCCTCGATTGTCAGCGACGAAATATCGGTCGGCGCGGAAAGCCCCTGGTCCATGAGCTTCTTTTCCGTGTCGTAGGCAAGAATCCATCCCGTTGTAAAAGCGGCATCGCCATCGCCGACATCCACGCGGGTGCTTCCCTGGTCGCGGAGCGCGGGCGCAAACGAGACGCGCGAAGTGCCGAGCCTCACGGCTTCCCTGGCGGCTATTGCGCCAACCAATTGCAGCTTGCCGAGGGTGATCTCTTTCTCGTCCCCGATGCCAATAAGCAGGACTTGCCTGGGTGTGATCGAATTGGCCGGAGGCGTAAAGAGCAGCGTTTCACCCAACTCGCCGGCAAACTCGCCCCGGTCGCGAAGTCCCGAAAGAAGCCGATGGAGCTTCTGATTGAAATCTTCAATCGCTTCGATGTATTTGTCGCCAGCGGGATCATGCTTCAAGATGCAGATGATCTGCAAGTCGGTGGTCTGAGTAATCGGACCGATCATCTTGACGGAAATCACCTGGCCGTTCGGTGCCTGAACGGCTTTCTCCGCCGGTGTCGCGTCGGCGGAAGCGCCGGACACCCACAGGAATGTCACGCACAAAAAGACCCCAACGATGGAATGCCGAAGTGAACTGTCGGGATTCATGGTAGTTTCCTCAATATTTTTTACCGCGGCGCTTCGCGACGCACAGCCCGTCCATCAGCAGCGTCCACACCTCGTTGTACGCAGTGTCGATATCGGGTTCGGTCCACTCAGCGGCGTGGGCTGGGTGGTGGAAACGAGACGTGGCGAGCAGCACCGCCCGCCCGGCGGCGACGGGGTTGATCTTGCGGAACGTACCTTCCTTCACACCGTCGCGGATAACCATCGCGACCAGCCCGACCAACTCCTCGACATGGGCGATCAGCACGGACTGGGCGCCCTGCGCCAGCGTCCTGTAGGCGGTGAACACCTCCGGATCATCGGCGGCGCGGCGGCGTTTGACGGCGATCAGCGCATCGACCAGCCGCCGCAACCTCTGCGGAGCTGGGCCCGTCTTGGCGGCGATGGCCCGCAGCGAGGGCATCGTCATCTCCACCCACCGGCCGACGACCATGTCGCGCAGTTCGGCCTTGGTAGCCACATGCCGGTAGACCGCCGCGTGGCTCACACCCAGCGCGCGAGCTACATCCACAACGGTCGCCTTGGCGGGGCCGAACCGGCGGATGACGTCCTCGGCGGCGTTTAGGATTCGATCGCGGGTAAGGGGGGCATTCACGGCAGGCATGTGGACCTTTCAGACCTTGCGGATGGGGTGCCTGCCCGGTTCGATAACGACGAAGGATGAATGCAATTGCTGCTCGTTGTAGAGCATCGGACGCGGGAGAATTCAGCATGTACCGCCTGCTGCGTCGAAGGCAGGATGCGCAAGTAGATTACACCAGTGCCGGACGCCTGCACGAATACGAGCGCTCCGAAATCGCGGTCACGGGTAACGAAGATACGGCCATGATCGTGGGCAATGCGAAGCAACTGAACGTCCTTCGCTCTGGCCATGTCGAGCTGAGCGGCAGCAATCACATCGTGGCCCAAGTTTCTCAGGAAACCGATCGTTACGGCATAAACATCCTGATCGGCAAGGAATTTCATGGGGAGAGATTCTACGGCGCGGTGGCGAGGTGGATTTCCTCAGCCGCCAAAACGTCTATTGCGTATTGCACGCAGGCGCGAAGGTCGGCAAGTTGGAGATCGGGATAGTAATCGCGGGTGATCTGATCAAACCCAAGCCCCTCGCGGATTAATTCCAGAACATTCTGAACGGGAATGCGCGTGCCAGCCACGCAGGGCTTTCCGAAATGAATCTCAGGGTCAATTGCTATTCGATCCTGCATAATCGCATCTTAGCATATTAAGCGCTGTCTCGATAGTAGGCGTATCCACGGTCCCGGCTCCAATTGGTTCCAAAGTCAGATCTTGAAATACGCCTCACGATCGAGATCAGGAATCAGCGCAGCATGTTTTGGGCGCCATCCCAACTGTTCCTGCGTTCGCGCACTCGAGGCCGGAGCGTCGATCGAAGCGAAATGGGCAAACCACCCAAAATGATTGGCTGCCTCCTCGGGTGATTTACTCACAACGGGAATGTTCAGACGTCTTCCGATGACCTGGGCGATATCTCGGAATGCAATTCCCTCTTCAGCGACTCCGTGATACCGGCCTCCCGCGGAACCTTTCTCAAGCACGAGCCTGTAAAGAGAGGCGGCATCGAGTCGATGCACCGCGGGCCAGCGATTGCGTCCGTCGCCGACGTATGCCGAAACACCCTTTTGGCGCGCCAGGCCGATCAGAATCGGAACGAAACCATGATCGCCGTCGCCATGCACCGTCGGTGGAAGACGTACCGCTGACACGCGTACGCCCTTCAACGCCAGCGCCGCTTCTTCTGAAACTCGGGGTAGTGGTGAGTTGGAAGGCTTCTCACTCTCCTCGGTCGCAAGGCGGCCTGGCGAAAGAAGCGCGGTCCCGGAGGTGACGATCAAGGGATGGTCAGAGCCGGCGAGCGCAGCGCCGAGCGCCTCGATGGCGTGCCTGTCGATCTCACAGTTCTCTTTGAATTTCGAGAAGTCGTGGATAAAGGCGGTGTGAATCACGCCATCCGACATGCCTGCTCCACGGCGCAGGCTTTCCAGATCTTGAAGCTCACCTCGATGCACCTGGGCGCCGGCTGCGGTAAGCGACTTGGCACCCGCGTCAGAGCGAGCGAGGCCAAGCACCTGATGGCCCGCTTTGATGAGTTCCTGGACGACGGCAGAGCCGACGAAACCTGTAGCGCCTGTGACGAAAATACGCATATTTGAACTCCTTTGCTTTTGTTCTGGACAGATATTCCTGTTGTAATCAGTGCTTCGTCGCCGCGGCGATTCCGTCCAACTCCGCCAGCGTTTGCGGCGAAAGCGTCAACCGTCCCGCGGCCAGATTTTCCCGGAGGTGGACGAGCGACGATGTGCCGGGGATGAGCAGGATATTGGGCGACCGATGCAGCAACCATGCCAGCGCGACCTGCATTGGCGTCGCTCCGAGCGCGGCGGCCACTTCATTCAGCACCGACGATTGCAGTGGCGTGAACCCGCCGAGCGGGAAGAACGGCACATACGCGATCCCCTGCCGGGCCAGATTATCGATCAGCGCATCATCGTGGCGATGCGCCAGGTTGTAGTTGTTCTGTACGCACACGACGTTGGTGATCGCCTGCGCCTCGGCCACCTGCGCGGCCGTTACGTTGCTCAGGCCGATGTGACGGATCAGCCCCTTGCGCTGAAGGTCAGCCAGCACCGACACCTGTTCGGCAATGGATCCCTCCTCGGTGCCGTGGCCTGACCCCATTCGACGGTAGTTGACGATGTCGAGCGCCTCCAGGCCCAGGTTGCGGAGATTGTCATGGACGCCGGTGGTCAGCTCTTGCGGCGAGATGGCAGCCTGCCACGACTTGTCCGGCGGGCGACGACCCCCCAGCTTGGTGACGATCACCAGTCCCTCCGGGTACGGGTGCAGGGCTTGCCGGATGATCTGGTTGGTGACGTGCGGGCCGTAGAAATCGCTGGTGTCGATATGGTTCACGCCGGCCGCGACAGCCTCGCGGAGAACGGCGACGGCCCCGTACGGGTCCTTGGGTGGCCCCCACACGCCGGGCCCGGCCAACTGCATTGCCCCATAGCCGATCCGCTGAACCGTCAGTGCCGTGCCGGGAAACGTGACCGCCCGCCAAGCTTCATTTCACTCATTGTGTTGCTCCTTTCCAGTGCTGACATCGGTGAGCATACGCAATGCGTGTTACAAAAGTCAAATAATGAAATCTGTAATTTAGAAAGGGGGCAACAGCGGATTCTTACCCCTTGAGCACTTCCTCGATCTCCCGAATCTCCACTTCCCCAAAAGCCGCCGATTTCAAGCACTTCACATTCTCCAGAATCTGCTCCACCCGGCTCGCCCCGATCAGCAGCGACGTCACCCGATGATCCCGCAGCGTCCACGCCAGTGTCATTTGCGCCAGCGATTCCCCGCGTCTTTTGGCGATCTCATTCAGCTTCCGCGCCTTGGATATGCTCGCCTCGTCCAGCGTGCTGCGAAGCCACCCGCCCATGTCCTCCACCCCGGCCCGGCTGTCTTTGGGAATTCCATCAAGATACCGCCCCGCCAGCAGCCCCTGCGCCAGCGGGCAGAACGCGATCACCCCCACTCCTTCCGTCTCCGCGATCGGCAAAATCGTCTCCTCCGCCTTACGGCCCAGCATGTTGTAATACGGCTGGTTGATTGTGATCGGATGCCAGTCATGCCGGCGCATGATGTCGATCGCCTTCTGAAAATTCTCCGCGTAATAATTTGAAACCCCTACGTAAATCGCCTTCCCCTGCCGGACAATGTCCTCCAGCGCCCGCAGGGTCTCTTCCATCTCGACGTTCGCGTCAAACCGATGCGAATAAAAAATATCGACGTGATCCAACCCCAGCCGGCGCAGCGAATCGTTGCAGCTCTCGATGATATATTTCCGCCCCCCGCCATCCCCGTACGGACCGGGCCACATCCGGTACCCCGCCTTGGAGCTGATCACCAGTTCGTTGCGCGGCATCTCCTTCAATATCCGCCCGAACAATTCCTCGCTCGCCCCGCCGGGACGCCCGTAATTGTTGGCGAAATCAAAGTGAGTGATCCCCTGGTCGAACGCCGCGAAAAAAATCGCCTTGGAGGTCGAATCGTCGCGATAACTTCCAATCGCCTGCCACCCGCCAAGGCTGATCACCGGCAGCGTCAGCCCCGACTTCCCGCACCGTCGATATTGCATCGACTCATAACGCTTTTCATTGAATCCCATCGGCGCAGATTAACATCTATCTCCAGCGTCCCGCAACCCAAACCATGCCGCGCGGTCCGCGCCGATAATATCCGCGCGACCACACCGCGCCGTAATACGGCCGATGCCCCCAATACCCCGATGACCACCACCATCCTCCGCCGCGCCAAACGTAATGCCCGCCGATCCAGTAACCATCCGGCCACGGAGCCACGCCCACCACTTCCACCTGCGGCGGTGGGGGATCGCTCGGCGCATCCACCACAACCCCATCGGGCGGCGGCGGTGGCGCATAAGTTGGCGGAGGTGGAGGCGGCGCGTGCGAAACCACCACCACATCGCTCTGCGGCGGATTCGTATAAACCGTGCATCCCATCAGATCGAAACCGATCAGCGGAATGACCGAAGCAACTAAAATTCCTCGAAGTTTCGAGCGAGCCAATGGTCCCTCTTTTCAATGAGTAAAAGATTTAGCCGCCCGCTTGCGGGGCGCTCCGGGCAAGCCCGGCCGCTAAACCGTGCGGATTATTGTCACCGAAGCATACCTACTATTTCGGCCATCGCGCTTAAATAGTAAAGAAAAATGCCGTCCACGCGTCCATCAGCCACATATTTTTTCCATTGTCCAAGCGTGATCAATCCAGTATTTTCCAGGGACACGGGCGACGAAAATCTTTTGGAGAGCTTTTTTGAGGCAGGGACGCAGCCTTTCGCTGGCGTCCCTGTTTGTTTTTGTGAGTCTTGCAACTTACCGAAAAAAACGCCATTTCAATCGTACGCCCGAGCCCAAGGGCCAGGCGGGCGCAAAATCGAAGGATGCGCTGCGATTCGTGATTCAGAAGCACGATGCGTCGCGGCTTCACTATGATTTTCGATTGGAACTCGATGGAGTGCTCAAAAGCTGGGCCGTGCCCAAGGGCCCATCGCTTGACCCCGGCCGCAAGGCACTGGCCGTGCGCGTGGAGGATCACCCCATCGACTACGGCGATTTCGAAGGCGTCATCCCCAAAGGCGAGTACGGCGGGGGCACCGTCCTGCTTTGGGACAAGGGAACCTGGCAACCCCTCCACGATCCCCAGGCCGGCCTTGCCGCCGGCAAACTCCATTTCATTCTCAACGGGGAAAAACTCCACGGCGAATGGAGCCTCGTGCAGATGCGCGGAAAATCCGGCGGCGACGGGAAAAATTGGCTCTTGATGAAGTTGAACGACAAATTCGCCAGCACAAGCAAGGATATTCTAGCCCAGGAAAAAAGCGTCAAAACATCCCGCTCGCTGAAACAGATCGCCGGCGAGCGCGACGATGTCTGGAGCAATCCCGCCAAAGAAACCGCGAAAATTCCCGGCGCTTCCAAATCACCTTTGCCGCGGGATTTATCCCCGCAGCTTGCCGTCCTGGCCGAGTCGCCCCCGGACGGCGACAAATGGCTTCACGAAATCAAATTCGATGGTTATCGAATTCTCGCATGGATCAAATCCGGCGAAGTTCGCCTCATCACCCGCAACGGTAAAGACTGGACTACCAAGTTCCCCGGCATCGCCAAATCGCTGTCGGATCTGAAAGTCGATTCAGCCATCATCGACGGCGAAGCCGTCGTCCTCGATGCCGAAGGCCGCAGCGATTTCCAGGCGCTTCAGCAATTGCTCAAGAACAAAATTTCCGCCCAGCCCGTCTACTACGCGTTCGATCTTCCCTTTTGCGATGGATTTGATCTTCGCCAGACCCCCCTGATCGAGCGAAAAGAAAAATTGCAAAAGATCCTCACCCAGAGCAAGCTCGCGCCGCGCGTGAATTTCAGCGAGCACGTCATCGGCGACGGCGACCAGGTCGTGCAAAAAGCCTGCGGCATGGCGCTCGAAGGTATCGTCTCCAAACGCACCGATGCCCCGTATGTCTCCCGCCGCGATCCTACCTGGCTCAAAAGCAAATGTGAACAGCGGCAGGAGCTGGTGATCATCGGCTACACCGATCCCCAGGGCCGCCGCACCGGTTTCGGCTCACTCCTGCTGGGATATCACGATGACAAAAATCGCCTAGTTTACGCCGGCCGTGTCGGCACCGGATTCGACGACAAGCTCCTCAAGGAAACGTTCCAGCAGCTTCGCAAGCTTCACCAGAAAGATCCACCGACCGCCGCACCGCCTCCCCCGCGCGAGCGCCGCGACGCCCACTGGGTAAAACCAACCCTTGTCGCGGAAGTAAAATTCACCGGCTGGACGCGCGATGGCGTGCTGCGCCATCCCGCATTCGTCGCCTTCCGCTCCGACAAACCCGCGTCCCAGATCGTCCGCGAAATTCCCGCCAAACCCCAAAAGGTGGAAGCGATGATAAAATCCCAAAAACAAACAAAATCGAAAGCGAGCCATTCTGCCGACGCCATCGCCGGCGTCACCCTCTCACACCCCGACAAAGTGCTCTATCCCAAAACTGGCTTCACGAAGCAGAACGTCGCTGATTATTACAACCGCGTCCAGCAGTGGATGCTGCCGCTCCTCATCGACCGCCCTCTCGCACTGGTGCGCTGCCCCGGCGGCGTCGCGGCCAAATGTTTCTTCCAGCGAAACTGGACACCCACGCTGCCCCAGTCAATCGATAAAATAAACATCGGCGAGGGGAAAAATAAAGAATTCCACGTCACCCTCCACGATCTCACCGGCGTGATTTCGCTGGCGCAGCTCAGCGTCCTGGAAATCCACACCTGGAACTGCAAAAACAACGACATCGAGCATCCCGATCAGTTGATTTTCGATCTCGATCCCGGCCCCGGCCTCGAGTGGAAACGGATCGTCCAGGCCGCCCAAACGCTTCGCGAAACGCTCGACTCGCTGCATCTGCCGACGTTTCTGAAAACCTCCGGCGGCAAGGGCCTGCACATCACCATCCCGATCGTTGCAAACCTCGATTGGGATGCTGCCAAGAATTTCTGCGGCGCGATCGCCAAATCACTGGCCGAAAAATCCGACCTGTTCGTCGCCAACATGCGCAAGGATCTGCGCGGCGGAAAAGTCTACATCGACTTCCATCGCAACGGCCGCACCGCCACCGCCGTCGCGCCTTACTCAACCCGCGCCCGCGAAACCGGCGCCGTCTCCATGCCTATCGCGTGGGACGAGCTTCCCAAAATCAAGTCGGCCGACCAGTTCACGATTGCCTCCGCCGGTAAATATCTCGACAAACGAAAATCCGACCCCTGGCGCGATTTCGATAAATCGCGAATCGATCTCTTCAAAGTCATTCAGCAAAAATCCGCCGCATGAGGTGAAATATCATGGCTCGCCCAATCTGGACCGGTTCGATCAATTTTGGTTTGGTCAGCATCCCCGTCGAATTGAACATGGCGGTTCATGAAAAGACGGTTCATTTCCATATGGTCACCAAAAACGGCGGTTGCCGCCTGCGGCGAAAACTCGTCTGCCCCGACACCGGCAAGGAATACGATTTCAACGAGACCGCCAAGGGGATCGAGATCGCGCCCAACGATTACGTGGTGGTCGATCAAAAGGAAATCGACCGCCTCAAGCCGGAAAAAGGCAAATCGCTGGAGATCATCCAGTTCGTCGATCCAAGCGCGATCGATCCGGTTTATCTCGATCGCGTCTATTATCTCCGCCCCGGGAAGGACGCGAAAAAAGCGTACAAGCTGCTGGCCGCCGCCATGATCGCCGCCAAAAAGTGCGCGCTCGGCCGATTCGTCATGCGAGAGCGGCAATACATCGTCATGATTCGCTCCGTCGAGGAGGGCATGGTGCTCCACACCCTCCACTATGCCGATGAGGTGGATCACATCGACGAAGAGCTGACTTCATCCCTCGAGCACATCAAAATCTCCACCGGCGAAATGCGCATGGCCGGCGAGCTGATCAAATCCATGACCGGCGAGCCGCGCCTGGAAGAATACAAAGATGAATTCCGCGAGCAGCTTCAGGCGCTTGTAGAAGCCAAATCCCAAGGCAAGGAATTGAAGTCTGCGCCCGAAGATGATCGCCCTATCCCGCGCACGATCAATCTGATGGAAGCCCTCAAGAAATCCCTGGCAAGCGCAGCCAAAGCCAATGGCAATGGCCACAACGGCCATCGCCAAAGGCGTTCGGCATGATTGCTTTATTTTAACTCCGCGATTTCGACTTCGATTTCTTCTTCCCCTTCGCCCCGCCATCCTGCTTATTCACAGTCGCCCACGCGATCTGCTCAGCGCGCTTCGTGCTGTGTCCGCTCTTCTTGGCGCTCTCTTCAATATGTTCAGCCTGTCGTTTTTGCTTGCCTGAGTACGAACTTTTGTCGCCGCGTGGCATAGATTCTCCTTTGGAATGACTTCGATGCATAAAAAAATGATCAACACACTG
>Ga0302325_10029783_pt1 | contig 11273 bp, 11 predicted proteins | sample Palsa_T0_2_FD_201948 | JGI IMG/M metagenome (GOLD analysis project Ga0302325, IMG submission 201948) | Peat permafrost microbial communities from Stordalen Mire near Abisko, Sweden - Palsa_T0_2 | ecosystem: Environmental > Terrestrial > Soil > Palsa > Peat permafrost | place: Sweden: Abisko...
CATCGTCACAGGCACGTCCACGCGGTGCTGATAGGCGGGATGTTCAACGCCTGCGGCAAGCTCCGCCCCTGCGAGAAGCGCGCTCTTCATTGCCGCATCGAGCTCAAAGCGCAGGAAATGTACCGACGAGGTCTTCTCCTCATTCTCCCGCTCCAAATCCTCATCGGCGATGGCAAACACGCGCTCTTGCCCGGCCACTTCGATCCAGCAGGCATCCTCCACGCCCTTCAGGCGCGCAAGCGCGACGCGCCGCTCCTCGGGGTCGGGGAATTCGATGAGCAGCGTCACCTTCCAGTTCGAGCCGTCCGGGATCAAGGGATTGTAGGTCTCGAGTTCCTCGGCAATGCCCTCGGCTTCGAAGATGCGCTCGGTGCGCAGCATCTCCTGCACCTGATACTCGATGGTGAGCCGGTCCTCGAAGCACCAGCGCAGATTTGGGCCGACCGCGAGCTGCCGATTGGCCTTGTGCTGCATGACGCGCGCGCGAAAGGCATTGCGCTCGCGCGCGTAGCGCTCGAGCGTCATGAGATCCTCCACCGTAAGTTTCTTCACGGCAGGCCGTAGGCAATTCGCAGCAGTGTCAACGGATGAGTCGGAGCGCGCGCCTCGGGAAGCTCGCTTTCGATCTGGTGCCCCGCCATCGGGCAATCGCTTGCATAGTAGTCGGGCTTGGCGCCGTCAACCTTCTGCATGACCGGGCGGCCGATCTTCACGGCGGCGGCGCGAAACTCCTTTTTAACCGCGTAAGTGCCGTTGTGGCCGGAGCAGCGCTCGATCACCTCGAGTGTGGTATCGGGTATGAGCTTTAGGACGTCGCGGGTTTTAAGGCCGATGTTCTGCACGCGCAAATGGCAGGGCACGTGGTAGCTCACTCTGCCGAGCGCACGCTTGAAGTCCGTACGCAGGAGGCCGGCGCGATGACGCAGCATGAGGTACTCAAAGGGATCGAAGATGCGCGCGCGCACCGCCTGCACGTCCGCATCCTGCGGAAACAGGAGCGGCAGTTCCTGCTTGAACATCAGTACGCACGAGGGGATCGGAGCCACGATGTCGTAGCCGGCATCAACCACCGCTTTCAGCTGCGGGATGTTGCGCTCCTTAAGCTCGGCCACGTGTTTGAGATCCCCGAGTTCGAGCAGCGGCATCCCGCAGCAGCGCTCCGTGGGCACGAGGCGCACGGGGATGCCATTGTGTTCGAAGACCGCGGCCAAGTCGGTGTCGAGTTGCGGCTCGTTGCGATTGCCGTAGCAGGTGGCAAAGAGCGCGACCTGGCCGCGTGTTTCCGGCGTTGCCTGCACGTCGGCCGCGCTCTCGCCGGGGACGGCATAGCCCTGCGGGGCGAGCAGCTTGCGCGCGGTGCGCGAGTGAAAGGCGGGTACCGGTGCATCACGGTGCACCCCGGCAATCTTCTCGAGCAGCATCCGTCCGGTGCGCGTGCGATTGACGGCGTTCACGGTCTCCGCGACCACGGGGATCCCGGCAAGCATGCCGACCCGATCAGTGGCAGCCAGCACGCGATCGCGCAGCGACAGGCCCTCCTCAGCCGTGCGCGCCGCCTTGGCGCGCAGCATCAGATGCGGGAAATCGACATTCCACGGGTGCGGCGGCACGTATGGACACTTCGTCATGAAGCACATGTCGCAGAGATAGCAGTTGTCGACCACCTGCCAGTAGACCTTGCGGTCGACGCTGTCGAGCTCGCCGCTCGCGGAGGCGTCGATCGCATCGAAGAGCGTCGGGAAGGCATTGCACAGGCTGAAGCAGCGCCGGCAGCCGTGGCAGATATCAAAGACGCGCGTGAGTTCGGCCGTGAGGGCCGCGGGATCGTAGAAAGAGGTGCTGCGCCAGTCGATCGGATGGCGCGTGGGAGCATCGAGACTGCCTTCGCGCTGGCCTTCAGTGGGTGCGGTCATGCGAGGCTCGCCCGCTTAAGCCCCCGGCCGTGGCGCGGGCCGGGGGATCAAACGAACTATTTGACGCGACCTAGATTGAATCCAGAGCCTTCTGGAAACGATTGGCGTGCGAGCGCTCGGCCTTGGCCAAGGTCTCAAACCAATCGGCAATCTCGGCGAATCCCTCATCGCGCGCGGCGCGCGCCATGCCGGGATACATATCGGTGTACTCGTGGGTTTCACCGGCGATCGCCGCACGCAGGTTCAACTTCGTTTCCCCGATCGGCAAACCGGTGGCCGGATCGCCGACTGCCTCGAGGTACTCGAGGTGCCCGTGGGCATGGCCGGTCTCGCCTTCGGCGGTCGAGCGAAACACTGCCGATACGTCGTTGTAACCTTCCACGTCCGCCTTTGCCGCGAAGTAGAGATAGCGCCGATTCGCCTGCGATTCCCCCGCGAATGCGTCCTTGAGATGCTTTTCTGTCTTGCTGCCCTTCAGATTCACGACTTTCTCCTTAAATTAGACCTAGTCTAATATGAGATCCGGACTCTAAGCCCGGTTGTCAGCCCCGTCAACCACGTTGACCCAAGCGCCCCGGCTCAATCATTCTCCGCGACCATAAAGAGGAGTGATTCTTTGACCGCGAAGAATAAACCCGCCGACTTCGAGAACGCTCTCGCAGAGCTTGAGGCTCTGGTGGGTCGGCTCGAGCGCGGCGATCTGCCGCTCGACGAGGCTTTGAAAACCTTTGAACGCGGTGTCGAACTGACGCGTCACTGCCAGGCCGCGCTGAAAACCGCCCAGCAGAAGGTTGAGATACTTTTGGCGAAGAGCGGCCAGCCCGATATCGGACCCTTCAGCGTTCCCGAGGATGAGTTGGCCGAGCCCAGCGCAGAATGACGCCCCTTGAGGCTCGGATGGCGGTGTACAAAGCGCGGATCGAGCTCGTACTCGACGCCTGCCTCGCACTGCCGGACTCTGGAACCCTTCGGCTGCGCGAGGCCATGCGCTACAGCGCCTTGGGCGGTGGCAAGCGCCTGCGTCCGCTGCTCGTCTACGCAACAGGAGAGTCCCTGGGTGCGTCCCTTTCGGATCTAGATGCGCCGGCGGCCGCCGTCGAATTCATCCACGCCTACAGTCTCGTCCACGATGATCTGCCGGCGATGGACGACGATGATCTGCGTCGCGGCCGTCCAACCTGCCATCGGGCGTTTGACGAGGCAACCGCCATCCTCGTGGGCGATGCGTTGCAGGCGCTCGCGTTTGCGGTGCTCGCCGAGGATGTAGACGCGGCGGCAGGCGCCAAGCGGCTCATCATGGTGCGCCTGCTCGCACGCGCGTCCGGCACGAGCGGCATGGCCGGCGGCCAGGCCATTGATCTGGTCTCGGTGGGCCAAACCCTCGGCATCGAGGCGCTCGAGAACATGCATGCCCGCAAAACCGGCGCGCTCATTCAGTGCAGCGTGCTGCTCGGCGCCGTTGCCGCTGGCGTGTCTGCGGGGGAGGAGTTTGCCGCGCTCGAGCGCTTCGGCGCTGACATCGGCCTTGCGTTCCAGATACAGGACGACATCCTCGATGTTGAAGGCAATGCTCAAATACTCGGCAAGCGCACCGGCGCGGATGCGGCGCGCATGAAGCCGACTTACCCCAGCACCGCGGGTCTTCCGGGCGCACGCGCGCGCGCCTTTCAACTGCGCGACCGAGCGATATCCACGCTTGCTCCCTTGGGTGCGCGCGGTACGGCGCTGAGCGATCTGGCGCGCTACGTCGTAAGTCGCGCGAGCTGAAGGAAAGGCTCTAAACTAGCCCATGCCTGCCAAAGATGACGCCGCGCCGCTGCTCGAAGCCATTGAAAATCCAGCAGATTTGCGCAAGCTTGATGTGGCCGACCTTGCGCAGGTAGCGCACGAGCTGCGGGACTTTCTCATTAGCAGCGTCAGTAGCCGCGGGGCTCACTTCGCGGCGGGCCTTGGCGCCGTGGAGCTCACCATCGCCCTGCACTATGTATTCGACACGCCCCATGACCGTATCGTCTGGGACATAGGCCATCAGGCCTATCCGCACAAGGCTCTCACCGGGCGCCGGGCGCAGCTGCACACCATCAAACAATACGGCGGCCTTGCCCCATTTCCTCTGAGAAGCGAGAGCGAGTACGACACATTCGGCGGAGGCCATTCGAGCGCCTCGATAGGCGCGGCTCTCGGGATGGCGGTTGCCGCCGCCCGCTTGGGGCAGGAGCGCCACGTCGTGGCGGTCATCGGCGACAGCGGGCTCACCGCCGGGATGGCCTTCGAGGCGCTGAATCACGCCGGCACTTTGCCGACCAATCTGCTCGTGGTGCTGAACGACAATGACATGTCGATCACGGAGAACGTCGGCGCGCTCTCCAACTATTTCGCGCGCGCGCTCTCCGGACGGGTCTATGCACATTTGCGCGAGGGCGGCAAGAAAGTCCTGCGGCAATTGCCGACCGCGTTAGAACTGGCGCGGCGCTCCGAGGAACACATGAAGGGCATGGTGCTGCCCGGAACAATGTTCGAGGAGATGGGCTTCAACTATATCGGTCCCATGGACGGCCATGACGTGCGCGCTCTGGTACGCACGCTGCGCAATGTCAAAGAGCTGAAGGGCCCGCAGTTCCTGCACGTCGTCACGCGCAAGGGCAAAGGGCATGCGGCGGCGGAGGCTGAGGCCATCAAATGGCATGGCCCCGGCCCGACCGAGCCGCCAAGCGGCGCGCTCTTTATGGATAAAAGCGCCGGCCCGACGTATTCGCAGGTATTCGGCGAGTGGCTGTGCGACATGGCTGCACGCGATCCGAAAATCATCGGCATCACGCCTGCTATGCGCGAAGGCTCGGGGCTTGTCGAATTCGCGGCGCGCTTCGCGGAGCGGTACTTCGATGTGGCGATCGCCGAGCAGCACGCGCTGACGTTCGCCGCCGGCCTTGCAGCGGAAGGCCTCAAGCCGGTGGTCGCGATCTACTCGACTTTTCTGCAGCGCGCCTATGATCAGCTCATCCACGACATTGCCCTGCAAAACCTGCCCGTGGTGCTCGCGGTCGATCGCGCCGGGCTCGTCGGCTCGGACGGCGCGACGCATCAGGGAAGCTACGATTTAAGCTACCTGCGCTGCGTGCCGAACCTCGTCATCATGGCGCCGGCCGACGAGAACGAGTGCCGGCAGATGCTCTATACGGCGAGCACGCTGTCCCAGCCCGCCGCGGTGCGCTATCCGCGCGGCGCGGGCCCCGGCAGCGCGGTCGTGCGCGAGATGAGCGCGCTACCCTTCGGTCGCGCCGAGGTCAGGCGCGAAGGCCGCGCGGGGCTTGCACTCTTAGCCTTCGGCTCGCTGGTGGAGCCGGCGCAACGGGTCGCCGAGCGCCTTGATGCCACTCTTGTGAACATGCGCTTCATCAAACCCCTCGACGCCGATCTCGTGATCTCGCTGGCCGCGCGCCACCGCGGAATCGTGACGCTCGAGGAAAATGCCACCGCCGGCGGCGCGGGCTGTGCCGTCGGCGAGCTCCTGGCGGCGCAGGGCCTGCAGGTGCCGCTACTGCATCTGGGCATTCCCGACCGCTTCATCGAGCATGGCTCGCGAGAGGAGTGCCTGCAGGCGGCCGGGCTGGATGCGGCGAGCATCGCGGGCGCAGTCGAGCGCTGGTGGGCGCTGCAGATTACGCCCGCGGCGCGCACGGCGGGCGGTGCACTCTAGTGAACGACGTCGGCGACAAGGCCAAGCATTTGGCGGGCGACGTCGAAGACGTCCAGGGCCGGCCGGACACGCGACGGCTGCCCATCAATCGCGTCGGCATCAAAGACATCAGTCATCCGGTGCGCGTGAAGGATCGCGCCACAGGCGAACAGCATACGATTGCAAAGTTCAACATGTACGTGAACCTGCCGCACAACTTCAAGGGCACGCACATGTCGCGCTTCATTGAGGTCCTGCACACGGAGCGGGAGATCTCGGTCGAGTCCTTCCGCGCCATGCTCGAGAAGATGACCGCGCGGCTCGGGGCCGAAGTCGGGCACATCGAGATGACCTTTCCGTTCTTCGTCATGAAGAAGGCTCCTGTCTCCGGAGTGCAGAGCCTGATGGATTACCAGGCGAGCCTCATCGGCGAACGGCGCGGTGCACGTACCAACATATGGATCCGCGTGGTCGTACCGGTCACGAGCCTGTGTCCGTGCTCGAAGCGGATCTCAGCTTACGGTGCGCATAATCAGCGCTCACACATCACCATCACCGCGCGACTGAAGCGCCACATCTGGCTCGAGGAGCTCATCGACATCGCCGAAAGCGAAGCCTCCTCGCAGCTCTACGGGATCCTGAAGCGCCCCGATGAGAAATACGTGACCGAGCACGCCTACGATCATCCGAAGTTCGTCGAGGACATGGTGCGTGATGTCGCCGGAAGGCTGGCGGCCGACGCGCGTATCGCAGCCTATGTCGTCGAGGCCGAGAATTTCGAGTCGATCCACAACCATTCGGCTTACGCCCGCATCGAAAAGGGCGAGCCGCCCGGCTAAGAGGTCGCGCAACTTTTCAGCTCGGGCCGGAATCCCCGCCCTGCAGGCGCCCGATGAGAGTCCGCAGGAATACCCGGTTGAAGCGCAGCTGGCAGGAGGCCGAGACCTGCTCCAGTAGCGTGGAACTCACTTTGAGCACCGTGACCGCAAGGCCTGCGCGAATGGTCGCGGTTCGCTTGGCGCCTTCGACGTAGCTCGCCTCGCCGAAACAGTCCCCGGTATCCAGAGTTCCCAGGCGCGTGCCGTGACGCTCGACTATGCAGTGGCCCGAGACGATGATGTAGAAACGATCGTCCATCTCGCCTTCCTTGACGATCTCCTCAGCCGGCGCGTAGTCCTGCCAGCTGCTGGCGCGCAGCACTTCCCAGATCTCCGCATGCGAGAACTCGTGGAAAAACTTCAGGCGCCGCAGAACGCCGAACTGCTCCTGCCGATCGATGCGCGAATTGTGCTCGCGCAGCTTCTGATGTACGCGCGTGAGCTCGGCGGCAAAATCAAGCCCGCTCTTGCAGCGTTTGGCCGGATCCTTTTGCAGCGCGAGCGCCACGATGCTCTCGAGCTCCTCGGGAATGTCCTTGCGCAGCGTATGCAGCGGCGGCGGTGTTGCATACACGATCTGATGCAGGAGCTTCTGCAGATTGCCGGCACGAAACGGCCGCGAGCCGCTCAGGAGCTCATACATGACCGCGCCGAGCGAATACAGATCAGAGCGGTTGGTTAGTTCCAGACTCTGCACCTGCTCGGGCGACATGTAAGAGGGACTACCGGCAATGCCCTCGATGCTGGAGATGTCCGAATCGGCGACCAGGGCAATGCCGAAGTCGATGATGCGCACGTCGCTGTCTTGCGTGAGCATGATGTTAGACGGCTTGATGTCGCGGTGGATGACGCCGCGCGAGTGGGCGTAGTGCAGCGCCTTGGCGCATTTGAAGATGATCTCGACGACGTCGTCGATGCGTAGAAGGTTATCCGGGCGGCAGTAAGCGGCAAGCGTGCGTGCGCCGTGCACGTGCTCCGTCACGATGTAGCAGTTGCCGTCCTCCTCGCCCGCATCGTAGATCGGCAGGATGTGCGGGTGTTGCAGCATGCCCACGAGGTGCGCCTCGGAGAGGAACATCTTGCGCGCGATGCGCGCGCGCTCCTCATCCGCGCCGGATTCCATGTTGTAGACCTTGATGGCCACGTCGCGCCCGTAGTACGCGTCGTGCGACAGGTAGACAATGCCGGTGCTGCCGCGGCCGACCTCATTGACGACCACGTACTTGCCGATTTTCTCCAGAATCTTGCGCGACGCGGAGTTCTTAGATAAGGCAGATGACATGAGGCGCTGCAGTGCGACGACCGCCGCAAAGCATACTTTCGCTTCCGATGAGTGACTGTGATGCGCCCCTCACCCCACCGGCCGCGCGATTAGAGCTTGGCCACAGGCCGCTCGCTCCGGAACTTTGCGGCTCCTAGGACGCGAAGTGCTCGAAGCCCGAATGCGAGAACTGCATCACACTCCCGCCACGTGTGACTATGGCGCCCGGCGCCGCGCGCAGCGCGCCGATGCGCCGGTAGTTCCAGTGCTCAGGCGGCAGCGCAATCGTGAGCTCGCGCACGCGCGTCGCCGGCACGCTGAAGCACAGCTCATAGTCATCTCCGCCGCTCAAGGCAAGGTGTCGCGCGCGCTCCGCGCCGACCGCGTGCACGAGTGCCTGTGAGAGCGGCAGCTCTTCGAGGGCGATCTCAACCCCGCAGCCGCTTGCAGCTGCAAGCTTCGCCGCATCGCCGAGTAGACCATCGGAAATATCGATGCAGGCACTTGCGTGGCTGCGCAGCGCCTCGCCAAGCGCAACGCGCGGCGTCGGAAATGCGAAGCGCGCGCGCAGCTCCTCGGCGGCCGCATCTGCAAGCGCAAGCTCGCCCTGCTCGAGGAGGAGTCCCGCAGCTGCATCGCCTGCCGTGCCGGACAGAAAGAGCGCATCCCCGGGCGAGCCACCGGCGCGGCGCAGCGCGCTTCCCCGCGGCACGTGCCCGAGCACCTGCACGGTGACACACAGCGGACCACGCGTCGTATCGCCCCCAACCAGCGCCACATTGTGCGCACGGGCGAGCGCGTCCAGGCCGCGCGCGAATTCCTCGAGCCAGTTCTCATCGGCCGCGGGCAGCGTGAGCGCCAGAAGTGCCCAGGCGGGACGGGCTCCCATGGCGGCGAGATCGCTTAGGTTGACCGCGAGCGCCCGATGCCCGATCGAGGCGGGTTCGGCGTGCGGCAGGAAGTGCACTCCCGCAACCAGCGTGTCAATGGCGGCCACCAGATCCTCGCCGACCGGAGCGCGCAGCAGCGCGCCGTCGTCGCCGACGCCGAGCTCCACATCGCCGCGTTGCGCGCCGCAGCGGCTGAAGAAGCGCTCAATCAGCGCGAACTCCGTAATCGCCATCGCGCGCTCAATGCTCGTTCGGCCGCAGGGAGCGCGCGGCGCGATCCAGCACTGCATTGACGAATTTGTGACCGTCAGTCGCGCCGAAGCGCTTTGCCAGGCTCACGCCTTCATTGATCACCACGCGAAACGGGACCTCGGGCTGTTCTTTGAGCTCGTAGGTGCCGATTAAAAGCACCGCGTGCTCAATCGGATCCAGGCGCAGCGGATCGCGGTCCATCCAGCCGGCAAGTTCAGCATCGAGGGCGTCGCGCGCCGCGCAAACGGCGCCGATGATGGCGCGAAAGTACTCCGCATCAGCGCGCTGCATGTCTTGGGCTGCTGCGAACTCCAGAACGAGATCCTGCCAGGGACAATCATTGATCTGCCACTGATAAAGAGCCTGCACGGCGAGTTTGCGCGCGACCGAGCGGGCGCTCGCAGCCACACGGGCCGATGTGGCGCTCGGCACGGCCGTTCTATCGCGGCAGCCGCGCCATGAGATGCGCCATCTCAAGGGCGCTCGCCATGGCTTCGGCGCCTTTATTGCCGGAGTCCGCGCCGGCGCGCGCGCGCGCCTGCTCGATGTTATCCAAAGTGAGAACGCCGAAGGCGACCGGCACGCCGGTATCGCAGCTCGCCTGCTGCAGACCGCGCGCGCACTCACCGGCCACGTATTCAAAATGCGGAGTGTCGCCGCGAATTACACACCCGAGCGCGACGATCGCCTCGTAGCGGCCGCTCGCGATGAGCCTGCGCGCGACGACGGGAAGCTCAAACGCCCCGGGTACGCGCGCGACGAAGAGCTCGCGCTCCTCGCCGCCACGCTGACGCCAGATGTCGATAGCACCCTGCAGCAAAGCAGACACGATGGCCTCGTTGTATCTTGCCGCGACGATCGCCACGCGCCGCCCGGCGGCCGGAAAGTCAGCCTCACTCGGCCGCGTCCCGCTCATGTCTCCTCACCCAGATAGCTCTCCACCTCCAAATCAAACGCCGAGATGCCGAGCATCTGCTTCGGTGCCGACAATACCCGCATGCGCCGTACGCCAAGATCCTTCAGTATCTGGGCGCCAATCCCGTAGGTGCGCAATACCGCGCGTGCAGCATCCGGCGGCGGCTTTTGCGGCGCAGCGGCGCCTTGCGGCCCGGCAGAGCTCGTGAGCGCGCGCAGCGCCTCGGTAAGTTCCTGGCGATCTTCCGGCTCGCGCAGAATGACGACGATGCCGTTGCCCGACTGGGCGACACGCTCGAGCGCGGCGCGCAGTGTCCACGCCCGCGCATCGCCGCGAATCCCCAGCAGGTCGCGCAGCGTATCGGCGACATGCACACGCACAAGCGGCGCAACCTTCTGATCCAGCCGCCCGCACACGAGCGCCAAATGAACTCCGTGCTGCACGCGGTCCTCGTAGGCCACCAGGCGAAATTCGCCGAACTCCGTCTGCACGGGCTGCTCGGCCACGCGCTCCACCGTGCGCTCGTTGCGCAGCCGATAGCGGATGAGATCGGCAATCGTGCCGATCTTGAGCCCGTGCTCGCGCGCAAAGATCTCAATCTGCGCGCGTCGCGCCATGCTGCCGTCATCGTTCATGAGCTCGCACAGCACGCCGGCGGGCTGCAGACCTGCGAGCGAGCACAGGTCGAGGGCCGCCTCCGTATGGCCTGCTCTGATCAGGACGCCGCCGCGTCGCGGCCGCAGCGGAAAGATATGTCCGGGTCGCGCAAAATCCTGCGCGGATGAATTCGGATCGACGAGCGCACGGATGGTCGCCGCGCGGTCGCTCGAGGACACACCGGTGGTCGTGCCGAAGCGGTAGTCGACGGAGACTGTGAAGGCCGTGCGATAGGCCTCGTCATTGTTGGGAACCATTTGCGGCAGCTCAAGGCGCGCGAGCCGCTCTGGGTCCATGGGTACGCAGATGATGCCACTCGTGTGGCGAATCATGAAGGCGACCGCTTCGGGGGTCGCGAACTGCGCCGCCATGATGAGGTCGCCCTCGTTCTCGCGCTCCTCATCATCCAGGATCACGACCATGCGCCCCGCGCGCAGCTCCGCGAGAATCTCATCAACGCTTGCGGTACCGGGCGCAGCGGCGCCACCGTCGGCGGGCCGGGCAGGCAGCGAGTAGACTTTCGACATAGAGAATTACCCGAGAATTTAATCGTAACTCAATGATATTAAATAAATATCAAACTAGTCTATCGACCGCATGATCACGGATCCCGACTCAGTCAAGCCACAGTATAGCTGCCGCGACCGATGCCCTTCATGTAAGGGGTGAGCCGCGGCCGCGAAACTCATGCTGCGCCAGCGCCTGCGGGGCGCGACGCACGCGCGACTTCCCTATCACGTGTCGGCCGAGCACTGATGAATCGCTCGGCACTTCGTCTTTGAAGTTTTCGAGCGCCGTACTCGCACACGCGCGCAGGTCTGCTGCGTTCG
>Ga0302325_10029784_pt1 | contig 11273 bp, 11 predicted proteins | sample Palsa_T0_2_FD_201948 | JGI IMG/M metagenome (GOLD analysis project Ga0302325, IMG submission 201948) | Peat permafrost microbial communities from Stordalen Mire near Abisko, Sweden - Palsa_T0_2 | ecosystem: Environmental > Terrestrial > Soil > Palsa > Peat permafrost | place: Sweden: Abisko...
GCCGAATTCGAGACCGTCGGCGGGGTCCATGTAGTCCCTGAACGCCTGCGCCGGGCCCACCGCCTGCGCCCGGGCCTCGAACGCCTGATCCGCGGCGCGCACGGCGGCCGCGGTGTCGGCGGCGGGATCGGCCCGGGCGACGGCGGGCGCGATCAGCAGGGCGGCGACGACGAGCGCTTGGCGCAGCATGGGCGGCTCTCCAGTGGGCCGGGATTCGGGCCTGGCGCAGACTAAGGCGCCGCCGCCGTCTGCGACACGCCCTTTCCGTCGTCGCCCCAGGTCATGATCGGGTCGTCGGCGTCGGCCAGCCCGGCTTGCGAGAGGGCGTCGTGGAGGCCGCTGGTGATGTCGGCGGTGGTGGAGAACTTCAGGGTGTAGGGCTTGGCCGAGCGGCCCAGGGTGCTGGCGAAGCGCGGCGCGGCGTTGATGTCGACGGCGTAGGCGTGGTTCGCGGCGAGCGTGCAGAGCAGCACGAAGGTGCGCTGGTCGGCGAGCCGCCGCGGCTTGGCCAGGCAGTCGGGGACGTCGCCGTCGGCCGAGCGGCCATAGGCCCACGCATCGGCCGTCATCGGCTGGTCGAAGACGAGCTTCAGGATCACCACGCCGCCGGGCACGCTGGCGCCGGCGGCGGGATAGGTCGATTTCACCGCCGGGCCCGGCCCGGGGATGACCGTCACCGGCGCGACCTCATGCGCGCCTTGCGCCCTCGCGGCCGAGGCGGCGAGGGCGCAGGCGGCGATCAGCACATGGGCGACAGGTGCGCGCGTCATCACCACGACGCTCTAGCACGCCCGCGCCCCGGCCGCGCCGACTTGCGCTTCCCCGCGCTCGCGAGGGGAAGAGCGAACGCTAGACCCCCGCCGCCGCGCTCGGCCTCGCCGCCACCCGCGCCTGCCAGGCCGTCAGGTTGGCGTTGGCCGGGTCCAGCGGCTGGCCGACCTGGGCGCCGAATTCGAGGAAGCCGAACAGCAGGATGTCGGCCAGGGTGAAACGGTCGCCGACGATCCATTCGCGGCCGGCGATCAGGCCGTCGAGCCAGGTCAGCTTGGCCTTGGCGATGGTCTTCAGGTCGTCGGCGGCGTGCGGAATGGTGTGGATGCGGTCCTTGAACAGGCCGAGGCCCTGCGAGAAGCGGAAGCCATTGGCCATCGGCTCGCAGATGTTGAGATCGACGCGGCGGGTCCACATGCGGGCGACGGCGCGCTCCTCGGCGTTGGTCCCGATCAGCGCCGGACTGGGGTGGATTTCCTCCAGGTACTCGCAGATCGGCAGGATCTCGGCCAGCACCACGCCGTCGTCCAGCTCCAGCGCCGGCAGCTGCCCGGCCGGGTTCTTTTCCGTGTAGGGCGCCTGGCGGTTCTCGCCGGCCATCAGGTTGACCTCGACGCGGGGGATGTCGAGACCCTTCTCGGCCATGAACATCTTCACCACGCGCGGATTGGGCCCGATCGAATTGTAGAACTTCATCGCTTGCTTCCTCCCTTGACGCGCCGGTCCGGTGAGGGCCCATGCGCGGCGGCGAAGGAATACGGCCATGGTCCGCAACGCAAGTCTGACGGTGGGGAAAGGCGCGCTCGCGGTGGCGGGCGCGCTCTGGCTCCTCGCCGCCTGCTCCCAGGCGCCATCGGCCCAGCATCCGCCGGAGCCGGGCGATCAGGCGGTGGCGAAGGTCAACAACCAGGTGATCTGGGCCTCGGACGTCAAGCGCGAGGCGGTGGCCGAGGGCCAGATCGCGCCGGGCGATCCGCTCGATCCCTCCTCCGACCTGTTCCGCCAGGTGCTGGACGAGGTGATCGACACCAAGGTGCTGGCCGGCGCGGCGCTGGCCCGCCATCTCGACCGCGACCCGGCCGCCCAGCGCCGCCTCGCCGCCGCCCGCGACCGGGCGCTGGAGGACGCGATGGTCGACAGCGTGGTCTCGAAGGCGGTCAACCAGCAGGCCGTGGGCGCGCTCTATCAGGAGTTCCTGAAGAACCGCACGCCGTCGGAGGTGATCCACCTGCGCCAGATCGTGTTCGCCAGCGTCGCCGACGCCGAGGCGGCGAAGAAGCAGCTCGGCGGCGCCGGCGTCGCCGGGGGGGCCTTCGAGGCGATGGCGATGGAGAAGTCGATCGACAACGAGACCCGCTTCAAGGGCGGCGACCTCGGCGACATGACCACCGACACCCTGCCGCAGCCGCTGGCCGAGGCGGTGAAGGACGTCAAGGCCGGCGCGCTGGCGGGGCCGGTGAAGGTCGACGCCGGCTGGGCGCTGCTGCGCGTCGACGACCGCCATCCCGAGCCGCCGCCGACCCTCGACCAGGTGCGCCCGCAGCTGATCCGCTTCATCACCTACGACCAGATCAAGGACCTGGTGCTGACGCTGCGCAGCCACGCCAAGATCCAGAACCTGCTGCCGCCGCCGCCCGAGGTGCCCGGCGCGCCCACCGAGCCGGCGTCGGCGCCGGTCAACGCCGTCCCGGCCGGCATGCTGCCGCGCGGAACCAACGCCGTGATCCCATGACCAAGCCGCCCGCCAAGACGCCAAGCCCCAAGCCCGCCGAGATCGTCGGACAGACGCTCGATCGCGCCCTCGACCCGTTGCGCAGCGCCTGGAAGAGCGCGGCGCTGAAGCGGGCCGACGCCGTCCCGGCCGGCAAGCCGGGACTGGCGCGCTCGCCGAACGCGGTCGCCATGCCGGCCATGCCGCCGATCGCCGGGGTCGAGCTGGCGATCGGCCGCGCCGGGCTCTACAAGCACGAGCGCCCGGACGTGCTCGTGATGCGCTTCGCCGAGGGGACCACCTGCGCCGGCGTCTTCACCCGCCACGGCGTCGGCTCGGCGCCGGTCGACTGGTGCAAGCGGCATCTGGAGGCGAACGGCGGCGGCGACATCCGCGCCCTGGTGGTCAACGCCGGCTGCGCCAACGCCTTCACCGGCCGGCCCGGCGCCGACGCGGCGCGGCGCGTCGCCTCGGCCGTCGCCAAGCGCTTCGATTGCCGCCAGGGCCAGGTGATGCTGGCCTCCACCGGGGTGATCGGCGAGCTGCTGCCCGACGCCAAGATCACCGCCCGGCTGCCCGAGATCGCCCGCGGGCTCGCCGGCGACGCCTGGGAGGGCGCCGCGCGCGCCATCATGACCACCGACACCTTCCCGAAGGGCGCCGTCGCCGAGGCGACGATCGACGGCGCCACCGTGCGCATCGCCGGGATCGCCAAGGGCTCGGGCATGATCGCCCCCGACATGGCCACCATGCTGGCCTTCGTCGCCACCGACGCGGCGATCGCGCCGGCCGCGCTGCAGGCGATGGCCAAGCTCTATGTCCACACCACCTTCAACGCGGTGACGGTGGACGGCGACCGCTCCACCAACGACACCTTGCTGCTGTTCGCCACCGGCCAGGCCGGCGCGCCGCGGATCAGCCGCGCCGGCGACGCGCGCCTGGCCGACTTCCGCGCCAAGCTGGAAGGGGTGCTGCTGGGTCTCGCCCAGCAGCTGGTGCGCGACGGCGAGGGCGCGACCAAGTTCGTCAAGGTCACCATCACCGGCGCCGCGTCCGCCGCCTCGGCCCGCAAGATCGCCCGCACGGTCTGCGAAAGCCCGCTGGTGAAGACCGCCTTCGCCGGCGAGGACGCCAACTGGGGCCGCATCGTCATGGCCGTCGGCCGCGCCGACGAACCGGTCAACCGCGAGCGGATCAGCGTCCGCTTCGGCGCCCTCTGGGCCGCTAGAGACGGCCGCGTCTCGCCCGACTACTCGGAGGCGAAGATGAGCGCCTACATGAAGGCCCGCGAACTGGAAGTGGCCGTCGACGTCGGCGTCGGCCGCGGCTCGGCGGTGATGTGGACCTGCGACCTCACCCACGGCTACATCTCGATCAACGGCGACTATCGCTCCTAAGAGCGGCAGGCTTGCCTGAAACGAAGGCGCGCGCCGCAGGCGCAGCTAAGTTCAACGCAGAGCACGCCGAGCAGGCGCGGAGATCGCAGAGAGTACGAGCCTCTGCGTCCTCTTCGAAAACTCGGCGAACTCTGCGTTGAATCTGACGGCGCCTGCGGCGCGGGCAGTCGTCTCAGGCAAGCGCGCGCGCCGGGATGGGAGGTTCATATCTCGATCGCCACCTTGCCGAAGTGGCCGCCGGCCTGCATCAGCCGCAGCGCGTCGGCGAGCCCCTCCAGCGGAAAACGGCGGTCGATCACCGGCTTCAGCTTCGCCACCTCGATCGCGCGGACCATCTGTTCGACGTGCTCGCGGCTGCCGACGGTGATGCCGCTGATCCTGGCGTTGCGGGCGAAGATCTCGGCGACGTTGATATCCTGGGTGTAGCCGGTGAGCACGCCCACCACCGCGATGTGGCCGCCGAGGGTCAGCGCGGCGACGGACTGGCGGAACGTGCCGGCGCCGCCCACCTCGACCACATGGTCGACGCCGCGGCCGCCGGTGAGTTCGCGCGCGGCCTTGGCCCAGTCGGGCGTGGCGCGATAGTTGATCGTCGCGTCGGCGCCCAGCGCCTTGGCGCGCTCCAGCTTCTCGTCCGACGACGAGGTGACTATGACTCGCGCGCCGGCCAGCTTGGCGAACTGCAGGGCGAAGATCGAGACGCCGCCGGTGCCCTGCGCCAGCACCGTCTGGCCGGCCATCAGCCTGCCCTCGACCATCAGCGCGCGCCAGGCGGTGACGGCGGCGCAGGGCAGGCACGCGGCCTCCACCGCATCCCAGCCCGCCGGGGCGCGGGTGACGCCGCCCGCGGGCAGGCAGATCGCCTCCTGGGCGCAGCCGTCGAGCACGCCGCCCAGCGCCGCCAGGCTGGACGGGATCGGCGGACCGGAAACCCAGCCCGGAAAGAAGCTCGGCATCACCAGGTCGCCGACGGCGACGCGCGTCACCCCCTCGCCCACCGCCTCCACGCTCCCGGCGCCGTCCGACAGCGGCACCAGCGGCAGGCGCGCGGCGGCGGGCGCGGTGACGGTGGCGAGGTCGCGATAGTTGATCGAGGCGGCGCGCAGCCGCACCACCACCTCGCCCGGCCCGGCCTTCGGGGTCGGCCGATCGACCAGCTTCAGGTGGTCGAGGCCCGTGGCGCCGTCCAGAACCATCGCCCGCATGTCCGTGTCTCCCGATTGCCGCTGCGCGGAAACCTTGCGGCGCTGACGCCGGGTCCGTCAAATCGGCGACAGCGGCGGCGGCGGCGTGTATGGCCGGACGCGATGACGACCGCCGGCCAGCCCGCAAAAAAACCGCTCCTGCTCGTCGCCGCCGCGGCGCTGGTGGACAACGACGGCCGAGTCTTAATCGCTAAGAGACCTATTGGTAAATCGATGGCGGGGCTGTGGGAATTCCCCGGCGGTAAGGTTGAGATCGGAGAAACCCCAGAGGAATGTCTGATCCGCGAGCTGAATGAGGAGCTGGGCATAAAGGTTACCGGCGCCTGCCTGGCGCCCTTCGTCTTTACCAGTCACGGTTACGAATCGTTTCACCTGCTTATGCCACTCTACCTGGTGCGGCGCTGGGAAGGATTCGTCTCGGCGCGCGAACACGAGGCGATCGCATGGGTGAAACCCGAGAGGCTCAGCGACTACCCGATGCCGCCGGCGGACGAGCCGCTGCTGGCCTGGCTGCGCGACGTCCTTTGATCCGCAAGCTGGCGGCGCGGCTCGCCCGGGACCGGTCCGGCGCCACCGCCGTCGAATACGGCCTGATCATCGCCTTCATCTTCCTGGCCATCGTCGGCGGCCTGACCGCCTTCGCCGGCAACGAAAACGCCATGTACACCCGCGTCAGCAACGCCATCGGCGGCGCGGAGCACTAAGCGCGCTTTTGAAGCCCGCGCCGAGCCGCTAGGGTCTCGGCGCCATGGCCGCCGCCTACAGCCTCAGCCTCGACGAAACCGCCGCCCTGACGCGCCGCGTCACCACGCTGTCGGTGGCGACGGCGCTGATCCTCACCGCGCTGAAGGCCGCCGTGTGGATCGCCAGCGGCTCGGTCTCGATCCTGGCCTCGCTCGCCGATTCCGGCCTCGACTTCATCGCCGCGGTCGGCAGCTTCGTCGCCGTGCGCTACGCCGTCGCCCCGCCGGACGCCGAGCACCGGTTCGGCCACGGCAAGGCCGAGGCGTTCGCCAGCCTGGTGCAGGCCGGCCTGGTCTTCGCCTCCGCCGCCCTGGTCGGCCAGGAGGCGATCGTGCGCCTGCTGCATCCGCAGCCGATCCAGCAGAGCGGCTGGGCGCTGGCGGCGATGGCGGTCTCCATCGGGCTCACTGCCCTCTTGATCCTCGCCCAGACCCGCGTGCTGCGCCAGGCGCGCTCGGTCGCGGTGACCGGGGACCGGGCGCATTACCTGGCCGATTTCGCCTCCAACCTGGTCGCCCTGATCGCCATCGGCGCCTCGGCGCTGCTGGGCCTGGGCGGCCTCGACGCCCTCGGCGGCCTCGCGGTGGCGGCGCTGCTGCTCTGGGGCGCGGTCAGCGTGTTCCGCCAGGCCTCGGCCGAGCTGATGGACCGCGAGCTGCCCGACGAGGCGCGCCAGCGCATCGTGGCGCTGATGACCGAAGATCCGCGCCTGACCGACGTGCACCAGCTGCGCACCCGCGCCGCCGGCCCCACCGTCCACATCCAGATGCACGCCGACCTCGATCCCGAACTCAGCCTGGAGACCTCGCACGAGGTGGTGGTGGCGGCGGAAAAACGGGTGCTGGAAGCCTTCCCGAGCGCCGACATCATCATCCACGCCGACCCCCGCGGCCGCGCCGAACCCCACGGCGGCGCCTTCGCGGAGATGGAGGCGCAAGCCGGCCTTGAGTAAACGCGCCCTTGTGGGGGCGGAAAATCGGCGCGTAGCCGGGAGTTCCGTGAGGCTCCGAATGCAAAGGGACCCGGCGAGCCAGCTTGGCCGGCGGCGGAGGCCACTGCCGATCCTCGCCAGTCCTTCCCCTTTTGGTTTAGCTTGTCGATACTTCGCTTGCGCGGGCGGCGAAGAGCACGGCAGCTCTTAGCGGGACACCCAAGGCGGTCAAATGAGTCCTAGGAAGATAGTTGGTATAATCGTGGCCGTCGGAGGCCTTCTCCTAACATTGATCCCAGGGGGCACGTCGCTACTGTTCCGCGGGGTCGGCACCTGTTTTATTATATTTGGGATCGGATTGCTTGTGAGCAAACGGTTTCTACCGCCGCCCCTTGGCGGGCAAGATCAAGTCGGTGCGTCAAAAATTTCCCCCCTCATTTGGGGCATATTTGCGGTCTTAACGGCAGGTGTCGCCGCCTCCGCCTATTGGTTTTACTTAGACGACGCGAGCGGTGGCCAGGACGGAACGCCAGTCCACGTTCTCACAGTGGTCCTGATTTCGGAGTTCATTTGTATCCTCTATATCGCTAACCGTTCCCGAAATTAAGACCACCTCTCTGCCCGGAACGTAGGAGGAACATTCCTGTTGCCGGCCCGCAGGCGTCAGCCGTAGTTTTCGGCCCATGGGTCCCAACGCCGACGTCGCGCCGCCGCGCCCGCACTGAGTAAACGCGCCCTTAACGCCGGCCGGCGCTAGTGGAGGCCCCGTGGAACGGACCCTTTACCACTTCCCGCTCGATCCGGCCTCGCGTCAGGCGCGCCTGGCGCTGGGCGAGAAGCGGCTGCCGTTCGAGGCGGTGGTGGTGCGCTATTGGGAGGAGCCGGAGGCGTTCACCACGCTCAATCCGTCGGGGCTGACGCCGGTGCTGGTCGAGGTCGAGGCCGGGCGCAAGCGGCTGGTGGTGTGCGAGGTGCGGCCGGTCCTGGAATACCTGGAGGAGCAGTATCCGCAGCCCGGCCTGCTGGGCCGCGACCCGGCCGAGCGGGCCGAGGCGCGGCGGCTGATGCAGTGGTTCGACCGCAAGTTCGACGCCGAGGTGAACAGCTACCTGCTGCGCGAGAAGCTGGAGAAGCGGCTGACCAAGATGGGCGCGCCGGATCTCTCCAACATGCGCCTCGGGCGCGAGGCGCTGCGCGCCCACCTGGGCTACGTCGAGCGGCTGCTGGGCCAGCGCGACTGGCTGGCCGGCCCGCGGCTCAGCCTGGCCGACTTCGCCGCCGCCGCGCACATCTCGGTGCTCGACTATTTCGGCGACATACCCTGGCGCGAGATCCCGGCCGCCAAGACCTGGTACATGAAGGTCAAGTCACGGCCGGCCTTCCGCCCCCTGCTCGCCGACCGCTGGCCCGGCCTCGCCCCCGCCGCCCACTACGACGACCTGGATTTCTGATCCCGCTTCCTTCTCCCCTTGCTTGCGGGAGAAGGTGGCCGCGAAGCGGTCGGATGAGGGGTGTCGGCCCGGCGATTCAATTTTGACCACGAACCTCACGAACCTCACGAACGCGCCAATCCCCCAGTCATCGTCATCCCGGAGAGGCGCGCAGCGGCTCGTCCGGGATCTCCTCGGCGCGGTTGGTGAAAGCAGATCCCGGACAGCTCGCTACGCGAGCTTCCGGGATGACTGAGTTTTGTTGTTCGTGTTTTCCGTGTTTTCCGTGGCTGATTCTTCGAACCGACACCCTCGAAGCTACGCGCTCAGCGCCTCCGCCAGCCGCGCCATGAACGCCGCGCCGCGCTGCATCTGGGTCACGTCGACGTATTCGTCCGGCTGGTGGGCCTGGTCGATCGAGCCGGGGCCGCAGAGGACGGCCGGCAGGCCGGCCCCCTGGAACTGCCCGGCTTCCGAGGCGAACGAGGCGACACGGGCGGGGCCGTTGTCGCCGGCGAGGCGGCGCACGAAGGCCTCGGCCTGGCTGGCCGGGTCGGCGCGCAGCGGCGGCACGTCGGCCAGCTGCTCGACCACCACGCCCCCTTCCGGCGCCTGGGCCTTGATCTCGGCGTCGACGCGGGCCGCGAGGTCGAAGAAGCCGCCGAGCGCCGCGCGCGAGCCGTCGTCCGGCAGGCCGCGCAGATCGAACTGGAAGACGCATTGCCGCGCCAGGATATTGCCCGCCGTGCCGCCGTGCACCGTGCCGATGGTCAGCGTCGGGCCCTTGGGCAGGAAGATCGAGGCCGGATCGGCCGCGCGGGTCAGCCGCTCGGCGGTGGCGGCCAGCTCGCCCATCAGCCGCGCCGCGCCCATCACCGCCGAGACGCCGAGGTCGGTGCGCGAGGAGTGCGCCTCGCGCCCGGCGACGGTGACGCGCCAGAAGCCGATGCCCTTGTGGCCGGAGACCACCTCCATGCTGGTCGGCTCGCCCACCACCACCAGCGCCGGGCGCGGCAGCTCGCGGCCGATGACCTCGATCATCGCCGGCGCGCCGAAGCAGCCGATCTCTTCGTCGTAGGAGAAGGCCAGGTGCGCCGGGCGCTGCAGCCCCGCCTCGAGGAAGTCCGGCACGGCGGCCAGCGCCAGGGCGATGAAGCCCTTCATGTCACAGGAGCCGCGTCCGAACAGCCGCCCGCCGCGTTCCACCAGGACGAACGGATCGCTGGTCCAGGCCTGCCCGGCCACCGGCACCACGTCGGTGTGGCCCGAGAGCACGACGCCGCCCTCGACGGACGGGCCGACGGTGGCGAGCAGGTTCGACTTGGCGCCGTCGGCGCTGGCGATCCGGCGCGAGGCCACCCCGAGCCCGGCCAGGAAGCTCTCGACCCATTCGATCAGGGCGAGGTTGGAGAGGTGCGAGGTGGTGTCGAAGCCGACCAGCCGCTCCAGGATCGGCGTCGCGCGCCGCGCCAGCTCCTCCGCGCCGGCCATCAGCCGTTGCCGACCGAGGCGTCGCGCGGCAGCACGCTGATCAGCTCGATCTTGAAGATCAGCGCGCTGTTGGGCGGGATCGGCCCGGCGCCCTTCTCGCCATAGGCGAGGCCCGGCGGCGCATAGAGCATCCAGACGTCGCCCGGCTTCATCTTCTGCAGCGCCTCGGTCCAGGCCGGGATCAGCTGGCCGGCGACGAACACGTCCGGGTGGCCGCGCTGGTAGGACGAGTCGAACACCTGGCCGTCCAGCAGCTTGCCCTCGTAGTTGACGATCACATGGTCATCGGCCAGCGGCGAGGCGCCGCCGGCGGGGCCGGATTGCAGCACCTTGTACTGCAGGCCCGAGGCCAGCACGACGACGCCCGGCTGCTTGGCGTTGTCGGCCAGGAAGGCGGTGGCCTGGGCGAGGTCCTGCGCGGCGCGCGGATCGGCGCAGGCCGGCAGGGCGAGCAGCAGGGCGAACAGCAACGCGAACTTGAGCATCGGCACCTCAGGCGGCCGCTCTTACACGGCCCTGGGCGGATAGCCCTCGCCGCGCAAGGCGTCCATGATCTCCTGCGTGTGCTGGGCGTCGCGGGTCTCGATCATCACGTCGAACTCGGCGCCCTTGGCCGGCACGTCGAGCGCCAGCCGGTTGTGCGCCACCTCGAGGATGTTGCCGCCGAGCCGGCCGATGATCGCCGAGACGTTGCCGAGGAGGCCCGGGCGGTCGTCGCCGATGATGCGCAGCGAGACCAGCCGCTGGGCGCGCACCAGCTCGCGGGTCAGCACCGAGGCCAGCAGGCGCGGGTCGATGTTGCCGCCGGTGATGATCAGCCCGCACTTGCGGCCGCGGAACCGCTCGGGGAACGCCAGCAGCGCCGCCAGCGAGGCCGCGCCGGCGCCCTCGGCGACCGTCTTCTCGACGTTACAGTAGAGCGCGATGGCGCGCTCGAAGAACGGCTCTTCCAGCAAGAGCACGTCGTCGATCAGCGGCCGCGCGGTCTGGTAGGTGAGCTTGCCGACCTCGCGCACCGCGATGCCCTCGGCGATGGTCTGGCCCGAGCAGGGGGCGTTGACGCCGCGCATGCGGGCGGTGAACGACGGATACATGGCCGGCTCGACGCCGATGATGTGGATGTCCGGCTTGATCGCCTTGGCCGCCGTGCCGACGCCCGAGATCAGCCCGCCGCCGCCGATCGGCACCGGCAGGATCTCCAGGTCCGGCGCGTCCTCCAGCATCTCCAGCGCGATGACGCCCTGGCCGGCCATGATGTCGAAGTCGTCGAACGGATGGATGAAGACGAGGCCGCGCTCCTCCATCAGCGTGAGGGCGTGCTGATAGGCGGCGTCGAAGCCCTCGCCCTCGATCACCACCGTGGCGCCGAAGTCGCGGGTCTGCTGCACCTTCACGAACGGGGTGCCGCGCGGCATCACGATGGTCACCGGCACGCCCAGCCGGTCGCCGTGATAGGCGAGGCCCTGGGCGTGGTTGCCGGCCGAGGCGGCGATCACGCCGCGCCGCTTCTCGTCGGCCGAGAGCTGCAGCAGCTTGTTGAGCGCGCCGCGCTCCTTGTAGGAGGCGGTGAACTGCAGGTTCTCGAACTTCACC
>Ga0302325_10029786_pt1 | contig 11273 bp, 11 predicted proteins | sample Palsa_T0_2_FD_201948 | JGI IMG/M metagenome (GOLD analysis project Ga0302325, IMG submission 201948) | Peat permafrost microbial communities from Stordalen Mire near Abisko, Sweden - Palsa_T0_2 | ecosystem: Environmental > Terrestrial > Soil > Palsa > Peat permafrost | place: Sweden: Abisko...
CCGACTCGACCGGAATCATGTCGAGTCCGCTACCGTTGCGGACGACCCCGAGTAAGCGGTTCGGCCGCTCGAAGAGGTCGGCCGGCAACTGCGTTCTCACGATCAGATAGTCGGCATCGCCGAGCGCCTCTCGGAGTGTATCCGGCCGGTCGTCGGGTGCGACGACGACCTGTGCGAACGGTTCAAGCAGCTCGACGCCGGCCGGATCGATCGGCAGCGTGCACAACACCCGCCGTTTAGGCGACACGATACTTTTCGAGGATGGTCGTGTCGATGTCGATGCCGAGACCCGGCCCTTCCGGCACGGCGACGCGGCCGCTTTTCTGCGAGAGGTCCGTGGTACTCAGCTGCTCGCGGAACGGATTGAAGGTTTGCTCGTATTCGAGCAGCGGCGGCGTTGGAACGAGACAGGGCGGGCAATCCGGCAGCGAGGCCAGGAAGTGAAGCGAGGCGGCGAGTCCGATCGCCGTTCCCCACACGTGCGGAACGCACTGCGTCGAATGTGCCTGCGCTAAGGCCGCGATCTTTTTGCACTCGGTAATGCCGCCGGCTGCGCACACGTCGGGTTGGATGATATCCATCGCGCGCTTTTCGAGAATCCCGCGGAAGCCGAATTTCGTGAACTCGTTCTCGCCACCCGCGATCGCAAGATCCAGCTGGCGCGAAACCTCGACGTAGCCGGCGAGATCTTCGGGTGACACCGGCTCCTCGAACCAGTACACGTCGAGTTGCTCGAGCTCGCGGCCGATATCGATCGCTTGCGGAACGTTGTAGCAGTGGTTCGCATCGACCATGAGCAGCACGTCAGGGCCAATCGCCGTGCGTACCGCCTCGACGCGTGCGATATCTTTCTTCATGTTACCGAGCCCGATCTTCATCTTGACCGCGCCGAAGCCGTCGGCCACGTAACGCTCGGCTTCCTCGACCGCTTCTTCATTGAGCCGGTCCATGTTCTTGAAGTAGAGACCGGTCGCATAGGCTTGCACCTCGTGCCGGAACGCGCCGCCGATCAGCTTGTGAATCGGTTTGTCGACGGCTTTTCCGATGATGTCCCACAGCGCGATGTCGATGCCGCTGATCGACGCTATCGTCATTCCGGTCAGGCCGTAGTCCTTGACCTTGTTGTAGAGTTCTTCCCAAATGACTTCGACGTCAAAGGGATCGCGGCCGATGACGGCCGGCTTCAGCAGCGTCTCCACGATCGATCTGTTGACGGCGGCGGGACCATAACAGTCCCCCCATCCGATGAGTCCCTCGTCGGTACGAATCTCGACCACGAGGGCGCCCTTCGTCTTGTAGTACCAGCCACGTGAGGACGTGAACGGTTCGTCGACGGCGACGACAAGTTGGTGTGCGATCACGTCGCTGATCTTCATCAGTACGCCGGAGAGGTCGCCCACGGCGAGAACGGCGCGGGCACGAGGATCTTATTCTCCTGAGTTAATACGAGTGGCTGGACCTTCGCGCTGTACGCCAGCCAGGCCGGATTGGAAGTGAGCTGGGCGCGTCGCGTCGCGCGATCCTCCATGCTCTCATAGGCCCACAAGTGGACGACCTGATTGAGCGTTCCGATCTCGCTCGTGAAATAGCCGATCAAATTTCCGAGGATCGGCCGCTGGATGGCGAGCCCTTCGGCTTCGTACATCTCGACGTAGCGTCGCGCTTTCCCGGGATGACAGGTGTAGATCCGCTCTTCAACGATCATCGCTCGTGCTCGACTCCTCAGCGGGTACGCCGCATTTGGGGGAATTGCTATAGTCCTCTATAGGACCTTAGGCGGCCCAAGCGCCCGTGTCAAGGACTGGTACAGCCGGAATCCGCCGGAGCATCGGGTAAGCGACACGTATGAAAACGCTTCTGGCTTTCGACCTCGACGGCACGCTGGCGGAAAGCAAGTCCCCGATCGACGACGAGATGGCGGCGTTGCTCGTCAAGTTGCTCGACGTCGTGCAGGTCGCGATCATCTCCGGCGGCGCTTGGCCGCAGTTTGAGAAGCAGGTCATCGCCCGTCTGCCCAAGGGCGCGGATCTCGTACGGTTGTCGATCTTGCCGACCTGCGGGACGAAATTTCTGCAATACCGCGACGGCAGCTGGCAGACGCTCTACTCCGAAGATTTCAGCGACGCACAGAAGCAGAAGATCGAGAGCGCGCTTCAAGCCGCGGTGACCGCTGCCGGCATCAAGGTCGACAAGATCTGGGGCGAGCAGATCGAGGACCGCGGCAGCCAGATTACGTTCTCCGCGCTCGGTCAAGATGCGCCGCTCGACGCCAAGAAGACGTGGGATCCCGATTTCTCGAAGCGCCAAAAGATCAAAGCGCTGCTCGCCGGCACCCTCCCGGAGTTCTCGGTCCAGCTCGGAGGCACGACCTCGGTCGACGTGACCCTTCCCGGCATTGACAAGGCCTACGGGATTGGGAAGCTGCGCGATGTCTTGGGTATTCCTATCTCGCAGATGCTTTACGGCGGCGATGCGCTCTTCCCGGGCGGAAACGACTACCCGGTTCGCACGACCGGGGCGGACTGCATCCAAGTACGAGACCCCAATGAGACCAAGCGCGTGATCGAGACCGTCGTCGCGTGCCTAAAATAATCCGGCGAACGTGCAACCTGCAGCGCTTTGTCCCGGTGATTGTTTTCTAAGGAGCCCAGCGTCGTATGATTAGCCAAGTGATCGTCCCGGAGGCGGAGCCTTCTCCGAGCCATGCCTCACCGCCCGGCGGCTTCAGCGTCACGTTCACGGTCAACGGCGACCGCGTCGAGCTCGTGGTCGACCCGCGTTCCACCCTGCTCGATACCTTGCGCGAGACGCTCGATCTGACCGGGACAAAGAAGGGCTGCGACCACGGCCAGTGCGGCGCGTGTACCGTCCACGTGAACGGCCGGCGCATCAATTCGTGCCTGTCGTTCACCGCAATGCACGACGGCGACACGATCGCGACCGTCGAGGGTCTCGGAGCGCCTGCCGCGCTGCATCCGATGCAGGCGGCATTTCTGGAACACGATGGATATCAGTGCGGCTACTGCACGCCGGGCCAGCTCATGTCCGCGACGGCCTTACTCGACGAGCCCTGCGGTCCGTCCGACGCCGATGTCGCGGAATGCATGAGCGGCAACATTTGCCGCTGCGGCGCGTATCAAAATATCGTCGCGGCGATTCAATCCGTGCGGAAGCAGGCGGAGGCGTGAACGCCTTCAGTTTTTCGCGGGCGGCGACGCTCGACGAAGCGCTCGCGCAATCGAGCGATGGCGCAACGTTCGTTGCAGGTGGAACGACGTTGATCGATTTGATGAAGCTCGACGTCGAGGTTCCGGCGAAAGTCATCGATATCAACCACCTACCGCTGAGGGAGATCACGCTGACGGCTGCGGGAGGCCTCCGCATCGGCGCCCTTGCGCGCAATTCCGACGTCGCGCACGATGCGACGGTGATGCGTGACTATCCGGTGCTTTCCGAGGCGCTGCTTTCGGGAGCTTCGGCGCAGTTGCGGAATATGGCCTCGACTGGCGGCAACCTGATGCAGCGCACGCGTTGCCTCTATTTTCGGGATCCCGCCTACGCCTGCAATAAGCGTTCTCCGGGAAGCGGCTGTTCGGCCATCGACGGATTCAACCGAAATCTCGCGATTTTAGGCACGAGCAAACACTGCATCGCGACCAATCCTTCCGATCAAAACGTGGCCTTGAGCGCGCTCGAGGCCACCGTGCAGATCCGGGGTGCCGGCGGGGAGCGAACGGTAGCGATCGACGATTTCTATTTGGTGCCGGGCGATACGCCCGAGCGCGAGACCGTGCTCGAACCGGGCGAACTGATCGTCTCGGTAACCCTCCCGCCGCCGCTTGCGGGATCGAAATCGACGTACCTCAAATTGCGCGATCGCGCATCGTACGAATTTGCGCTCGCCTCGGCGGCAGTCGTTGCCGTCGTCAGCGGCGGAGCGTTCGAGCGCGTGCGCATCGCGCTGGGTGGCATCGGTACGAAACCGTGGCGCGACCGGGACGCCGAGAAGGCGCTCGAAGGCAAGCCCGTGACACCTGAAAATTTCGCGAGTGCCGCGCAGATCGTGTTGCGCGACGCGAAGCCCGCTTCGCGAAACGCCTTCAAAATCGAGCTCGCCAAGCGCTGTCTCGTTCACGCCTTGACCCTCGTCACGAATGCTGGGGCGCGATCATGAGCGCGATCGGTCAAGCTCTGCCACGCATCGACGGACCGCTGAAGTTGACTGGAACGGCGAAGTATTCGTCCGACCACAACTTCCAGGATATGGTCTACGGCATTCCCGTCGGCAGCACGATCGCAAACGGTCGTATCGCCTCGCTCGATGTCGACGTCGCGCGCGAAATGCCGGGCGTCGTCGAGGTCTTTCATCGCGGTAACATCGGCGCGCTCTACAAGCCCTCGTCGGATTCGGGAATAACCGATGAAGAGCGGCCGCCTTTTGCCGACGACACCATTCGCTACTATGGGCAGTACGTCGCGTTGGTCGTGGCCGAGACGTTCGAGCAGGCCACCGCCGCCGCATCCGCCGTACGCGTCACCTACGCCGACGTAAAACCGCCGAAGGTCGCGAGCGAACTCGCAGCGGACGGCGAACCCGAAGAACAGAGCCGCCGCGGCGATCCACAGGCGGCCTACGATGCCGCGACGATCAAGATCGACGAGACGTACGCGACACCCGTGGAGACCCACGGCGCGATCGAGCTTCACGCTTCGGTCGCAGTCTGGGACGACGACCAGTTTACGCTGTACGAAACGAGCCAAGGCGTGAGCAATAGCCGCGGCGTTCTCAGTGCGGTCCTCGGCGTTCGTCGCGAGAACGTTCGCGTGATCACGAAGTTCCTCGGCTCCGGATTTGGCGGCAAACTGTGGCCCTGGCCGCACGCACCGCTCGCTGCGGCTGCTGCGTACGAACTCGGGCGGCCGGTGAAAGTCGTGCTGACTCGCAAGCAAAACTTCGAGTCTGCCGGTCACCGCGCTCGGACGCAACAGCGCGTGCGTATGGCTGCGGAGCGTGACGGAACGCTCAGCGCGCTGCTCCACGAGTCGGTGAATCACCGTGCGCTTCTGGACGAGTACGATGAGAATTGCGGCGAGGCGACTCCGTTTTTCTACGGCACGAAGAACTTGCTCGTCACCAGCGCGCAAACGAAGCGAAACGTGGGGTCGCCGACGGCGATGCGCGGACCGGGCGCGGTCCCCGGCCTCTTCGCCACGGAATCGGCGTACGACGAACTCGCGATTGCGCTCAACATGGACCCCGTTGCGCTGCGCATCAAGAACGAACCGGCCGAAGACCAGTCGCTGAAAATCCCGTTTTCTTCGCGCCACTACGTCGAGTGTCTGACTGTCGGAGCGGAAAAGTTCGGTTGGTCGCAGCGCACGCCGGCCGTGGGCTCGATGCGCAAGGACGGAACGATCCTCGGTTGGGGTACGGCGGGCTGCGCCTGGCTTGCGGCACGTTTCGATGCCGAAGCGCGCGTCGAACTGCGAGCCGACGGCTCCGCCTTCGTCGGAGTCGGGACGCAAGATATCGGCACCGGCACGTACACCATGCTCGCGCAACTCGTCGCACAAACCACGGGCGTTCCGCTCCAGCGCGTGATGGTCGATATTGGCGACACCCGTCTACCGCCCGGGCCGCTGTCCGGAGGCTCGATGGTGACGGCCTCCGTCATTCCGGCGGTCCTCGAGGCGGCGCGCGGCGCGATGAAGGCTGCGCTCAAAATCGCGACGTCCGATCGGGGCGGACCCTTCGCCGGATGCAAGGCGGGCGATCTCGAGTTCAAAGACGGGTCGATCTTTCGCAAGAACAAAGCGCAAAGCGAGGGCGTGCCGTTCGAACGCGTGCTCGAGAGTGGATCGGTAGCGTTCGTATCCGGCTCGGGTAAAGGGGCGCGGACCTTCGGTGAGCAGCATCCGGAACGCTCCGCTCACTCGTTCGGCGCGCAATTCGTAGAGGTCGCATGGCGCCCCGAGATCGCGCGCCTACGTGTCAATCGCGTCGTGACCGTCATCGACGGCGGCACGATCATCAACGAGCGAACCGCGCGCAATCAGATCGAGGGCGCGGTCGTGATGGGCGTCGGGATGGCGCTGCTGGAGCAGACGAACTACGATCCTCGTTCGGGCGCACCGATCAACAGCAATCTCGCCGACTACATGCTCGCGACGCACGCCGATGCGCCGCGCATGGACGTGACGTTCCTCGATTACCCGGACACGTATCTCAACGAGCTCGGCGCGCGCGGCGTCGGTGAGATCGGTTTAGCGGGCGTTGCGCCGGCAATCACTGCGGCCGTCTACCACGCGACCGGCGTGCGCGTGCGCGAGCTGCCGGTCGAGATCGAGAAGCTGCTCTAGGAGCGAGAGGCGGCGAAGCGCTTCGCGGAGCGAGCCTTGGCGCGCGCCGCCCACTCTTCGCGGTCGTGCGGGGACGCGGTCGTGACGAGCGAGTCGATGAGCCGGCGCGCGGCGGCGGTGACTTCGTCGACGGCCAGGTCGAAGGGCGCCTCGTTCGCCTGCGACGGCTTGGCGAAGCCGGAGAGCTTGCGCACGAACTGAATCGAGGCGGCTCGGACCTCGTCGTCGCTCGCGGGCGGTTCGAAGTTAAAGAGGGTTCGGATATTGCGGCACATGCCCGTAGTATACGACTCCCGCGCGAAAAATCCATAAAGTTTGCCGAGGCATCCGAGCGCCCGCGTTGCTAGGCTTGCGACGGGCTCTGTCTGCAGAGGCGTTTGCTTGGTCCGATTGTGTGCGACTCGCTAGTTCGCCTACCCGTCCAAGAGTTGAAGCGCGCGGGCGGGAATTTCGAGTTGGTCGAGCGTGCACTGCGCGGGCGCTTTGTCGGTGCGCCAGCGCACGGGGCGGGTTCCGTGGCGGATGCGTTGGCCCGTTACTTGATCGAAAGCGACTTCGAGAACGAGCTTCGGAGCGAGTGCGACGTACGAGCGATCGCGCTCGGGATCGCGGCTCCAACGCGAAGGGCCGCCTGGTGCGTTGCCCGTAAAGCCGGACCCTCCGATGAATGGCGTAAGGCGTTCGAGCAGCGCGGCGCGCTCGGCGTTTGAGAATGCGCTGCAGAAACCGACCGTGTCGAGCAGTCCCGCGTCGTCGTAGAGCCCGAGAAGCAAACTGCCGACGCGTTCGTGACTACCCGCGGCGTAGCGAAAGCCTGCGACGACGCAATCGGCGGTCCGCGTTTGCTTGACCTTGACGCCGCCATCGCGTTTCCCACTCTCATAGGGCAGGTCGAGGCGCTTTGCAACGACACCGTCGAGGCCACCCCCGACTCGGGCGAACCAGCTATCCACGACCGCGCGTTCGGTCGTCGCGGGACTCAGGCGGACGCGTCCGTCGCGCGGGAAGATCGTGGCAAAGCGCTCGAGCGCCTTGCGCCGTTCGCTGAGCGATCGCTCGTACCACATCCTTTCACCTTCGCGAAGGAGGTCGAAGACCAGATAGAAGGCGGGCGTAGTGCGCGCGAGCATCGTGACCCGGCTTTCCGCCGGGTGGATGCGTTGCTGCAGTGCATCGAACGAGAGCGTATCGTCGAGTGCGACGACGAGCTCGCCGTCGAGCGAAAAGTGATCGGCTTGAAGCGAAGTAAGAGCGTCTACGACTTCGGGGAAGTATCGGGCTAAGGGCTGTCCGTTCTTCGACGTCAAGAATACGCTCGCGGCGTCGCGATGTGCGAGGCAGCGGAAGCCATCCCATTTTGGCTCGTACTGCCAAAGCGGTCCGTCGGGAATCTCGGCGACGGACCGCATTTCCATTGGAGCAAAATCGGGCGCGATCACGTCTAGCACTTAGCTTCTCCGAGCGCCATTCCATGGCAGGGGACCGAGCAGCCGACGACGATGAATCGCGGCGGGGGAATTTCGCTTGCGTAACATCGATCCGGCGGGCGCGTGAGAAAGCGCGAGCGGAGGGCGGCTGGTTTAGCGGTCGCGGCGCTCGGCGTCGTGTTCGGCGACATCGGAACGAGCCCGCTCTACACCTTGAAGACGTGCTTTCTAACGGCGCACGTCGCGCCGACCATCGAAAACATCCTCGGCATCCTCTCGCTACTGCTCTGGCTGCTGACCTTTGTCGTGTGCGTGAAGTACGTCGGGAATCTGATGCGCGTCGACCACGAAGGTGAGGGTGGAATCCTCGCTTTGCTGGCGCTGGCGTCACCCTCGCGCGCGCTGGGAATGCCCCTCGCTATCGGTTGGCTGACGATCGTCGTCATCGCCGGCGCGTCGATGCTCTTCGGCGACGGTATCATCACGCCCGCGATCTCCGTCATCTCCGCCGTCGAAGGTCTCAACGTCGCGACTTCGGCCGCGCAGCCCTACATCGTTCCCGCATCCGTCGTGATCTTGGCGGGCCTCTTTCTTCTTCAATCCCGCGGGACCGGCCGTATCGGCCGCATCTTTGGCCCGGTCATGGTCGTCTGGTTTCTCGCGATCGGTAGCGCCGGACTCATCGCCCTTCTCAAAGCGCCCCAAGTGCTCTACGCGCTCAACCCGCTGCACGCGATCCGCTTCGTGACGCATCACGGGATCTTCGGGTTCTTGATCTTCGGTGCGGTCGTGCTCGCCATGACCGGCGTCGAAGCGCTCTACGCCGACATGTCGCACTTCGGGCGCGCCCCAATCGCGCTCGCGTGGTACGCGCTCGTTTTTCCGACGCTTATCCTCAACTATCTCGGTCAGGGCGCCGCACTCCTCACGACGCCGGGAGCTTTCGACTCACCGTTTTACGCGCTCACGCCGGGCGGGTTTCTTATGCCGATGGTGATCCTCGCGACGCTCGCCACGATCATCGCCTCGCAAGCCTTGATTTCAGGCGCATTCACGCTCACGGAGCAAGCAATCAATCTGAATCTCTGGCCGCGGATGACCGTGCTGCACACCTCCTCGAGAATGCGCGGACAGGTATACGTGCCGGCCGTCAACCTCGTTCTAGGCTGCGCTTGCATCGCGCTCGTCTTGACGTTCCGGAGCAGCGAACACCTCGCCGCGGCCTACGGACTCGCAGTTTCCGCAACGATGCTGGCGACGACGATTGCATTCTATCAGGTCGTCACGAAGGTTCTGAAATGGCGGCTGGCCGTCGCAATACCGTTGGTCGCCTCATTCATGCTCGTCGACGGAACGTTCTTTTTGGCCGGCCTCTCGAAGATTCCAGCCGGCGCGTGGGTGCCGCTCGTCATCAGTGTCGGCCTCGTCATAACCTCGATCACCTGGCTCGAGGGCCGGCGTTGCGTCGGAAAGGCGCTTCAGGCGTTGCAAACACCACTGGCCGACTACCTGCGCGACTCGCATCCGACCCCGGGCGAGCCCAAAGGGACGATCGTGTTTCTCACGGGCGACAAACATGGCGTTCCGTTCGTGGGCGGAAAGCGCAAGTGGGTCCGCGAGCGCACCGATGAAGCGCGCACGGTCCTGATGACCCTCGTTCGCGCGTCGCGACCGTACGTCGAAGAAGTCAAGCGCGTGCATATCGAGCGCAAATCCGACCGGCTTTCGATCGTCACCGCGCAGTTCGGCTATATGGAACGGTTGAGCATCGTGACGATTCTCGAAGCCTGCGGAGCTCAGGGGTTGCACCTCGATTCCGACGATACGTCGTTCTTTTACGCCGATCCAAAGTTGAAGCGCTCCGACGAAGATCCGTTGCCCGGCTGGCAGCGGCGCTACTTCGAAGTGCTTGCGCGCAACTCGCGACCGTTGCCGGACGATCTCGGCATCCGGGCCGAGCGCAGGGTCGAGCTCGGCGTCGAGGTCGCCGTTTAGGTCTGCTTCTTAGAACGCGTCGCCGTCGAGCAGCGACTGCGGTACGGACTCGAAGGCGTACGTGTCGCCGCGGCGGTCGAGCACCCAAACGACGTCGAAAATATCCGCGCCCGGCCACGCCTCGGGCGCGTTCGCGCTAAAGGCCCGCGCAATCGCCGGTAAGTGTTTATGCTCCCACGCGACGAGCACGACGCCGTCGAGCGCTGCGATCGCCTGCACGAGATGCGCTTCATCGCCCACCACGAAGCCCATTTCGACGTCGACCGAAATGGCGCGCGAGAGTGGCGCGACGGTCTCTTGCGGACGCAAGCTCTTTCCCACGTTTTCGTCCACGACCGGAGTCGGCGAGTCCGCCTCGTCGCCGACGGCCGAAGCAAAGATTGCCGTTGGGCGGGCGATGCTCGCGTTCGGGATCTGCCCCCGAAAAAACGGAACGAGCGCGCCGGCACGCTGCCAACCGCGAGGCGTCAAGGCGTGCCTATCGTGCGTCCCGTTCTCGTCGACGCCTGCGGGTGGAGGAGCTGTTTGCTTCTCACCGTGCCGGATGAGCATGATTTTGGTCGGCGGCATGTTCGCTACGACTCGAGCGCCGCTGCGGGAGTTTCAATGTTGCCGTGCCCGAGACGAGTGTGCTTCAATTCATGTATGCGGGAAAGCACGGAACGTCAGCCTCGATTCTTTCGCCTCAAGCCGTTCGACCTCGACCTCGGCGACGTGCTCGTGCAGACCGTCGCTGTTGCGCTCGGCGTCATTTTGGGCTTCGCCGTCACCGCTTGGAGCGAGCGCAATCACCAGCAAGCGTTACTCCGAGAGACCGTCGCGAACATCGTCGACGAGCTCAGCTCCAATAAGGACGGCATGAGTCACGTCACCGCGGAGCACGCGAGCGCAGCGAAGCGCCTTCAGGAACTCGTGAGCAAATCAAGGTCGTCGCGGCACGTGACGCTCGCGGAGTTCACACAGGTTCTGCGACCGATGCGAGTCAACGTCCCTCTCGCGATTGCCTGGCAGATCGCGCAGAACAATCAAGGCTTAACGCTCTTGCCATTTGAGGACCGGTATGCGCTGGCTTGGGTCTACCAAGTCCAAAATGTCTACAATCAGAGGCAAGAGCAATACGAGAACGCGCTGCTCTCCCTCAGTGAATCTCCCAGCGGGAACTACTACTTCCAAGTCGTTGATCTATCAAATCAGCTCAGCTCCGTCGTCGGTATCGAACGCCAACTCAACGATCTGTACAGCCAAGCGCTCAAACGCGCTAAGACGGAATTTAAGACGTAGCGGCGCGAAGCCGGTCAGCTCCTCGGAGATGGAGTCTTACGCGAAGTTACGCGAAAGGCCGAGCGCATACCGACCGCGATGAGAAACAGCACGACCGAGATACCGAACGTCAAAACGAAAATCCCCGCGGCGTACGCGATGATTCCGGTGTAGCCAACGTCCTTGGGATTCAGGAACCAGTACGGATACCAGTTGACGTACGAGCCGCGG
>Ga0302325_10029787_pt1 | contig 11273 bp, 12 predicted proteins | sample Palsa_T0_2_FD_201948 | JGI IMG/M metagenome (GOLD analysis project Ga0302325, IMG submission 201948) | Peat permafrost microbial communities from Stordalen Mire near Abisko, Sweden - Palsa_T0_2 | ecosystem: Environmental > Terrestrial > Soil > Palsa > Peat permafrost | place: Sweden: Abisko...
CTTGCACAGGGCGCCCGTCGCATCTTGTTGAGCGACCGGGACATCCGTGCGCGAAGAACACGGCTTGCCGAAGAGCATCGCGATCTGGACGACCTGATCTCGGTCCTCGCCGACGAACTCGGGACCGACGAAGCGATGATCGCGCGGCTGAAGAAGCGCAAGCTCTCCATCCGCGACGAGATCGCGCGGGCCGACGCGGCGCTCCTGGGCCTGTCGCTGCAATCGACGCCGTAAACCGGGCGGGCGACGCAGGCCCGACTCCGTTTGAAGGATGCAATTCGTTCGCCGGACGCGAGGGGCGCAACTCCAGCCTCACGATCAGGGTTCGCAAAACGCGGCGGGCGTTGTCGACGTGATGTCGGTGATGACAGCCCCGAGCCTGGTCACATACTCCGACACGCCTTGATGCGTCGTCGAGGCGGGATCCCAATCATAGCTCCAACCCATGGCCGTGAAGGGGTAGCCCGGAGACGGGAAGCCGGTTCGGTAGGAATCCATCATTTGCTTGAGCACGAAGTGTTCGCTCTCTGCATCGGCAGGCGCAGCGCGCGGCAAATCCAGGGAGCAGGATGTGGTGGTCGTATCCGGACTGCTGGCGCAGGGGCGGAACAGATCGTTCGGGCTGATTTTGAAGGTGAAGACTTTTTCGTCCCGCGGATCGGGGGGCAGGCCGAGTGCCATCTCCAATGCCAGTAGCGCGTCCTTTTTGTTTCGGCACAAAGCGCGGAGTTCGTCGGGAAGCGCAACCCATATGTAACGCGTCGAGTCCAGCGTCGGGTAAGGCTGGACATGTGCGACCGCGATCTCGCGCTTTGCCTTGTCGATCGGCGTGAGCGTGCGGACCGCATCCGGGGTCTTCACCGCGGCTTCGCAGATCGAGCGCGTATAGGCCGCCTCGAGCCCCATCTGGGGCGTTTGCATCGTCGCACACCCGAACAGCAAGGCTGTCGCGAGCGAGACGATCACGAGGCGGCGTCTTTCGGTGGGACCGGGCATTAGCCGGGCTTGCGGGCGCTGACGAGGGAGTAATAGCCGTAGGTCGAGGTCGCAGACGGCTCGACGAAGCCGGCCGTCTTAAGCACCTCGGCCAATTCGGCGAAGGAATATTGGCGCCCCTTTGTGCCCACCAGCATCAACATCGAGAAGGATGCGGCCGCGAGCGGACCCGAGCCTTCGTCGTTGATCAGCATCTCGTGCAGGTAGATGCGCCCACCCGGCGGCAGCGCCGCGAACGCGCTCGCCGCCAGTTTCGCGTTGGTGGCAGGCGCCCAGTCGTGGAAGATGTTGGACATGAAGACCGCGTCGTAGCCGGACGGCCATGCCTCGCGGAACATATCGACCGAGATTGTGTCCACGCGTTCGGCGACGCCGCCATCCGCGACGTACTGCTTCGCGCGCTCGCACATGGTGGGAAGCTCCATGATCGTGCAGCGCAACGTCGCGAACCTTTGCGCCAGCGCGATGGAAAAAACACCCGAACCGCCGCCGACATCCAAAAGACGCGTCACACCTTCGAAATCGCCCTGGCGCGCCGCCCCGAATGCTGCCGGCTGCGAATGGCTGTGCATGATGCGCGCGATATTGAGCGCCATCTCTGCGCTCACCTGACCGCTCTCCCAGGAATCGGAGGTTCGCGGCGCCTCGGCCGCATCCCTGGATGGTTTGAACCGCTCCAGCAACGTGTCGACAGCGGTGCTGGTCCGGGACACGGGGAAGGCATGGCCCCAGTAAAACGGACTGTCGTGCAGGAGGTAGTATCGCGCCGCGGGCGTCAGCTGATAGCGACCACGCCGCGGCACGAGGAAGCCCAGCGCCGAGAGCATCGGCAGGAGCGCCTTGAGCGGCTCCGAACCGATGCCCATCCGCGCGGCAAGGTCATCGGCGCTTGCGGGCTCGGCATGCAGCGTCTCGAAGAGACCGAGTTTGTCGGCCACAGCCAAAGAGGGCATGCGGTGAGCGGACAGCCACGTGTCCCAGATCGGCGTGTCGTCTGTGGTGGGAATGTCCCATGTCATGCGCGGAGACTAGGGCATTGCCGCGCATGGTCAACCGGCTTCGGACGCGTTCGCGGCTCTCGCGAATTCACCCGGGCATTCCGAGTTGTCGGCTCTTTGCAACAAGGCGCCGGCCCACGACATGGCCAAGAGCAAGCCCGCAAAATTCAGTGGCGGAGAAGAGGACGTGGCTTCGGACAATCTCTGATCTGGGCTCGTAACCCTTTGATCTTATCGATCCGCGTAAACTGCTCCCAGCAGCGGAAGAATTCTCCGCATCGATCATTTTCTGCCACTTCGGTCCAACAACGAGCATCACCGGAGCGTGAGGATCATCCCCGCCAAGCGAATGACGATTGGTGCGATAGTCGATTTGCGTGGACGGCGCGGGGAGTTCACCGATCCGCATGCGGTTCAAAAGACGCAGGTCGCTTTCGACATTTACGCCTGCTCTGGCGGCGCGGCAGTGGGTCCGGCAATTTGCATCGCCTTGATGTAGGCGGCCCGTTTGCCGATGCGATCGATATAGGATTTCGCATTTGGAGTGTCGTCGCGGCCGCCGAATATCCGCGGCGATGTGAGACAGAACATCGTCATGATGTCCGCACAGGTGAATTCGGGGCCGGCCAGGTAGGGCGACGTTGCAAGCGTCTGCTCGAGAATGCGGGCATACCCGTCTTCGCGTCGTCGAACGAGACCGGCGACGCGTCCTTCGGTCTGCCCGCCAAGTGCCAGCCGGGAGAAGAACAACCCCAGAATATTGTTGTTGAAGTGCATCCAATAGACGTAGTCGTAGTAGTTGGGCTGGTGCGGAGCGACGGTGAACCTTCCGCCGGCGTATTTGTGGCACACGTGTTCGAGTATCGCCGCGGACTCGCAAAGCATCCGATCGCCGTCCTGAACCACGGGCGCGGTCGCCGCAGGATGCAGGGCAAGATACGACGCGGGCGCGAGGCCGTCGGCGCCGCGGTTGTGCCACACCATTTCGTATGGAAGCCCCAGCTCTTCCATTAGCCAAACGACGCGGTCCGACTGCGAGACGCCCAAGTGATGGATAATCAGCATCGTTTCCCTCCTTGCATTGCCTCCGGGTTAATTCGGGCTCTCAAGACACCGGAGCACAAGGCTGCGCGGCGAAGTGGCGGACAGGGAGGGATTCGAACCCTCGATACGGTTGCCCGTATGCCGCATTTCGAGTGCGGTGCCTTCAACCACTCGACCACCTGTCCGTGGGGCGGGTTCCTTACTGAACCCCGTCCCTTATGGCAAGGGAAGGCCTCTCAAGCCGGCCACACATACAGCGCGTCCGGCAAATGCTCCTCGTTGTTCTCCCCGTCGGTCAGGCGCACCAGCGCACAGCCGAGCCGTTCGTAGAAGCGGCGCGCGCCGGCGTTCTGCTGGAAGACCCAGAGCTGGAATCCGTGTGGATGCTGCTCCGTCAGCTGCTGGAAAAGCCGCGTACCGGTGTGGTGGCCGAAGCGGGAGGGATGCACGTAAAGATGCTCGAGCCAGCCGCCGTCGATCACGGCGAAGCCGACGATGTCGTCGTTTCGCAGGGCGACCCAGGTTTCCGTCTCGGCGACGAGATCGGCGATGAAGGCGCGCGTCTCCTCGTCGGTGTGGAGATGCGGCAGATATTTCATGGTGGCGCGGGCCGCCATGAAGACGCCGGCGACGGATGGGGCATCTTCGGGAACGGCTCGGCGAATGATGGTGGGCACTGTGCTGGGTCTCCTCGGCTGGCCCCTATTGTGGGCGAGCCCGACCCGAGCGGTCCAGCGTCCATTGCACGTCGGCGGGATCGAGCCCCTCGCCCGCCTCCGCCACCCAGAGGATGAAGGGCGCGAGTTCCGCGTCGATGGCGGCATCGTCGAGAGGCCTCGGCTCGTAGCGCGGCCAGAAGCCATAGACGATGGCCATCGAGGGCCGACCGCGCCCGAAATCGCCCAGATCGATCGCATAGAGAAATCCCCGGGCGCTGCGCCAATAGGCCCGCCCGGCGCGGAAGCCCAAGGCCTTCTCCAGCGACGAGGCGACTTCCGGGCGCCCGTCGAGTTCCTGCTCGAAGATCAGCGGATCGGCACGCAGGCCCGCGAGTTCCTCCGCGCTCGGCATCACGAAGTTCATGGCCGCGCTCCCATGGTGCGATCGAGAAACGGAATGATGGCGGCCACGAGATCGGGTCCGCGATCGTCCTGCAGGAAATGCGCGGCCCCGTCGAAAACCATTGGCCCTTCGGCATGCGGCAACAGCTCTTTCAGACGGTTCGCATACTCGATGGGGAAGACCTGATCCTCCGGCGCCCACAACAGTTGAATGGGCGTGCTCGCGAGCTCCGGCAGGCGTCGCTGGATCATCGCCTTCCCGAAGCGGGATGGAGCGCGGCCAGGTGAGCGTCACCGTTTCGGATTCGCGTTCGTCATAGACGTGGTGATAGCCGCGCGCCTCGATGTCGCTCATGCCGCGCCTGGTCGTGACGGAGGGGCCGCCATGCGAGAGCACTTTCTTCCGCTTCATGAAGTAGGGCCCGATGATCGGCGCATGCCAGCTCGTCCACGGCCGCGCCATGGTGTGGAAGCGACCTTTGTAGTCGGTGTAGAGCCAGGTGTTCATCAGAGTCAGCGCGACGAGCCTGTCGCGCCGCTGCAGCGCCGCACCCACGCCCTGCGGGCCGCCCCAATCCTGCCCCACGATGGCAAAGCCTTTGAGATCGAGTTGGTCGATCAGCGACACCAGATCGGCGATGTGATGGGCGAGGCTGTAGGCCGCATCGCTGCGCGGCTTGTCGGAATAACCCGCGCCGATGCAGTCCGGCGCGATCACGCGATAGCCGGCATTTTTTAGAGGCTCGACGAAATCGCGATAGAGGAACGACCAGGTAGGATTGCCGTGCAGCAGGAGCACGGGGCGCGCGTCATTCGAGCCCTCGTCGATATAGGCCATGCGACGGCCGTTCACGTCGAGGCGCGATTGCGGCCAGGGAAAGAGCGGCGCGAGCCAGTCGGGTTTTTCAAGCATGGCATTTGCTCCGGTTGCGGCGATCCTATCTCGGATGCCGCTTACACAAGTTCGATTCTGATGGAGGCCGGCTTTTTCTGCCCCAAAAGCGGCGCAAGGACGGCCGCTGCCGCCCGCATCTCTTCGGCGAACCCGTAGGGCGGATTGACGACAAGAAGTCCTGCCGCGGTCAGCCGCTCCTTGCCGTCCTGTTGCGCATTCGCGCCGATGTCGATTGCGATTCCGAGCACGTCTTCGGTTCCACCGCTCGACACCTCGCCCGCGAGCGCATCGGAGGCGCCTGCGGATTTGAGGGGATACCAGACGAGATAGATTCCGCTCGCGAAGCGGCGCCGTGCCGCGCTGAGCGCATTGCCCACGCGGACAAACTCGTCGTCGGCTTCATAAGGCGGATCGATCAGCACAAGGCCGCGCCGCTCCGGCGGGGGCAGAAGAGCTTGGAGACGCGCATAGCCGTCGGCGCACGCGGATTTGGCATTCGCGAAGGGCGCCAGCGTGCGCCTGAGTGCGCGTTCTTCGTCGTCATGGGCTTCGATGGCGATGAGCCTGTCGTTCTCGCGCAGAAGCTGCGCGGCAATGAGGGGCGAGCCGGGATAGCGTTCAGCGCCGGTGCGGGTTGCAACATCGAGATAGGCGGCGAGCGCCGGGGGAAGCGAATCGCGCTCAAGATCGCGCAGACGCCCTATCCCACCCGCCGCTTCGCCGGTGCGCGTCGCAGCCTCGCCGCCGAGATCGTAGAGCCCGCGTCCCGCATGCGTGTCGATCACGCGGAACGGCTTCTCCTTCTTCCGCAGATGCAGGAGTATGCCCACCAGCGCCACATGCTTGATCACATCGGCGAAATTTCCGGCGTGAAACGCGTGGCGATAATTCACGGGCGATGGCTCACGGGCGATGGCTCACGATTGGCGCCGCGGCCTTTGCAGCAACTGGCCGCCGCAATTGGGGCAGCGCCCGTCCATCGCCTCGCTGCAGGAGGCGCAGAAGGTGCACTCGTAGCTGCAGATGCGCGCCTCTTCCGATTCCTTCGGCAACGGCGCCGCACAGCGCTCGCAGGCTTCGCGCATCTCGAGCGGCATGAGGGACCTCCCGTGGACTCGGGCACTCCTTAGCATGGTGCAGGACCGCGCTGAATTGCCTCGGCTGCAAGGATAGGATGGCGTCCCACGGCGGCTCCGGTGTTATGGTCGCTCGCCCATTCGGGACTGAACCATGGCCAAGCCGCCCGCCGTCAAACCCCATCACATCGCGCTGATCTGCATTCTGGCGGTCGCGGCTATGTTCATCGGCTCGATCGTCATCAGCGTGGCGGTGGTCCAGGCGGAGCGTGCCGCACCCGCCACGTCCAACGACGCGCAATAGCGCTCAGCCTGTGGGGCCGCTCCAGGTGGTGGCGACGAATTCGTCGTCCTCCTGCGCCCGACGCTCGAACATGAGAAAATCGTAATAGCCGCAGCGCCCGCTGCCGGGAAAAGCGCGGCAGACGGAAGGTCGCGCCTCATAGACCGTGCAACGGCGCTTCTCCGTATCGAAGAACTGGCAGATATAGCCGAAATGCTCGTCCTTCTTGCGGCGCATCGCATATTCGGCTTCGGGGTCCTTCTTCGTGAACTTGGCCTTTGCCGCCCGGAATCCCAGACCGAAATGTTTCGCCAGCCGCTCGACATCGCGCTTGTTGAGCTCGATCAGCGGATAGGAACAGCAATAGCCCGGACAATTCGCGCAATTGTACTGATTGGCCACGGAGCACCTCCACGAACCCGCTTACACGGATTCGCCCGACGGCAACATGGCCCTTTCGCACCAGACCTGGATTTGCGGCTGCAGTTCTGTCTTTCCTTCCGAAAAGGTTCCGATTAGGTTTTTATTGAGCCATTGTTTGATCGGGGGCGATCGTGACAATTCAATATTTGAAGAACGGCATTTCCCGTCGCGCAGTTCTGGGTGGCGCGGCGGCAGGTGTGCTCGCCTTCACCCCTGGCTGGTCGGGACAAACGAATATCGACGTCGTCATCGTCGGCGCAGGCGCCGCCGGCATCGGCGCCGCCATCACGCTGCACAAGGCCGGCCTCAACTGCAGAATCGTCGAGGCCCAGAATTATGTCGGCGGCCGCGCGCTGACCGACACCACAACCTTTCAAGACGGGGCGGGAAAGCCCGTGCCCTTCGATATTGGTTGCGCCTGGATCCATCGCTTTCAGCCCTGCGATCCCTTTGCCGACTATTCGAAGGAATACAATTTCACCACCCGCGAGCATGACCTCGACGTCAGCCGGCTTTACTACGGAAGCAAAGCCACGCCGGAACTCGTCACGCAGCAGCATGAGGACGAGGAGGAGATCAAAGAGAAGATCGCAGAAGACTACGAGCAGAACAGGGACGTCGCCGCCAATACGCTCTACCCGGACTGGCCGCCGCCCAGGGATGCCGCCGCGACCTATATGGGCGCCATGGATATGGCCGTGGACTTCAAGGACATGTCGACATCCGACTTTCATGTCATGGCCGACTACGAACCGAATCGTCTGGTGCGGGAGGGCTATGGCAGCCTCGTGCGCACGGTGGCGACGCGGCACAAGCTGCAGGTTCACAAAAACTGCGAAGTGACGGCGGTCGAATCGCGGAAAGACGGCGTACTCGTCACCACCTCGCAAGGAACGATCACGGCCAAAGCCGCGATCGTCACCGTCTCGACAGGCGTTCTGCAGACGGGCCGCATCAAATTCACGCCGGAATTCGACGATCGCAGAAAGAAGGCAATCGAAGACGTACCGATGGGGCTGCTCGTCAAGATTCCCCTCTCGGTGCCCAATCTCAACGATTTCCTCAACGGCGTCAGACCCCGCATTGGGCCATACGACAACGTCCTGCAAGAGAACACCAAGGACGAAGACATCTATTTCCTCGCGCAGCCCTGGGACAGCAATCTGATGGTGGGTTTCGTCGGCGGGGATTTTGCCCGCGAACTTTGCGGGCAGGGCGAAGCGGAAGCCATTGCATTTGCCACAGACCGGCTCGGCGACATCTTCGGCACCGATATGCGCCGAAGGGTGACCAAAGGACTCATGACCAACTGGCTTACAAACGAACACGTGCTCGGCGCCTACTCCGCCGCGCGGCCGGGCCGGCATGCGGCGCGCGATGGGCTCGCCAGACCGCTCGGCTTCGACAATGTGCTCTTTGCGGGCGAGGCCATGGCGCCGGAAGGCATGTTCGCCACTTGCAGCGGCGCCTATCTCTCCGGGCGCGACGTCGCTGCAAGACTGGCGCGCAAACTCAGGACGCCGAAAGCCGCATAAAGGCCGCGCCGTGCGGCGGCGGAGTCTTTACGCTTTGCGTTTCGAAAACGCCGCAATGCGTTCGTGCATGTCGGGGCCGCGCCCCTCGCCGCGGTAGATTTCGTGCGCCAGACCGGCCGTCAGCGGAAGTCCGTCGGTCTCGTTCAGCAGCCGCTTGTTGGCGGCATGGCTGAAGGAGGAATTGGTCTCGATCTGTTCGACGAGCTTCGCCAGTTCCGCCTCGAAAGCCGCATCGGGCACGCACATGTTGGCGAGGCCCATCTCAGCCGCTTCCGGGCCGTGATAGGTGCGGCAGGTGAACATCATTTCGCGCGCCTTATAGGTGCCGACGCGGCGCGGCAGCCGCTGGCTCAGACCCCATACCGGCGTCAGCGCCCATTTGGCGTGGGTATCGGCAAAGCGTGCAGACTCGGCGGCGAAGATGATGTCGCCTGCGAGCGCAAGCTCAAGCGCGCCCGTATAGCAATGACCATGCACGGCGCTGACGACCGGCACCGGTAAATTCGCAAGGCGCTCGATGACGTGCGATTGAAAATGCGGAGCCGGCAGCTTCTCGCCCACGGCGATATCGCCGAGATCGTGGCCCGCGGAGAAGCACCGACCTGCGCCTTTCACCACGACGACGCTGGCGCCATTGCGTTCGACGGATGCGACATGATTGTCCAGCGCCTCGAACAGCGCGACATTCAGCGCATTCAATTTTTCGGGACGGTTGAGTGTCAGAAACACGGCCCGACCGCGGGTTTCCTTGAGAACGAGCTCGATCATGGGAATGCTCCTTTTGGGAAGCGCTTCGCGGCGAAGTCTGGCCCGCCAACCGAAGCCGCGCAAACCTTACCAATCCACCTTCCCCCGGATTTAATCCGGGGCTCGGTGGACAACCCGCGCTCGCTTCGCGGCGCAGGTTGGTGCCCCTGGCCGGACTTGAACCAGCACGCCGTCGCCGGCAACAGATTTTGAGTCTGCCGCGTCTACCATTCCGCCACAGGGGCACGAGGAGGGAATGCGAATGGAGGCGGGATAATAGCCATGGCGGTTTCGCGGTCAATAAACCGGCCCCGGTCCAAGGCGGAGCGCCCCTCGCACGTCGCGCGGGGAACAATAAATTCGGAGAGGGCGCACCACCTCATGCCGACGCTCGTGGACACGGACCCAGGAGGCGTCGGCAGACAGCCGTCATTGGCGGAATTTGAATCCCGCAGATGCGTTCAACCGGCCCCCGAAAGAGAGCGGTATTATACAGTATTTCATCCGACACAAGGTTATTAACCTAACCTACGAAGGCCAGATATTCGCGCGTCGCGCGCCGCGACCGCGTTGCTTCCTGCATCTGACCACCGAAATTATCGGAGATCATACAATGAAGCTTGTTCACGCATCCGCATTCGCCGTTTCGTTGAGCCTGGCAGCAACGCTGCTCCTCACGACAGCTCCCGCTCAAGCCCAGATTTCAATCGGGATCAGCATCAACGTCTCGCCGCCGATCTTGCCGGTCTATGTTCAGCCGCCGATTCCTGCGGTCGGTTATATGTGGACTCCGGGATATTGGGCCTGGGACCCCAACGAACAGGGCTATTACTGGGTGCCGGGTACGTGGATCATGCCGCCTCAGTCCGGCTATCTCTGGACCCCCCCCTATTATGGCTGGAACAACGGCGCATATGAATTTCATGGCGGCTATTGGGGGCAGCATGTCGGCTTCTATGGCGGCATCTCCTACGGCTACGGCTATGGCGGCTCCGGCTATGGCGGCGGGTATTGGCAGGGCGGATCGTTCTTCTACAATCGGTCCGTCAACAACATCTCCAGCGTCAACGTCACAAATGTTTACGAGAAGACCGTCATCGTGAACAACACGACCAATGTTAGCTTCAACGGCGGTCCCGGCGGCGTTGAGGCAAGGCCGACGGCGGAGGACGTGGTGGTGGCACACGAGGCCCATCTGGAAGCCACGGCGTCGCAGACCAAGCATGTGGAATTGGCGCATCAGGAGCGCGCGAACTTTGCCTCCGTCAATCACGGCAAACCGGCGATAGCAGCGACCGCGCGGCCGGGCGTATTCACCGGAGCAGGTGTCGTCAAAGCCGAAGGCGCCAAGTCGAAGGAAGAGCTTGAAAAAACTCCAGTCAAGGGTGCCGGCAAAGCCCCGGAAGACAAAGCCTCGGAAGACAAGGGCACCACGCACAAAGCCGTGGACATGAAGGCGCACGAGGAGCCTGTCGCTCCGCACAAAGAACCGGCCACCGAGCCTCGCATCGAGCACGCCGTCGTTCACAAAACCCTACCCACCGAAGAGACCGAACCGCGCACCGAGCATGCCGCCGTTCACAAGGCCCCACGCACCGAAGAGACCGAGCCGCGCACCGAGCACGCCGCCGTTCACAAAACCCCGAGCACCGAAGAGACCGAGCCGCGCACCGAGCACGCCGCCGTTCACAAGACCCCGCGCACCGAGACGACCGAGCCGCGCGCAGAGCACACTGCCGTTCACACAACGCCCCATGTGACGCACGCAACGCACGAGGCCGCACCCCCGAAGAAGCCTCATGAGAAGCCACACGACAAGCCGTAAGACTGATCGCACACGTTGCCGCGAGAGAAAATCGCTCTCGCGGCAGCTTTCCCCTTCGTTCCTGACAGAAATCCGGCGGGCCGCGGTTTGCGCCAACTGCAGGCCTGCGCGCGCAACGCGCGCGGGCTGGTGCCCCTGACCGGACTTGACCCAGCACGCTGTCGCCAGCAACAGATTTTGAGTCTGCGGCGTCCGCCATTCCGTCACGGGGGCACAAGAAGGGAATGCGAATGGAGGCTGGACAATAGCGATGGCGGTTTCGCGGTCATTCAACCGGCCGCGGGCCGAGCCGGCGCGCCTTGAAGCCCCACAGTACGCGCGGGAGGCAAGAAATTCGGAGAGGCCGCACCACCTGATGCCGCCTCTCCGAACCCGATTCAGCGGCGGAGG
>Ga0302325_10029788_pt1 | contig 11273 bp, 8 predicted proteins | sample Palsa_T0_2_FD_201948 | JGI IMG/M metagenome (GOLD analysis project Ga0302325, IMG submission 201948) | Peat permafrost microbial communities from Stordalen Mire near Abisko, Sweden - Palsa_T0_2 | ecosystem: Environmental > Terrestrial > Soil > Palsa > Peat permafrost | place: Sweden: Abisko...
CTGCAGAAAGTTCCGCAACCCTTCCCCCCGGTAACGCGGGCATTCTCATCAATCGGAACTGGCAAGAGGGTATTGCCAGCTCGATCCGCATCGGCGTCCAGCGTCTGCCGGGCGCTTGTGACGGGGTCATGTTAGTGCTGGCCGATCAACCGCTGGTTGGCAGCGAAACCTTGCGACGTCTGATGACTGCTTGGCGCCGGCAGCCGCGCCAGATTATTGCCTCACGCTATGGCAGCGTAACCGGAGTGCCAGCAATCTTTCCGCGATGGTGCTTCAACGACCTGACGGCGTTGCGAGGCGATCAAGGCGCGCGCATCGTGATTCGACGCTACACCGATCATGTCGTGCGTCTAGCGCATCCGGAGGCGGCTGTCGACATCGACTACCCGGAAGACCTCCTAGATATCGCTACCGCAGAGACGCCCGTAAGCGGCTAGAGTCGGGTTCAAACTAGCACGCGCCGCGCAGAGGGCGCATGACTCGCGAGAGAAAAGACATTCCCCCCTGCGGCGCAGGCGAATGCCACGCGGATTTTAGTAAATCACAGCGCGCGCTGCGTCCCCGGATCAGCGAGAGTACAGGCCACCACCCTGCGTACTGAGACTGGCAACACCACCGCCTTGTGTACTGAGGCTGCTGACACCGCCGCCCTGTGTGCTCAGGCTGCTGACACCACCACCTTGTGTACTGAGGCTAGCGACGCCGCCACCTTGCGTGCTGAGGCTGCCGATACCGCCGCCCTGTGTGCTCAGGCTGCTGACACCACCGCCTTGTGTACTGAGGCTAGCCACGCCGCCACCTTGCGTGCTGAGGCTAGCGACGCCGCCGCCCTGGGTGCTCAGGCTGCTGACACCACCGCCTTGTGTACTGAGGCTAGCGATGCCGCCACCTTGCGTGCTGAGGCTAGCGACGCCGCCGCCCTGTGTGCTGAGGCTACCGATGCCACCACCCTGTGTGCTCAGGCTGCTGACGCCACCGCCCTGTGTGCTGAGGTGAGCAATGCCACCACCTTGCGTGCTGAGACTGATTAATCCGCCTCCCTGCGTACTCAGATGCGTGATGCCACCCCCCTGCGTGCTGAATGTGCTGATGGACCTACCTGGCACGGAAGATCTTGCGACCAAACTTGAGCCCATTGCACTCGCGAGGACGACCCCTTTGACTAGGGGCTGTGTCCCCTCCACAGCGATAACTTGTCCAATAGATGGCGCACTAAACTCCGAATTAGCAAGCTGCTGCGTATAGTCCACAGTCGTTTCACCGACTTGAATCTGGCCCAGGGCGCCATCTACACCAGTGACGACACCCTTCAAATAAACTGCATCGGCTCCGGACCCGAACTGTGCTGTTGATTCGACCACGGCATTCGCTATTGATCCGTCCGGCTGCAGCGACCCGTAGATGTTAACGATCTCTCCAGGAGCCAAATCGGAGGCATTACCCGTAACAAAATCCCGACCAAATACAGTTACAGTTTCCAGCGCCCCATCGACTCTCTCTAGAGGGCCGGAAATTAGAAATTCCGTTTGGCCATTTGATTGATCCTCGGCGAAGACTGAACTCGCCAAGCACGCCGCGCACACCGCGGCAGTTACCAAGTAATTCTTCATTGCACCGTGCTCCCTAACCACTTGCGCGTTTCAACGCACGAGATTCTTCTGACCTCAACAATCGTCCGATCTCCAGCTAGGCATTCCCCGCCAACTCGACGGCCTCGGCGTTGTCTGACGTAGCAGCCGACTTCGTATCCTCGTAAAAGTACACGCCAACGCCGTAGCGCTTTCCATTCGGGTCCCGAAGGGGTTCTTCCTTCTCAACCGACCAGCGACACAATTTGTCTAGAAAAACCGGGCCTTCTTCGCGCAATAACCCGAGCAATTCGTCCCGATACTCCAAGCTCACTAACGAGTCGGAAACAAAGATGCGCTCAAAGTAGGAAGGTTCGTCTGATGTTCGCAACAAGTTATGCGCGAATGTCGCGTTCAATGCCCCGACAAACCGTCCCAAGCGCGATATTCGCGAAACATCGACGCCAGTAGGAATGAAAGTACGATTGAGGCAGCGAACGAATTTGTCTTCATGAATTTCAATGCAACCAGCTGCTACTAACTCATCTAGAGCCGTATCTCGATCAAGTCCGATAGTTGACGCAGCAAGTAATTCGTCAAATGTCTTGAAGGAACGCTCGGGTGACAGAGACAGATCTAGTGGAGCACCGTACGGAGTACTGAACCGGCTATCGTCGTGCCAAATTGTCAGAAGCAGCGAGAGGCGATCGACCCGATTTGTATTCTCGACGCGAGCGAATCGGCGACGCTTTTTGTTTTCAATGATGTTTTCGGCTTCGCCGCGCGTTACACCGGCCATCAAAGCCAACCGAGCCACTGTCACCGGCCGACTCTGCTCAACCAGCTGATCGCGAACTGCGCTGATATAGAGGCCACGCACTACTGCCACCAAATCCGCGTGACTCAGCCCGAACTTCAGAACTGAGCGCATCAATGGCTGGAGCAACTCCTCGATGGACTCGAGAAGCGCGGTTCTTTCTGCGTCCCCGTCCACTCCGCTCACGGTGTTTTTCTCATTGTCAAGTCGGTTAAATCACACTTCCTTACACTCACTTTTGACATTATCTGGCCACAACGGTTATGTCAATTGATCCGTTGGAAACAAGGAGTTGCAGGGACGCCCGCAAGTCCCAAATCAGCTTGGCCGAATCGCGCTCAACGCCAGAGAATTTGCTGCCTCGAGCGCGGGAAGAAGACATGCGGAGGAAATCGGCTCCGCGCGTTTAGGCTCAAAAGATGAAAGCAGAGCGATTGGAATCTAATGTTATTTAGTTGCTTAGAGATATAACTATTTGATTATACTTATATGACAGCACGACGTCTTTGTTGCGGGCCGGTCACGATTGAGCTAAACCGCAATTTCTGACCTTTCATTTGGAAAGACTCGACTGCCAATTAAGTCAGCCTCCAACGCGTTAGCCTCATGGCGCGTGACTGCAGCGCTAGGGCGGCTGGTCAACACTTGGCGGCTAACCCGGGCAGGGCTGCCCTAGCCTTGGATCGGCGGCCGGCTGCAATTGACCTCGGCCACGTAAACGCACGCAACCCCCATACGATTCCTAGCCTTTGATGTGATTGCCTCCCATAGCTACCCCTTCGGGGATTGCTCGGTTTCAAAAATCGTGAGCCCCACCTTTGCGCGCCCTCGCCTCCGGCGTGGCCGTGACTTACTCGCTTCAATAGCGAGTTCATGTTCCACGGCTGCCAGAAAGGTTGTCGCGCGATGATTGATCATGTTTCGAACAGTTGATAATTGGGCAACGTCGATTTCGAGCGGACGTATTCCCGCACATAGCAACCGTGATTCCGGTTTTCGGAGGTTGCGATGTAGAGTCTCGAGCAAGTCCTTTGCACGGTTTGCCATCTCGCTGATACCTTCAAGGCTTACGCCGTGAGTACGAACTGCCCTGCTACGCACTCGTACTCGATCATCGGGGAGCCTTTGAATAAGCCCAGCGCGCTGTAACTCCTTAAGCACCACGCCAGGCGGCGCACCGGGAACATATGTGGCTGCTAGCGAATAAAAGCTAGGCTCGCGATCCCTCTCAGACAGGTCCAGAGGCTTTCCGCTGCTGTTGAGGTATCTCGAATCGGAACGCCACGCATCTAACAGACGGCTTGCATTGTTCCCCCTCTGCTCTCGATAACGGGCGATCCTCGGCGGTTCCGCGAGAATACGTCGCACAAAGTTTCGATGTACGCCTGTTACCATTGCGACTCGAACGTCCGAGGGACTTTCCCCGCTTTCAGACTGCCTACTTAGCCAGTCTCGCGCTTTATGGACGAAGACGGCACGCAACAGACTCTCAACTTCCGGACTCGTCACTCCTAATTCTAAAAACAACTCTACCAAAGGCTCGAGGGCGACCATCGCCGCCCGCGCTAGACCATGCTTGCCAGATTCGCTCACCAGATTTCTCCGTTGAAGATTTCAAGAAATATCTGAAGCGTCCACTACGCAACCATCCAAAGCCACATCTTTGTGCCATAATAATAGCAGCTCATCATGCTACAAAGATTGCAATAGCCTCTGGAATTGGAAACGGCATGGCGTGGGGGGAGCTGCCCCAAGCCGAAGCGAAATTGCGAACATAGAACTGCGTCGACATCCTTTTAATACCGACACTCGCGTGCTGCGTGCGGGACCGGCACCAGATAGACTCGGCGTCGATCTGACGCAATGAGGGCGCCAAAAAACCGGCCCCTTCTCAGCCATACAGTCCTCGCTCTATACAATAGTGGGGTATAGTATTGTGATCGACAAAAAAGCTTCATCTGCGCGCTGTACCGTGATGGTGGTTCATGTTGCTGAGATCATTGCGCAATCCGATGCCCGCTCCCGTCTTCAGGCCGCCACTCGCCCGATTCTGGGTCCTGACATCGATCGCCGTATGCGTCTGCGGCGGGTGCCGGCTCGCGCTGGCGCAGACGGCGCCCGAGGACGCCCCGGCGGCCGCTTCGGCCGACACCACGCTGGGGCCCACATCGCATCTGCCGCAGCTGGTGGGTGCGCAGTACACCTTCTTCCTGCAAAACCAAAGCAGCTTGCTTTCACCCTATGCTTCGCGGCTCAGTCTTGACCCGAACGGCGACACGGAAGCCACCAACACCGTGGGAATATATCTGGGTTGGGCGCCGCTGAATTGGCTGCAAGGCTACCTGGACGTCGAACGATTCGTCGGCGCAGGGGTCAGCAATGCCACCGGACTGGCGGGGCTGACGAATGGCGATGTGGTGCGCGAGGGCGCTGCGGGACTCAAGAAGGAATTCTATATCGCGCGCGACTTCCTGCGCTTCATGTGGCCCCTAGGCGATGCGGTCTCGGCGGTCGAGCGCGGCAAGGATCAGATCGGCGGCGGCGAGGCCACGACGCGGTTGGAATTCAAGGTCGGCCGCATGGCCGTGAACGATGATTTCGACCAGAACCGCTATGCCGGCGACCCGCGCGGCGAATTCCTGAACTGGTCGCTGTGGGCCGATACCGCCTGGGACTATGCCGCCAATACGCGTGGCTATTCCGATGGCCTCGTGGTCAACTACGTCAGTCCCGGCTGGTCGCTCATCTACGGCATCTACAAGATGCCGATCATGGCCAACGGCCAGCAGCTCGAGACCTCGCTGACGCGCGCCAGCGGGCAGAATCTGCAGCTCACGCTGTCGGAGCTGCCCACCGACACGATCGTGCGGCTGCTGGCCTATCTCAATACCGCCAATATGGGTCTGTATCGGCAGGCGCTCGAGATCGCCGCGGCCAACGACACGATCCCGAACATCGTCGCAGACGATCGCCCGGGTCGGCAAAAGCACGGCTTCGGGCTCAATCTGGAACAGCCCCTGGCCGACAACGGCGACACCGGCGCGTTCCTGCGTTGGGGCTGGAACGACGGCAACGAGGAGAGCTTTGCCTTCACCCAGGTCGATCGGGTGTTGAGCTTCGGGGCGCAGCTGGCCGGCAGCCATTGGACGCGCCCGCAGGATCGCTTCGGCCTCGCGGTGGCGAGCGAGAGTCTGGATGCGCCCCAGGAACAATACCTGGCTGCCGGCGGTTCAGGCTTTCTGCTCGGAGACGGACATTTGAACTACGGTCACGAGCAGATTCTGGAGGCCTACTACCGGTTTGAGAAGATCTGGCCCGAACGACCCGGGCCGATTCACTGGCAACTGAGTCCGGACTTTCAATATATACAGAACCCGGGCTATAACCGCGATCGCGGTCCGGTGCATTTCTGGGGGATCCGGCTGCACCTGGAGTACTGAGCCGGCTCGGCGGCGCATAGCCTCGGCACGGCGCCTGTCATCGCCTTCGACTACGCGCGCCGGTTGACCTCGACCGTGACGTGCGTGAGCTCCTCATGCACCGACAGCAGCGAGCGGATCTCATCCGGCGAGACCGCTTCGGCGGTCTCGACACTGAGCACGCAGGCGAACTTTCCCTTGCCAACCCGCCAGACGTGCAGATCCTCGATGGTCGCTGCCAACTTGCCGGCGCACACGGCATTGCGAATCCCGGCCACCACGGGCGAGTCCATCTCTGCATCAAGCAGGATCCGGCCGGTATCGCGCAGCAGCGTGAAGGCCCACGCTGCGACGATGACGCTGCCGACGATTCCCATGACCGGGTCCAGCCAGGTCGCTCCCAGATACTTGCCCCCGGTCAACGCCGCGATCGCCAGCACCGAGGTGGCAGCATCAGCCGCGACGTGCACGTAGGCGCTGCGCAGGTTGAGATCGTGGTGGCGCGCAGGAACACGATGAGACGCGGCCAGCTCGGCCGCATGGGCGTGGTCATGCCCATGGCCATGATCATGATCATGGCCATGCCCGTGCGCATGCGAGTGGCTGTGGCCGGCAGCACCCGCCCCGGCCAGCAGCCACGCCGAGCACAGGTTGACCAGCAGACCGATGCAGGCGATCCCGATCGCCTCATTGAAGGCGATCGGCGCCGGGTGGAACAGCCGCGTGACCGATTCCCAGGCCATGAAGATCACCACGCCGGCCAGGAACATGGCGCTGGTGTAGCCGCCGAGGATCTCTATCTTCCAGGTACCGAAGGCGAAGCGCTCGTCACGCGCCAACCGGCGCGCAAGCGTATAGGCTGCCGCCGACAGCCCGAGTGCGATCGCGTGCGAGCTCATGTGCCAGCCGTCGGCCAGCAGCGCCATCGACTTGAACATCCAGCCGGCCGTGATTTCGATCACCATCATCACGACGGTCAGCAGCACGACCAGGCGCGTGCGTTGCTCCGCCATCGGATTGGTGTCGTTGTATTCGTGACTGTGGCGCATGGCCATACTGTACCAGAGTATGGTATTTTCCACCGTCGGGAGTGAACCATGCCGCATATTTTGCGAAACAAGGATCGCTTGCTGGCGCGGGTGCGCCGCATGCGCGGTCAGACCGAGGCGCTGGAACGCGCGCTGGGCGAGGACCAGGAATGTACCGCCGTGCTGCAACAGATTGCTGCGGTGCGCGGCGCGGCCAACGGGCTGATGTCCGACGTGCTGGAGGAACACCTGCGCGAGCACCTGGGCCCGCAAAGTGGCTCGGTGGCGCAGCGCGAACGCGATCTGGTCGAAGTCGCGCGTATCGTCAGGCGATATCTGCGCTGAAGTGCCTCAGCCTATGTGCGCGAGCGCATGCTCGACCGCGACATGGCCCAGCAGCACGCGATGATCCACGCCCTCCCATCCTGAAGCGAAGCGCCGGGTAAAGTTGAGCTCCGCGTGCGGCGCGAGCTCCTGCGTCGAGAGCTGCACGCACCAGAGCCCGAACGGCTGCTGCACGGCCTCGCGATCCTCGATCTGCTGCCAACCGTCAAAGCCATAGTGCAGGCAGAAGGACTGCGCGTGCTCGATGCGCAGCGCACGCCCGGCCTCGAGCCGCGCAATGGGTACGTTGTGGCGCCAATGCCAGACGGCAGCGGCGCGGCTCGCCGCCCCGCCATAGCGCTGCCGCACCGCCTGCAGCAGCTCGACCGGCTGGCCGCGCTCGCGCGCGATCAACAGCTTGAGGAATTCCGCATGGGACCACAGCAGCGGCATCGCGCTGCCCGAGGGCCGGCCCGGTTCCAGGCCGAGGGCGGGAATCGGCTCCGCGTCCCAGACCTGCTCGGGCAGCATGCCGCCCAGGCTGGCGCAGTTCCAGATCGTGTTCAAATACTCGAGCGGATCGGCACCCATTTGCAGCGCCAGATGTCCGCGCTCGCCCACCAGCAGCGGCCAGAGCCGGCCCACGCCACTGCCGTCGAAGGCGCGGCCATCGCTGTGCTCGCCGTAGCCGTCCTCGTTGTAGCGGTGATAGAGCGCTCCGGATGGGGTCTGTACGCGCAGGATCTGGTCGACCACCTTGATCGTGTCCTGGATCCGCGGATCGTGTGGGCTGCGCAGCCCCAGCCGTACCAGATAGGAGAAATCCAGGCTCACCAGCGCTGAGCCCAGGATCTCCTCGCCCTGGCGGTTACGCAGCCCCACCCAGCCGGTCAAGTCGCCGGATTTGTCCGGCGTGGCAATGCGCACGTAATAGCCCGCAACGCCCAGTTGCTCGGCCAGGGTCGTGTCCCGTACATAGCACCAGGCCTCGAGCCGCTCGTTCCAGTCATCGGCAAGTTCCTCGGCCCTCGCGCGCTCCTCGGCAGCGAGCCACGGCGCCCCGGCAATCAGCGCGCTAATCGCGATCGCAACCGTGAATGCACTGACTCCCGGATTCTCCTCCCATCGGTCCTGCTCGCTGTAGGGACCGGTGCGCACGACGAAGCCGATTGCCGCGCGCACCATCTGCGCGGTGCCGGGCAACTCCGGGTCGCCGACTTCGCGCAGCTTCGCCGCCAGCAACACCGGAAATGCGGCCTCATCGAGCTGCGTGCCGGTCCAGAACGGCTGCCCACTGGGAAAGTAGTTCTGCGGCCAATGGCCGTTGCGCGCCTGAGTGGCCGCCAGATGAGCCAGAATGTGGCGCGCTTCGGGCACTCGATTCGCCGCCAGCAGCGCAAAGGCTGTGAGCGTGGCATCGCGCGGCCACACCAGATGGTAGCCACCGAGCGTGTCGGTGCTGTTGCCCCAGGGCACGCTGAGGCTTGCGACCATGGCGCCCGGATAGGTGCGATCTTCATGCATCTTCAACACTGCCGCCGACAGCAGCCCGGCATCGCCGAGTCGATCATCCGGTCGCGGCAATTTGAGCTCCGCGCCCCAGCGCTGCCAGTGCTGCAGGAACTCGGCGCGCAGCGCATCAAAGCCTACCGCGAGCGCGGTGCGCACCAGCGTCTGCGCGCCGCGCGCCGTCTCAGAGAACGCCAGCGCCAGCACGCCGCTCTGGCCCCGCGCCTCACCGCTGAGCGCCACCGTGCCCTGCTCGGCTGTGGTGAAGTCATACGTCAGCGCGCCGTGGCGATTGAGGTCCTGCCAGCCGTCGGACGCCCCGACGTAACCGCAGCTCAGGTGCTCGAGCGGGGCGTTGGCCGCGAAGCACAGCGCGCATTCGGCGCGCTGGGCGTAGCCCGTACCCTTGTCCACCCAGGCACGATTGTCGCGTCCGGTGCTGCCCAGGTGCGGGGCCAGGACTGCCACGAGCCGGTACGGCCCGTGCAGCCGGTAGCGCACCAGCAGTGCATCGCGGCGCGTATCGGGCAGTATCTCCAGCGCCAGCTCGTAGTCATCACCGAAATGCGTGATGGTCAAGGCCGGCAGGAAGGGCCCGGGGGTGGACAGCCGATAGCGCCGGACGCGTTTGAGATCGATGAATCCGGCCGTACCGACCAGGTAGAAGCTGAAATCACGGATCTGGGGCTCCCCGGTCGAAGGCCAGTACACCTCATCGATGTTGCCGTGTCCGATCGTCGCCCACAGCCGCGAGGAGCCCAGTGCCGTGGTCACGAAATCCTTGTCGCTCGAGCACCAGGTCGGCGCCAGGCCCGGCGCGCCAAAGGCTTCCCCGCTCACGAGCGAGACACTCGCTGGCTGTTCCACTGCATGCAAAGGGCCTTGTTGGCTGGCGCGAACAGCAAGCATATCGGCACTGACCGGCTCACCGCCAGCCGCCTGGCGCGGCAATCGCCGCGCCGCGCCGTGTAGGACGGCGCCTGATCGCAGTTGCGACGCCGGCCCACGCCGCTGCGGCAGATCTGTACGCAGCGCTTGCTCTATCCTTTTACGCATGCGCTACCAGAGCCGCCGCCATGCCACGTTACCTTGAGCCGCAGGTGCCGCTGACACCGGTGCAGGCCGACCGGCAAGCCACGCCCCTGGTGCGCCCGAACGCCCCGGCGCTGCGCGCGAGCCTGTCGCTGCGTGTGCTGGCAGCCCTGGCGATCGGCGCGCTGCTGTATGTCGCGCACGCGGCCTTCATTCCCATTGCTCTGGGCGTGCTGTTCTCGCTGATTTTGACCGCACCGGTAGAGGCATTGCATCGACTCGGGGCGCCGCGCTCTGTCTCGGCCGTCGTGGTGCTGGTGCTGCTGGCAGCCCTGATTGGCGGCTCGGTAAATCTGCTCTGGACGCCGGCGCAGAATTGGTGGGCCGCGGCACCCCAGACACTCAGGACAATCGAGCGCAAGGCACGCCCCGTCTCCCAGTTCATGAATCGACTGGAAGCACTCAGCAATCGCGCCGATCAAATCGGCAACGTCGGGGAGAGAACCGGCGCCTCCGCGCCGCTCGCGGATGCCAGCGCGCAGTCGTCCTCGCCGCCAGCTCACGGACCGATTGCGGTGCAGATCCTGGATCAAACCCGAAGCGCATTGATCAGCATCATGACGGTGATGATGCTGATGCTGTTCCTGCTGGCCGGCGGGCCGCCCATGCTCGCGCGCATGAGCGCGGCGCTGGCCAGCGACCTGCAGTCCACGCACACGCTCGGCGTCGTCAACGCCGTGCGCAGCGAACTGAGCCGCTATTACGGCAGCCTGGCGCTGATCAATCTGGCCCTTGGCCTGGCCACCGCGGCCATCATGATGCTGCTGGGCATGCCCAATCCGCTGCTGTGGGGCGCTGTCGCGGCGATACTGAATTTCATCCCCTATGTGGGCTCGGCCACTGCGCTGCTGTTGCTGACCGTGGTGGCCTTTGTCACCTTCAATAACCTCGGGCATGTTGCCGCGGTCGCGGCCAGCTACCTCGCGCTGGCCACACTGGAAGGCCAAATCGTGCAGCCGCTGGTCGTGGGCCGGCGCCTGGAGCTCAATCCCATGATCGTATTTCTCGCCTTGTGGTTTGGCGGCTGGTTCTGGGGGATTGCCGGGATCGTGATTGCCGTGCCTGCCCTGGTATCAATGAAAGTGGTGGCGGCGAAATCCAGGCTCGGCGGACCGCTGACCGAGTTTCTCAGCCCGCAGCCGAGCCCGATGCGGCAGTTGGCGCCGTCAATGGGCAAGAATCGCCCGGCGGCCGCCACCGATGGCATGCGCTATCCGCGGCTCACGCCCTAGCTCACTGCGCCGCGGCCTCGGCGTAGCTGCGCGGAAAGGTCACGCGAAAGGTCGAGCCCTCGCCGGGGGCGGTCTCGAGCTCCAGACTGGCGTCGAGCAATTCACACAGACGTTTCACGATCGACAGGCCGACGCCCTCGCCGGTCAGTGCCTGCGGCGAGCGATGCGCGGACAGCGAGGGCAGTGTCGGGGCCGGATCGGCACCGCTCCGGGCCTCCCCGGCGACCACCGCGCGCGCCTGCACCTCATTTGATTCCTCGGTTGCGCGCTTGAGCGCCTGCTCG
>Ga0302325_10029790_pt1 | contig 11272 bp, 12 predicted proteins | sample Palsa_T0_2_FD_201948 | JGI IMG/M metagenome (GOLD analysis project Ga0302325, IMG submission 201948) | Peat permafrost microbial communities from Stordalen Mire near Abisko, Sweden - Palsa_T0_2 | ecosystem: Environmental > Terrestrial > Soil > Palsa > Peat permafrost | place: Sweden: Abisko...
CGCCGATGACTTCGATGTCGGGTTCGTCGTCGAGGATCATGCGGAACCCGGTGCGGATCAGTTGCTGGTCGTCGGCGATCACGACGCGGATGGTCATGCGAGCGCTCCTTGCAGTCCGCGGGGCATTCGGGTGGCGAACTGCCAGCTGTCCCCGTCGTGCGCGTCGGCTTGCAGCTCACCGCCGCATAGCGCGACGCGTTCGCGCATCGCGTCGGTTGGCCAGTTGCTCGGCCTGTCGCAGCGGGCGGTGAGGTGTAGTTCGAGGTCTTGCTCGCCGAAGCGAAGCGACACGCCGATGGGGCTTGGCGGCGGTTGGCGGACGGCTTGTAGTGCTTCTTCAAGGATCCGGTAGATCCCGAGGTCGACTCCTGCAGCGAGCGTTCCGGGGTCGCCGTCGACAGTCAGCTCGATCGGCTGGCCGCGCTCCCGTGTTCGCTGGATCAGCGCGTAGATCTGGTCAACGCCGGGTTGCGGCGCGAGCTCGCTGACATCGTCGCCGTGGCGCAGGACGCCGAGGATCCGGCGCATCTCCGCGAGCGTCTGGCGGCCGGTGTCCTCGATCGCCCCCATCGCGCTGGCAGCACGGACAGGATCGCGGTCGAGCAGCGCCAGCGACGCTTCGGTCTGGACGACCATCGTCGCGACGCTGTTTGCGACGGCGGCGTGCAGCTCCCGCGCGATCCGCGAGCGCTCTCCGGCTACCGCCAATCGTGCGCGGTCCTCACGCTCGACCTCCAACCGTGCAGACGTGCGCTCCAACTCTGCGCTCAACACGCGGATCGCGTGGATCGCGCGGCCCGCAGCCCACCCACCGCCGAAGGCGAACATCACTCCCGCCCAGTCGGCGACCGGCGTCGAGTGGCTGGTCAGCTCGCCGAGCAGCGAGACAGCGAAAAGGAGCGCGATCCCGATAACAGCCGTACGGCGGTTCGTCCACGCACCGAGCGTGTACGTGGGAACCACGAAAAAGTAGCTCTTGGGCAGCGCCGCGTTGTTCATCGGCGTGAGGACATGGCCCATCACCGCAAAGAACACCCAGCTCGCGACCACGAACAGTACCGGCGAGCGGCGACGCCGGACAGCGGCCAGCGCCATTCCCGCCACGACGATCATGTTCACCGCGAGCGGCCCGCGGCGATCGCTGGCCGTTAGCACCGCGACGACCAGGATCACCAGCAGCGTGCCCGCGAGCACCGGATCAAGCCACGGCCACCGCAGGCGATCAGACGTCGGGATCGCGACAGGCTCGTGCTCGCGCGAGCGCGCAGCGCGGGGTGGCGACGCGGCTGTCCCCTCGAGCGGGATCCGCGCACGGACGTCAAACCCCCCGCCCGGACGCCGCCCCGCGCGTAGCTCGCCGCCGTGCAGCGCGACGCGCTCGCTCATCCCGACCAGCCCATGACCCGATCCGTTGCCGTTGCGTTCGGGCACCGATCCGTGCCCGGTATCGGATACCTCCAGATTCAGCTCGCGGGGGCCGAAGGTCACGTTCACCTGTGCACGGGCGCGACCGGCGTGCTTGATCGCGTTCGTCAGCGCCTCCTGCACCACCCGATAGGCGACCAGATCCAAGCCCGGCGACAACGCCCCGGATTGACCCTCGACACGCAGCTCGACCGCCAGCCCAGCTGCGCGGGAGCGCTCCACGAGCGCGTCCAGCTGCGACAGCCCGGGCGCCGCGGACCCGACGAGCTCGTCGCTGCCACGGCGCAGCACACCCACGATCCGCCGCAACTCCACCATCGCCTCACGCCCCACACTCTCGACGACCTCGAGCGCTTTGCGCGCCGCGTCGAGGTCGCGACGCGCGACCCGCTGGGCGCCGCTCGCCTGGATCACCATCACGCTCACGCTATGCGCGATGACATCGTGCAGCTCACGCGCCATCCGGTTGCGCTCCTCAGCAGCGGCACGATGAGCACGAACCTCCTGCTCATCCTCCAACCGTGCCGTGCTCGCCTCGAGCTCGCGGGTCAGTGCGCTGCGGGTCGTGAGCATCCGCCCGAAAACGAACGGTCCGACGCCAGCAGTCCACGTCGCGAGCACAACCCCGACCGACCCGCCCGGTGGGACATACCAGATCACCACCGAACCGACCAGCCAGTACGCGAACAGACCAGCTGCGGCAAGCAAGCCCTCGCTCCCACGTCCACGACGCCCGAGGGTGTAGAAGCTCAACGCGATCGCGGCCCACTCGTACGTGCCGGCCCCGCTATACCCGCTGAGCAGCACAAGCGCTGGATAGCCGGTGATCGCCACCGCAGTCGCCAGGACCGCGTTCACGCGGCGCCACGCAAGGCTGCCGGTCACGACCACGCACGACACGATCTCCGCGGCGTCCAAACCGTGACCAAGCACCGCAGCCGCGTCCCGGAGCGCGCCGACCGTCAACAGAACCGCCAGAACCCAATCGACCACGCGCAGATCGAGCCGCCGTACTCGCGCGATCATCGTTCTCGCAGTGCTCACAAGCGCACGCTAACGCCCCGAACAGCGCTTCGCATCCTCCCAGACGACGACCCGAGCCCTACTTGAGTACGACCCGGGTCCTACCCAGGTACGACGCGCCCTACCGCCAGATCATCCGATAGTCCACAACAAGTCGATCCCGCGGACGACGACACGCCCACCGGCCGCTGAGAGCCTTGAGCCGACCAACAAGCGTCCGACCAACAAACGCCGTGGACGAGCAGCCGTCAACCGCACCGCTGCTCACAACCCATCAGCCCAAGGAGGAACGCAATGTCAGATCGTTTGGATCGCTCGGTTCTCACCAAGATAATCCCGGCAGCCGTGGCCGTGGCCGTGGCCGCAGCCGTGGCAATCACGGGCGCCGCGACGGCGGCGACGACCACCGGGAACGAGCACCTCTCGCTCATCAACACCCAGACCAACGGATCGACCCCGCTCCACTACAGCGCAATCGCCACCGGCGCCTTCACCGCCGGCGGAACGGCAATCGTTGATTCGAAGGCAGGGACCGGCACGCTGCGGTTCCAGGGCGGCACGATCGCCCTGAAGATCAAGCCCGGTACCACCAAGTCCACCGGGCATCCCGGCTGCCTCCTCATCGAGACCGCGCCCGCGACCTACACGATCGCGGGCGGCACCGGCATCTACAAAGGGATCACCGGATCGGGCAAGTCCAAGGGAACGGCCACCTTCGTCGGAGCGACCGTCAAAGGCAAGTGCTCAAACAGCACGCCGGCAGACGCGATTCAGATAATCACTAGCGCGAGCGGCCCGGTGTCACTGCCGTAGCACCGATCCACGCCACAACCGACTGCCATGGCGATCCGCGGTGGCCACCGACGAACGCGAGCGCAATCGCAGGCTTTCGCCAGCATCGCGCGCGTGGCGGCCGGCGCCGCGGATTGACCGCCCCAACCAATGACACGCCGCTGACGAGCCCACATTCAGCTAACTCGTGAGCATCAGGCGAAGCCGCGCCGCCAGCACCATTCTCGCGGCTGGAGCCGCGACGCGCTTGCCTTCCGCCCAGCAACCAACAGCGACGTGACCGCCGTTTGCTGGCGTCCGATCGCCGAGCACGCGCACGCGTCTCGCACGCTTCGGGCCGCCCGCTCCCGAAATCAGACGGGGAGCGACAGTCCGGAGAACTCCAACGCCGGCTTGCGCTCTGGACGACGGCGGCAGCCGCCGGCGCCCGTGTGCTTGGCTGCCGCTCCGTGGCAAGAGCGGTCACGAACGCGCCGTCGACCAGGTCGCTGCTCCTGGTGCGAAGCAGGCACGCGGCGGGCCGTCGTCACCTGTTGCAGTCAGCGATCGCCATCTGCCACGAGACATCGTTTCGCGCGTCGGGGCGGACGAGTCGCGCTCGCGATGCTGGCGCCGGAACGGAGTGGCACTGGCCGCCACGATCACCGCCGCCGGCGCGAGCCACGACGCCGCCGCTGGATTGCGTCTGGAGTGGCAGTCCTGGCGTCGAGCCGTCGTGACCGCGTTGGTGCTTCACGACCTTCAGTTAGCGCCCCAAGCCACGATCGACAGATCTGTCTGCGTCGCGGAGCGCGCGCTTGTGGCAACGCGCAGTACTAGCGGGGCGCAAGGGCATCCGCGCCCTGCTTTGGCATCGGTACTGGGATGCCGCGGCGATCAGACCGGTGGCTTGCCCAGCGGCGCTTGTCGCGAATTGTTAACCGGCCTGGCGATGTCTCGCCAGGCCGGTGATTGACGATCTAGAAGCTGACGGTACCGCTGCCGGACACGACAGCGATCTGGGCCACCGTGGTGCCGCTGCTGCTCGTGTTGCACTGCCCCTTCTTCGCGCCACTCTTGTATGTCGAGCCGATGAAGCCGACTGATTCTGTGACCTTAATCGTCCCGTGGATGCCAGCGTATCGCCCGGTCCCGCCGAGGATCGGACTCGCGGCTGACACGGTGACGGAGGCCGAGCAGGTCGCATTGTCCACGGCCGGCGTCGCGTTGTTGACCTTCTTGGAAACAGCCGTGATGTCGAGCTTGATCGTCCCCTTCGTCAGGGTCGCCGTAGCGATCTTCTTGCCCTCGGCAGTGACAGAGTGAGTTGACCCGTAGTCACCGACCGCGCCGGTCAAGAGCACCTTCCCGCTGCCCTGCTTCTGCCCGGGCTGAACGAATAGCTGGATCCGACCGCCTGCCGGTGTTCCCGACGAGCCCGCCCCCAGCGCGACCGACGCACCGACGATCAAGCAGACGAGCAGCCCCGCGACTCCAACCATTGTCTTTCCTAGCCCCATCACAACCATGCGCTTCATAAGCTCTCCATCCGATAGTGGTAAGGACCGGGCGGCAACCCCCGCGCCGGCTCGCCGACTCAAACCCGCGATCGCCACCAGAGTTGCGCACCCGCAATTGCGGCCCCAAGCCGTTGCCGGGCTGGCCGAGCGCGCCGGCACCCCTACCGACCCGCTGGTCCCGACGACCACCGGCACGCACCTCAGCCGAGACGCGATCGAACAACGCCTCGCCCGCCACCTGACCACCAGCGCCCAGACCTACCCCTCGCTCAAGACCAAGCACATCACGATCCTCTTACGGGCGCCTGCTGTCGGATTCAGCCCGAAGCGGGCAGCGTGCCACCGAGCGACTCCGGATGGGCTTAGCCGGGCATGGTAGGAGAGAATGCACCGGCAAGCTGATCCAGAACGACTCAGGAGGGAATTACGGTGGCCAACGGATCCACGTCGCAAACGGCGGACGACAATACGACCGAGCCGAGTGCGGACACCTCGGTGGAACAGAACAAGGCTGTCTCACAGCGGTGGATCGATGTGTTCAACGCGCGTGACGACGCAGCGGAGGCTGACGTCCGAGCGCCAGACTACGTGGCCCACGCTCCCGCTAGCTTGGAGCCCGCCCCGCTGAATTCCGAAACGTGGACCCGGTTCCTTGCCGGATTCGTGGAGGGCTTCCCTGACCTACGCCTCACTGTCGAGGACGCGGTCGGCGAAGGCGATCTGGTCGCGCAACGTGTGCACTTCGAGGGCACCCACACCGGAGTGTTCCAGGGGCTTCCGCCGACCCAAAAGACCGTGTCATTCTCCGGCCTAGAACTGAACCGCTTCGCTGACGGCAAGGTGGTGGAGCACTGGTTCCAGCTGGATGCCCTCGGCCTGCTTCAACAGCTCGGGCTCACTGTCGTGCCCGGTCCACGGCTACTACCGCGCATCCTCGCCCATCAGCTCCACAAGCTGCGTGGGAAGCTCTGAAGTTAGGCTTCCGCTTCGATCAATCTCCAACACTTCGTCTAGGCCCCAGCGGCGTTCGCTGAGCCTTGGTTTGCGGACGCTCCGTTCGGCGGCCCATTCGGGCGTTGAGTCCGGCGTCACACCGTCCGTTTGTCGATCCTCGACCGCACGCGCTCGAGGCCGCTCACAAACCTGTCGTACGCCAGCGTCGGTTCGCGGCGTGTGGCGAGAGGATCGTGGACGTGGGAGACGTGAGTTCCCGACTCGTGAGTGAGGTCGTCCGGACTATCGTTCTTGGGACTCACGTCATTCATGGCTGACCCGCGCTGTTCACAGCGATCATCGCCAGCGACCGGGCGGCCGGTTGGTCCCCGGCTGAAAGCCGAGACGGATCTTCGACCAGATCTACCTCGTGCGCGGACGGCACAGTCCGACCCGGAAGCCCGTCGACGACCGGATGTTCCGTACGGCCCTTTTAGCAATATGCAAGATCGATCGCGGCTTTGCCTGACCACACCGACGAGAGAACGGAGAGCGAGGGTGACAACGTGGGGTTGACAGCAGATATCGCCTGCGTGCCGGATGTAATCGGCACAGACTTGGGCTTCACGGACTGGAAAGCGGTGGCCGAGATCGAGGTCAGGGACGCGCAGCGGCCGACCGCGGTGGCCGAGTGCCTGATCGGGTTCTCCGCATGAGCGCGCTGAGCTTGGACGGCAGAGTGGCCGTTGTCACAGGCAGCGGTCGCGGTCTGGGGCGTGCCTACGCCCTCGCCCTCGCCGCCGCGGGAGCGGCGGTGGTGGTCAACGACGTCGATAAGGGCGCGGCGGTCGAGACGGTCGCGCTGATCGGGACCGCCGGAGGTCGTGGGGTTAGCGAAGTGGTCGCCGTCGGGGACGGCGCCGCTGCGCAGCTGCTGGTCGAGCGCGCGGTAGGCGAGTTTGGTCGGCTTGACGTCATGGTCACCAACGCTGGCGTGCTCCGCGACAAGGTGCTGTGGAAGATGACCGACGAGGATTTCGACCTGGTTATCCGTACGCATCTGCGCGGAACGTTCACGTGCGCGCGCGCCGCCGCCGTCCAGATGCGCGAGCAGGGCGAGGGAGGCCGGATCATCCTCGTCGGATCACCGGCCGGTCAGTTCGGAAACTTCGGGCAAACCAACTATGCGGCCGCAAAGGCCGGCATCGTCGCGTTCGCCCGTACGTGGGCGATCGAACTCGCGCGTAGCCAGATCACCGTCAACGCGATCGTCCCCACCGCTTGGACGCAGATGACGGCCACTATCCCGATCTACGCTCCGCTGGTCGGGCGCGTGGACGCCGGCGAGCCGTTCCCGGCCGAGGTGCGCCGTGATCACGCGATCGGCATGCCTGAGGAGTGCGCACCGCTGGTCGTGTTTATGGCCTCGGAGGCCGGGGCCGGCGTGACCGGGCAGGCGATCGGCATCGGCGGTGACAAGCTCACGCTGTATTCGCATCCGGGCGAATCCGTGGTCGTGTACAGCGACGGCGGCTGGACCGCGGAGGAGATCGCCGAGGCTTGGACCGGGCAGCTGGCAAATTCTCGTCAGCCCTTCGGGGTCCAGCTGCCGGCCCTTGACCTCACCTGACGTGGTGAGGGGTGCTCGGGTGAGCTCGGCGGTGGTGAGGCTGTCGTGTGTGTGGGCGTGCAGGCCCAGGAAGGCCTGCACGCCTTCGGGGTCGCACTGGGGGCCGGCGCCGGCCGGCCACGCTGCCCGGCGGGGAACAGCGCACCTCCTCGCCAACGGCGACGAGATCATTTTCATTGGCTGCTGCACACGCGAGGGCTACGTCCCGATCGGGTTCGGCGGCTGCACCGGAACCATCGTCGAAACGGAGGGCTGATGCGCATCGTCGACCTGTCGGTACCGCTCGCCAACGACGTACCCGCCGATCCACCGTTCCAGAAGGTCGAGATCGACTACGGCGCGCACGACCAGGGTGCGCTCGAGATCGCCGCTGCATTCCCGGGGCTCCAGCCCGAGGACCTGCCCGACGGCCAGGGCTGGGCGGTCGAACGCGTGCGGATCAGCACGCACAACGGCACCCACATGGACGCCCCATGGCACTACCACCCGACGACCGACGGCGGCGCGACCCGCGCCCCCACAATCGATGAAATCCCGCTGAACTGGTGCATCCGACCCGGCGTCAAGCTCGACTTTCGCGAGCTCGAAGACGGCCACCTCGTCACTCCGGCGCAGATCGACGCCGAGCTGGCCCGGATCGGTCACACGCTGCGGCCGCTGGACATCGTCGTCTGCAACACGCGCGCGGGCGCGCTGTATGGGACCGATCAGTACATCCACGCCGGCTGCGGGTTCGGCCGCGACGCGACCCTGCACCTGCTGCGCCACGACGTCAAGATCGTCGGCACCGACGGCTGGAGCTGGGACGCGCCGTTCTCGATCACGGCCCGCCGCTACGCCGACACCGGCGACGCGTCGCTCATCTGGGAGGGTCACAAGGCCGGCGCCGAGCTGCCCTACTGCCAGCTCGAGAAGCTCCACGCACTCGAGACACTCCCCGCCACCGGCTTCACCGTCGTCTGCTTCCCAGTGACGATCGCCGGCGCGAGCGCAGGGTGGAGCCGGGTCGTCGCACTGCTGGACGACTAATCACCTGAACGCACTCACCCTACGACCGGACGACCGCGGTCGTCGCGCGTCCCGCAGCCGCGGGCCAACATCGACGTCCCGGGACGCCCACGCCTGGCCAATCTTGGGAGCATCCCTCGACGCGCAATGCAATCGTCGCGCGCCCGCTCCTCGGCCTTGCGCCGGACGCGGCGTTCATCCGCCGCTCTCACGAGCATCGACGGGCCGATCGTGCTCGCCAGCCGCTCCTACGGCGGGGCAGGAATCACGAACGCTGACGGGATCCCCAACGTCACGGCACGGGTGTACATCCCCGACTCCACCGACACGGCCCAAGAATCGCTCATACATCTGATGACGATGAACCCGGCAGCGAGATCGGGCACAGCCTGATCAGCACGGCCCCCGCCGTGCGCGTTCAGGGTTGGCGATTGCGACGGCTCCGCGGCCGGGTCGGTCTTGCCCCGAGGATCCGAGGCGCTGCTCAGTCTTGGCGGTTCAGAGGGCTATTGGCTCGGGTCTGACCTGGCCGCCGGGCCGTCACGGCTCAGGTGGTCGATGATCCAGCGTGCGACGACCTGTGGGTGCGCGAGATCATGGGCACCCCCTTTGAGCACCCACAAGCGGGCGTCGGGGAGCGCTGTGGCGAGCGTGGTGGCGACCGAGATCGGGCTGATCGGGTCGCTGTCGCCCCAGATCAGGAGGGTGGGAGCGGTGATCTCGGCGATCGCTGGACCATAGTCGGCGACGTGCTCGGTGATCCAGTCCGCGGCGTCCGGATAGTTGCGCCGGTAAGCCTGGCGCCAGTCCTCGGCGTGGTGAGCAGCGGGATCGAACCCGCCAGAGGTGGCGACCAGCACGAGCCGGCGGATCTGCTCGGGATGTCGCGCGGCAGCGCCAACCGCCACGACGCCGCCCATGGATTGGGCGATCAGATCGCTGGGTCGGGTGAGCTCGCCTGCGACGAGCGCGACGAGATCATCAAGACCGCGAACCGAGTGGTCGCGAGGCTGGTCGCCTAGACCCGGCCAGGTGAGCGTGACCTTGTCCCATCGAGCCGGCAAGCGCTGCGCGACCGGCGACCAAAACTCGGGGTCGCCGCCGGCGCCGGGGAGCAGCAGGACACGACGGTTCGCTGGCACGGTGACATTTTCGCTGCAGCGGCGTCCGCTGATCCTTCCCTTCAGCGCCCGCCGGGCTGAGCTGACATGCGGCTTACCTGACTGTCGTCGATGATGGCGCCAACGGCGAATCGCACCAGCGAGGACCGTCGGCGTGCTGGGCGACCCACTCGTGCTCGAGCAGGGCCAAGTCGATCTCATCGCTCCAGTCGCCCTTGAACCACTCGTTGCTAATGAGGTGCGCTTCCTGGCGCATCCCGAGCCGGGCGCCGAGTCGAAGCGATGCCTCATTCCGAGCATCGATCCGTGCGATCACACGGTGAAGGCCGAGATCGTCAAAGGCCAAATGGAGCAGGGCGTGAGCAGCCTCGGTGGCATAACCGCAACCCGAAAAGCCCGGGTGGAACACCCAGCCGACCTCGCCGCTGCGATGCTCGCCGCTCCGAAAGAAGAGCACCACGTCCCCGATCAATTGCCGAGCATGCACCAGCTCGACGCCAAGCGTCAGAGCGTCGCCCTCAGCGGCGATCATTCTGACGCGACCAGCCGTCTCTGAGCTTGTCCGTCACCGCCCCCGCGCTCATCGGCTCGAACGGCACGAACCTACAGACGTCTTCAAGCGACCGGTACTCGACCAAGGCATCGATATCGGGCTCAGACAGCGGCCGCAGGAGAAGACGCGCCGTGACGACGGGATAGTCGGGCGCAAGCTCCACGAGTCGATGATCCCAGACAGTCACCGCCGAGCTTCACGGACCGTCTCATTCGTGGTCGGCATCTGCGACGGCTCGCGCAGCTGCCGCTTGCTCTTCGCGCAAGCGATGTCGGTGCACCGATGCTCCGCCGCGCAGCCTTGAGGCCCGGAACTCCGCCGACGCGGCGCTAACGGCCGGAGCCGGCCGCCAAGATCCGGCGGAACAAGTACAAATCAAGAACCAGGGGAACGACGAACGCCCCACCAACGTCCGGTTGCGCACAGCACAACGACGACGACGGTGATCCAAACCGCCAGCAGCAGCCGGATCACCAGCGATGACCTGCGGTGTCGCAGATCCCAGCTCATTGTTACTCCAGAGTACGCCCAACTGACGTCCGAAAAGCGTTGGTCGCTGAGATACCAGGCGCCCGCGCGAGGATAAGTTGTGTCGAAGGTCGTCATGAACTCTTGCTGGCGATTCGGTCCGGTGCGTGCGAGATCATCCCCGCGCAGTGAGCACCGGACTCCGTGAACGCGAGCAGCTCTCCATCGAGGCTGGCAGCGCCCATGGCGGCTCGGCATCGGGCGGTCCGGGTCCGGAGCGGTCCCTGTTGGACGCGATTGCCGCTGGCGAGCTCGATAGCCACCTGACCGCGATCGCCGACGCGGTCCACGCGCGCCAGCACCTCCTGCACACGGTGCGCTCAGCTACAGCGCTCGCCGAGCTCTGCGTCGGGGATGTCGTGCGCATCAACCACACCGTCAGCCCGCAATACCTGCACGGCGCGTACGCGACAATCGTGGCGATCGACGATCGGACGGCCACCGTGCGGCTCCAGCGCCCGATCGGACGCTTCCGCAGCGGCCAGATCCGCTGCCCGGCGCTCTCGCTGGATCGGGTACCGCGAGCCGGTTGAAACCCGCCGTCCATCAGGCGGCAGCGACCGTTGCCGCCGTTCGCTGATCGTTCGCGTTCTGAGACACGCAACGGTCCCCGCGGGAGGCTCCGGCGCGCGCCTGGGGTGAGCCGGGCCGCGTGCGATATCCGTGACGGGGATGGCCGGGCAAGCGTAGTGCTGGTGAGGTGTAGTCATGACTCGGGTTTCGCCATTGCATCCGCTCAACGCTGCGGTTGGACAAGCCG
>Ga0302325_10029791_pt1 | contig 11272 bp, 11 predicted proteins | sample Palsa_T0_2_FD_201948 | JGI IMG/M metagenome (GOLD analysis project Ga0302325, IMG submission 201948) | Peat permafrost microbial communities from Stordalen Mire near Abisko, Sweden - Palsa_T0_2 | ecosystem: Environmental > Terrestrial > Soil > Palsa > Peat permafrost | place: Sweden: Abisko...
GTGAGAACGGAACGGCAACGGCATCGGTCTGGGAACGGGCGTGGCCTTCCACGAGGGGGTGGCTTTCGGCGGCGTGGACTTGGCGGCCGTGCTCGACCGTCAGTGTGTCGGCGCATCCGCGAGTCCCGGTCTCCCCCAGAACTTCCCCGGGCCGCAGGGTCAGTAGCGGTCGCCCGCTATCGTCTCTGATCGTTATCGGACCACGAAGGAGCGCCCCACGTCCAATCTCGACGTGGGGCGTTTTCGTTGGCTCCGATGTCGATGGCGAGGCTGCGGCCAGCATCAAGACGGCTCCGACAGTGCATGCGATCAGCTTCATCCCGGCGTCTCCCATATGACTTGCCAACCAAACCGCATCGCGTCTCTCATTTCAAATCACCCCACGACCCACCCGTCCGTCTGCCTGGCGGCGGCCGGCCGACCTCTCCCCCTCGTGGGCAATCAAGATGGGGAGAGGGATACTGGTCGTCCGGATGCGGTCTCGCGCTGGTCCGGGTGCTGGACGTAGAAGTCGAGGTCGGCCAGCAGGCCTTGCCAGGCCTGCTCCATTTCCGCGGTCCAGTCTTCGCCAACGAGCTCGCGCAAGGTCTCGGCCACCACCGGGAAGAAGGTCCGGAACACGTCCGGCGGCACGTCGTAGCCGGCGTGGGTGACCACCTCGCACTGGATCAGGTGGTGCGCGTAGAGCCGCGCGCCGACGAAATCGAGGATCGCCTCGAACACGCGGGCCAGCATCTCGCCCTTGATGGCGCCATTGGTGTCGCGCCAGAACAGCGCCAGCATCTGCGGCTCCCGCGCGAACAGCCGCTCATAGACCAGCGGCGTCAGGTCCGGGCAGCGCTCGGCCGCCAGTTCGAGGGTCTGCTCGATCAGGGCGGCGCGCATCGGGTCAGGCCCCTAGGCGGCCGTGAAGGTGAAGACAGGCGGCGTCGCCTCGCCGGTCGCGGTCCACTTGAGCTTGACCCTCTGCCCGATCGTGAGCGCGTCGAAGTCGCAGTCGACGAAGTTGGTCAGTAGCGAGACGCCCTCGTCCAGCGTCACATAGCCGATCGCGTAGGGAACCGGGGTGTTCCGGCGCATGACGCTAAAGGTGTAGATCTTGCCCTCGCCCTTGCTCTCCTCCCACTTCGTCTCGCTGGAATGGCAGAACGGGCAGATCGTGCGCGGGTACCAGTGCGGCTCGCCGCAGGCGGTGCAGCGCTTGATCAGGAACCGGCCTTCCTTGGCCGCGTCCCAGAACGGCTTGCTCTCCAGGTTCTGGCCGGGGGCGGGGATGCGCCGCGTCGTCGGGCGCTCGCGGTCTTGCCCATGCTCTTGGACGTCGGACATGGCTATTCCCTCTCCATGATGAGCGTACCCGAGCCGTGGCGAGTGCCGAGCGAGCCGCCGGTGCCGTGGGCGATGACGAGATCGCAGTTGGGCACTTGCACCTTCGGATGCGCCTCGCCGCGGGCCTGGCGCACCGCCTCGATGATCTTGGTGATGCCGCCGCGGTTGGTGGGGTGGTTGTTGCACAGCCCGCCGCCATCGGTGTTGAACGGCAGCTTGCCGACGCCGGAGATCAAATTGCCGTCGGCGACGAACTTGCCACCTTCGCCTTTTTTGCAGAAGCCCAGGTCTTCGAGTTGCATCAGCACAGTGATGGTGAAGCTGTCGTAGATCGAGGCGTACTTGATGTCGGCCGGCGTGATCCCGGCCTCCGCCCACGCCGGCGGGCCGGACCAGGCGGCGCCGGAGAAGGTGAGGTCGAGGTCCTTGCCGCCGCGCGGGCCCTTGTTCGCTTCGCCGTGGCCGATCACCTTGACCAGCGGGCGCTTGAGGCTCTTGGCCACTTCCGGCGCGGCCAGGATCACCGCCCCGCCGCCGTCGGTGATCACGCAGCAGTCCATCCGGTGCAGGGGATCGGCGATCATCGGCGAATTCACCACCTCCTCGACCGTCACCACCTCGCGCAGCATGGCGTGCTCGTTCCACTGCGCGTGGTGCGAAGCGGCGACCTTGATCCAGGCCAGCTGCTCGGAGGTGGTGCCGTACTCGTACATGTGGCGCATCGCGCACATGCCGTAGGTGTTGTGGGTGGTGCCGCCCCAGATGTTCTCGAACCCGGCCTCGGGCACCTCGTTGACGCCGCCGCCGGCGCCGCCCGGCGGGCCCATGCGGAACCGCTCGCCGCGCGTCGCCGGATCGCCATATCCGGTGCGCGAGCCGAGCGGCCGCCCCGCGAGGGTGATCAGCGCCACCTTGCACTTGCCTGCCGCGATCGCCTCGGCGGCGTGGCCAGCGTGGACGATGTAGGACGAGCCGCCCGTCTCGGTGGAGTCCATGTGCCTCAGCTTCAGGCCCATGTAGTCGGCCATCGACATCGCCCCGAACCCCGGCGCGTCGCCGGCGCAGAAATAGGCGTCGACATCGCCGAACGAGAGACCGGCGTCCTCCAGTGCGCCCTTCGCGCACTCGGCGTGGACCTGGGCGGTGGAGAGGTGCGGAATGTCGCGGAGCGGATGCTCCCATGCCCCCACCACATAGGCCTTGCCCTTGACGCTCATCGGCTATGTCCCGTCATTTCAACATGATCCTTGAAATACAGTCGGCGTAACTAAGCAGGGATGACCACAGCCGGCTAGGGCCCGCGCCGCTGGCCGACCGGGTGCGACGATGACAGGCCACCGTCGACCGCGATCGCCTGGCCGTTGACGTAGGAACTGTCGTCGGAGGCGAGGAACAGCGCCGCGCCGGCGATCTCGATCGGCTCGCCGCCACGCCTGAGCGGGTTGAGCTGGCCGATCCGATCCTCGGTGCCCCGCTCGCGAGCCCGGACGTAGACGCCGCGGGTCATGCCGGTCTCGATCAGGCCCGGGCAGATGGCGTTGACCCGAACCCCGGTGCCGTAGAGCAGGTTGGCGGTGGTCTGCACCAGGTTGATCACCCCGGCCTTCGAGGCCGAGTAGGGCACGCCGCCGGCGCCGGAGCGGATGCCGGCCACCGAGGCGGTGCAGATGATCGAGCCCTTGCCCTTGTCCTTCATCACCGCGCTGGCGTGCTTGATGGCCAGGAACGGCCCGATCAGGTTGATGCGCAGCACCTCCATCCAGCCTTCCGGCGTGATCTGCTCCAGCGGGCCAAATCCGCCGGCCGCCGAGCCGATGCCGGCGTTGGCGTAGACCGCGTCCAGGCCGCCGTGCTCGCAAACCGCGCGCGCGATGTAGGCCTCGACGTCCGCTTCCTTGCCGGCGTCGCCCTGCATGGCCACCGCCTTGCCGCCGGCCTCGCGGATCGCCGCCGCGGTGGCCTCCACCTCTCCGGCGCGGTCGACGCAGACCACCGCCGCGCCTTCCTTGGCGAACAGGAGCGAGGTGGCGCGGCCGATGCCGCTCGCCGCCCCGGTCACCACGGTCGATCGTCCCTCCAGCCGGCCCATCGGCTTAGCTCCCGTTCAAACGCTTGTTGGAAGTGTCTTCAGGCTTGGCGATGGCCGGGTCAAGGCGTCGCAGGGCCCGTCGCTTAGCCTCGCCTTAACCCTAAGATGTTCGGTTAGGCGCTTCGAGTTGGAAGGCCTCCGCCTCATGGCCGCACTACAGCGCCCCGCGACGCTTGGTCTCGCCCGACAACTCGACCAGGGCGCATACGCGTGCGTCCGAATCGTCGAGTCTCCGCGGACAATCTTGAAGGTGTCGTATGGGTGAAGCGGTTCTGGTGTTTCCCGCCGGCATGCCGGAGGGCCTGGCGTTCCGGGACCGGGCGAGGGCCCGGGGTCTGCGGGTGGTCGGCGCCTCGTCGCTGGAGCGCGATCCGGCGGAGAATGTCTACGAGGCCTGGGAGCGTCTGCCCAATGTCAACGATCCCGGCTTCGACGACGCCCTGGCCGAAGTGGTTCGCCGTCACGACGTAAGCGCCGTGCACGCGCCGCACTACGTGGTCTGGAAGCACCTGAGCGAGCGCCTCGGTCAGATCGCCCCCGGCGCGCGGCTCACCACCGGCCAGATCCCACAGGACAACGAGCGCGCCTACCGCGCGCTGCGCGATCGTGCCGCAATGCTGAAGGCCCCGTGTTTCTGGCCCGCGCTGCCCGGCAAGCTGCGCCTGACGCCGCTTCAGCAGGTGGGGCTGATGCGGATGGTCGACGCCATCCCCGGGATGTGCGGCGAAGCGATGATGGTCGCGGTGATGGAGGCGATGCGCCACGCGCCGGCCGGCGACGTGGTCGAGATCGGCTCATGGTGGGGCCGCTCGGCTGCGCTGCTGGTCTGGCTCGCGCGCCATTACGACGTCGGCAAAGTGCTGTGCGTCGACCCCTGGCTCGACGACGCCTTGACGCAGGGCGAGCCGATGATCGATGCGGCCAACGCCGATCGCAACGCAGAGGAAGCCCTGCGCATTTTCGAGATCAACTTGACGCCGCTGGCGCAGGGATCGCTGAACTATCTGCGCGCCACCTCGGTCGAAGGCGCGCAAGCCTACCGAGCCAACCAGACCGTCGTGACCGAGGCGTTCGGCAAGACCGAATACGCCGGCGCGATTTCGGTGCTGCATATCGACGGCAACCACGCCGAGCCGTTCGTGTCCGCCGACGCCGACGCCTGGACGCCGCTGGTGGTTCCCGGCGGCTGGATCATCTTCGAAGACTACGAATGGGCTTTTGGCGATGGGGTGAAGCACGTCGCCGACGCCTTCGTCGAGGCCAACGACGCCCGCATTGTCTGTCACTTCAAGGCCGGCGCGGCCCTCTTCGTGCAGCTGAAGAAGTAGCCGCTCTTCGAGCCGACTTCGCCTACGACAGCAGGGTGAAGTGCACCATCGACCGGTGCAGGTCGAGCAGGTAGACGTCCGGCTTGCGGCTGACCCCGATCAGGGCGCTGGCCTCCATCGCGTTCCATGAGACCAGGGCGTTGATCAGGCAGAACAGCAGCCGCTCGTCGAGGCGATAGGTCAGGCGCGGGCGTTCGCCTTCGGCGTCGCAGAAGCCGGCGTCCGCGCCATCCAGGGCATAGCGGAACAGGAACCGGCGCTGGCCGTCGGGGTCCGTCACATCCAGATAGACGTCCATCGCCGGCGCGAAACCCATCTTGGCCCGCCGCGCGGCGTAGTTGGCCGCGCACTTCTTCAGCGCCCTGCCCCAGTCGAACGGGGCGTCGGTCGGCAGCACCAGCTCGGTGAAGCTGGGCACGCGGCACGCCAGGGTCATGGCGTAGGCGGCGCGGTCGGCCTCGGTGAAGTCGCGCAGCACCGCGTCCGGGTCGCGGGCGATCTCCATCGTCGTGCTGTCGAGTTCATCGCCCGGATAGAGCTTGGCCAAGGCCTCGCCCATATCGGCGGACGCGAGTTCCGCCGCGAGCTCCGACGCCAGCGGCTGCGGCAGGAAGCGCGACAGCGGCGCGGCCGGGCCGCCCAGCACATATTCGCCGCCGGCCGGGATCACGCGCTTGGGCCGCAGCGCGCGGGTCAGTTCGCGGAAGTTGGCGGCGGTGCGGGCGCGCAGGGCGGTCATCGCCGCGTGCTTCTGCGCGTCGTCGTAGTCGGTCATCGCCATCGGAAACAGCGAGGCGGAGACGTAGGGCAGCTGGGCGATATCGGGCGCTCCCCAGGCCTCGGCGATCCTCGCCGCATCGGCCGGCAGGATGGTGTTGTCGACCGCCAGGAACAGGCGCGTGGAGTCGGCGTCGAACAGATACAGCGAAGTGTCGAGGTCGTAGTCGACCTGGGTGTCGTCGCCCAAAGTGTTGCCATGGAAGTCCTTGAACAGGACGAGGTCAGCGCCCGTGTCCGCCAGCGCCGCGCGAGTCTCGAACGGCGTCTCGATCAGGGTGTGAAAGCCCAGCGCCGCCAGGGCGTTCTTCAGGTTGGGCGTGTTCATCGCCCCGACGATCACCGGCGTGGCGCGGTCGAAGCTCGCCAGGCTCTCGGCGTGCAGATGATCGTGGTGCAGGTGGCTGATGTACAGGAAGTCTGGCCGGCTTTGGCGCACCCCGTCGGCCACGCGCTCGTGCACCGGCGGGAAGTTCCACCAGGTCTGCTGGCAGGGGCCGCAGAACCAGGGATCGGTCAGGATCCGCTGCCCGCCGGCCAGGGTGATCAGGAAGCAGGCGTTGGCGACGTACTGCAGCTTCATGACCCTCTCGCCTTCACGGTTGGGGCCGCGCGATCACAGTTAGGCTGCGCCCCGCGCCGCAGCCGAACAGCGCCTCGCCGAGCGCCAGGTAGGCGGGCAGGCCGGCTTCGGCCAGCAGCAGGTCGATCGCCATCCGCGCCCGGTGCGCCGGCTTTCCGGCAGCCGGGTCGGCGACATAGTTCGAGCCGGGGTGCATCAGGTACCAGTCGATTGGGAAGCTGGCGTAGGCGAGGCGGGTCTCGAACCCGAGTCTGTCCAGCAGCGCCGTCAGCGACTTGGCCTCGAAGTAGTTGAGGTGCTGCGGCGGGGCGAGCCAGAAGTCGCGCTCGACCTGGCCGGCCGCGCGCGCCGCCAGCTGCAACGGGCTGAAGTCGTTGGGCACGGTGATCGCGCAAACGCCGCCCGGCGCGATCAGCCGCGGCAGCCGCTGCAGCAGCCGCTCCGGCTCGAGCACGTGCTCCAGCACGTGCTCCATCGCCACCACCTCGAACTGCGCGCCGGCGTCGATCAGGCTTTCCAGGTTCTCGAACGCGTCGCCGAACGTAGCGCGCTGCAGCAGGCCGGGCTGGAAGCGTTTGAGCCCGTCGTCGGAGAAGTCGAGCCCGCTCACCTCGAAGCCGGCCGCATCCGCCGCCGCCAGCAGCCAGCCTTCGCCGCACCCGACCTCGAGAAACCGCCCGCCACGGGCCGCGCCACGCGCGGTCTCCACGGCGAAAAGCATGAGGCGGGCAACCAAATCGCGGTGAGCCAGCTCGGTCTCGCTGTAATCCGCCGCGTAGGTGCCGTGCGAGGCCTGGAAATACTCGTCGGCGTAGAACGCCTTCAGCTCGTCAGCCGTCGGCCGCGGCTGCGCCATACGCCAGCCGTCGGGGTGGGTGACCACTGTGTAGGATTTGGTCATTCACTAAAGAGTGTCGGCGATTCGGGAACCCGAACGCTAGGCAAGCCCGTTTCCGTGTTACGTTTCCGCAGCGTCCGGGAGACCCGCCATGAGCCGTTCCGGTAAAGTCAGCGTCGAGCTTACCCCACAGCAGCTGTCCCAAGTGCGTCGCCTGGTCCAGGCCGGCGAGTTCGCCTCGGCGTCGGCGCTGATGCGCGAAGCGGTCAGGACCTTCCTGCATCGCCGCGCCCTGCACGGCGGCGCTCACGGCGCCGGCCGCTTCAGCCGCTCGCTGGAAGCGCGCCACGAAGCCCTGCCGGAAGTGTCCGAGCGGGTCGAGCTGCTGTTCGACGCCGGCGACGCCAAGGCCTAGGCGCGGCCGTAGACCGACACGTGCTTGACGCTCGTCGCCGCAAAGGCCGAGCGGTTCCAGTCGCCCCAGCGTTCGCGCAGCTCCAGCCCCGCCAATTGCGCCATCAGGTCGATCTCTGCTGGCCAGGCGTAGCGCAGCGGCAGCGGCGTCATCCGCACGCCCCGCGGTGTCGTCACCACATACTGGTAGCGGATGGTCTGGGTGACGGGGTCGTGTAGCGAGGCCTCCACGACCAGCTGGTCCAGCGTGACATGCACGGTGCGGGTCCGCTGGCCGTCCGCATAGGCGGCGATCTCCGGGACGAAGGCTTCGATGACGAAGACGCCACGATCCGTCAAATGGTCGGCGGCGTTCTGGAAGCACCGCACCTGCGCCGCCTGCGAGGTCAGGTTGAACAGGGTGTTGAAGACCAGGAACACTAGGTCGAACGCGCCGCCCGCGCGGGTGTCCGCCATATCGCCAACGACGACCGGGACGGCCGCGCCGCCGGGCTTTTCGCGCAGCTTGGCGACCATCTCCGGCGAGGCCTCGATGCCCGCCACCGCCAGCCCGCGCGCCGCGAGGGGCAGGGCGATGCGACCGGTGCCGATCGCGAACTCCAACACCGAGCCGCCGGCCGCCAGGTCGAACAGGGTTTGCACGGCGGCGAGCGTCTCGGCTCCGTGCGGCGCGTCGTGCTCGGCGTCGTAGGTCTCGGCGTTCAGCTGGCCGAAGGTCTCGGGTCCATAGCTCTTCATGGCGGCGCTCCTCAGGTGGCGTTGCGGTGGTCGGCGATGACGTCGCCGATGATGCGTTGGCATTCGTCGGCCCCGGCCTGGTTGGCGCTGAGGCCGGCAAGGACGATCAGGGCTTTCCACACGCACCAGCCGCGCCCGCGAGCCCAGGTCCCGGCATCGAGCGGCAGTTCGGCGCGGAAGGCCGCGCGGCTCTCGCCTGCGAAGAAGGTCCAGGCGATGGCGAGGTCGCAGGCAGGGTCGCCGACGCAGGCCTGGCCGAAGTCGATCACCGCGCTCAGGCGGCCATCGCGGACCAGCAGGTTGCCGGGCGCGATGTCGGCGTGCACCCAGACTGGCGGCCCAGTCCAGGCAGAGGCGATGGCGGCGTCCCAGACCTCCGTCGCCGCATCGCCGTCTATCCTCTCGCCGAGCCCGCCGATCGCCTTGCGAGTCTCACCGTCATAGGTCGCGAGCGGCCCGCCGCGCCAGAAACTGTGTCGCCCGGCTGGGGGACCATCCTCGGCGTCGATGCGTTGAAGAGCGGCCAAGAACGCCGCCAGGTCCGCCGCGAACTGGCGCCGGTCGTCGATCGGCCCGGCCAAGGCGCTCTGGCCGTCCAGCCAGCGATTGACCGACCAGGGCCAGGGATAGCCATCGCCCGGCGCGCCGATCGCCAGCGGCGCCGGGATCGGCAGCGGGAGCTGAGGCGCCAGGGGCGGCAGCCAGGCGTGCTCCTTCTCGATCGCCGCGACGTAGCGCCGGTGGCTGGGCAAGCGCACCGACATGTCGTCGCCGAGCCGGAAGGTGCGGTTGTCCCAGCCCTGGCTGGCGACCGGGGCGACCGGCAGGTCGGCCCAGCGGGGAAACTGCGCGGCAACCAGGGGGCGCACGAGGGCGACGTCGATTTCGCCCGCAAGCGCGGTATCGTTCGAATTCATGGGATCGGCTCTGAATTCCGGGCGTCAAAACGCACCGAGTTGGCTCAGTGCGGGCGGCTCAATGTGGAATTCAGCGGGTCATAATGAGCGAAGCTAGCATGACGCAGCGGCGGTGCGAAGGCGCGCCTTCAGTATCCCTCTCCCCATCGGGATGGGGAGAGGGATTGCCGATGCAGCTCGGCCTCAGCTCGCCGGAGCGTGTTCGGCGGCCTGGGACATGCTCGGGAACGGCCGAGCGAGGGGGTAGAACTTCTCGCTCATCTTCGGGAAGCACTCCGAGAGGATCGTCGCCGTGGTCCAGCCTTCCGGCTTGGTCAGGGTCTCGATCGGACGCGGCTGGCTGTAGAGGATGATGTTCTCGCCGCTGGCGCCGAAGATCTGGCCGCTGACGTTCTTGGCGGCCTCCGAGACCAGCGCCACCGAGAGGCGGGCCGGCTGGTCGGGGCGGATCGCCTGGGCCATCTGCTGGCGGCGCGCGGCGGCGGCTTCGTCCTTCACCGGCACCGACTGCGTCATCCGGGTCCAGGCCACCGGGGCCAGGGCGTTGGCGCGGATGTTGTTGCGCGCCCCTTCCATGGCGATGATCCGCGACAGACCGGCGATGCCCATCTTGGCCGCGCCGTAGTTGGTCTGGCCGATGTTGCCGAGGAGGCCCGAGGTCGAGGTGAAGAAGACGTAGGCGCCGTCGTTCTGCTCGCGGAAGTGCTCGATGGTGGCGCGGGCGACGTTGAACGAGCCCTTCAGGTGCACCTCGATCACCTTGTCCCAGTCGGACTCTTCCATCTTGTGGAACATGCCGTCGCGCAGGATGCCGGCCGGATTGATCACCGCGTGCAGGCCGCCAAAGGTGTCGATCGCCTGCTGCACCATGCCCTGCACGGATTTCAGCGAGGTGACGCTTTCCGAGTTCGAGACCGCTTCGCCGCCCGCGGCGCGGATCTCCTGGCAGACCATTTCGGCCGGGCCGGCCGAGCCTTCGTCGCCGCCGGCGAGGCTGCCGCCGAGGTCGTTGACGAGGACCTTTGCGCCCTCCTGAGCCGCGATCAGAGCGCAGTCGCGGCCGATGCCATTTCCGCCGCCGGTGACCAGAACAACCTTCCCGTCCAAAATGCCCATGGGTCTATCTCCTCGCTGAAAAACGGAATTGGCCGAATGCTCTATTCGAGGCGGTCGGCCGTGCGCAAGGCGGGAAACAGCCGCGCCCAGAGGCCGGTCACGATCAGCGCGCCGATCCCGCCGTAGACCACCGCATTGATCGGACCGATGAAGCGCGCCACCAGCCCGCCGCGGAATTCGCCGAGCTCGTTGGAGGCGGAGATGAACAGGGTGGAGACCGCTGCCACCCGACCGCGCATCGGGTCCGGCGTCACCAGCTGCACCAGCGTCTGGCGCACGAACACCGACATCATGTCCGCCGCGCCCAGCGCCGCCAGGGCGGCGGCCGAGAGCCACAGCGTGCGCGAAAGCCCGAAGACGATCGTGGCGATCGAGAACGCCGCGACACAGGCGAACATCTTCAGGCCTGCCTTCGAGCGGATCGGGCTGATCGAGAGGTAGATCGCCACCACCGCAGCGCCGGCCGCGGGCGCCGAGCGCAGCAGGCCGAAACCCTCCGGCCCCACCTTCAGCACGTCGCGGGCGAAGGCCGGCAACAACGCCGTCGCGCCGCCCAGGATCACCGCCGCCAGGTCCAGCGAGATGGCGCCAAACACCACCTTGGTGGTCCAGACGTAGGCCAGACCCTCCTTGATCAGGTTCCATCGCGAGCCCGGCTGGGACTGCGGCGTAGTGTTGGCGCGGATCATGGCGATCGAGACCAGGGTCGCCAGGTAGAGCCCGAACGAACCCTCGAACGCCGCGGCCGGCGATAGGGCGATCAGTAGGCCGGCGATGGCCGGGCCGATGATCGAGCCGAACTGGCCGGCCAGCGAATTCCAGGCGATCGCGCGGGGCAGCAGTTCGCGCGGCACCAGCATCGGTCCGAGCGCCGTCGACGCGGGCTGCAGAAAGGCTCGCGACATGCCGAAGATTACCGCCACGCTCAGCAAAAGCGGCACTGAAGCGAAGTGGAACACCTCCGCCGCCGCCAGGATCGCCGAGGGCGCCAGCTCGCCGATGTAGCAGAGCATCATGATCCGCTTGCGGTCGTAGCGGTCGGCCGACATGCCGGCCGGCAGGGCCAGAAAGAACAGCGGCGCGAAGGTGATCAGGCCGATCAGGCTGACGTTGAACGAGGCGTGGTTGATGTCCAGGTGCTGC
>Ga0302325_10029792_pt1 | contig 11272 bp, 11 predicted proteins | sample Palsa_T0_2_FD_201948 | JGI IMG/M metagenome (GOLD analysis project Ga0302325, IMG submission 201948) | Peat permafrost microbial communities from Stordalen Mire near Abisko, Sweden - Palsa_T0_2 | ecosystem: Environmental > Terrestrial > Soil > Palsa > Peat permafrost | place: Sweden: Abisko...
CTGAGAACTCGGGGCCGGCTATGACCGTTCTGTCCATCCTGATCTCGTAACGAGCGTCCTTTATCGTCCAGCACTTGGGTGACCTCAGCCGCTCGTACGTATTTCAGGCCAAGTTTTTGTGCATCAGAAGGAGTCGAACCACCATTCGTGATCATTCTTGAATCGTCAGCACCCTGGACTGCCAATAGGAAAACAACGTCGTCCGGTCGAAGTGATTCCCATTCTCGGCGAATATTTCCGGCTAGGCGGCTGACGTCTAAGGTTATCTCTGCCCGAACAGCTGAGGGCTTATCATCACCAACCAGTGGTGGAACCACTTCTAAAATTCTTTGGGGGGTCAGCAGATACACCTATGAGAGATTTAGGTACTTACGCAGGTCTCGTGGTCGGCAAAGCCATTTTGGAGAACGCTTCGAAAGATGTCTGGCCTGTACGACCTGCGACTGGGCGCATGCGCTTTATGACGTCTTCAATATGTTTTCTGATCTCGTAAAACGATTCGCAACGATGGAGGATAAAGGATCTCCAGAGAAAATCTCCAACTGTGAGGTATTGTAGATTTAATTTAGGAATTGCGAGCGGTTGTGATCCGTTGTAGTTGTCGTTCCTCAATAACGTTGGTTCGAAGAGGGTGAGTTCTGTGGGCAAGACGCTGAGGTCACGCGCGGTCTCTTGAAAGGTCTTGCGCTTCTCATGTTCGGAGAGCAAAACTTCTGTGAGAAACTTGCGATCTGCTAATACATGTGTAGAAGCTGGATAAGAAGTACGGAATTCGAGAAGGTCACAAAGTTGAGTTATCTCGTCAGTAGTTAGAGACTCGAGATGACCTTCAAGCTCAGCCCGCTTGTCGATTGATCCGTAATTTGATAACGCCAAAATGGTCAATTTGTCCTTGAAATGCTTCAGAGCTGTCCGTTGCAATGTGGCAAGAATGGCGCAATGTTTCTCGTAGGCCTCGGTTCGACTGTGCTGAATGCCGGTGTGGTCATCGATAGAGAAGTAAGTGTAATGCTTGAGTAAGGCGTATAAATCTCTTAAGAGTCCATTATCCTCATGATTGAAGACGGGTGACATGAGAATAGCAGGAAGAGCGTTCAAGTCCTGGAGCAGTGTATTGACATATCTCCTAGTTGGTAACTGGCTCTGGAGGTCTGACAAAAACTCGATGAAGCGCTCGCAATACCGGATATTTTCTGTTCCGAAGTCAGCATTCGAATAACGAGTCATAAAATAGGTAGATAACGCGAACCTGGTTTGCTTTTCTCGTTGTAGAGCTGGTTGAAAAAGTCGAGGATGAGAGTGAAGAGCCATGAGCGCTCAAACCGGAGTCGGGGTTTGGTAGGCTCATCAGACGCGTCATAACGCTTCGCTGCTGCTCTCCAAGCTTTCCTCAATTGTACACTCTGGTCAAGCTTGCGCTCCCGCTTCTTTTCGCTGGAGATATTATGCCATATTGAAATCGATACTAACGGAGCACACTCTTTTCGAACAATGCCACTGTCCAGAGATTGGAAGGCGCTGATAATGAACGAAAGTATGTGGGTTCGGATAGTCGCGCTTAGAGTAGTATCTAAGGTCATGGACAGAATTCTTCGAAATAAGGAGGAGAATTCGGCTGGGTTGTCTGTGAAGATATCTACGTGCTGTCAATCATATGCCCTTACAAGAATTCAAGTAACACTCACCCCATGTCGACAAGTGCTCCCGAGTCCTCACATTTGAAATCAAGACAATGAGCAGGACGTGGAAGTTGGACGAGTCCTCAGAGTATCCTGGCCAAAGGTAACTGTTTTTCCCGTTAGCAGAGTCGAAGGGAATGGTAAAAGCCCGCACCTCTCAAGAACCTGTAAATTCTCCAGGACCAAGAGCGACTTAAACGCAAAATCTTCCTTTTCTAGTACATCCCATATCTCAGTCTTCAACACGTCGGGCTTGACCTTGACCTTCGTAGTCTTCTTCGAGATCTTTAACCAAGTCTTTCTGGCAAGGATCGCAAACGAATTTTCTCCCTCCAAGTCCGCAACTGTCGGTCTCCCATTATCAGCTTCCCGTTGAGGTTCCTCCTTGTTTCTCTTTCTGGGCGCCATCGTTGTTGATGTGCTTTTGACGGGCGTCGCTTTGCGCGCCGCGTTCCAAAATTATTCTCATGCGCAACCTGGGATACACACTCCCCAGGATCACGTGCAGCCTCCGCCGCTACTGCGATGGCGCGCCAGCAACTTGACGTTCGCGACAATGCTCTCGTGTAGAAGAATTCCACCGCACGACACTCCTTCGAAAGTGCTGCCATCGCCAATCCGATTGTGCGCAGGTCTGGAGTAGCACATGGTCGTGATAGTGTACTAAGTGGCGGTGGAGGATTCGACGCCAAGATGGCTAGCTACGGGGTGCAAGCCGTGGAGGAATTCGGAAAGCTTCTCGACCAGATGTTGAACGCCGCTCTGGTCATTAAGCCAACGAGCACGATTGAACCGCCGCTGAATAAGTCGGATCTTGCGGAGTTCTTTGAGCGAGTCCCTTCCATATTCCCTCCCACGAGCTCGCTAGAGTCGAGGAAGCATGTCATCGACACAGCTGTGCGAGACGCATTCAACAATTTACTGGTGAGCTGAACACCAGTTCGAGCGAAGGCACACACATCTCACATCCATAGGCCTCTACAACTATCGATTCTCCAGAGTTCGTTAAGTTATGGGATCTGCTAGATATCATATCCATCCTCTCGGACGACGAACAAACCGAGCCTGGCCTTTTATTCTGGCTTGTGGAGGAGCTGCTTGATAGTCAGACTATCGCAGGTTGCCGGAGGATTTTTGACTACCTGGAGTCCCGGCGCGAGCGAATCACGGCCAAGCATTTCGGCCAGAAAAACCTGGTGATCCTACGAAGCTGCAATGAGCTACTCCGACGACTATCTCGAGCTGAGGATACGGCGTTCTGCGGGCGTGTTTTTATATTCCTATTCCAGAGCTTCCCTCTAGGAGATAAAAGCTCGGTGAATCTTCGAGGCGAGTACCATGTCGAGAATGTCACGACATTTGATGATCTACCTGCGAAGGGGGCTACGCCTGAGGAGATGGAAATAGACCCTGAAATCAAGGACACGAAACAAGTCCCAAATGGTATCACTAAAAAGGCTTCTGAAGAATCTGGAACCGCAACAAAGGGCGTCTCCTTCTTGAACGCCGAAAAGGCATTAAGTGCGGATGCGCTGTACCCCATTTTCTGGTCTTTGCAGCAAAACTTCAGCCAACCAAAGAGACTCTTCGACCCCGCCAATTTTGCGGAGTTCAAAGCGGGGCTTGAAGCAACAATGACCATGTTCAAAACAGTGCAGGCAGAGACAATGGGACGTCCATCCAAAGCCATGGAAGAAAGCAAGAGAGGTACGAAGCGGAAGCGCGGTCAAGGGAACGATGATCTGGCGAACGCCTTCAACCCGAAATATCTTACAAGTAGGGATCTCTTTGAGCTAGAGGTATTCAACCCTTCTGGAAGTATCAATTTGTTCACGTGCTGACAATTCCACCAGATCAGCGATCTTTCGTTCCGTCGGCATATTCTAGTTCAAGTTCTTATCATAATGGATTTCCTCCTTTCCTTAAGCGTCAAGGCGAAGGAGAAGCTTTCAAAAGCTTCTCTGCCCCAAAATGCCAATAAATCTGTAATGTATGCTGACCAACTACTAAGCGAAGAAGATGTGAGTATTTCTTTCCGTTTTACCTAAATCTTATACTCCATTCGTTCTTAGATTCACATCTACACATTTACATTAAAAAAACATTTCTGACTATCCTAGGCGAAATGGGCTCTTGACATGAAAAGGTCTATTGCAGAGTACTTAAAACAAGGCTTCGAGGGCGCTTTTTTCTATCGTATGGTAGAAACTGTACTTTCGAGAGACAAGAATTGGGCTCGTTGGAAGATCGAGAACTGCCCTTCATTTGCCCGAGATTCGGTAACACCACAGGAGTACATTCAAGCCAAAACATCAGCTCGCCAAGCGGCTACCAGAAAGAGACTTCGTGGGAACAATTGGGCGGTGCTGGACCTCACCTTTCTTTCCCAAGGTGACAGTCGAAAGGGGCTGGAAAGATTGAAAGATCCGTCAAGATACCAACTTCCTTCCTACAAAACTTTTCAAAGCAAGATTGACCTGGACGATATGGATATCGACATGGCTATGGATGAAGAAGTCAAGAATGCCGCTGTCGAGTCTAAAGCCAGCAAGAGTTGGAGGGCCCTGCGCATTGCCAGCGGGACTAAGCTTGTTGCCTTTGACAAAATCGAACGGTCCGACAAGATCGACGATATATTCCGGGACGACGTCAAAGCTGAAGAGCAAGTCACCAATGGTGACGAGGAAGCTGTGGACAACGAAGAGACTTTTCTGCCAAAAGATCGTCGTCCTATCGTCGTTTCGGGACCCAGCGGCGTTGGCAAGGGAACGCTGGTAACAATGCTGATGGAAAAGCATGCCAAAGTTCTGGGAAAGAAAGCCTCTCATACAACACGGCAACCTCGAGAAGGAGAAGTACATAGCCAACATTACTTCTTTGTTAGCAAGGACGAGTATAATGTCATGCGTGATGGCGATCAATTTATCGAGTACAACAACTTCAACGGAAACGACTATGGAACTAGTCAAAAGGTGGTAGAAGGTATCATTGCTTCGGGCAAGATTCCAGTCATGGAGATGGAGATGCACGTAAGTTAACCTCGACGCCTTATTACGGCATTACCTAATCCTCTTTTGCCAGGGAATCCAGCAACTCAAGGACAACGGATATGCTGCCCGCTTCATTTTCTTGGCCCCACCTGGAATTCCCGAGCTTGAGCGCCGTTTACAACGAAGAGGATCGGATGATAAAGAAACTATTCAGAAGAGACTCGAAATTGCTCAGCAAGAGCTAGAGCACTCGAAGGCGGAGGAGAGATTTTATGACAAAATCATCGTCAACGATGACCTCGAGATGGCATACAAACAGCTGGAGAACTACATCTTCGGCATTGAAGAAGACAACGAAGAGCCTTCAGTATTGACCGTGGGCGATGAGAAAGAGAATCCGGCTCAGGTTGCAAGCACGGAGGTAGAGATGGTCGACGGTGAACTTCCAGCAGGATATTCCTCGAAGATCGATGGTTCTGGTGGTGATAATGCGAAGGCTATTGCCGCTAACGCCAATAAAATCCGGGAGTCAGTTGCGGCTGAAATGGAGACGTCATAATTGGCCATTTGGCATATTGTACAACGCAGATCAGGGTTTGATGATCAAGGATATGATCTCTGCATAGCGAGGATAGAGTTACATTGGCGGCATCAAATGCATAGATCCGCTCATTTTACAAGCGGCTTTCCTGACTTCTTTACATCCTCATAAAATGGATAATCTGTGTAGCCCACCTCTCGGTCCGGGAATGGGCCATAGAATTTTGATCGGTCATATGCGTTCAGAGGTAGTCCTTTCTTGAATCTGCATCATTGTCAGCGCTGGAAATTATCCCCGGCTGGTTGTTGTCACCTTTCTGGCAAATCTGGAGTGCTCAGAAATAGTCGGCCGATAGCAAGTGCATCATAAGACCCTTCTTCCAAAACACCCCAACAGTTCTTGTCGTTCCATCCACCAGCAGAAAAGAAGGGAGTGCCCCCAAAAATATCTCGAAACGCTTTCAGATCAACGTCTTTGAAACCCCACGATTCCAAAACTGCATGAGGCGCATTAGCGCAAACATCTGGAGTCAGGCGAGATAGTCTTACATTGGTTCTTCTCCGCTAAGCTGTGGACTTGCTCGTATCTTGGCTCGAGGAAATGCACGTAACTCAAGTTGTGCTTCTTTTTCAGCTCCCTACATAAATGTCCCCACGTCTCAATTCGCTGCATGCCTCTTGCTTGGTTGTATAATCCGAAAGGGGTCAGTCTGATGGCGAGCTTGTCTTGTCCAATCGCCTCAGCCAATGCATCCATTAATTCCAGAACAAACTTGCACCGTTTCTCAGGGCTACCGCCATATTCATCCGTGCGTGTGTTGATATTACTACTAAGGAATTGCTCAGGTAGATATCCATTTCCGCCATGGACCTCTACACCATCGAATCCACATTCCTCAATCGCCGCCTTTGCTGCCTTAACGTAATCTGCGATCTGCCTCTTAATGCCTTCATGGCTTAGCGCTATGGGTGGGAAGTCCCGGTACCGAACCTGTTCGCTGGATCCTGGTGGTGGATATGGGTACATTTCATCGCCTTCATAAGGAGTTGCGCTTGCGCTGATGGTAGACATGCCGGTATGCTGAGGCATTGATGCCCGACCAGCGTTCCAAAGTTGTGTATATATGTACCCACCTTTTGCGTGTACAGCATCTACCACAGCCTTCCCTAGGTAACGTGTAAGTCAGCAATTGCTCGATTCAGATTGTTCAAGAGATTTGGGATGTTGTTTTAGGAGTTTGTCTCTGGAGAAAATCATGAGACTGTTCAGAACAGAAAAGGGCTTTCTCCCCCAACACCTACAGCCCTTCTTTTGCTCGTCACAGAAAAGCCCTGGCACACCTGGCATTCCGTTCCCTTCTAGGTTTGGGGGAAGACCTTCGGTGATCAGAAGTCCGCCGGGGGTGGTACGTTGGACGTAGTATTCTGTTATCAGAGAGTCTGGGTACCAGATCCTGTTTGGGTCGTCAGGTGTGGCATTTGGTTTTAGAGGTACTCCACGATTTCGAGTTAGAGGAGCTAGAATAATGCGGTGGGAAAGAGTAAGTGTGCCGTTTCCGATCTCGAGAGGCTTAAAGAGAGCGGACGAGACCCCTCTCGGCGCATCCTCTCTGGATGGCATGCCATTGCCTGGGAGGACTGCCTCCGCGTCGGAGATGGTAGGAACAACTCTTTGAATCGATCCCATATTGGAATGTGTAGCAGAATGAGAGAGAGAGAGACCAGAAATATTTACAATTCGGAAGCGTGCAAAATAACACAATGAGAGAGGAAGATGGATTAGCCAAGGAAGTCGATGTTGGCAAGAGCCACCAGAGTTATGACCCTGTTGGTTTCCCCCATCCTTATTGGCCAAGATGCCCACCACCAGGTCCATTCTGAGCTCCAACTTCACACAAAAGGCGAAGCATGTTGTTCAAAAGAGGGGGCTGTCGGACATTGCTCCCCTTGCACAAGTGTCACTCTCAGTCCCCGATAAGGTCTCCTTATCGTCTTAAGATTTTCTCGGGTCCACTCCGAAGGTGATCGGCGCCTTGTCCGAACATCCTTGCGAGTCGGCGTACAAGTCAGGCGGGGTTTGGGGCCAGACATGGCAAGAAATCTTGTGTTCATTCGACGAGGCGGTTGGAGATGTTTGAGCAAGACTCACAGCGATAGGGCCGACCGTCGGAAGGCGTCAGAACTGTACTGTACTGTACTGTATTGTATGTCATGTTGAGATGTAAAAGCTGCAAGGCTAACGACGAGGCTGGAGATTCTCTTATCAAATAAGTGCGATAAGGATGACATGAAATTTGCAACCATGTCAGATCATTATGTACGACGGTGAGGGGTCGGTGAGGGCCAATTGTAACTTTTTGTCATCTTTCAAGATTCCCATCTGTTTTCCTCAGGGAGGCCCTCTTTATTTTTTCGAGCATCTGAGTCTTGGGATTTTGTTGAAAATGCTTTACCCGCTCTCCATTCTCAGCCTTCTCCTGCTGGTATTGATACACCTCACTCACGGCCATAACCAGCAATACAACCACCCCGTATCTTATACACAAAAGCTCATGGCAGAGGACACAATTCCATTCGAGACTCGCGCATATTGGATGCGCAGAGCAAATGCAGCCTTGGCAGAACTGGCATCGCCTTGCCCATTTGCTCCTTTCGGAAGCGTGGTGGTCAACCATAGTGATACAAGCTCTGATCCAAAGGGGAAGCTTGTGTGCATCAGCGTGAATCAGAATATGCAGAAGGGAAATCCAACTTTACATGGTATGCAGTATAGACATTGAGCAAAGGAAAAAGCTAATAAAGGCCGAATCCTCCAGGAGAGATTTCTGCAATCAACAATTGCTCGGAGATTCTGACGGATCCAGATGGAGAATATAAATTATCACCCTTGGAAGCTTTGAAGGCATTCTCGGCATTGAGCCTTTATACTAATGCTGAGCCTTGTCCTATGGCAAGCTTCCAGTCCATACGCCTCCAATGCGGTCACTGACAAAGCTCGTAGTGTGCCTCAGCTATCCGCTGGTCAGGCTTTGCGGAATGTATATATGGCACGAGTATCGAGATATTAGTTGAGAAGGGGTGGGGTCAGATATCGATATATTCAGAGGAAGTCTTTGAAGAATCGACAAAATTGCCCAGCTTCACAAGCCTGATACATAATATATTGGCGAATGAAACGGATCCGCTTTTCTCGTGGCAGTATGACACTTCACATCCTTGTCCTGAGGGCTGTGAGAGAACAGGTGATGGGGAGAGCTGCCAAGAAATGGAGAAATTTATTGATCGGGAGTTTTAAAAGAACAGTCATGCATAGACTTGATAAGATGACGAATGCAGGAGAGACTTTTGATTGGTTAAATACAACAAGAAGTTTTAGACAGGGACATCCTTGTGAGCTGGCCAGGCATTTAGCATATTTGGCCCCTCTGCTCTCGTGACGCCTGGTGCAAGGTATCCCTTCTGATATGGGAACTTCTCCTCGAAATGCTCAGCGATTTGCGTCCTGGTAGCAACCCAAACACCCTCCTTGCTGGCAATATAATTAACGATCCCTTGAGTACCTGGAATCGTCCTAGCTTGCCGATGCAGCGGCAGTGAAGGGCTATGGTCATCATCTTCGGTGATCCTTCCTCGCCTTCTTCGTATAGGGTATCAAAGGCTCCTTTGACGTGGTCATAGGAATGAGTGGGCGAACCAAAACCGGTTGGGGCATTGAATTTGTAGTCATTGCAGTCTGTGGGGAGTTAGAATGAGGAAGTGTAACTGAAGAGAACAGAACAGAACAGACCAGACCATATGAGTATGGGATCATGAGCATCCCTGCTGGTTTGCCCTCATCCTTCTCCGCCGGGACATCAATTCAGTACGGTAGATCGTTAGCGTATGAGTCTGAGTCCCACAACAGCGGAACGCCCATCTCCTTGTAAACTTCCCAAACTAGAGCTTGGGATCTGCTTGAAAGCCGCCCATAATACCACCCCCTTCGGAGGCTCACCACATATCCTTGCAATTGTCTCGATTTATTTCTTGATGTAGGCCTTCTCCTTCTCCGGGGGCATGTTGGCGTAGTCGATCCATCTGTAGGCATGTGAAGCTACATCATGGCTATTATTTACGGACGCAATTCCAACGGCTGGGTTATCCTCGGATGGCCTTGCCAACAGCATATAGGGTGTACTTGAAATTGCGCTTATTGAACAGACAGAAGAGACGCCACTAGACAATCTTGTAGTCAGTATTGCCTAATAAAAGAGATACTCGGGGGTTGACACAATGCCGCGCGAGCACTTTCCTCTCAAGACATGTCTAGAGAGGAAAATTAACTCGTAAAACATTTGAAAGGGGAAATTTGGGCTCCGAGAATACCACCTACAACTCCGGCCCTGGACCCGTAATCGTATTCAGACTCGATGTTCACAGCTCGTTCTTGGATCTTTGGGTTTCCACCTGGCGCTTCCCATAGATGGGTCTCGGAATGCATATCGCCGTTGAGAACTGTGTGCTCAGCGCCCTAAGGTTTTGTCAAAAACCATTCGCACCTTCAACGTGCCAGCATACCTCTTCGTAGTTAATAACAAATGAGACTGCTATCTTTGCTCCACCAGGCCACTAGGGATTGAAAGAATCCTCTCCATAGCCAACAAGGTCTCAAGGGAAGTCATATTTATCACCCCACGCGAATTCCTTGATTTTGGTGGCATTTGATGGGATCTCGTATGGTGTAGATATTGTGAATTGATGACAGTAACTAGGAAAATAGGAATATTTCTAACAGAAAGGAGAAAAGCAGTGGCAACACGGAGATTAAATATTTGTTCACTTGGACAGGAAATAAGCATCATATCATACTACAAGCTCCGACAGCTTGTGCCTATCGAAGTGTGTCAATAAACTCCAAAACTACTCCACGTCCAGCGCGTGGGCATGGGAGGAATGCGGGAAGAGGCAATAAGCCGTAGGCGGGGTAATTGTTGCCAATGAAGGTGCAGGATATGTGAAAGACTCTCTTTATATTGAGCTGATAAGGCTTTTGAGTTTCGTTGCTCCGAAAGTCCCACACATTTGCGCCGCGCTGTGATCAGGGGTGTGCGCAAAAGAAGCAGAGTCGAACGTCAGAAGCGCGGACGACTCGCGGATAGCACCTGACAAATAATGGCGACAGCATTACTTATTTTACGTCCTTGCAGCTAGTCATTTGCTTAAAAAGTGCAAGAGAGTTGCGAAGTGAAGAGGGCTAGGAATCTAGGATGCCGCTCAGGGTGTGATCACGTTCGGATTGAGGTTCTGAGGGCGTGGGCGTGCACGAATTGACGGCTGCGCCATTGGTGCTGTTGCGCGCCATAGCCGGCCCTCGACCTCTCAGCCGAGTGATCTCCAACGACATCTCTTGAGCCAAGTTGCGCTGTCAATTGCTGAGAATCCGATGTCGAGTATTGATGTTGCCACTGTCAAGTCTAATGCTGGGTAGAGCTTTGCAGACGCTGCATGGGGCCATCGATAAATATAACGACCTCCAGGAACATTCAAAGTGTAGATGTCCTGTACGGCCATGCCGTGATAGTGGAATGGAGTACACAATAAGCGTTCTCGGAGGAGTAGGAAGTTTAGGCAATGGACGAAAGAAAGCTTGAGAGTCATGAGGGAATAAAGAAGCCCTGGAGGGAAGATGCAGGAAGCGGCTCAGATGGAGAAGAGCGTAGGTCGACTTTGATAGTTCAACGTCAAACATTCAGACCAATTCCATCATGTTCCATTAATTTGTCCGTTGTCAAACTTCACCTCGCGTCCTTTGCAATCGAAAATGGAGAATATTGAGTTCAATAAAGATCAACCTTTCGGTAGGACAGCTTCCTGAACAAATCCAGCTCTTCAATGTCGATTGCAGTCTAAAACCGAATCTGGGAGTCAGTTCCAGAAGCTTGGGTGCCTGGGAGAAGTCAGATACTAGGTCTCGCGGAGGAGGGGAAGAGAGGCGCTCAATATTCCAGACTTCAGTGTCCAACTTGGTCTGGCACATTGAGAATTAGTACCGCTTTTCTCTGTCCACAACGAGTATGCTTTCAA
>Ga0302325_10029793_pt1 | contig 11272 bp, 8 predicted proteins | sample Palsa_T0_2_FD_201948 | JGI IMG/M metagenome (GOLD analysis project Ga0302325, IMG submission 201948) | Peat permafrost microbial communities from Stordalen Mire near Abisko, Sweden - Palsa_T0_2 | ecosystem: Environmental > Terrestrial > Soil > Palsa > Peat permafrost | place: Sweden: Abisko...
CGACGGCGGCGCGCCAGTCGGCGCGCTGGCGGTGTATGTCGAGGATGCGACGGGGCTGGCCTCCGCTGGCACCCCAGTGCCGATAGTCGAACACCAGCGCGGCGTATCCGGCCTGTGCGAAGCGTGCGGCGTAGGCGTCCAATCGCAGTTCGCGGAACGCGGCGAAGCCGTGGGCTAAGACGATGATGGGCGGGCTCTCAATGCCGTCTGGCCGATAAAGCCACGCGGCGCACGGCGTGCCCTCGGAAAGAAACGTCACGTCGTGTCGGACGTAGCTGAGGTGTTGAGTCACGGCGGCGGCGCCCCTCCATTAGGTATCTGAATGCTAGACGCACGGCCACGACGCCCGATGCGCATTGCTGTTACACGCCTTGCGGCTGAGTCTCTTTGGTGGATTGCCGAACCTTTTCGACGGCGTCGAAACCGCCCATCAGTGAACCCAAGCCGCACGTCGGTGATGTTCGGCGAGGTCAGCGGACGTCGAGTTGTAGCCGTTCGAGTCGGCGGACAAGGATGCTGGGCATCCATTGGCCGACGTCGGCGGCGCGAATCCACTCGGTCTGCTCCAGCAGCATCCGCAAGACGATCTGGGCCTCCAAGCGTGCCAGCGCGGCCCCGACGCAAAAGTGTGCGCCCTTGCCGAAGGTGACGTGCCCTTTAGCGCCGGTGCGGTCGAGCCGGAACTCGTTAGGTGCGTCGAACTGGTGGGGATCGCGGTTGGCGGCCCCCCACATCAACAGCAGGCGCGAATCGGCCGGCACATCGACCCCGCCCAGCGTGGTGTCTCTCACGACGTGCCGAAAGTGACCGCGAAATGGCGACTCGTAGCGCAGCGTCTCCTCGATGAACGCACCCAACAGTTTTGGATGGGCGCGGACCTGTTCTTGAATATCTGTGTGGCTCACCAGGATCCACGCGGCGCTACCCAGTAACGACGCGGTCGATTCGCCGGCTGCGCTGAACAACGTGAGCATGATCGTGAGCGCTGGTAACTGCTCCAACTCGCCAGAAGCGCAGCGGGCGGCAAGGTCACCGATGAGTCCCGGCGCAGGGCTTTCACCGGCCTTCGCGAAGTGCTCCATGACGTATCCGGATAGTTCCATCGCCGCGGTGCCGGCGGCTTCGAGTTGGGCCGGGCTAACGATGCCGTCGAGCAGGGTCGTGGTGGCATAACCCAGTCGGATCAGGTTGTCGACGTCTTCCTCGGGTAGCCCGAGCAGGCGGGCGACCACCATCATCGGGAGCCGATTGGCCATCGCGCTCATCCACTCGATCTGACCGTCGACCAACGCCTCGGACCACAGTTGCACCGCCGTGGCTTCGGCGAACTCTTCGATGACACGTATTCGCTTCGCGGACAAGTGCGGAACCAGCATCTTCCGGTGCGCGTCGTGCACCGGGTCGTCAGCGGTGGCCAGCGCGTGCTGCGGCCCACCAAGGGGCCCCATGTCGAACGGGGTGACGGTCCCGTCGTCGTGGTACACCATCGTCGCGGTGAGGTTCGAGGAAAAGTCCTCGACCCGGGTGACGGCTTCCATGACGGCGTCCCAGCCACTGACCGCGTAGAAGACAGAGTCACCGATGCGGTGTACCGGTGCTCGGTCGCGCATCCGGTCATAGAGGGGGTAGGGATCCTGTAAGGCGGCGCTTCCGAAGAAGTCAGTCGCGTCCGCCACGAGAGTCATGCGTTCAGGCTGAACGCGGCCAGCGACTGCGTCAACGGTGCACGGCTAACGTGAAAACCGCCTCAACACCGACCGGCGCGCCGCCTTCTCACGCTAGCCAGCCGACCAGCGCCTTCACAGAGAAATCAGCACCCAGCCTTCTCACAGTGATAAAAGGACTCCATGGGTTCGCGGCGACGGAACAATTGAGTTATGAAGACCGACGACTGGCTGGTTGGGCGGGATCGCCAAAGCGAGGCCGCTGCCCGGATCTACGCCGCAGCCGCGGACCTGATGTCGCGTGAGGGCTACGACGAGTTCAGCATCGACGCCTTGGCTGCGACCGTTCACTGTTCGCCTGCGACCATCTACCGTCATACGGGAGGCAAGGCAGCGATCCGCGACGCCGTGATGGGCCTGCAAGCCGAACGCATCCTCGATTCGGTTCGTGAAGCCATCACAGGGCTAATCGGACCAGAACGCATCGTCACCGCCACCACTATCGCCTTGCAGCGTCTGAGAGCGGATCCGCTCGCACAGATGATGCGCTCAATGACCACAGCCCCCGGCAACGACTGGCTCACCGACTCACCCATCGTTACCCGCTTTGCCACCGAAATGGTCGGGCTAAGCACGCCCGATCCCCTGGCCGCACAATGGTTGATCCGCGTATTCCTGGCACTGTGGTACTGGCCCCTCAAAGATGGCGATGCCGAGGACCAGATGGTGCGCCGATTTCTCGGGCCGCCCTACACAGTTGACCCCAACTCGGTCGCGCAGGCTGCCCCGCGCGGCAGCTAGCCGCCGGAGCAGCTATTGGTCGCAGCGACCATCGCGCTCTGCTTCGCCGGCATTAGTGGATCTAGACCACACATTGTCACCGTCGTATCAGTGCGCACCGTTTCGACCACTGTCGAACAGCGTTTCCGCTGCTCAAACGTGGAGCCGATGACGGGAATCGAACCCGCGTATTCAGCTTGGGAAGCTGATGTTCTGCCATTGAACTACATCGGCAACGAAGCTTGCAGAAGGCTAGCATCCGGGATCGCGTCGTCCATCAGGATCGTGAGCGGCAGGGGAGCGGCTACGCTCGTCGCGTGCTGCTCTCCGATCGCGACCTCAGAGCCGAAATCGCCGCCGGCCGGCTGGGCATTGATCCGTTCGACGACACCCTGGTCCAGCCGTCCAGCGTGGACGTCCGCCTCGACAGTTTGTTCCGGGTGTTCAACAACACCCGCTACACCCACATCGACCCCGCGCAGCAACAAGACGAATTGACCAGCTTGGTCGAACCGGCCGACGGGGAACCGTTCGTGCTGCATCCCGGCGAGTTCGTGCTCGGTTCGACGTTGGAACTGTGCACACTTCCGGAGGACTTGGCGGGCCGGCTGGAGGGCAAGTCGTCGCTGGGACGCCTGGGGCTACTGACCCATTCGACCGCGGGCTTCATCGATCCCGGCTTCAGCGGTCACATCACCCTGGAGCTCTCCAACGTCGCTAACCTGCCGATCACTCTGTGGCCGGGGATGAAAATCGGTCAGCTGTGCATCCTGCGGCTGACCAGCCCTGCCGAGCATCCCTACGGCAGCGCACGGGCAGGGTCGAAGTATCAGGGCCAACGCGGACCGACGCCGTCGCGGTCGTATCAAAACTTCATACGGTCCTCTTAAGTTCGGCTGTAACGCCGCACAGCATCCATAACGACCATCAATATGTAGCGCCGGTCGCGGTGGTTCCTCCGCCTCATACCGTGGCGCGCTGCCATAGGTTATGGAGGCGCCGTGGATATCGTGCTCGGGGTGTCGATGGCACCCACATCGGTCCGAATGCTGCTGGTGGAAGGCGAACACGCCGACGGCGTCACGGTTGAAGACCATAACTTCGACATCGCCACCGACGACGACGCGGCAACCCTGAGCGCGGCCGATCAGGTGGTCTCAGCCATCCTGGGCACCCGTGAGGGCGCCACGCAGGCCGGCCACGCACTGGCATCGACCGGCGTTACCTGGACCGACCCGGTGGATGCGGCCGCCCTGCACGAGGCTCTGGCCACCCGCAAGATCGAAAACGTCATGCTGGTGTCGGCATTCATGGCCGCGGCCGCATTGGCGCAGATGGTCGGCAGCACGGTCGGCGACGCCCACACCGCTTTGCTCTTCCTCGAGCCCGACACTGCGACGCTGGCCGTCGTCGACTCGGCCGACGGTTCCATCACCGATGTCCACAAAGAGCTGATGACCGGCGCCGATACCCTTGCGGCCCTGGCCGGGATGATGGCCGGTTTAGAGGAGCTGGAGACGCGCCCGCAGAGCGTGTTCATCGTCGGCTCCGGCGTGGACGTCGCTGCGCTCAAGCCGCAGTTGGAGGCGGTGACGTCACTCCCGGTCACCGCCGCCGAAGAACCCGAGACCGCGTTGGCGTGGGGCGCCGCGCTGGCATCGGCCAGCGCGCCGCTGTTCGCCTCGTCGACGGCTGCGCTGGCGTACGCGCAAGACCCCGGCACCGGCGCGATCGATCCCTACGCGGTCTCCCCGGGATACCTTGTGGCGCCGGATGTTCCGTTTGGTACCGAGTTGGGTGAAGAGGATCTGGCCTATAGCGCCGTTCCGGATGAGGAAGCCGACGCCCACACCGCTGCCCTCGAAGAGGCCGTCCCAGAGCACCTCGAGGACGAGTCAGAGCGCAGACCTCTTGTGCTGGTCGGGAGCGCGCTGGCGGTTGTCATCGTGGCTGCTTTCCTGTCGCTGGAAATCGCGCTGGCACTGGGGATCCGGCCGAGTGCGGTGGCATTGCTGCCGCGGCCGCTGCAGAACCTCATCGTCCCGACGCAGCTAGCCCCGGCGCCTGCCGCGCCGCCGGCGAGTGCCCCGTCACCGCAGGCCAATCACATGTCAGCTCCCGCGGTGGTGGCTCCGCGCGCAAACGCACCGCTTCCGGCTCCGCCGCCCGCGGCTCTGGCACCCGCGCCGGTTCCGGCCGCACCGCCGATACCTGCTGCGCTGCCGGTGGCAGCCCCCGCGCCAGTGGCGGCGCCTCGGGTACCGCTGCTGATGCCCCTACCGATTCCCGCGCTTGCGCCGCCGGCAGTCCAAACCCCTCCGTGGCACGCGCCGGCTCCCATGCCCGTCCACTTCCCGGTGTCGCAGCCACCGGTGGGCGTTCCATGGCAGCCGCCGGTCAGTGTTCCGGTGCGTCCGCAGCCAGTCCATCAGCCGAGCCCTCAACTCCCGGTGCACATGCCGTCGCCGCAGGAGCCGGTTCAAATCGACGCGCCCCAGTTGCCGGACCGAGGCTGGGCGCCCAACGCGCCAGCGGGTCCGTCATTCCCGTCCCCGGAAGCGCCCGGGATGCCGGGGATGCCGGGCACCGCAGGTCCGCCGGAGGGTTCGCATGGGCCCGACTTTGGTGGTCCTCCCATGCAGGGCCCGTCGTTCAATTCGCCCGGCGGTGACACCGGCGCTGACCACGGCCCCGGAGGCTTCGGCGGCAACCCCGGAGGCTTTGGCGGCCCCGGCGGTTTTGGCGGCAGCCCGGGCGGCGGATTTGGTGGTTTTGGTGGCAACCCCGGCGGCGGATTCGGTGGCTTCCCGGGCTTCGGCGGTGGCGGCTTTGGTGGCGGTTTTGGTGGCTTCGGCGGCGGCCATGGTGGCGGCTTCGGTGGCGGTGGCGGTGGCGGCCATGGTGGCGGCGGCCACCGGTAGCTCCGGCGGCCCTGAGTGCGGCAAGGTAAAGTCGGCTTGCGGAGGGTCGGCCGGGGGGCATCGACTTCGGGCTCCTGGCCATTTCGTGGCAGCGCACAGCTAATTCCGCGGTAGTAACGCCGCGCTTCGGTATGGCGATAATTTTGGTGTCCGGCGACCTCACTGGAGTGCTATCGCAGACGACCTGCAGACCGCTAGCAAACGATTCGGAGGAGTTGTGGACACCGTACTCGGTGTGTCGATGGCACCCACGACGGTCCGCGTCGTGCTGGTTGAGGGGGAAAACGCCGACGGCGCAACCGTCGACGAGGAAAACTTCGCCGTCGCGGGCGACGAAGACCCAGCAACCTTCAGCGCATCGGATCAGGTGGTTGCGGCAATCCTGGGCACCCGCGAAGGTGCCAATGATGCTGGCTATCAGCTGCTGTCGACCGGCGTGACGTGGAGTGACCAGCGGGAGGCCGCCGCGCTGCGCGACGCGTTAACGGTCCGCAAGGTCGAGAACGTGATGCTGGTCTCGTCGTTCCTGGCTGCGGCCGCGCTGGCTCAGTCGATCGGCAGCGCGACAGGTTATGCCCGCGCAGCGCTGCTGTTTGTCGAGCCCGACTGCGCGACGTTGGCCGTGGTGGACACCGCCGACGGTTCGATCACTGATGTCCAGCGCGAACTGCTGCCCGACGACGACGATCAGGCGGTCGCCACGTTGGTAGGGCTGGTTTCTGCTGCCGAGGATCTCGACGAGCAGCCCGAAGGCGTCTTGGTGGTGGGCTCGGGGGTCGACATTCCGTTGATCAAATCGGCGTTGGAAGAGGCGACGTCGCTTCCCTTGAGCGTGCCCGAGCAGCCGGACATGGCGCTCGCCCGGGGTGCGGCGCTGGCCTCGGCGAATGCGCCGTTGTTCGCTTCGTCGACCGCCGCGCTGGCCTACGCGCTGGACCCGGGCACCGGGGAGGTGAGCCAACGTGCGCGCGCGCCTGAGTATTCCGCCGTCGCTGACCCGGTCGTCGGTGCCGAGCCGGGCGCGGAGGCGTTGGCCTACAGCGCCGTCGCCGACGACTCGGCTGCGGTCTATACCCACGAGGGTCCCGGGGCCTACGCCAACATGGGCCAGCAGCACGACTTCACTACCGGCATGTACCCCGATTTCGGCCAGATGGAGCACGAACACGCAGGCCGGACACCGTTCTTGGCGGCGATGAGCGTATTGGTCATTTTTGTTGTCGGCGTGATGGCATTGGTGATTTCGCTTGCGTTCAGCATCCGGCCGTCGGCCAGTTCGCGGCCCAGCCTCAGCCACAACGTGGTGGCCCCGGCAAGACCGTTACCGGGCCCGCTGCCGAGGGCGCAGGTGGCGGCGCCGGCCGTACCTGCACCCGCGGCCGCGCCGGTGCAGGCCCCGGCTCCTATAGCCGCACCGGCACCGATCCACGCCGCCGTTCCGGCGCCGGTTCACGTGCCGGGTCCCGCGCCGTTACCTGCACCGATACCACTTCCGATCCCAATGGCGCCGATCATTCCGCCGCTTCTTCCGGGACTGTTCGGACCGCCACAGTTTGGCCCGCCGATGGAACCCCGAGGCGGCGGTGGCTGGGGTCGCGGGGGCGGCGACTGGGGTCGCCCGGGCGGTGGCTGGGGTCACGGCGGTGGCGGCTGGGGTCACGGGGGCGGCGGCTGGGGCCGCGGCGGTTTCGGCGGCCATGGCCGCTAGTGAGTGTCGGTAATTCTGCGGACAACAGATAGCCGTCGAGTCGAGCCGTCGGTATCGTCGAAGTGGCATAGACCGGGAGATTGATCCGCGTCGCCGCCGCCAAAATTTGAGGGAACTTCGGCAATCCCCACGCATGGCTCGTCGCGGTAAGCAATGTTTCAGACAGACCTGGTCAGCATGGGAGGAAAAGTGGACACCGTACTTGGTGTGTCGATGGCACCCACTGCGGTCCGCATGGTTCTCGTCGAGGGTGAAAACGCCGACGGTGTCACAGTCGACGAGGACGCGATCCACGTCGACGCGGGCGACACGCCAACCGTCAGTGCGGCCGACCAGGTCGTGTCAGCGATCCTTGGCACCCAAGAAGGCGCCGCCGAGAGCGGCTACCAACTGCGATCGACGGGTGTGACCTGGACGGATCCGGTCGAGGCCGCCGCACTGCGCGACGCGTTGGCGGCCCGCAAGGTCGAGAACGTCATGCTGGTGTCGTCCTTCCTGGCTGCCGCGGCGCTGGCCCAAGTCGTCGGCAGCTCCGTCGGATATGCCCAGACAGGGTTGCTGTTCGTCGAGCCCGACACGGCGACGCTGGCCGTAGTCAACACCGCCGACGGCTCGATCACCGAGGTGCAACGTCAGCCGCTGACGCCCGGCCTTGATCTGACCGCCGAATTGGCTGCGCTGCTGTCCGGTGCCGAGAGGCTGCAAACGCGGCCGGACGGCCTGTTCCTGGTCGGATCCGGTGTCGATATCGCCCCTCTCAAGCCGCAGCTGGAAGCGGCCACCGGGCTGATGATCAGTGCGCCCGAGGAGCCCGAGACCGCGCTTGCCCGCGGTGCGGCGCTGGCATCGGCCAACGCGCCGCTGTTCACGTCGTCGACGGAGGCGCTGGCCTACGCGCAGGATCCCGGCACCGGCTTCATCAACCCGTACGCCGTCGCGCCGGGCTACTTCGACGTTGCGGTCGACAACGCCTCCGGTGAGCAGGCCCTGGCCTACAGCGCCATTGCCGACGACGACGACGCTTACACCGCATTCGCCGGGGAGCAGGCGGATTTCGAGACCGGCACGTACACCGGCGCCTACACCGGTGTCGTCGATGCTCCGGTGGACGGCGGCCGCAGACCTCTCGTCCTGGTGTCCAGCGCTGTCGTGGCGATTTTCGTGGTGGGTGCAGCCGCCCTCCTGGTCGCGATGGCGATCAGCATGCGGCCAACCGCCTCTGTTCGGCCCGAGCCGGGCCACAATGCGGTGGCGCCCAAGCCGGCACCTGCCGCGCCGCCAGCTCCGGCGCCGGTGCAGGCCCCGGCTCCTGCTGCGCCCGCACCCGCCCCAGAGCCGGCAGCGCCGGCGCCCGAACCCGTGCAAGTCGCACCGGCCCCTGCTCCTGAGCCCGTGCAAGTCGCGCCTGCCCCCGCTCCAGAACCTGCTGCGCCGGCTCCCCCTCCGGTTGCTCCGGCGCCCGTTGCTCCGCCTCCCGTGGCTCCTGTCCCGGTTCCGGTGCCGATTCCGTTGCCGGGGATCTTCGGGCCGCGGCAGGGACCGCCGCTCGGGCCGTGGGGTGGTGGCGGCTGGGGCCACGGCGGCGGTGGTTACCCCGGAGGCGGTGGCGGCTGGGGCCACGGCGGCCACGGCGGCTTTGGCCACGGCTTTTAGCCTCCGACAGCAAACTGTCACCTAACGTTTGCCCGCCGCTCAGAAGAGCGATGCCGTTAGCTCGTTGCGGCAACGTACACACGGGTGTATGAAGTGCTCCGTCTTCGGTACGGGATATTTGGGTGCTACCCACGCCGCCGGGATGGCCGAACTGGGGCATGAAGTCGTCGGTGTCGACATCGATCCCGGTAAGGTCGCCAAGCTGGCTGCTGGTGACGTTCCGTTCTACGAGCCTGGGCTGCCAAAGATGTTGAGCGACAACATCGACGCTGGCCGTCTTCGGTTCACCACCGACTATGACCTGGCCGCCGATTTCGCCGATGTGCATTTCCTCGGCGTCGGCACTCCGCAGAAAAGGGGTGAATACGGCGCCGACCTGAGCCACGTACACGCCGTAATCGACATGCTCGTGCCGCGTTTGACTCGACCGGCGGTGATCGTCGGCAAGTCCACGGTTCCCGTGGGGACGGCCGCCGAGCTTGTTCAACGGGCCCGTGCAGCTGCCCGGCCCGGCGTCGACGTGGAAATCGCTTGGAACCCAGAGTTTTTGCGCGAGGGTTTTGGGGTGCACGACACCCTGCACCCCGATCGTATTGTGCTCGGTGTGCAGGATGACTCGATGCGTGCCGAGGCCGCGATCCGTGAGATGTACGCGCCGATGCTGGATGCCGGGGTGCCCTTCCTGGTGACAGACCTGCAGACCGCGGAGCTGGTCAAGGTTTCCGCTAACGCCTTTCTGGCGACAAAGATCTCATTCATCAATGCGATCTCCGAGGTGTGCGAGGCCGCCGGTGCCGACGTCGCCCTGTTAGCAGACGCACTCGGGCATGACCCGCGGATCGGGCGCCGATTCCTCAACGCCGGCTTGGGTTTTGGTGGCGGCTGCCTGCCGAAGGATATCCGCGCGTTCATGGCGCGCGCCGGCGAACTGGGCGCTGATCAGGCGCTGACCTTCCTGCGGGAAGTAGACAACATCAACATGCGGCGCCGCACCCGCATGGTCGAAATCGCCACCAACGCATGCGGCGGCTCGCTGTTGGGTGCGAACATCGCCGTTCTTGGCGCCGCGTTCAAGCCCGAATCCGACGACGTGCGCGACTCACCCGCGCTCAATGTGGCGGGCCAGCTTCAGCTCAACGGTGCGGCGGTCAACGTCTACGACCCCAAAGCGCTGGAAAATGCCCGGCGGCTGTTTCCCACCCTGAATTACGCGGTCTCGGTGGAGGAAGCCTGCGACCGCGCCGACGCGGTCCTGGTGCTCACCGAGTGGCCAGAGTTCGTCGAACTCGACCCCGATCTGCTCGCCGACCGGGTGCGGGCCCGCGTCGTCGTCGACGGCCGCAACTGCCTCGACGTGCAGCGGTGGCAGCAAGCCGGTTGGCGCGTGCATTGCCTGGGGCGGCGCGTAGCCTGACCGCGTGGACTACGCGGTCGAGTTCTTGGAGCAAAACGGCGCCTTCGGCGAGGTGATCCGCAGCGGCGAACCGTCCACCCCGGTGCCGACATGTCCGGGCTGGAGCCTCGACCAGTTGTTCCGCCATGTCGGCCGCGGCGATCGCTGGGCCGCGCAAATAGTCGCCGACCGGTTGGATCACCCTCTCGACCCGCGCGCGGTCGAGAATGGCAAGCCGCCCCCCGAACCCGACGAGGCGATCTCCTGGCTGCGCGGCGGGGCGCAACGCCTGATTGACGCGGTCGAGCATGTCGGTGTGGAAACCCTGGTATGGACGTTCCTGGGGCCGCGTCCCGCGTACTGGTGGGTTAGACGCCGCCTGCACGAGGCGACAGTGCACCGCGCCGACGCCACCCTGGCGCTCGGGCTCGACTACGCGCTGGCACCCGAGCTGGCAGCCGATGGGATCGGCGAATGGCTTGAGCGGGTCGCGAGCCAGGCCGGCCCCGACGACGCGCCACTTCCGTTGCAAGACGGTCGAATTCTGCATCTGCGCGCTACCGACCCCGGGCTGGGAGTCGGCGGGCGGTGGACCATCCGCTCCGACGCGGGACGTGTCTCGTGGTCGCACGGCGAGGAAAACGGCGCGGTGGCGCTGCGCGGGGGCGCTGTCGACCTGCTGCTGGCGCTGCTGCGGCGAGTTCGACTTGACGACACCGACATCGCGTTGTCCGGGGACGCCGCGGTGTGGCAGACGTGGCTCGACCTCACGCCCTTGTAGACGCAGGCGGTACCTTTCTCACCATGACCACATCGGAGATCGCCACCGTACTGGCTTGGCATGACGCGTTGAATGCATCTGATGTCGACACCCTGATCGCCCTGTCCAGTGATGACATCGAGGTCGGCGACGCGCATGGCGCCGCGCAGGGCCACGCGGCGTTGCGTGAGTGGGCGACCGCCCACCCTCGACACGCCGAGGTGGGCCGAACATACGTCCACGACGGCGTCGTCGTTGTCGAACAGACGATCGCCGGCCCGGGTGAATCGGGCGCCAACGCCACTGTCGCGTCGGCCTTTCGGGTGGTCCACGACCACGTCACCTCGGTATTCCGTCACAACGATCTGACAGCAGCGCTGGCTGCGACCGAGC
>Ga0302325_10029795_pt1 | contig 11272 bp, 12 predicted proteins | sample Palsa_T0_2_FD_201948 | JGI IMG/M metagenome (GOLD analysis project Ga0302325, IMG submission 201948) | Peat permafrost microbial communities from Stordalen Mire near Abisko, Sweden - Palsa_T0_2 | ecosystem: Environmental > Terrestrial > Soil > Palsa > Peat permafrost | place: Sweden: Abisko...
AGCAGCGATTCTGACATTGGCCTGGACGGCTTCACCCCGGTGACCCGGCCGGGCTTTACGGTGGCCAATCTGACGGGCAGCTACGACCTGACCAAACATGTGACCCTGACGGCCCGGGTCGAGAACCTGGCCAACACCCACTACGAGGAAGCCTACGGTTTCGCCGAGCCGGGGCGGAGCGCGTACGTGGGGATCAAGTTCAGGGAGTAGCGGTCAGGGCGCCGAGAACCTTCCCCGCTTGTCGGGGAAGCAACCATCCCCGCCGCGAAGCGGTGGGAGGATGGGGTCACGCCCCGGCCGACTACCCCCATCCTCCCATTGCTGCGCAATGGGCCCCTCCTTCCCCCATGAAGGGGGAAGGTTCTCAGCGCCGCGCCAGCCGGAGGTGGAATGAGCCTTAAGGTCTTGGTGGAATTGGAGCTTCGGCGATCGGCTTGGTCAAGGACGACGCTTTGCGTCGCCGCGTCGCGGCCGCCGGAGGCGGTCCTTGACTAAGCGGACCGGCCGAAAACCATTCCATCATGCGTTCGATGGCTGATTCTGACCGTCGAAGCGTGGCGTCAGGGGTGGGCGGACCAGACCTAACCCACCGCCGCCCTCTGCAATTCGATCAGCTCGCCGATCCCCTTGCGCGCCAACCCGAACAGGGCGTCGAACTCCGCCTGGCTGAAGCCGCGCTTCTCGCCGGTGGCCTGAACTTCGACGATGTCGCCGGCGCCGGTGAGGACGAAGTTGGCGTCAGCCTCGGCCTGGCTGTCTTCCTCATAGTCCAGGTCCAGCACCGGGGTGTTCTGGTGCACCCCGCAGGAGATGGCCGCCACCTGGTCCAGAATCGGGTCCTTGGTGATGACGCCCTCGGTCAGCAGGTAGCGGGTGGCTAGCCTGAGCGCGACCCAGGCGCCGGTGATGGAGGCGGTCCGCGTGCCGCCGTCGGCCTGGATCACGTCGCAGTCGATCGAAATCTGCCGCTCGCCCAGGGCCATCATGTCGGTGACGGCGCGCAGGGAGCGGCCGATCAGCCGCTGGATCTCCTGGCTGCGGCCCGACTGCTTGCCCTCGGCCGCTTCGCGCCGGCCGCGCGTGTGGGTGGCCCGGGGCAGCATGCCGTATTCGGCGGTGACCCAGCCCTGGCCGCGCCCGCGCAGGAAGCCCGGCACGCCTGAGTCGACGCTGGCGGTGACCAGCACCTTGGTGTGGCCGAAGCCCACCAGGCAGGAGCCTTCGGCGTAACGATTGACGCCGGTCTCCAGCGTGATGACGCGCAGGGCGTCGGGCCGGCGTTCGGAGGGGCGCATGCAATATCCTTGAATCTCGCGCGGCTTGCCTGGAGCCGCCGCGCGCTTATCCTAGAAGACGGCGGCCCAGTCCATCCGCGCCGGCCACCCAAACACCAGGAGATCGCACGCGCCGCCCATGAGTCGCCTGATCCACCCCGCCGCCGGGCCGAGCCTGACCGAACTGGACGAGCGCGCCCGCGACATATTCAGGCGGGTCGTGGAAAGCTATCTGGAGAACGGCGAGCCGGTGGGCTCGCGCACCCTGTCCAAGGGCGGCGTGCACCTGTCGCCGGCCTCCATCCGCAACACCCTGCAGGACCTGGCCCAGATGGGCTTGCTGGACTCGCCGCACATCAGCGCCGGCCGGCTGCCGACCCACGCGGGCCTGCGCCTGTTCGTCGACGGTCTCTTGGAGGTCGGCGACCTGTCCGAGGCCGAGCGCCGCGACATAGACGCCCGGCTGTTCTCGCGCGGGCGCGGCTTCGAGGAGGTGATGAACGAAGCCAGCGCATTGCTGTCCGGCCTGGCCGGCGGCGCGGGCGTGGTGGTGGCGCCGGTGCGCGACGCCGGGGTCAAGCATGTGGAGTTTGTCGCTCTCGGCGCCGACCAGGCCCTGGCGGTGATGGTGTTCGACGACGGCGTGGTGGAGAACCGGCTGATGATCAGGCCGCCCGGCCTGACCCCCTCTGCGCTGCAGGAGGCCTCCAACTTCCTCAACGCCCGGCTCAAGGGCCGCACCCTCAGCGAAACCAAGCAGGAGATGCGCGGCGAGCTCGACAGCGCCCGGGCCGAGCTGAACGAAGCCGCGGCGCGCCTGGTGGAGGACGGCCTGGCGGCCTGGAGCGGCGGCGAGGGCGCCGAGCGGGCGCTGATCGTGAGGGGGCGCGCGAATCTTCTGGGCGATGGCACGGTGCTCGAGGACCTGGAGCGCGTGCGGATGCTGTTCGACGATCTGGAGCAGAAGGAACAGCTGATCGGACTGCTGGACGATGTCCGCGCAGCCGAGGGGGTGCGCATTTTCATCGGCGCTGAAACGCGTCTGTTTTCGCTTTCGGGTTCCGCTGTGATCGCGGCCCCCTATATGACGGGACGACAGAAGGTGCTTGGCGCGATCGGCGTGATCGGGCCGGCGCGCCTGAACTACGCCCGGGTGATCCCCTTGGTGGACTATACCGCCAGGGTCCTCGGACGGCTCTTGAACGCCTAGAGGACAATTTGATGACCGACGACAGTACGCCGGCCGACGAGGCCGACGAATTCATCGCCGCCGCGACCGCCGAAGAAACCGAAGCGCTGAAGGCCGAGGTCGCCGAGCTTCGCGAGAAGATGTTGCGGGTGGCCGCGGACGCGGAGAACGCCAAACGGCGCGCCGAACGTGACGCCAATGACGCCCGCGCCTATGCGATCCAGAAGTTCGCTCGCGACCTGCTAGGCGTGGCCGACAATCTGCAGCGCGCCATGCAGCACGCGCCGCGCGATTCCGACGACCCGTTGGTGAAGAACCTCGCCATCGGCCTGGAGATGACCGAGAAGGAGCTGCTCGCGGCCTTCGAGCGCAACGGGCTGAAGCGGCTTGACCCGGAGCGCGGCGCCAAGTTCGATCCGCACCAGCATCAGGCGGTGATGGAGCAGCCGGCCGACGACGTCCCCGGCGGCTCGGTGCTGCAGGTGCTGCAGTCCGGATATGATCTGTTCGGGCGGGTCGTTCGCCCGGCCATGGTGGTGGTTTCCGCCAAGGGCGCCGGCGCGCCTGCCGAGGCCCCGGCGGCCAATCCCTATGCGCAGGCGGATGGCGAATCGGCCGGAGCCGAGGTCGACAGGAAAGCGTAGGGCGCACCGAAGGCGTGCTTCGACAAGCTCAGCACGAGGACGTCGTTGTGGCTAAGGTAGTCCTCACCCTGAGCCTGTCGAAGCCTGTCCTGAGCGACGCCGCAGGCGGCGTCGAAGGGGGCGAAGCGGGCCCTGGACATCGCCGTTTCGAATTGACGCCGACGTACCCCGTCGCATCGCCTGCTGACGTGGCGGCCGAATTGCTGGATAAGCGCCGGGAACGCGCCGCCGCACCGGAGCGGCGCCATGAGGGGACAACTCGCCGGACATGACTGCCTTACAAGCCATCATCCTGGCCATCGTCCAGGGGATCACCGAACTCTTTCCCATCTCCAGCCTCGGCCACGCGGTCATCCTGCCCAAGCTGTTGGGCTGGAATGTCGACCAGGCCTCCGAGGACTTCCTGCCCTTCCTGGTGGTCATGCACCTGGGCACGGCGGTGGCGCTGCTGCTGTATTTCTGGCGCGACTGGTTCGATTTCCTGATGGCGGTGGTGTTCCGCCGTGGCCCGCGCGCGGCGCAGGAAAGCCGGCTGTTCTGGCGCGTGGTGGTGGCCACCATCCCCGCCGTCATCCTCGGCGCCGGCCTTGAACACATCCTGCGCAAGGGTTTCGGCGCGCCAAAGATCGCCGCCGCCTTCCTGATCGCCAACGGGATCATGCTGTTCGTCGCCGATCGTTGGCGCGGCCGGTCCGAACGATCGATCGACCAGCTGCGCTGGGGCGACGCCCTGGTGATCGGCCTGTGGCAATGCCTGGCGCTGATCCCGGGCTTCTCCCGCTCGGGCGCCACCATGGCCGGCGGTTACCTGGCCGGCCTGAAGCATGAGGACGCGGCCCGCTTCTCCTTCCTGACCGCCACGCCGGTGATCCTCGGCGCCACGGTGCTTGAGGCCCCAAAGCTGTTGCATCACCACAGCAGCCTCGGCAGCGTCGCCATCCTGGCCGGCGTGGTCGCCGGCGTGGTCGCCTTCGCAAGCGTCTGGGCGCTGATGCGCTGGTTCCGCGCGCACGAGGAAAAGGGCGGCTTCACGCCTTTCGCCGTCTATTGCGTCCTGGCGGGCGCCGGCGCCTTGGCCTGGATGACGTTCGGCTAGCTTAGATCGCCATGGCGAACTGGTCGGCGATCCAGTCGGCTTCGTCGTCCGTGATCACCAGGGGCGGGGCGATGCGGATGATGTGGTCGTGCGTCTCCTTGCACAGCAGGCCCATTTCCCGCAACCGCTCGCAGATTGGCCGCGCGCCGCCGGCGTCCGGGTGCAGCTCGACCGCGATCATCAGGCCCCGGCCTCGGACATCCGCGACCCGATCGCCGACGGCGAGCTTCAGGTTCGTCAGGAGGCGCTCGCCGACTCGCGCCGCGTTCTCGATCAGGCCTTCCTCGACCAGCACCTTCATCGCCGCCCGCGCCACCGCGCAGGCCAGCGGGTTGCCGCCGAAGGTCGAACCATGCTCGCCGGGCTTGAGCACGCCCAGGATTTCCTTGTTCGAGAGCACCGCCGAGATCGGATAGAAGCCGCCGCCCAGGGCCTTGCCGATCAGGGTCAGGTCCGCCTCGACGCCCTCGTGCTCCTCGGCCAGCAGCTTGCCGGTGCGGCCCAGGCCGGTCTGGATCTCGTCCAGGATCAGGATGACATTGTGCCGGGTGGCCAGTTCGCGGGCGCGGCGCAGATAGCCGGCGGGCGGAATGACCACCCCGGCCTCGCCCTGGATCGGCTCGATCAGGAAGGCGGCGGTGTTGGGGGTGATGGCTGCTTCCAGCGCCGCGGCGTCGCCATAGGGCACGATCTTGAAGCCCGGCGCGAAGGGACCGAAGCCATCCCGTGAAACCGGGTCGGTGGAGAAGCCGATGATGGCCAGGGTGCGGCCGTGGAAGTTGTCGGCGCAGACGATGATCTCGGCCTGATCCTTGGCCACGCCCTTGACCTGATAGGCCCACTTGCGGGCGACCTTCAGCGCGCTTTCCACCGCCTCGGCGCCGGAGTTCATCGGCAGCGCCATGTGCGACTTCGTCAGGGCGCACAGCTCCTCATAGAAGGGTGCGAGCTGATCGTTGCGGAAGGCTCTCGAGGTCAGGGTCAGCTTTCGGGCCTGGGCAACCATCGCCTCCAGGATCTTCGGGTGGCAGTGACCCTGGTTGACGGCCGAATAGGCGGCCAGGCAGTCCAGGTAGCGCTTGCCCTCCACGTCCCAGACATAGGCGCCCTGGCCGCGGGTCAGCACCACGTCCAGGGGCTTGTAATTCCTGGCGCCGTACTCGGTCTCGACGGCGATGAAGTCGCCGGTGGTCTTTGGCCTGTCGGCGAGGAGAAGGTCGGTCATTCGGCGGGTTCCTTCATGCCAGGAGCGGGTGCGGATACAGGGGTGGAAACATTGTCCAGGCGCAGCGTCATGCAGTAGGCGCCGCCGCCGGAGAGGATGAAGGGCGCCAGATTGACGTCTATGACGCGATAGCCGCGCTCCGCCAGCCGGTCCTTCAGCCGGTCCGTCGCCTCGGCCATGACAATGGTTCGGTCAAACGCGACGGCGTTGACGCAGAACCGGGCGGCGTCCTCATCGGTCGCTTCGATCAGCATGCCGGCGGGAACGCTGTTGCGGATCCGGCGCAGGCCCTCCGGCGTGAAGGCCGGCGGATAGTAGAGCACCTCGCCGCCCGGCAGCGGGCAGAAGCAGGTGTCCAGGTGGTAGAACCGCTCGGTGGCCAGCTCCAGCGCCACGGTCTCTCGGCCAAAGAATTCCGCGACGGCGTCCAGGCCCTTGCGGTTGGTGCGCGGGCCGTAGCCGGCCCAGAAATGACCGCGCGCGGCGTGCCAGATGAAGTCGCCGGCGCCTTCCTGCAGGCAGTCTTCCGGCAGGACATGGACCTCGTTCAGCAAACCGCCCGCCCGCAGGCGCTGGAAGGCGCGCTGGAAGTGAGGTTCCTCGACCTGGCGTTCGGGGTAGCGGAAGCGGGCCAGGGTCGCGCGGCCGTCCATCACCACCCCGGCGTTGGCGGGGAAGACCAGGTCCGGCGCGCCGGGGACGCCCGGCATGATCTCGAGCTCGGCGCCGGCGGCCTTGAGCGCTGCGACCAGGCCGGAGAAGGCGATGCGGGCGGCGCGGCGCGAGCCGGCGGGGTCGGCGCTCCAGGCGCCCGGCTGCATCCACGGATTGATGGTGTAGGCGACCTCGAAATGAGCCGGATCGACAAGCAGGAAGGCGGGCGGACGCATCACGGGTCTCCAACGGTGCTGAGCCCGAGGATGAATCACCGCTGCGTTAGCGAAAAGCCGCAGAGCTGCACAAATCTGCGTTGAAAATTGACGATCTGCGCAAGATCGATCACGATCCGCTAATGGATGATCTCGACCACCACCTCATCGCCCTGCTGCGCGTCGACTCGCGGGCGGCCACGGCGACCCTCGCCAGGGCGCTGAGGGTCTCGCGCGGGACGGTGCAGAACCGGATCGACCGGCTGCGCGGGTCGGGGGTTCTGTTGGGGTTTACCGTCCGTCTTTCGGCTGAGGACGATCCGGCGAGCGTCCGCGCGGTGATGACCATCGTCATCGAAGGCGGGCGCATGGCCGCGGTGCTGCACGCCCTCAGCGGGGTGCCGGCGGTGACCGCGACCCACACCACCAACGGCCGATGGGACCTTGTCGCCGAGTTGGAGGCGCCGGACCTGCCGGCCTTCAGCGCCGCGCTCGACTCCATCCGGGCGATTCCCGGCATCTCCGCGACGGAGACCAGCTTGCTCTTGAAAACCACCCGGTTTTAACTGGGCGATCAGGAAATATGCGCCGAACGGCAACGCTGTTGCGCGCCGTGCGTTTACCGCGGAAGCCGCCGTATTGACGGCGCGACAAAACGAGGGAGCTCGTCTCAATCATGAACACCACCCGCCGCACCCTAATGACCGGCGCCTTGGCCCTCTCCGCGGCCGTTGGCCCGCTGGCCGTGACCGCCGCTTACGCCGACCACCGCGAAGAATTGTCCGCCGACGCCACGCGCGCCCTGCACAAGCTGGAAGCCACCGAGCCGCGCTCGCGCTTCTTCGCCCGTCACGCCAAGGCGGTTCTTGTCTTCCCGTCGGTGCTCAAGGCCGGCTTCGTGTTCGGCGGCGAGACCGGCAACGGCGTGCTGTTCGTGAACGGGCAGCCGGATGGCTACTACAACCTGTCCGGCGGCTCCTGGGGTCTGCAGATCGGCGGCCAGGACTTCGCCTACGCGCTGTTCTTCATGACCGACGGCTCGCTGGCCTACCTGCGCAAGAGCGACGGCTTCGCCGCCGGCACCGGCCCGAGCATCGTGGTGGTCAACAAGGGCGCGGCGGTCGCCGCGGACTCCACCACCGTGACGCAGGACGTCTATGCCTTCCCCTTCGGCGCCAAGGGCCTGATGGCTGACCTGACGCTGCAAGGCACCAAGATCACCCGCATCCACCCGCGCTGATCCGGCGGCCCAAAAAGACGAATAAAGGCCCGGGCCACAAGGTCCGGGCCTATTCCATTTCGTAGATTACGAACTGGCGCGGCAGGCCAGCGATCAGGTCTTCGTGTTCCGCGTCCCGGACGCGACTGGCGGAGTTCAGGCGAATGTAGAGGGTGTCGTCGGGCAGGGCGTTTTCGTCCGATATCCAGACCCGGCCCATCAGCACCGAGCCGAGTGAGCGCGCCTTGCCGCAGCAGACCACCTTGGTCTCGCCGCCCTCTTCCCGCACATAGACAAAGTTGCCGCCGACCGGCGAAAGCCCGCCTTCCACGCGTCTGAAACGGTACAGGTCGCCCGACGCTCCGGCGAGGTCGACAAAGGGTTTCACGTCGTCGCGGTACAGCATCTTGCTCCAGACCACAGGCGCGGCGGCCAACGCGAAGCTGTTCAAAAGGCTAAGCTATGCGGCCCCGCACGGAACCGTACATTGAGCCCAACGGCGCGTCGAATGCACGGCCGAAATAAGGCGAAATTACAGTGAGCCGGCGCCGGTCACTCGCCGAAGCCCTCGCCGGCTTCGACGGGGGCGAAACGGATCAGGCGCGAGTCTTCCACGGCGGCTTGCCGGTGCTTCACGTGCTCGCGGTATTCCGGGTCGGTGACCATGGCCAGGAAGGCGCCGGCGTCAGGGTATTCGGCGATGAAGGCCAGGTCCCAGTGTTCGTCCGCCGGCCCCGTAACCACGCCCTCCGGCTCGCCGACCCAGATCTGTCGCCCGCCCACGCGCTTGAACACCGCGGCGGAGGTGCGGCCGTAGGCGCGATAGGCGTCCAGGCCGCTCATGCCCTTGCCGTGATTGGGATGGCCTTCAGGGTAGTCGGCCAGGGCGTTGAGGCGGACCAGGTTCAGCATCTGGATCGGCGTATCGCGCGGCAGGGCCTTGAAGGCGTCGAACTGGGCGCGCAGCGGATCGATCGAGCCGGCCATGTAAATCTCTCCCCTAGTCCGGCGGATCGCCGCTGGCCGCGTGACGCCCATCGTCCGGCCACGGGTCCTGCAGATCGCCCTTGCGGTTCAGCATGTGCGTCACCCGCTTGACCACCGCAAGCAGGTTGGCGACCCGCGCGTCCTTGTCGTAGGTCAGCTGTGCGCGCCACAGACCTTCCAGCATGAAGCGGGCGAGGTCGCGGCTGGCCTGGAAGCGCGGCCCGACGCCGGCCTGCAGGATGCGGGAGAACTGTTCGCTGGCCCGCGCCTCATCGAAGGCGGCCTGGGCCGGCGCGATGGCGCGCGCGATCGCCGGGTCGGCCCGCGCCGCCGCCTCAAGCTCGGCGAAGGCGATGAAGGGCTGTGTGTGCAGCAGCGTCCAGTAGGCGTCGATGGCGTGCTCGGCTAGGTCCGCGCCCGCAGGCGCCTGCTCGGCCGCCTCGTTGAGCGCCCCGGCGCGGGAGGCCTGAATATGATCCGCCGCCGCGGCCACCAGGCCGTCCCGGCTGGGAAAATGATAGAGCATGGCGCCGCGGGTAAGCCCTGCGCGCTCGGCGATCAGCGGATTGGTGGCGGCCACCACGCCCGCCTCGGCGAACAGGGCCATGGCGCAGTCGAGGATGCGCGCGCGGGTGCGCAGCGACTTCGGCGTATCCTTGGCGGGCGCGACCTGTGGCCCGTCGATCAAACTCATGGCAGCGTCCCACCCTTGGCGCCTGTCCGGTTAGGTAGCGACTAGGCGAGCCCCGCGCCAGGGGCGGCCGGCTGTCGCACCCTTGGCGATTTCACAAAAGCGACATGCAATCAGCTTAGGCGGCGCGTCATGCACGCCCGCTTGGGGCTCTTCGATGCGAGGATCGACGCCATGAGCGCCGAGGGCCCAGAATCGTTTAGGCCCCAACAGTTCAGAACCATCTTCATCTCCGACGTCCACCTGGGTACGCGCGGCTGCCAGGCGGAGCTGCTGCTCGACTTCATCCGCCATGTGGAGTGCGAGACCCTCTATTTGGTGGGCGACATCGTCGACGGCTGGAAGCTGAAGGGCGGCTGGTTCTGGCCCCAGGCGCACAATGACGTGGTGCAGAAACTGCTGCGGATGGCGCGCAAGGGCTGCAACGTCATCTATGTGCCCGGCAACCACGACGAGTTCGCACGGGACTTCTGCGGCGTCCACCTGGGCGGGGTGGTGGTGACCCGCGACGCCATCCACCAGACGGCGGACGGCAAGCGTTATCTGGTGCTGCACGGCGATGAATTCGACGGCGTAACCCGCCACGCCCGATGGCTCGCCTTTTTGGGCGATTGGGCCTACAGAACCGTGCTTGCCTTAAACACCGTGTTCAATCACGCTCGCCGCAAGCTGGGCTTCGGATACTGGAGCCTTTCCGCCTATCTGAAGGTCAAGGTGAAGAACGCTTTGCAATTCATCGAGAACTTCGAGGCCGCCGTGGCCGCCGAAGCCCGCCGCCGAGGCGTCGATGGGGTGATCTGCGGCCATATCCACAAGGCCGAGATGCGCGACATCGACGGTGTCGCCTACATCAACGACGGCGACTGGGTCGAGAGCTGCACCGCGCTGGTCGAGCATTTCGACGGCCGGCTCGAGCTCCTGGAGTGGGCCAAGCTCCGCTCCTGGTCGGTGATCGATCGGATAGCGGCGGCGAGCCTGGAAACCCCGGAGCCCGCCGCGGCCTGATGCGTATTCTTGTAGCCACGGACGCCTGGGAGCCCCAGGTCAATGGCGTGGTGCGGACCCTGACGCGAACAGTGGCCGAGTGCCGCCTCATGGGTCATGAGGTCGAGGTGGTCTCGCCTGACCAGTTCAAGACCTTTCCCCTGCCCACCTATCCCGAGATCAAGCTGGCCATGGGCGCTTATGAGCCGGTGCAGGAGCGGTTCAAGTCCTTCGAACCGGAAGCCATCCACATCGCCACCGAGGGACCGATCGGTCTTGCCGCGCGGCGCATCTGCGTGGAATGGAAACTGCCCTTCACCACCAGCTACCACACCAAGTTCCCGGAATACGTCTCCGCCCGCCTGCCGCTGCCGCTGGCCGCCGGCTACGCCTACATGCGCTGGTTCCACCAGCCCTCGGGACGATTGATGGTGGCGACGCCGACCATGCGGGACGAGCTGATCAAGCACGGCTTCCGCAACATCTCGCCCTGGACCCGGGGCGTCGACACCGAGACCTTCCACCCGCGCCGCGAGGGCGAACCGGACGTGTTCGAGGGCCTGGCGCGGCCGATCTGGCTGAACGTCGGCCGGATCGCTGTGGAGAAGAATATCGAGGCCTTCCTGGCCCTGGACCTGCCGGGAACCAAGGTTCTGGTCGGCGCCGGGCCGCAGCGGGACGAGCTGGCGGAGAGATACCCCGCCACGGTGTTCCGGGGGCCGCGCTTCGGCGAGGATCTGGCCGCCCACTACGCCTGCGCCGACGTGTTCGTGTTTCCCTCGCTGACAGACACCTTCGGCCTGGTGATCCTGGAGGCCATGGCGGCCGGCACGCCCGTGGCCGCCTATCCGGCGCCCGGACCAATCGACATCCTGCCCAACTCAGGCGCCGGCAAGCTGGCCGACACCTGCGAGGACGGCCTGCGCGAAGCCTGCCTCGGTGCGCTCAAGCTCGACCGCGACGCCGTACGCGCCTACGCCGAACGTTTTTCCTGGCGCTCGGCGTCCGAGGAATTCGTCCGCAACCTGCAGCCCTATCCCGAGCCGGAAAAGACCAGGTTCTGGCGCAGGCTGCGGCGCCTGGCGCGGCTGAGG
>Ga0302325_10029796_pt1 | contig 11272 bp, 10 predicted proteins | sample Palsa_T0_2_FD_201948 | JGI IMG/M metagenome (GOLD analysis project Ga0302325, IMG submission 201948) | Peat permafrost microbial communities from Stordalen Mire near Abisko, Sweden - Palsa_T0_2 | ecosystem: Environmental > Terrestrial > Soil > Palsa > Peat permafrost | place: Sweden: Abisko...
GAGCCAGTCGTCGTGTGCGAGCAGCGGGGCAAGGGATGGAGCGCCGGTTGCGGGCGCCGTGCCCGTCGCGGAGCCGAGGCCGAGGGTTGCCGCTGCGAGCGCGAGCACGAGTCGAAGCTTCATGTGTGTTCTCCTGTACGTAGCATAGCGCGCTTTGCGCCGTTGGCAACGTAAGGCGACTTACAGGCGCGCGCCGGTCGAATGTGGGAACGAACCTAAGGCATGGCGATGCTGCGCACGGACATCCCGCAACGTCTGGACCGGTTGCCGTGGAGCCGCTGGCACTGGATGATCGTGATCGGCCTCGGCATCACGTGGATCCTCGACGGGCTCGAAGTCACCATCGTCGGCCTGATCGGCACCCGTCTGCAAGACAGCAACACCCTCGGCCTCTCCTCGACGGAGGTCGGCTGGACGGCTTCGCTCTACCTGGCCGGCGCCGTCGCCGGCGCCCTCGGTTTCGGATACCTGACGGATCGCTTCGGTCGCAAGCGCTTGTTCCTCGTCACGCTCGCGTGGTATTTGGTCGCGACGGTTCTCAGCGCGCTGTCGTGGAATTTCGCAAGCTTCGCCGTCTTCCGGTTCTTGACGGGTCTCGGCATCGGAGGCGAATACTCGGCGATCAACTCGACGATCGACGAACTGATTCCGGCCGCGCGGCGCGGCCACGTCGACCTTGCGATCAACGGAACGTGGTGGGTTGGTACGATCCTCGGGAGCGGGGCGAGTATCGTGCTCTTGAACCCGCATCTCGTCGACCAGCGCATCGGGTGGCGGCTCGCATTCGGCATCGGCGCAGCGCTCGCGATTGCGATCCTGTTCGTGCGTCGCGCCGTCCCCGAGAGTCCGCGCTGGCTGCTCACGCACGGGCGTGCGGACGAAGCCGCGCGGGTCGTCGACGAGATCGAAGCGGAAGTGCGCCGCGAGCTGCCGGGACGGGACTTAGCGCCGCCCGCGGGCACCTTGCTCGTCGACCTCGATCGGCGCCACGATCTCGCCGACGTTTGGCATGCGATGGTGCGCCTCTATCCAAGGCGGACGTTCGTTGCGCTAAGCCTGATGGTATCGCAGGCGTTCTTATACAACGCGATCTTCTTTACTGAAGGGCTCGTTCTCTCGACGTTCTTCGGCGTGCCGGCGCAAAACGTCGGGTACTATATATTCCCCTTCGCCGTCGGCAACTTGCTCGGGCCTCTGCTGCTCGGACATTTCTTCGATTCGATCGGACGCAAACCGATGATCGCAGCGACGTACGCCCTCTCGGGGATTTTGCTCGTGGCCACGGGCATACTCTTCGTTCGCGGCGTGCTCGACGCGCGGACGATCACGCTCTGCTGGTGCGTCATTTTCTTCTTTGCATCGGCGGGCGCGAGTTCGGCCTATCTCACGGTGAGCGAGATCTTTCCGCTCGAAATCCGCGCGATGGCGATCGCGCTCGTCTTCGGCGTCGGGACGCTCGCCGGCGGAGCGCTGGCGCCCGCGCTGTTCGGCGCCCTGATCGCGACGAAATCCCCCGAGCGCGTTTTCGACGGCTACCTTTTGGGCGCAGCGGCGATGCTCGTCGCTGCCGCCGTGCAATGGGTCTACGGTGTGGAGGCCGCTCGGCAAAAGCTCGAAGACGTCGCCGCGCCGCTCAGCGTCGCGACCCCGAGCGGGGCCTACATGGCGTGACTGACGCCTTGTCGAAGCGCGCGCGTACGATGCGCCGTCTTGCCGTAGCCGTTGCCGCGATCTTCGGGTTGAGCGCCTGCTCGGGCGGCGGCGTGTTCGCGCCGGCCAATCCTTCAGTCGTACTCTCGGGTCAGTATGCGGGGTCCGCGACCGACAATATCTACGGCACCTCAACGGCTTCTACAACGCTCAGCGAGGCGGGGCGGACGCTCTACGGAACGGTCGCCCTGGTTTTAGCGTCAACCAGCGCATCGCAGACGCAGGCCGTGACGTTCGCAATCGGCTCGTCGTATAACCTTACGGGTACGATCACCTACGGAACCTGCACGTTCTCATCGACCGGCAACTACAACACGAGCACGAACGTCCTCTCCGTTTCGTACACGTCGCAGAGCGGCTGCCCGGGCGAAACCGGAACGTTGACGCTCACGCAACAGTGCACGAACCCGGTGATGACCGCGCCCCAAGCAGCCCGCAGACGCGAGTCGAGTTTAACCGCCTGCTAGTTGGACACTAAGCGTCCGCTGGCACGAGCACTGCCGCGGGAAACGCCGCAAACACGTCTCGGGCGCGGAGTGAGATGGTTCCCGCGCTCGAATGAGCCTCGACGGCGGCTCCGGTAAAGCGATCGACGTAGCGCGTCACAGCGTTCGGAGCGAGGCGAATTCGTTCGTCGCCGAAAACGACACGCGGCGGCCCGTCCGCGCGCTCGAGCAGGTGCCGAGCCAACCGCGGGACGGCGACGACGATCTCGTCGCGCGCGAACGCGACGAGGTTTTCGCCGCGCGGACCGTCGGTCTCGAGCGCCGTATAGGAACCGCTTGCGAACGTCGCGTGCCGCTCGCGTCGCAAGTGCAGGAGCCGCCAAATCACGTACGCTTTGATATGCCCGTCGTGCCAATTCTCGATGAGCTCGGCGGCGAGCGCGGCGGATTCTCCGGCATCGACGCGTGCCGCGAAAGCGGCTATCGTGCGCGCGCGGAGCGCGTAGTCGACCGGGCGGCGATTGTCGGGGTCGACCAGCGAGAGATCCCAGAACTCGGTGCCTTGGTAGATGTCCGGCACGCCCGGTGAGGTGAGTTTGAGCGTCGTTTGCGCCAGGCTCGACACGGCGCCGATCGCGGCACACTCGAGCGCCAGTTCGCGGAGCTCGCGCATGAACGGCGTTTCGCGCGTGCCGCCGGCGATTGCCGTAACGAACGCGAGCGTCGCGTCTTCGTAGGCGACGTTCGGATTGGTCCAGCTGGTGCGGAACTTCGCTTCGCGCGCCGCTTTTCGCAGGTAGTCGCGAATCCGCTCCAGGTACGCTTCGCGGTCGATGGGATCGATCGTACCGCCGCGCAGCCACTCGGCCGGGTAGGTGCCGATCATGGTCTGATACAGGTGGTACTCGTCGTTTTCGGTCGGCGCGGACGCTCCATCGACTGCCGTCTTGTGCCGCGCATTGAGCCCGTTCCAACGCCGGATTGCGCGGTCCCAGGTGCCCGGCAACTCCGATAGCGCGTCGATGCGCGTCCGCGTATCTTCGCCGCGCTTGTGGTCGTGCGTTGCGGTCGCGAGCATGGCGGATGGATAATGTTCGGCACGGTCTTCGTTCGAACGATGGAACTCGGCGACCGAGGTTCCGAAGCGCCGCGGGTCGCCGCCGACTTCGTTGAGCGACGCCAGGCGCACGTAGCGATAGAACGCGGTATCTTCGACGGCCTTGGCCATCACAGGGCTCGTATATTGCTGAAACTTCATCGCGAACCGCAGCACTTCGCGCCTGTCGTAGTTCGACGAGAGCCTGGGCAGAGCGCACAGCAGGCAGTTTTCGATGAACTCGAAGACCAGGTCGTCGCCGAGTTCGCTGCGTTTGCGCGCGACGCCGATCGCCCAGCTGAGATACTTGCGATCCTCGTTCTCGATCTCTTCGCTCGTCACGTAGGTGCGATAGACGGGGAACGACGCCACGACTTCAACCAAAGCGTCGCGCAGCACGTTGAAGGTGTAGTCGTTCGAGCGCCGGTCCATCTTTGCGATGCGGTCGAGCATCGTCGCGAGCACCTCGATCTCGCTCGCGAGTGCGGTGCGGATGATGTCTTTCTTGGCGCGATAAGCGAACTGATCGAACCCCGTGCCGATTCCCGCGAAGCGACGGTAAATGCGGTCGAATGCGACCTCTGCATGTTCGTCCACGAACAGACCGTTGACGAGGTTCATGAAGTCGAAGCCGGTGGTCCCTGCGATCCTCCAGTCGTCGTGCCAGCGTTCGTGCCGGGCCAGGCTTTTTTCGACGGCGCGGTACAGCGGTTGGCCCAGGGCCCGCGCGCGATCGTGCAACAACGCGCAATAGCCGCCTGGGTTGAAGAGCCCGTCGACGTGGTCGATGCGCAGGCCCTGGACGCTACCTGCGGCGATCAGTTCGAAAATGAAGCGGTGGGTGTCCGCGAGCACCTCGGCATCCTCGACGCGTACGCCTGCGAGGTCGTTGATGTCGAAGAAACGGCGGTAGTTGATCTCGTCCGCCGAGACGCGCCAGTAGGCGAGCCGGTAATTCTGCTGGCGCAGGATCGCATCGAGCCGGTCGATTGCGCTTGGGTCGTTGCCGACGGAAAACGTCCCGAGCGCCGCGTCGATCGCGGCAGCGTTCGCGGCATCGCGCGCGACGCCCGCAAGCTCCGCCTTGAGCTCGATTGCGCGGTCGCGCGACGCGCCGCGGAACTCCGCCGCGAGCGCGCGCAGCGGCCACGCTTCGCCCGCGTGCCGGCTCGCGGCGTTTGCGAGCAATTCGCCGTACGTGCGCGTCGCCATGGGAAAGGTTCGGTCGAAGTACGCGATCGCAAACGAGCCGCTCGCGGGGTCGAAGCGCGGTACGAGTTCCCCGCGCTCGAGGACGCGTCCGTAGTAGTCGCCCAAGAATGGGACGAGCACTTTGCCGCGCATTTCGGCGCGTAGCGGATACCAGTCGATGTCGAAATACGTCGCGTATGGCGAGCGCTCGCCCCATTCGAGCACGTCCTGCCACCACGGGTTCTCACTGCCTCCGATGCCCATGTGGTTGGGCACGAAGTCGAGCAAATGGCCGAGGCCCGCGGCCTGCGAGGTGGCGATCATCGCAGCGTGTTCTTGCTGCGTTCCGATTTCGGGGTTGAGCGAATTGGGATCGACGACATCGTAGCCGTGCGTGCTTCCGGGCCGTGCGCGCAAATACGGCGACGCATAGATGTACCCGACACCCAGAGCCGCGAGATACGGAACGATCGCGCGCGCATCTTCAAAACGAAACTGGGGCGTAAACTGCAGCCGGTACGTGGAAAGCGGCGTCGCGTCGACCTTTACGCGATCGTCCACCGCACGCCCCACGCCGGAGCCGTCTCGGCGGCAAATTCGCTCGGATGCGTCGAGAAGATGACCCGCCCCGCGGGCGAGCGATCGAATCCCCCCAGGGGCGTCGCCACAAGGTTTGCTTCGAGCATGAGATCCGAACCGTCGCTCATGCGCCACCGCGCGCGAATACCGCTCGTCCCGACGAGCTCGAAGCCGGCATCCGTGCCGCGCACGCCGGCCGCGCGGGGTGCGATCTCGTCGCGCCGCACCCCGAGCAAATGCGTGTAGTACTCGAGCCATGCGCTATGCGGCGCGCGGGCGCGCTCGTCCCAACGCAATTTGCTCGCCTCGAACGTTTCGAGCGCCGCCGGGTCCGGAATTCGTTCGCGCGCGACCGGATCCGAGAATCCCTCAAAAGAGCGGAACTCGTTGCGGCGCCCTTCGGTCACGGCGCGCGCGAGCTCCGGTTCGAAGTCGCAGAAGAAGAGGAACGGCGTGCTCGCCGCCCATTCCTCGCCCATGAAGAGCATCGGCGGTGAGGGCGCGAGCAGCAAGATCGCGGCCGCCGCACGCACGGCTTCGGGCGGTGCGAGCGTGGTGATGCGCTCGCCGAGCGGACGGTTCCCCACCTGATCGTGATTCTGCAGGAACGTCACGAACGACCCGAGCTCCAGTCCGGTACTCGGTTCGCCGCGCGGCTCGCCGCCGCGAAATACCGACGGTTCGCCCTGATACGCGAACCCGGACGTCAGTGCGCGCGCGAGCAACGCGGGCGCACTTGCATAGTCCGCATAGTACCCGTCGCGCTGGCCGGTGATCGCGGCGTGCGCGGCGTGGTGCGCGTCGTCGTTCCACTGCGCGCGAAAGCCCGCGACGAGCAGCGTCGCTTCGTTCTTATCGTTCTCGACGATTAGGTGCACGGGGTGCGTCGCGCGCTCGCCGACCGTGCGCGCGAGTTCGCGTAAGAACGAGCGCTGCGGCCCGTCGTAAATTTCTTGGACCGCATCGAGCCGGAGCCCATCGAAGCGATATTCCTCGAGCCAGTACAGCGCGTTCTCGATGAAGAACGCGCGCACGTCGCCACGCTCGCCCGCGACGTCGATGGCCGATCCCCACGGCGTGTGGAATCGGTCCGTGTAAAACGTCTTCGCGTACGCATGCAGATAGTTTCCCTCGGGCCCGAAATGATTGTAGACGACGTCGAGGTACGCAGCCAGGCCGCGCTGGTGCGCCGCCGCGATCAGCGCTTTGAGTTCGTCCGGCGTGCCGTAGTTGTGCGACGGCGCGAAGGGCAGGACCCCGTCGTACCCCCAGTTCCGCAACCCGGGAGCATCGGACACGGGCATCAACTCGATAGCCGTGACCCCGAGCGCTGCCAGCGCGTCGAGTTTCGTAACGGCGGCCGCAAACGTGCCCTCGGGTGTAAACGTCCCGACGTGCAGTTCGTAGAATACGTGCTCGCCCCAAGGCCGTCCGGACCAGCCGTCATCGGGCCAGGCGAACGAGCGCGGGTCGACGATCAGGCTCGGTGCGTGGACGCCGCCCGGCTGGTAGCGCGAGGCCGGATCCGGGACGAGCGAATCCGCGACGGCAAAGCGATAGTACGTCCCGGCGCGTGCATCAGCGCACGTCGTCTCGAACCAGCCGTCGCCCGATTGCGCCATCGCAGCTCCCCGCTCGCCGCGCCCGGCATCGTAGAGGACCTTGGCCGTGCGGTTGCCGGGAGCGTAGAGACGGAAGTGTACGCCGGCGCCGTCGTCGAGCACGGCAGCACCGAACGGCATCTCATGATAGTGCCGATGAGTCATCACGACGATGTTACCCGCCGTCCGTGTCGCCTACCCGGTTTTGCAAGAGTGTCGCCCGCAGGCCTTGAAGGGCGGGCGCTGGGAGGGTGTTGTTTATGACGAACGTTGCGATGTCACGTCTCGCGGTCTCTGCGCTCTGCAGCTTGATGCTCGCCGGATGCTTCGGGAGTTCGAATCCGCTCATCGGAAAATGGAGCCTTACGCCGGGAGGCGGCGACGGCTGCCCGGACACGCTGGAGTTCACCGGGACGTCGATGACGACCACGACGGGGCCCGTCAACGCGTCGTTCGACGTCACTTACAAGGCGGACGGCGGGACGACAACCGTTACCTCGTCGACCGGGCCTTCAATGAGCTTTACCGGCGGCGGGAACGCCATCACGATGACGGCGCCCGAATCGTGCCAGTACGGGAAGGCCTCGTAGCGGCGCTAGTGCGCCTTTTCGGCAGGCTTGAAGTCGAGGGCGACGCCGTTCATACAGAAGCGTAGTCCCGTCGGCTTCGGACCGTCGTCGAAGACGTGTCCGAGGTGGCCGCCGCAACGCCGGCAATGCACTTCGGTGCGCGATACGAACATCGAATTGTCGTTCGACGTCTCGACCGCGTTCTTCAGCGGCTCGTAGAAGCTCGGCCAGCCGGTTCCGCTGTCGAACTTCGTCTTCGAGTCAAAGAGCGGGAGTTCGCAGCCGTCGCAGTTGTAGATGCCCGCGTGCGTTTCGTGATCGAGCGGGCTCGAGCCGGGGTACTCGGTTCCGTGCTGGCGCAGCACGTTGTACGCCGCGGGGCTCAGCTTGGCTTTCCACTCCGCATCCGTGTGCGTTACTTCAAAGTGCTCCGTGTCCGCGCCGGCAGGCTTGCTTGGGATTCCAAGCGCCGCCGCCAAGCTGCACAGGCCGCCGACCATCTTCATACGTGTCATCTTTCCGCTCATAGCAAAACCATACATTAGAACCCGGCCGGAAAGCCGTAGGTTGCCTTACGCACGAGGGACGAACCGTAGCGGCAACGTGGTCGGACCGTCGATCCCGAGTCCCGGTTGCCAGGTGGGTTCGCCTGCGAGCTCGATCCGTTCGAAACGTCCCGCAAGGACGGCGAGCGCCTCTTGCATCTCCGCCCGGGCCAGCCACATGCCCAGACACCGGTGGATGCCGCCGCTGAAGGTGAGATGGCTCGCCGGGCGCTCCGCCGCGATGTCGAAGCCTTCGCCGCCGAAGATCGCCTCGTCCCGATTGGCCGACGCCAAGATCAGCGTGATCACGAACCCAGGCTTCATCGTCACGCCGTTGTATTCGATTTCTTCGTAGACGATGCGCGGGACGATCGAGATCGTCGGATTGAGCCGCATCATCTCATCGACCGCCCGCGGCGCGAGCTCCGGCCGTTCGCCGAGCAGCGCCCACTGATCGGGATGTTTCGCGAAGGCGAGCATGCCGAGCGCCAGTTGGTTGCGCGTCGTGTCGTTGCCCGCGAACACGAGTCCCGCGATCATGCCGCGCAACTCGTCCTGCGAAAGCCGGTCGCCTTCGGACTCGGCGGCGACGAGCGCGGAAACCAGATCCGGACCCGGGTTTTTGCGCCGGTCGGCGATCACTTCGTCCGCGCATTCCTGGAGCGCGAGCAATGCTGCCTCCGCGCGCGCACGCACCTCGGGCGCTCCGATACGCTGGCTGAAAATGAGCCCGAGGTCGCTCGCCCAACCGTAGAAACTCGCGCGCCGTTCCTGCGGAATCCCGAGCATTTCGCAGATGCCCTCGAGCGGATACGGTTCGGAAAAGGCGGCCGCGAATTCGCACGTTCCGTCGGCGCCGAATCCGTCCGCCAGCCGCTCCGCGGTCGCGCGGAAGAACGGACGCAGGCGTTCGACGGCGGGCGGCGTGAACGCCGTCGCCACCAGGCGCCGCATCCGCGTGTGTTCGGCACCGTCGATGTTGAGCAGCGAGCGCTTCCACCAATCGACGAGCGGACCGTCGGTAACGCCGCGCATCGCGAGCACCGCGGCGCTGCCCTGGTGCAACCGCGGATCCTTGAGCATCGCGACGATATCGTCGTAACGCAGCACGGCGAAACCGAACGGCGTGCGGGCGAGCCAGCCCGAGGCCCGCGCCTCGTCCACCACCGCCGAATCGAACTCGAAGTCCGGATTGAACAGGTCGAGAAACGGCAGGGTATCGAGTTGCATGCGTGTCTCCGGATGGCCATTGGGCGTGTCAAGCATGCTACGAGGAGGGACGGTACGGACCATTTACGACCCGCCCGCCGCGCGAGTTTCGCACTCCAAAAAACACTCTTTGTCACGCTGAGCTTGTCGAAAGCCCGTCCTGAGCTTGTCGAAGGACGCAGCCGGGACGCGGATGCGAAAGCCCACCCGCCTGTATACTGCCTTACGGCGCTACAGGCGAGTGGGAATTTAGAAAGGCTTGGAGTGTCAGTGAGCGGATCCGTAAATATATTAGGTAGGCGCTGCGGTCGACACTCTGCCGCCTTAGTGATGGTATCGGCGGCAATTCCAAAACCTTAAATGGGTCAACCGAGGAACCCGGTTGCGGTGCCGCCGAACCGGCGGACATGAGCGACTCCCTGATTACGCGGACCACGAACGGCACGGTCGCGACGCTGCGCCTCAATCGTCCTGACAAACTCAACGCGTTCAACGAAGAGATGACGGAGGGGTTGATCGCTGCGTTCGAAGACGCCGGCAAAGACCCGAACGTGCGTGCCATCGTGCTTGCGGGCACCGGCCGCGGGTTCTCCGCAGGTCAAGATCTCGAGGCGTTCGTTCGGATGCAGACGAGTCCGGAGCCGATCTCGGTCGGCGACCACTTGCGGCGTGGTTACAACGTGCTGGTGACGCAGATTCGCACGATCGAGAAACCGGTGATCGCCGCGCTCAACGGCATCGCTGCCGGCGTCGGATTGTCGATCGCGCTCGCGTGCGATCTGCGCATCGCGGCCGACGACGCGGTGCTGACGCTCGGGTTTTCGAAGATCGGCCTGGTTCCCGACGGCGGTGGAAGTTTGATGCTTCCGCTGCTCGCCGGCTTCGGGCGTGGCCTCGAACTTGCGTGGTCGAGCGATAAACTCGACGCGCAGGAAGCGCTGCGCATCGGGCTGGTTAATCGCGTCGTGCCCGCGGCGATCTTCGAAGACGAGACGCTCGCCTACGCGCAGAAGTTCGCCGCGCTGTCACCGGTCGCGATCGGGCTCACTAAGCGCGCGTTCAACCGCTCGATGATCCCGCACTTCGCCGAGTGGCTCAACGAAGAGGCCGACCTGCAAACCGAAGCCTCGCAAGGTCCCGATCTCCGCGAAGGCGTCACGGCCTTCATGCAAAAGCGCAAGCCGGCCTTCGCCGCCCGATGAGCGCTTCGGTAGAGCCGTCGCTCGCGAGCGACAACCTGTTCGACCTCACGGGTAAGGTTGCGCTGATCACGGGCTCGACTCGCGGTATCGGTCTCGCGATCGCGAAGCACTACGCGCGCCACGGAGCGCACGTCGTCATCTCGAGTCGCAAGGCCGATGCCTGTGAAGCCGCGCGTGCCGAGATCGCGGAAGCCGGCGGATCCGCGATCGCCGTGCCGTGCAACATCGGATATAAGGATCAGCTGCAGGCGCTCGTCGACCGCACGCTCGCCGAATGGCACGGCATCGACATCCTCGTCTGCAACGCGGCAGTGAATCCGTACTTTGGGCCGCTCGCCAAAATTCCGGACGATTCGTACGACAAGATCATGGACTCGAACGTGCGCTCGAACCTGTGGCTGTGCAACATGGTGTTGCCGCAGATGGCGGAACGCGGCGGCGGTGCCGCGATCATCATCTCGAGCATCGCAGGCCTCAAGGGCACGAAGGTTTCTCGAAAGCAGCCGATTCGGCGCTCGCGCGCAACCTCGCGGTCGAGTGGGGTCACAAGAACATTCGCGTGAACGCGATCGCGCCCGGGATCATCAAAACCGACTTCGCGAAGGCGTTGTACGAAAATCCGGAAACGGAAAAGTTCGTGCTACGGCAGTACCCGATCGGCCGCCTCGGCGAGGTCGACGACGTCGCGGGCGTCGCGGTCATGCTGGCCAGCCGCGCCGGATCGTTCATCACCGGGCAAACGATCGTCGTCGACGGCGGCACCACGATCGGCGGCTTCGAATAGAAGCATCGCTCGTTGCTTCGATCGACGCGATCGAAGCGGGCCTCGCTTCGGCCGACTACATCGCAAGCCGCCAAGTATCGACCGCGATCTACCTCGCGCACCACCTGCGCAAACCGATCCTCGTGGAAGGGCCCGCGGGCGTCGGCAAGACCGAGCTTGCGAAGGCGACGGCGGCGTTCACGAAGCTCCCGCTGATTCGTATGCAATGTTACGAGGGGCTCGACGAAGCCAAGGCCATCTACGAGTGGAAGTACGGCAAGCAGCTCCTCTACACGCAAATCCTGCGCGATAAGTTCACCGAAACGCTGCGCGACGTCGTGGGCCTAGAAGCGTCGCTCGC
>Ga0302325_10029797_pt1 | contig 11272 bp, 13 predicted proteins | sample Palsa_T0_2_FD_201948 | JGI IMG/M metagenome (GOLD analysis project Ga0302325, IMG submission 201948) | Peat permafrost microbial communities from Stordalen Mire near Abisko, Sweden - Palsa_T0_2 | ecosystem: Environmental > Terrestrial > Soil > Palsa > Peat permafrost | place: Sweden: Abisko...
TCTCGGCGCTCTCGGACTGTTCGGCACTTCTGTCGGGTCCCTCAACGACGACGATCTCAGCCTCGGTCAGGCTCTGGCGCACGTGGCCAGCGTCGCCCTCGTCACCGGCAACGCCACGACGGACCGGATCCGGCTCGATCAGCAGCTCCAGAACGCTCTGGACAGCCGCGTGTTCGTGGAGCAAGCCAAGGGCGCCGTCGCTCAGCACGCCAGCGTGACCATGAACGAGGCGTTCACCTTGCTGCGCGTCTACTCTCGAGACCACAATCAGAGACTCACCGACGTCGCCCGGGCCGTAGCAGCCCGGACGTTACCGGTCCAAGAGGTGGCCGGCTCGCGCCAGGCGGCAGGCTGAGCGACATTCGCGCGCCAGTAGTCCCCGACACTGCAGCGGAAGCTTGGACGCTTGCTGGCACTCGGCACCCCGGAAACGCCTGCTGACTGGCGGCAATCACCAGCTCGGACTCACCGCGTCGTCACCTTAGGTTGCCGGTATTCGCCTCGCGGGCCCCCAGGGGCAGGTTGACGTCGTAACGCTTCAGGTGCAACGAACTGCCGAGCACCTGACGCGCCGTCGGCTGGGGTTTTCTCGCCACGCATGCTCCGAGCTGATCGATGATTTCAGGCCAATAAAAAGGTCTTGGGCGCAATCTTTCAATCGGGTTCAGCCGTAGTCCGTACGACGAGAAGACCCAAGTGTCTGAGGGGACGAACGACATGGAGCGGCGAACCGGCAACGAGGAACTACGCATCGAATCCGAGCTTGCCTCGGGAGGCGCAGGTTTCAGCGGTGCGATGCGCGACGACATGACTGAGTGAATGTTGAGTGGGATGACGAAGAACGGAGTCGATAGTGCATCCAGGAGACGCAAATAATGAGGGGTCGGGCGCCTGGCTGAGCGAGAAGAGCGCGTCACTGGATTTCGGCCTCTTGCGGGAAGAGCGTTTGCGGATTGATCGGATCGTCACCAGGCTGGACGTAACCGATGACCTGATCGAGCGCGCGGACCTGGCGAGCGAACTCGTGCGATCGGTGTCGCGCTACGAAGATACGCTCGAGCGAGCGCTGTTTGTGCTCTTGGAGCCATCAGCTCCTGTCGTGGAACTCGGTCGTGAGCGCGAGCAACTCCGAGAGGCGATGATGGTCATCCATGAGCGGACGATGGGGATAGATCCCCGCAACGTACATGCTTCCGACGGTCAAGGCTTTGAGGACGCCGTCGAAGATGTCGTACACAGGTTGCGGGTGCTCCTGTTAGGTGAGGACCGCCAAATTACAATACTCATCGGGTCGCTGAGGCCTCAAGGCCGCCGCCACCTGGCCGAGGATGTTGCCCACGCATTCCGGAGTGCGTCCGAGCGTCCTTACCCTCCCCGTACGGCGGTGGGTCGATTCTTCAGTAATGCGCACGTGAAGCTGGATCACACCTTTGAAGATGTGGCCACCCCCACCCACCCCGGAGCTGACGTCATCAATGGTTGAGTTGCCCGAATGTGGCAAGCCACCTGCCCCAACTACCCGGCGCACGGATTGAAAGGAGAATGGAGAAACCGGTCCACTGGTGGACCCGGTACCTTTGAATACCAATGAAGCCTCCCAGCCTGGCGCAGCAAGAGCGCACGACCCTCTGCGATCTATTCTCCGAGCTTGGCCCCGACGCGCCCACGTTGTGCGAAGGATGGTCGACGGGTGATCTGGCGGCGCACCTTGTCATACGTGAACGGCGTCCAGACAGCGGCCCCGGGCTCGTGTGGCCGCCCCTGGCGGGATACACCGACAAGGTTCGGCAGACGGTCCGGGCTCGCACGCCGTGGGAGAAGCTGGTCGAGAAGGTCAGGGCCGGGCCGCCGTGGCTCCTTCGTCCTTTCGATGGGCCGATGAACACGGTCGAGTTCTTCATCCACGTGGAGGACGTCCGGCGGGCGTCCGCCGGTTGGGAACCCCGTGCGATCTCGCCGGAGTTGGCCGATGCGCTCTGGGCGCGCACCGGGTCCGGTGGGATGGCCAAGAAGGTTCCGGCAACGATCGTGGTCTCCACACCGGGCCGACAGGACAAAGAGAGGGGGAGTGGGCCGCTCCTCACCCTGACCGGCGATCCGGGCGAGCTCATCATGTTCGGAGCCGGGCGCCAGGGCGCAGCCAGGGTTGAGATCAGCGGTGACGCCACCCTCGCCGCCCTTCTCCGCGCCGCCTCGCTGGGTATCTGACTCCGGATGTTCTGACCGAGGCTGTTCTCGCCGGCGCCGGGTTGCGCCATTCTCACGACATCTGCAGCGCCATGGTGGTGCTCATTGCGATGATCACTGCCGCGCCAAGGGCTCTGCGGAACGGATTGACGCCTCGGAACAGTTCATCGATCGCCCAAATGAAGAGGGCCACATCGGCGAGTACACGGGTCAAGGTCTCGATTCCACCCGTCGGGCGGAAGACATGTTGCAAGACCAAAAGGACGGCGTAGACAACTAAAGATGTGTTCGGCCACTGGACAACCGTGAAATGCCCGGTACGGCGATTGCGGAACGCCCAACGAACCGAGCGGCGCGCCAGGCGCCAGGGTTTCGTCGAGTTGAGCACCCGGTCCGACGACATCGTGCAACTATGCCTGAGGACAGATGAAGATGTACCGCGAGCGACCTGGCGTCCGCTCCGCTTTGAGGTCGAAGCCGTGGTGGCCGGCTCGACGCCCCGTTCGCGGCGCTGGACAGGCCGCGTCGCCCAGGCTGCAGCGCGCAGAGCGGCACTTCGAAAAAGCTTCCTTTCAGTTAGACGCGGTATCGAGTCGACTAACCGGAGAAGGGGAGTAGCCCCCCAATCGGTGATCGACATGCTGGCTCTCCGGAGCCCGGTCATCGGACCTGCGTGCAGGTTGGCGAGACCTTCGTTCTAACCGAAGTCGTAATTGGCCGGAACGAAGGAGGTCCCTCCGTTCCGGCGAGAAAAGGTCGCCGTGAACTTCGCCATCGTCATCGCCGCCTTCCCCATCATCTTCCTCGGCGAGTTGCCCGATAAGGCGATGTTCGCTTCGCTTGTCCTCTCGACGCGGGGCAAACCCCTCTTCGTCTGGTGTGGGGCAGCCGGAGCCATTGTCGTCCACGTCACCATCGGTGGCATGCTCTTCCACCTGGTGCCGCACCGAGTGCTCGACGGCCTCGTGGCCCTCATGTTCTTGGTGGGCGCCGGACTCGCGATCCGCGACGCGAAAGGCTGAAGAGGAGGAGACTCTGGTCGAGCGCGAGGCCAAATCGGGCCGCAGCGTGGTGACGACGGCATTCGTGGTCATCTTCTTGGCTGAGTGGGCGATCTCACCCAGATCCTCACCGCCAACTTGGCGGCGCACTACCACTCGCCGCTCTCGGTAGCGGTCGGGGCGGTACTGGCGCTGTGGGCAGTGGCCGCGATTGCGGTGATCGGTGGGCAAGGCCTGCTCCGCTACATCAACATCAGGGCCCTGCGTATTGTCACTGCAGTGGTCCTAATAGGCCTTGCCGGCTTCGCCGGGTAGGAAGCCTTTCGATAGGGCACGCACGCGCGTCACCGAGTCGAACACACCCGACCAATTTGTTGTCGGTATCGGCACCACTCAAGCGACGATCTCGCCACCGAGCGGCAACCTCGGACATCTACGCTTGGTGCGCCGAGAGGATCCACGAATGTCGCGCACGAAGGCCAGAGCGAACCGGTGGCAGCAATGACGCCACCCGACGGTGCTCCCGAGCCCTCGGTATCGCCAACGAAGCGCCGGCGCAGGACAGGCCCCACAACGCATCAATCAGTACTTCGGCTGTTGGTCAGTTATGCCGCCATCAGTCTTGTTCCGGTCCTTCTGCTCGGGCTCCTTCTCGCCTGGAGCTACCGCTCAGAAGCGCGCCAACGCGGCGTCGCAGAAGGGCGCTCCGAGGCGTTGGTAGTCGCGCAAACCGCTTTGGAGCCTCGCCTCAGTAATCGACCACTAAGCCAGGGGCTCACCCCAAGCGAGAAAGCATCCATGCAGACCTTGGTCAGCAAGGCTGTTCGACAACACGACATCCTTCGACTCCGTCTCCGCGATCTCTCCGGCAATGTCGTCTACTCCGACGATGGCTCGGGTTTTAAGGAGCGGCCTGAGGACGAAGCGCTAGAGGCGGCCCATGGTGAGGTGGTGGCGGAACTCACCCGGCTCAATGCGGATAGCAATGACACGGGAAAAATAGGACCCGAGGCAGTCGAGATCTATCAACCGTTGTTGGCCGGGAACTCTGAGACACGGGTCGGAGTTCTCGAGCTCTACCTCCCCTACGCACCCATCAGCGCAGATGTGACCGCCGGGTTGCATAGCCTCTATCGAGATCTGATCCTCGGCTTGATCGGACTGTACGCCGCCCTCTCCGTTATTTGGTTCTCGGTCACCCGTAGGCTTCGGGTGCAGCTGAAGCGGAACGCGTATCTGGCCGAACACGACTCGCTGACCGATCTGCCGAACCGGGAGATCTTTCTTCGCCGTGCAGAAGCGGCGGTCGCTTCCTCTTGCGAAGGTGGTCGGCCCACCGCCATTGCGATTGTCGATCTGGATCGTTTCAAAGAGGTCAATGACACGCTCGGACATCTCAACGGCGATCGCCTCCTTACCGAGCTTGCTCGCCGCCTGTCCACGTTCATGCGGCCGAAAGACTGCGTGGCTCGTCTTGGTGGAGATGAGTTCGGCATCATCTTGCGCGAGGTGACTGATGCCGCTGAAGTCTTGTGGCGCGTGCGCACGGTCATCCAACATGAGATAAGTGTCAGCGGCCTCCCGCTGACCGTGGACTCGAGCATCGGATTCGTAGTGGCTCCCGACGACGGCAGTGATGTCGATGAACTGCTCCAGTACGCGGATGTCGCCATGTATGTCGCCAAGGAGCAGCACGGTGGCGTCGTTCGTTATAGCCCGGACCAGATTCGTTATCACCCGAAGGACCTCGCCCTTGTTGGCCAGTTGCGTCAGGCCATCGAGACGGACCAATTGGTGCTTCACTATCAGCCGAAGGCGAGCCTCGCCACGGGTCAAGTGGAATCGGTCGAAGCGCTCGTTCGATGGCGTCACCCGACGCTCGGCCTGTTGTTCCCGGACGGCTTTATACCGTTGGTCGAACAAACGGACCTCATTAACAAGTTGACCGAATGGGTCTTGCACCGGGCGCTGAGCGACCTGGGCGGATTCAGTCCAGAAATGGGGCACGTCGGCGTGGCGGTCAACGTATCAGCCCGTAACCTCGGACACCCCGGATTTGCGGATTTGGTTATTCGGGAGCTCGAGGAGACCGGTATGTCAGCAGATCGGCTGGTGGTTGAAATCACTGAAACGGCGCTTTTGGTGGACCCTGTTGGAGCAGCCGCCGTTCTCAGAAGGATCGACGCCTTCGGCGTAAGCGTCAGCATCGATGACTTCGGATCTGGGCAAACGTCGCTCGGGTACCTTTCGACCTTGCCGATCCATGAGCTGAAGATCGATCGCAGTTTCATCGGTGACATGCTCGTGAATCCGGCTCACGCCGCCATCGTCCGATCGATTGTGGACCTGGGTCACAACCTTCATTTTCACGTGGTGGGGGAAGGCGTCGAGACGACCGAGACCTGGGAACGTCTGCGAGACTCGGGGTGCGACTCGGCGCAGGGCTATCTCATTGCGCGCCCCATGCCTTTGAAAGAACTGCACGCGTGGTTCTCACGGGCCGCGACGAGCGCGTCCTCCCCGGCCTAGACCTGACTGTTGGCGTCCGGTCGGGCCGGGGGTCGTTGGATGGTGGCGAATCGACCAACGAGGCAGTGTGCCTCGATCACGGCCGGCTCGGAACGCTGACGTCTTCGCGGTTGCCCGGGGTGATTCGGGTTCGGAGGAGCGTGCATTACTAGGATGGCAACGTTGACGATAGTGATCAATATCTGACTTAGCTGACATGCGCTTGACGATTTCGTTGTTTGCGGGTGCTGTGTTACAGGGAGCGCACCCCGAGGAGCCCGTCGATCAACTCTGACTCGTCGCCGACGTAACCCTGTCTCACGCGCTAGGACAGGTCAGAGCTAGAACTTCGTCACCGGCCACGCCTTGAGCAGCTTGCGGGCGGTACCGTTGTTGCCCAGGTGGTAGACGGCCACACCGGAAGGGTGGACATCGAAGGCGTCGAACGGCTCGGCCTCGATGATCTTCAGGTCGTCGAACTTCCCCGCGCCGACCGTGAGGTGGGGAAGATATTTGCCGTCGCCGATCTGATCGGGCACATAGGCTTCCACCCACTTGATGATGGTCGGGCTGATTACTTCTCCCGGATCGGCCACGAAGGCCTCCGCCGTGCCCCCTGACTCCACGAAAGGCGCAACCGCGGCCTCTAGCTCCTCCTGGAAGGCGAGCACCTCCGGGCTGACCTGCACCAAGAGCACGGTCGGTCCATAGCCGGGGAATCCCCAGTCGGCATGGGTGATCTTGACGGCCTGGTACCCGAGTGAGGCCATGTCGGTCTCGGCGATGATCTTCTCGACGGCGTCGTAGATCTTGTCGAGATCGGCCGTCCGCACGTAGCGCTGGAGCGTAGTGATGTGCGGCTTGTGGGTGTCGTCCAGCGCCCACCCCTGCGGCAGGCTCTTGAGCAATCGGGCGTTGATCGTGCGGGCTCGTTCGATTGCCTTCTCGTCCGGGTCGATCAGTACGTCGATGGCCGTGAGATCAGTCATAGGTCTCCCTCTTACTTGTAGACACTCTTCCAGTCGTCTTTCATACTCACGACCGTCCAGCCCAACTCCTTCGCCTTGGCCAGCGACTTTTCGCCTCCGCTCGTATAGGCGAACTCGCGCTCGTCATCGTCATGGTTGATCAGTACGGCGAACTTGGCGGCTTCCAGCATCTCGATGTCCACGTCGGCGTTCCCGCCAGCAAATACGGGCAGCCGACCGGTCTGAGCGAAGATGTGCTCTGGCTTGCCCTTCCCAATGTCGAGTCCACCCAGGGCGTGCTCGGCCCGCACGATCTTGCCATCGCTGAAGCTGTACTCCGCGGCGGTGCCGATCACGTTCTCCTTGTAGATCCCAAAGGCGTCTTCGGCGAACACCCGCATGAAGTCGCGCCCACCACCAGAAACGACGAAGATTCGGAACTCGTGAGCCTTCAACAAGTCGAACAGTTCGAGCATTGGCTGATAGACCAGATCGATGTAGAGCTTCCCCAGCTTCGGCTGCTTCACGGTGTCGAGCCACACCTTCACCTGGGCGTCGAACTCCCCAGGGGTGGTCCCAGCCCAGGAGCGGGCAAAAGCCTTCAACAGCGTGCCCACGACCTCTGGGTCCTGGGTAGCCAAACCCACGAAGAAGGCCGGGTCCTTTTCGATGATGGCCTTGTAGGGCTGCTGCGTGGCAAGCGACGGGTCCGCCTTGATCTCTTCGGCCCAGTGGCCGAACACGAAGTCGAACTGGGGCGGCAGTGGCTGCTCGACCCACAAGGTGCCGTCGTTGTCGAAGGTGGCGATGCGGTCGGCCACTTCGACGAACCCCGGTCCAGGTTTCGTCGCCGAGTCCACGCATCTGACGATCGCTTCTTTGGCCTTTCCTTCGTTCCAGCTCGCAAGCACAGCCTCGCTCATAGGTTCCCCTTATGTGGTCGATTGGTTCGATGGTGCGGCATCCGCCTACGACTTCCCCGACTCGTAGATTTCAGTGAAGATATCGCCCTGCGCCGCCGCCGAGCCGGACTTCCCACCGCCAGCACCGCGCAGAATGAAAGCAATGATGACAGCCGGCGCGGCTCCGGCGATAGGGCCGGCTACGTAGGCCCAGTACCCGGTGAAAGTGGTCGAGACGAGGTCGGGACCAAAGGTACGAGCCGGGTTCATCGACGCCCCCCGAGATCGGGCGGCCCCACAACCCTGCAAGAGCGATGTAGCCGCCGACCCCGAAGGCACCGATAATGCCGACGTTCTGTGCTCCCGGCGCCGTGCCCAGGATCACGCTCACCAGACCCATGATCAAGATCAGCTCCATCCAAAATGCAGCCGTGTTCGAGTACCCGGGGGCCGGGTAGTTGGACCCGTACACGGCCGAGACCTTGATCACGGAGTGGAGGAAGAGGGCGGCCAAAGTGGCCCCCGATCAACTGGACCACGATGTAGCCGGGAAGTGCCAGGGGAAGTCACGGCGCAGGGCGAAAGCAATGGAGACACGGGGTTGAGGTGGGCCCCTGAGACCTTGCCCATGAACAAGATGATGGCCATGACCATCGGAGCGGGGGCCACCCCCGCGGGTGGGAAGTTCTTGATCCAACGGGAGCGACCTCAGTTCCTCGAGACACCACTACTACGCAGCTGTTTTGTAGCCTGTATCCTTTCCCCTCAGACGGTTTAGCAGCAGCCGTTTCTGGGTGCAACCCGTGTTAACTCTTGTTTTAATTGGAGAGGGCAGGGCCTATGAGGATTCGGGAGAAATCGAGTCGGCCATTAACGCATATTCCGACATGAGCAATACCCGGCTCCCCAATGTCCGGGCTGGCGGGTTCCCCGTTGCGCCGATTTAGTGGAACGACCAGGGAGACACTCTCCGGTCGGAATCTGGGTACGTCCCCCCTCCGACACGATCAAAATCCGACTCGTTGAGGCCAACTTCCTGGGACGTGCCAGCGCAAGAGGGGGCTGGTGGCAGAGGACTTCCAGATGTAGGTCCCTTCCCTCCTGTGAGCCGCAGAGGGATATTCGTCAATCCCCTACAAGCCGAGCGGGCGTGCCGCGTGAGGCTGCCGCGTCAAGAAGTTGAGGGTTCTCGTCGGCTGTGGCGAGGCAGAGCTCAGCGCCCTGGCCCTCCGCCGCAGCAAGAGCCTCGAGTGACAAAAGGTTGAGGCGTACCCCGTCTTGGAGTAGTTGGGCCATCGGCCAAGCCAATTCTCGCAATGACAGGAGCTCTATCGTTTCGGGAAGTGTGGTGATGGCACGCGCCGCTGCCACTGCCACAACGGGATCAGCCCGACCCAAGCGACGAGACATCGCACCGGTCACTTCGTTGATGCTCACAGCCCTGCAGAGGCGGTGATACCAAAGACCGGTCGTGAAGATCCGCGCACCTGGAACCCTGAAGTCTGGCGGCTCCTCATTGAGCAGAATTTGCAGCAAGAGGTGGTCGTCGACGATCACGTCCACGGTCGTGGCTAGGCGAGATCAGGGTCATCAGCCGCCACCTGGCTGGCCAGCTGGGAATATCCGCCGGCCTCTTGGATCGCTTCGCGAAGCATCGAGCGCAGTCCGCCCCGGCCGGCAGGGACGATGAGCAGCGCATCACCGAGATCTGCTACTTCGACGGAACCGCCATCTTTCAGGTGCCAGCGACGCCTGGCCTCAGCGGGCAGCGCCATCTGGCCACGCTCCGAGACCCGGAACTGAGCAATACTCATATCTCTATTCTACTGGCTACAAGGCGCAGTGACAAGGATACCTTGTCACTGCAAAGCTCAATCCCGTCCTGACTACTCCAACCGAACCCAGTTGCGAGGTGAATTCGGGAGCCAGTCATGCCTTTTGTCACGTTCCGAGCGGCTGATAGATCTGTCTGGGGTCCAAGGCGAGGCGGCGGACGTGGGAGTCATGATCCGGATGTCGCGGTTGGCCACCAGGATCAACACCGCCTTTTTGTCGTGCCGCCGGCCGACCGCCACGTGGTAGAGCGTGCTCTTCTCACGCAGCGTGATGTTGCCGCTGTGGACCTTGTCCTGGCGGACCCGACAGTGGGGTGGCACCTTGAAGGACTTCCCCGAGGGCCGGCCCTTGGTGCGGGCCGAGAACGCGGCCTAGGGGGTTCGCCGACCGAGGGAGCGATGGGGCCGGATGGTGTTGTAGTCGTCGAGTTGGGACTGCAGCAGATTCCCTTTACTCCTTCAAGTGTGGCTGTTATTCGTTCCCTTTAAACGGGATGAGCCGGTGATTGCCAGATCTTTGGGCGTTGATTTCTCTCAGCACCGGGGACCACCAGAGCCTTAGGATTGGAGCGTGAACAGCACGGCGGTGCGAAGCTGGTTTGCCGGTGTCCTCAGTCTGGGAATTGTGATTGGGGCGATAGTCACAAACAACGCTCTTGTGAGGCAGCCCGCTCCCGTGCTGCGGGCCATTCTTGAGACCTCCGTCGCCATTATCGGAACCTTGGTCGCCATTTTGGGATTTGGTCGATTCCGACGCACGGGCAACCTTGGCGATCTGGCGGTCGTGTGCGCCGTGGCGTTGCTGGCTTGGGTCCACACCCTGTTCGGATCGGTTCCTGATCTGATCTCCCCTGACTCGGTCGGAAATGGCATTAGTGAGCGTTATGAGGTTTGGGGAACCCTCGTCGTACGATTGATGGCAGCTGGATTTCTGATCGCCTCGGTCCGCTTTCGCGGGTCCATCAGCCGGTCTGCTCCGGTGTCGGGTCTAGGTCGTTACCGAGCCTTCGTGTTGTGTGGCGCTCTCGGCGCGTTGGCAATCGTCATACTCGCGTGGCGCGTGCCCATCACGCGGAACGGTCTCCTCGTGCAGACTTCCTGGCCCGAGTCCATTTCCCCGGTGTGCCAGCTCCTCGGCGCATTCCTGTTCCTGGTCGCCTTCGCTCGTGTGTCGAGCCGGGCCAAGGCCCAGTCCGACGAGTTCCTCAGTTGGATCGCCGTCGGATGTATCTTTGCGATGTTCGCAATGATCAGCTACGGGCTGCTTCCCGCTGGGGGAGCGGAATCATTGCGTTGCGGTGATCTTCTCCGTGCGGCCGCAGTCTGCGTTTGGGCAGTGGGCTCTATTGCCGAAATCCGATCCTATTGGTCCACCGTCGCCGAGTCGGCGCGCCTAGAGGCTCGTCGGAGCGCGGCCTTGGACTTACACGATGGACTGGCGCAGGAGCTGGCGCTGTTGAGTGCGTACACGTACTCACCTCCATCCGAGCGAGCCTCGCCCGAGTGGCAGGAGCAACTCAAACTTACGGCGGAACGTGCTCTGGCCGAGGCCCGTCGCGCCATCGCTGTGCTCGCCAATGTCGATCCCCTCTCGTTGAACGCGGACACCGGTCTGGCGGCCGGAGCCACGTTGGGGTCTGATGTCGATGTCCGCGTCGAGGTGGACGCCGAGGCGGTACAACGAGAATCGATAGTGAGGATTGTTCGTGAGGCAGTCACGAACGCAGTCCGGCACGGCGGTGCACGCCATATCGAAATCCGATTCGGAACGAGCGACGGATCAGTTTTACGAATTTCCGATGACGGAGCCGGGTTCGACGTTGTAAAAGCTGCCAAAACAGGTCGGTTCGGCCTCGCGAGCATGCAAGAGC
>Ga0302325_10029798_pt1 | contig 11272 bp, 7 predicted proteins | sample Palsa_T0_2_FD_201948 | JGI IMG/M metagenome (GOLD analysis project Ga0302325, IMG submission 201948) | Peat permafrost microbial communities from Stordalen Mire near Abisko, Sweden - Palsa_T0_2 | ecosystem: Environmental > Terrestrial > Soil > Palsa > Peat permafrost | place: Sweden: Abisko...
CCGGAAGATAGCCGAATTGCGCGGCCAGGGTCGGTCCCACCAGAGGGCCGGGTCCGGCGATGGCTGCGAAGTGATGGCCGAAGACGATCCATTTATTGGTCGGCTCGTAATCGTGGCCGTCGCGCAAGCGCTCCGCGGGCGTGGCGCGATGGTCGTTGAGAGCCATCACCCGGGCGGCCAGGAATCCGGCATAAAACCTGTATCCGATTAAGTAGGTACAAACCGCGGCAATCACCAGCCACATGCTGTTGACGGGCTCGCCACGGGACCGGGCAATGGTGGCCATGGCAACGGCGGCGGCAACAGCGATCAGCGCCCAGAAGAGGCGCATCAAGATTCGGAGCATTCTACAAAGAATACAGAAGCCGGAGGGCTGGCGCCAGCGTATTAAGGTGTTTCCCCGACCCTAGCCTAAGATAAATTGCCCTCGTTCTAAGCGAAAACCTTAGAGGAATTTGGGTGCGAGGGTTGATTGCCGACATCCGATAATCTATTTAGGCTTTAAGAGGAGGCCGAACTTGCTGCGTAGCATTATCATCAGCCCGGACGTGGAATTGGCCGAACGCCTGGAAGCTGCGTTAACCCTGACGGGCGAAGTCTCCGTAAATCGAGTGCTCGATCGGTATCCGCCGGCGATCGACCTGGTGCGGACGCTGCGCGCCCAAGCCCCCGACATTCTCTTCCTGAATTTCGAATCGCTCGAAAAAGCTCAGGATATCATGGGGTTCGTGGATAAGCAGGCGGATGGCTTGCAAATCATCGCCATCCATCGCACGTGCGATTCCCAAATACTGCGCGAGACGATGCGGCTGGGAGTCCGGGAATTTCTTGCCGATCCGTTCGACCGCGCGCTGCTCATGGATTCCATCGACCATGTGAAGACCCTGCTGGAGCGCAAGCCGCCGACCCACGGCGCGACGACGCAGGTTTTTTCATTCCTCCCGTCGAAGGCCGGAGTCGGCACCTCGACCCTGGCGCTGAACATCAGCGCCGCCATGTCGAGGCGTCCGAACACGCGGGTGCTGTTGTCCGATTTCGACCTGAACAGCGGAATGATGCGTTTCCTGCTGAACCTGCGCAACGAATACTCGGTGATCGACGCGGTGGAACATTCCCTGCAAATCGACGAAAACCTGTGGCCGCAACTGGTGACCAGCATGGACAACCTGGACGTGCTGCACGCCGGCCGCGTGAACCCGAACCTGCGCGTGGAAGGCACGCAGATCCGCAACCTGGTGGAGTTCATGCGCCGCAATTACGACGCGCTGTGTTTCGATCTTTCCGGCAATCTGGAAAAATATTCGATGGAGCTGATGCAGGAATCGAAGCGCGTTCTGCTGGTGGTGACGCCGGAGATTCCATCGCTGCACCTGGCGCGCGAAAAACTGCATTTCCTGCGCGGATACGATCTGGAAAGCCGCGTCCTGGTGGTGATGAACCGCTGCCACAAGAAACCCCTGTTCACCAAGGCCCAGGTGGAGGAACTGCTGGGCGTTCCGGTGGTCCAGACGTTCCCGAACGACTACACCGGCATCAACAAGGCGATGACCGCGGGCAAGTGGATCGATCCGGAATCGGAAATCGGCGAGATGTGCACCGAGTTTGCGAAATCGCTGATCGAAAAGAAGAGCGTCCCGAAAGAACCGAAGAAGTTTCTAGAGTTCCTCAGCACCCCCAACCGGCTGATGGCCCCCACGCAGAAGTAGCAATTTGTGGCGCACGCCCCCGGCGTGCCGCGTCGACACTCGTGTCGATGCCTGGCTGAACTGGGCGCGCACGAGTGCGCCAGCCACACTAGACTAGAAGTTTATGGATCAGGAACATCTGCGCACGCTGCTGGAACAGGTGCGCACGGGCGCAGTGGAGATCGACGCGGCGCTGGAACGGTTGCGGCACCTGCCTTACGAAGATTTGGGATTTGCCAAGGTGGATCACCATCGCGCCCTGCGGCACGGCATGCCGGAGGTGGTCTTCGGCAAAGGGAAAACTCCAGAGCAGGTCTCGGCCATCGTCAGGACGCTGCTCGCCACATCGCAAAACGTTCTGGTCACGCGCGCCGACCAGGACATCGCGGAGCGTCTGCGTCAGGAGCACAGCGAGGACCTGGAGTATTTTCCGGCCTCTGGCGCCGTGCGATTCTGGCGCGACCGGACCGCCCGCGGAAAGGGAAAAATCGCGGTGGTGTGCGCGGGCACCAGCGACCTTCCGGTGGCGGAAGAGGCGCAGGTGACGGCGGAGGTGATGGGCAATCAGGTGGACGCCATCCACGACGTGGGCGTGGCCGGCATTCACCGGCTGATGCAGAATCGCGAACGGCTGACAGAAGCGCGGGTGGTGATCGTCTGCGCGGGCATGGAGGGGGCTCTGCCGAGCGTGATTGGCGGACTGGTCTCCGCGCCGGTGATCGCCGTTCCCACCAGCGTCGGTTACGGAGCGAGCTTCCACGGCCTGGCGGCGCTGCTGGGGATGCTGAACAGCTGTGCCAGCAATGTGACAGTAGTGAATATCGACAACGGTTTTGGCGCCGGCTACGCGGCCAGCCTGATGAACCGGCTTTAAATCCGAATCAGCGTTCATCGGTGTTTATCGGCGGCCTATTTTCCTTTTTACTTTGCGGACATCCCCGAAGGGCGCCAGGGCCGTTTAAAAACCCATATTGGCCGCCGATGAACGCGGATGAAGACAAAGACGAAACCACAATCGCGTCGCCAGGCGTCTAAACTGGAGGAATATGCTTTCTCGCTTCAGCGGAATTGTGTGCGGACTGGTGTGCTTGTCCGTCAACGGGTGGGGCCAGTACGTCATCTCGACGATTGCCGGGAACAATACGGCGGGATATTCGGGCGACGGCGGCACGGCTACCGCGGCGCAACTGAGTTTCCCCACCGGGATAGCCTACTCGGGAGGCAATCTCTACATCGTCGATTCCGCCAACAGCGTTGTCCGTGTGATCACCAACGGAGTGATCTCGACGTTCGCCGGCACAGCGGGAAGCCCCGGGTTCTCCGGCGACACCAAAGCGGCCACATCGGCGACCTTGAATAATCCCAGTGCCGTGGCCGTCGATTCCAGCGGGAACGTGTACATCGCCGACACCGGCAACAACGTGATTCGCCAGGTGAACTCGAGCGGGATCATCAATACCTTCGCCGGCAACAATTCGCTGGGTGGGGGCTACACTGGCGACGGAGGAGTGGCGACCAGCGGCCAGCTCGACGCCCCCACCGGCGTCGCTGTCGATTCCGCGAACAACGTCTACGTGACGGATTCGGTGAATAATCTGGTGCGGAAAGTTTCGGGTGGAAATCTTTCGACCATTATCGGGATCGGCGCCACCGGACAGTCGTTGAATCATCCCAACGGATTGCTGGTGGATTCGAGCGGCGCCGTTTACGTCTCCGATACCAGCCACCGCGTTTTGAAATACGCCAATGGCAAGCTGACCGCGTTCGCCGGCACGGGCGACGTCGGCTATAGCGGCGACAACGGCCTGGCCACCAAGGCAGTCTTGAACAATCCTGTCGGCCTGGCCATCGACGCGGCGGGGAACGTGTATATCGCCGACGCCAATGAGTTCCGCATCCGCATGGTCTCGCCCTCGGGGATCATCACCACCGTCGCCGGTTCCGGCCACGTGGGCTATGTGGGCGACGGCGGATCTGCCCTGACCGCGTACTTGAATTTTCCGAATGGCGTGTGTGTGGACAGGTCGGGCAATATTTATATCGCGGACACGGAAAACAACGTCATCCGCGAACTGAGCATCTCCGCGCCCGCGATCGCGGCGAACGGCGTGGTAAGCTCGGCCAGTTTTCTGCCGAAACTGTCTCCCGGAGCGCTGGCGAGTATCGCCGGAACCAACCTGGCAACTTCCACTCCGCCCGCGGCCGCGCCGCCTTTGCCCACGCTACTCGCCGGCGCCTCGGTCAGCGTGAACGGAAGGGCCGCGCCGATCCTTTACGCGTCGCCGAGCTTGATCAATTTCCAGGTGCCCTGGGAAACGGCCACGGGCAACGCGACGGTGACGGTCAGCGTGGACGGCGCTGTGAGCAACGCGATCACGGTTCCTGTGACGGCCACCGCGCCCGGCATTTTCTACTACAGCTCCGGGGCGGCCATCGCCCAGAATCACGATTATTCTCTGAATACGTCCAGCAATCCGGCTCACGCGGGCAGCTTTATCATTGCGTATCTAACCGGGTCCGGTCCGGTGAATCCCACCGTGGCCGACGGGGCTGCGACGCCTTCGACGGGGCTATACCAGGTGACGTCGACCGTTAGCGTGACCATCGGCGGCCAGCCTGCGACGGTCCTGTTTGCCGGACTAACGCCGGGATTGATCGCGCTGCTCCAGCTCGATATCACCGTCCCGTCAGGCCTCCCCGCCGGAAGTTACCCGATGGTGGTCACCATCGGCGGACAGGTCAGCAATTCCGCGACGGTCAGCATCGCGCCTTAGGCTTCGGCGGTCTGATACTTCAATTCCTCCGCCGCGACGTAAAATCCAGCCACTGGCTTGGGTTCCGTCTCGCCCCAACGGCCCATCCGCCATTCCACAGGCAAATAGCGGACATGCGGTTCGCGCGACAGGTCCACCAGCAATAAATAAGTCCCGCAATAGAACTTCTGGGGATACGCGGCGATCTGCCGCCAATGCTCTTTGTCCGCCGATCCCCAGACCGAGACATCGAGGCTTTCCTGTTCCAGGATTCGAGTGATACCCAGGGTAAGCAGAAGAGGCTTTCCGCTCGTTTTTCCCAAGGCAATGTCATTACTCGCGCCATCTTCGCGAGCAACAATTTCCGGGACCAACAACTCTGGCATGACTACCTCCAGATCACCGGCTGTACTAGTTCGCCTAGATCTTCCGCAGTCTTACCTGCGCCTCTTTGAGCGTCTCATATTTCTTGCAAAAACAGAAACGCACCATTTTGTGGCCGTTTCTAGGGTCTTCGAAGAAGCTCGATCCGGGCACTGCCGCTACGCCGACGTCTCTAATCAAGTGATATACGAACTGTGTATCGTCCGGATACCCGAATTCCCTTATATCGGTCATGATGTAATATGCCCCCCGCGGACGGGAGCAGCGGAATCCCGCCCCTTCCAGCACCTCCAGCATGGTATCTCGGCGCGCCGAGTAATCCGACGCCATGGACGTATAGTACTCATCCGGCAGCCCCAGCGCAATCGCGCCCGCCTGCTGCAAGGGCGCCGCCGCGCCTACCGTAAGAAAATCGTGGACTTTGCGAATGGAGTGCGACAGGTCGGGGCTGGCCAGCACCCAACCCACGCGCCATCCGGTCACGGCGTAGGTCTTGCTCATGCTGTTTATCAGGATGGTGCGGTCGCGCATGCCTGGAATCTGCATGATCGGCACGTGCTCCGTCCCGTCGTAAAGGATGTGTTCGTAGATTTCGTCGGTGATGGCCAGCGCGTCGAACTCCTGGCACAGCTCGGCGATCAGTTCCAGGCTCTTGCGGTCGAACACGCATCCGGTCGGATTATTCGGCGTATTAATGATGATCGCCTTGGTCCGCGGCGAAAAAGCCCGCCGCAGTTCATCCGGATCGAACTTCCAATCCGGTCCGTAAAGCTGCACGAACTTCCGCGTCGCGCCGCAGAGCAGGGAATCCGGGCCGTAATTTTCGTAATACGGTTCGAAGATGACGAGCTCGTCGCCCGGATTGGTCACCGCCAGCAGCGACGCCATCATGCCCTCGGTCGACCCGCAGCAGACGGTGATTTCGCGCTCCGGATCGAGATCGAGCCCGTACGTGCGCCGGTATTTCGCCGCGATCGCATCGCGAAAAGGCTTCGATCCCCAGGTGATGGCGTATTGATTGATGTCGGCGGTAATCGCCTCGCGGGCGGCGTTCTTCAGGATTTCGGGAGCGGGAAAATCGGGAAATCCCTGCGCCAGGTTGACGGCCTTGTGCTCCAGCGCCAGACGAGTCATCTCGCGGATCACGCTTTCATTCACGCGCTGAGTGCGGTCGCTGCGGAAGCGGGCGCGGGAGAGGGCTTCAGTGGTGGTGGCCATGTAGACATCTTAACCGTTTGTGGCGCACGCACTCATGCGTGCCGCGTCGACACTCGTGTCGACGCCTGCGATGCCTACTTGCTCAACCCCGCCCGAATCTCGCTCGCATAAATCCGCCGGTACGTGTCCGCATTCCGCAGCACCGTCTGGATATAATTCCGAGTCTCCGAGAACGGAACAGTCTCGATAAACTCCGCCGGCTCCCGAAACTCCCCCCAGCTCGACCACGCCTTGGCGCGCGACGGACCGGCATTATATGCCGCCAGAGCCGCTTCCCAACGGCCGCCCAGATTGTCGACGATCGTTTTCAGATAGTAAGTTCCCAACTGGAGATTCACCGCCGGCACAAACAAGCTTGCGGTCGCGTAGGTTTTCACTTTCAACCGGCGGCTCAATTCGCGTCCTGTCACCGGAAGAATCTGCGTCAGCCCGCGGGCATTCGCGCGCGAAACCGCTTTCGGATTGAACTCGGATTCCTGCCGGATCAGCGCCGCGACTAAAAACGGATCCAACCCGTTGACTTTCGCGAATCGCTCCAGCTCCGTGCGATAGGGCAGGGGAAACGCATACTTCCAGAATTCCAGAGGCGCGGATTCGAGCGGCAGAAACAGGTAACTGCCCGCGTAGCGCTTGATGTACCGCATCGCCTGATCCGGCCCCACCGTTTTCGTGGTCATCGCCGCCAGTTCCACCGCCAGCACCTGCGGCTGATCCTCATTCTGCGCGCCGTACCGCAGTTCGCCGACCGCCCAATCCTCCAGGCCGGCCGAGGCGAGCAGCCGCGCCCTCTCGATACGCACCCGCGCCGTCGCGTTCGGCTGGAAATTCAGCGTACGTGCGCGTTGTGGAAAATCGATGCCGCGCAGAAACTCGGTGACTTTCGGCGACGGCGCGACACCGCCGGTTTCTTTCAGCCGCTCGCGCGCGACCACGGTGTAGTAGTAATTCGGATACTCGCGGACAATCTCCTCGTAGTAAGCCCGCGCGCCCGCCGCATCGGAGAGCCGGCCGAGAAAATAGAGCGCCCCGGCGGCGTACTCCGATCCCGGAAACAGGCGCAGGTGCGCCCGCAGCATATCGCCCGCGTCCGCCTGCCGGCGCATGTAGTGGCCCCAGGCTACCTTCCAATGACAACCGGCCGCCTGCGGATCTTTCGGAAACGATTCGTAACAGGCGCGGTAAATCGGCTCATAGGCGTTCATCTGATTTTCGATCAGCGAATGATTCGCCGACGCGATCAGCGCTTCCAGGCGCCACTTCGAATTCGGATACAACCGCCCCAGCCGTTCCAGAACGCTCTGCGCTTCATCCTGATTCTTCAGCCTCTGCGCGCACAGCAGCAGATAATGGAGCCGTTCCGCATCGGCTTCCGGTGTCGAGACCTCCAGCGACGCCAGGGCATGGTGAGCCCTTGCGGTCTCCTTGGCGTTGTAATCGGCCACCGCGATGCGAACCCGCGCCAGGTCTTTTTCCGCGCCGCCCAGTTGGGGAACCAGCGCTTCCAACTCCGCGCGCGCTTTGGCGTCCTGCTTGGCTTCCATCAGCTTCACCGTGCGGCCGAGCATCGCGCTCGCCATCGCCGGTGGATATTTTTCGCCCAGCGCGCCGCGAAGTTTCTTAAGCTCGGCGTCGGATTGCGCGGCCTCCGGCGATACCGGGGATCCATAATAGACGCGCTGGTGGTAAACCACCGCGTTGATCGGATCGTCCGCCGCCGCGAACGCCTGCGCCATGGCCAGATCGCCGGCAGGCTGCGGCAGCGTCGAATAGTTCTTTCTAAGAACTTCCAGCGCGGCCTTCGGGTCTCCGCTTTGCACATACGCGCGCGCGGCAAGCAGAACGGCTCGCGTCGCGAGCGGTGAAACCGGCATCATTTTGAAAACCGGTTCGAGCGTTTGAACCGCGCCTGCGTAGTCCCCCGATTCGGCCCGCGCCGATGCCAGGAAAAACGCGGCGTAGTCGGCAATTTTGGGCAGCCGTTTGACCGTGGGCTCCAGCGCCGCGATCGCCGCCGGATATTTCTTCGCGTCCAGCGCCGTCACGCCCGCCTTCAGATCGGCCAGGGGATCGGTCGCCGACCCGCACGTTGCCGCGAAAACAATCGCCGCAATAAATGTCTTATAGCAGGGCTGCATCGTCGTTAGCCAAGGTTCGCAACGAAGATCGAGGGTCATAGCCTATCTGTATTCTATGGTGTTCTTGTCTTGTGGGGCCGCCAATCCTGGCGGCGGCCGCCCTTTTTAGGCGGCCTTTGCGGTTTGATCGTGCTAAAGCCGCCATGGAGCTTTTCGGTGGTCCTCTATTGCGCCGCCGCCAGCAGAGCCGAGTATCGTACCTGCCGCCCGCGGCTCAATAAATCGAGCACCAGCCGTCCGTCGCTCTGCGTCGTGCCCGATCCCGTATACGTGTCTGCGCCCTGCGTTACCTCGACTGACGACAATTTCCAGCGCTCTCCGCCGGTCTGCTCGCTGACCTCGAAGCAGGCCGCCGCGGCGCGAAACTCCGCTTCGGGTGAGAATGCGATGGAGCGCCCATGCAGCCTTCCTTCCGCGTGCGCGCTGGCCAGAATCTCCGCGCCCACGCCGTCGGCATCGAGACTGCCTTCGAAATCGAGGGTGCCTTCCTTATAAGCCACGCCGGCGAGCTTGCCCTCGAAACGGTAATGCGGCGCGCCGCCGGCGAGGCCGATCGTCAGGTCTCCGGCCAGAGCGGACTCATTGACGTGCGCAGCCATGCCCACCAGGCGAACCTCGGCCGCGTCCCACAGTAGCCTGGCCGAATCGACGCGCACCTGAGTTTCGCCGAACGTCAGCGCCCCGATCGTCAGCGTGCCGTCGGCGCGTCTCGTCTTGAGCCAGTCCGGCACGGGCGCGTCGCCCAGGCGCAGGGTGCGCGCGAAAAATCCGCGATCGCGCGCCAGCGTCGGCGCCAGAACGCGCTGCAGTTCGGCCGCGTCCGCCGCCGGAATCGTCAGATGAAACTTGTGCGGACGAACCGCGGCCGGTTCCCATCGATAATCGCCCGTGAACGCGATGGCGCCGACCCTGGCGCGCAACCGGCTCACCGCGACGCGCTTGCCGTTGAGGCTTACCGCCGCCGATTGCACTCTCACCGCCTCCGCCAAGCCATCCACGGGAATGCGGGCGTTCTGCAATTCATACTCGCCCGACCATTGCCCCATCTCATCGCGAGCCCACTGGTAGCGCGCCCACCCGCGCCACGTGCCTTGCGGCGTCTGGTCGAGCAGAGGAATCGCCGCGACTCCGAAGGAGCGCATGTCCGAAACGCTCAGTGCCCGGGTGGTAATTTTCAGGTCCAGACCGCCCGCGCCCTGGAGCGAAAAACTTCCTTCCACGTCGGCGCTCTCGTTTTCGCCGACCCGGACGGTCGCCGGTTCCAGCGACATCACCTGATGCTCGATCACCACCGCTGCTGACGCCGCCCGCAGCGGACGCCCGTCGGGCAGCGTCACTGAAGCATCCTGCAACTCGACTTTTCCGGCGAATCCGTCGGGCTCCGAATACCGCACCTCGCCCGACAGCGTTCCTTCCGCCGCCAGTTTATCCGGAAGCCCCGCGCCCATATGCCGCGCGATTTCGAGCGCCGTCGCGACCGGCAACTGTTTTAACCCGGCGCTCGCGTCCCAGTGCGGCACGCTCAGGAAATCCCACGCCCGGAACGCCGCCGCGATCTGCGGATTCGGCACATCCGACACGCTTTCGAGCTCCAGCCTGTCTCCCTTCAAGTCCAGCGTTCCTTTGTAACCGACGCGCATGCCCCCGCCGCTTTGCGGCAGCAGATCCCAGCGGTGCACGTCGTTCACCTGGATGTTTCCGGTCACGTCCAGATGCGAGGGCACGCCCGAAAGCTGTGCGTCCAGCGCAATCACCCCGTGCAGCCCGAAGCCGCGGCGGTCAATCAGACGGGCGACTTCCTCCAACGCGCTCTTTTCCAGTTCGAGCTTCAGGTCGACCCGCTGCGCGCTCCACCGGCCGCGCACGAAGAAATTTCCGAAGTTCTGGCTCGCCCGATCCCGATCCGAGCGCGAAGGCGCGCCGGCGAAACGCAGCTCCACCGAACCGTCCATGGAGGGCGAGACATCCAGATCCGCGTCGTTGAAAAAGAACACCGACTTGACATTGCCGAACTTGAAATTCACTCGTCCGCCGCGCATTTTGATCGCCGGCATGGCGCCCGCGCTGGCCGGCGCGCTGCTCAACAGATACTGAAAATTCCACGGACCCGAATCCGTCTTGACTAAGTTGATACTGGCGTCGATCAGTCGCAGACTCGAAAACTCCAGCTTGTGCCGGAACAGACTCAGCAACTGCACGCGGGCCTCCAGAGTCCCCACGTAGGCGCACGGTTCGATGCCTGCGCGAGGGTCTTCGTGGATGGTCACGTCGTCCACCGTGAATCCGGGTCCGGTGAACAGATTGAAATGAACTGTCCCCACTTCGATCCGGCGGCCCAGTCCGCGCTCCAGCGCCCGGGCAATCTTCGGACGAAACAAATCAATCTCAAAGTGGGGCGCCGCGAAGCCCACCGCCAGCACCAGCAGCAGCGCGACGATAATCGCCCTCTTCATTGTGGGGCAGGCTGGCAGCCTGCGGCCGATTGGCAATCGGCCTCTTGTAGAATCCGATACGCCTCAGGATCGTCGATGTCGCTCAGCACCCCCGCGTCCAAGGTGTCTAAATAATGAGGCTCATGCCTCCGCACAACCTCTTTAGCCTGCCCCTCCGGCGGCAGCGCAAGAAACTCGGCAATCAAGTCGCGGCGCACACAAACCGGATGCCCGCGGCGTCCTTCAAATCGCGGAATCACCAGCAGCGCGTCCGTCGAGTGAAAGGCATCGACGATGTGCCGCACCGTCTCCGGCTCCGCCGCCGGACAATCCACCGGCAGAAACAAAAAACCCTCGGCGTCATCTGGAACCCCGGCCAGCGCGGTTTGTAACGAACTCAGTTGCCCGCGCGACGGATCCGGATTCACGACGAATTGCGCCCGCCCATGCGTGTTCGCGCGAATTTCCTCCGCATGATACCCCAGCGCGACGATCACCGGATCGCACACGGCGCCCAACACGCGAATCAGCCTGTCTAAAAACGTCTCCCCGCGATAATCGAGCAGGGCCTTGGGGGTCCCCATGCGGCTGGAAGCTCCGGCGGCGAGAATGATACCTGCAATCACTTCAACAGCGCCTGCAATTTTTCGCCGGCGAAAATCGAT
>Ga0302325_10029799_pt1 | contig 11271 bp, 6 predicted proteins | sample Palsa_T0_2_FD_201948 | JGI IMG/M metagenome (GOLD analysis project Ga0302325, IMG submission 201948) | Peat permafrost microbial communities from Stordalen Mire near Abisko, Sweden - Palsa_T0_2 | ecosystem: Environmental > Terrestrial > Soil > Palsa > Peat permafrost | place: Sweden: Abisko...
GAAACCACACTGCGGAGGCCTTCTACGAAGCACTCGGCGGCAAGCGGGTCGCGTCGCAACCGGGCACTCTGCGCGGCGCCGAGATTCGCGAACACGCCTACGGGTTCGCGATGCGCTAGCTGCGGCGAACACTCATTCGCCTTTTGACATCCCCGAATTTAACGATATTCCGAAGACCACGATTCCGATAGAATTTTCTTTTAGGATGACGATATTCTTCGAGTAGCGGCAACGGAATCAGAAAATCCGCCCTCGGGGCTAAGTACGGCGGAAGCGGCGAAACGTCTCGCCGCGGACGGCGCGAACAGCGTCGTCGACACCACGCCCCATCCGCTGCGAGACGTTCTCGCAAAGTTCTGGGCACCGGTCCCCTGGATGCTCGAGGCTGCGGTGCTGCTGCAGTTGGGATTGCACGAGTACGCGCAAGCCGCGATCGTGTTTGCGCTGCTCGTCTTCAACGCCGTTCTCGGCTACGTCCAGTCGACGCGAGCCGAGGCTACCCTGGCTGCTCTCAAGGGGCGCCTCGCACTGAACGCGCCGGTACGTCGCGACGGCATTTGGACGATCGGCGCGGCTGCCGCGCTCGTGAAAGGCGATCTGATCAAGTTGTCGCTAGGGGGCGTCGTCGCTGCCGACGCGAGCATCGTGAGCGGAGAAGTGTTGCTCGATCAATCGATGCTCACGGGTGAGTCGCTGCCGGTCGAAGCCGGAGCCGGAGCACATGCTTTTGCCGGGGCCCTCATCCGGCGCGGCGAGGCGATCGCCACGGTGACCGCGACCGGATCTCGCACGAAGTTCGGGCACACGGCCGATTTGATACGCACGGCGCACGTGGTGAGTTCGCAGCAACGAGCCGTGCTCGGCGTGGTCCGCAATCTCGCAATCTACAATGGCATCGCCGTGCTCGCGCTGCTAGCGTATTCGCTCCATCTCGGCCTATCGGCGGCGGACATCGTCTCGCTCGTCCTCACCGCGGTACTAGCATCGATTCCGGTTGCGCTCCCCGCCACGTTCACGCTTGCGAGCGCGGTCGGCGCCCGCCATCTGGCTGCCCTGGGCGTTCTTCCGACGCGCTTGTCAGCGGTCGATGAGGCCGGTTCCATCGACGTCTTGTGCTGCGATAAGACCGGAACGCTCACCCAAAACGCGCTGAAAGTTACGGCCATCCGCCCACTCGCCGGCTTCGATGAAGCGCACGTTCTCGCGTTCGCGGCGCTGGCAAGCTCCGACGGTGGCCCAGATCCGGTGGATGCCGCGATTCGCCTATCCGCAGGAACTCAGCGTGTCCGCGATCTGCCGGCGCTGCTCCGCTTTGTGCCATTCGATGCAAAATCAAAAATGTCCGAGGCCGTCGTACGCAGTGGACCGCGCGAGCCGGAACAACGTGCGATCAAAGGCGCCTTTGCGACGGTGACTCTCTTAGCCGCTGCCGAGCCCGGCGCCGCCGAACAAGCGCATGCACTCGAGCAGAATGGATATCGGGTTTTAGCCGTTGCCTTCGGACCGGCGGGAGCGCTTCGGCTGGCCGGGCTCATTGCTCTCAGCGACCCACCCCGCGCCGACGCGAAAGCCCTCGTCGCGGAACTTGGCACGCTCGGCATTCGAACGATCATGCTGACCGGCGACGCGGCCACGACGGCCGGAATCGTAGCATCCGAAGTAGGGCTTGCCGGTCCGATCTTTTCAGGTGCATCGCTTTCGAAGACCACGCCGGAGAGGTACGCCGTCTACGCCGGTGTGCTGCCCGAGGATAAATACAGCCTCGTGCAAGCCTTTCAAAAATCCGGCAACATCGTCGGAATGTGCGGCGACGGAGCGAACGACGCGCCGGCGTTGCGCCAGGCACAAATGGGCATCGCCGTCGCCACTGGGACCGACGTCGCGAAATATGCCGCGGGCATCGTTCTCACCACATCGGGTCTGGCCGGCATCGTGAGCGCCGTGAAGGAAGGCCGCATCACGTTTCAACGGGTCCTACGGTATACGTTGAATTCGATCATGAAGAAAAGCATGATGGTCGTTTTCCTTGCCGTCGGCCTCATCATGACCGGACATGCGGTCCTTACGCCGATGCTGATGGTGCTGTTAATGGTCATCGGCGACTTTCTCGCCATGTCCCTTACGACCGATAACGTGCGACCGTCGCGTACGCCCAATACTTGGCGTATCGGCGCACTGACGGTCGGAGGCGTGGCAATCGGGGCATGCCTGCTGCTGTATTGCATCGCGCTTCTCTGGTACGGCGCTTTCCGTCTTCACCTTGGCACGGGTGAGCTTCAGACCTTGGCCTTCCTTGGAATTGCATTTGGAAGCCAGGCTACGATCTACGCGATACGGGACCGTCATCACCTGTGGCCGTTGCCTCCGAGCCGGCTGCTTCTGCTCTCGTCCACCTGTGACGTCGCGATCAGCGTGGGCCTCGCGGTAGGCGGCTTCCTGATGTCGCCGTTACCGTGGATCGTCGTCGCGAGCGTGCTCGTGACCGCCGCCGTATTCGGAATCGTCCTGAACTTCTTGAAGCTGCCGTTATTTCGACGCCTGCAACTTTCATAGCTTCACACCGTCCATGCTTGGTCAGAGTTTCATACCGTAGGTCACGCGGACGATTCGCCCTTCCGCCGGGTGGAAATGGTAATCTGCGACGCCCGCACTTCCCGGGAAGCCGGGACTTCCATCGATGCCGGCGGTCGCGCCCATGAGCGGATTGATCCCGGGATTGTTTACGTTGGCCGGGTTCTTCGCATCGTACGGCAGCCACGAATTGTAGTAGTATGTTACGTCCGGAACTTGCGCGTTAAAGAGGTTAAACGCGTCGAAGGAGATGTGGTTGCCGTTCTTCATCTTCTCGGTAAATTGATAGTTCCAAATCGTCGACGACGGCGACATTGCGGTGCCCTGCGTATCGAGCGTTCGCGGCCCGAAATACCGCATGCGCAGACTCGTTGTGTAGCGAGGTTCGTTCACGGTTGCGCCGAAGGATGCGACGCCGTTGAGCGACTCAGGAACGCCCGTTCCCTGATGATCGGGATCGTCGAGAAAGCGGGCGGTGGTGCTCGCGAGGTCGGCGTCGAGCGTAAGCCAGGTCTTCGGCGTAAAAAAATTGGTAAACTCGACTCCCTTGCGCTGCGTCGGCCCCCCGAGCGACGTCGTGCCGTGGTCGCCGTCGAAAATCAGCTCATCAGCCTGATACAGGTCGAAGAGCGAGACGGTGCTCGTGTATTGCGGTATCGTGTAACGGTATCCGATCTCTTCACCGACCGATCGATTGAGCAGCGGATTCTGCCCCACCGGCGCTCCCGTAGAATCAAACGGCGCGTGCGTTTGCGGGTCGTCGACGTAGGTCGTTCCGCGGACGTCGTTGGAATGAAAGCTCGAGCCGTAGTCCATATAGTACTCGCTCTTTGAGTTCACGCGGTATGCCAGATTCATCTTCGGGTTGACCATTGCCGCAGATCCCCGGCCGCTGTTGTTCGGATCGTAGGCGCCGATGCTGAACGTAGAGTAATCCAAGCGCACGCCGGGATCCAATCGCAGCTTCCCCCCGACGCGTAGTTCCGACTGTACGTAAACATCGGATCCGCGTTCCACGACGTGATCGTCGCTCAGCGTCCCTCCGGCAAGACGATTGCGATTCTGATCTAGGAACAGACCGAGCGTCGAGATGTTGTCGTTGCGCGTATCCAAGCCGATCGTCGTGACGGTGCCCGGCGTTACGAACGTCCTCGAGGCGTTGGCCCCGGAGATGGAGCGAATATCGTTCTGCTCGCGTTGATCTCCGCACTGAAAGTTGTACGGAACGGGCGTTAGCGAATCCGGCGCGGCACCAGAAGGCGCCGTGTACGCGGGGCAAAACGAATGGTAGTTCGGCGCGCGCAACTGGCCGGCGCCGTTCGGAGTGCACGTGTTGAAGGCTGCATTACAGGTAATGGGGTTCGAGGTTTCGTTGTAATAGTTGTTCGCGTCGTACAGGTAGTACGTGAAGTCCGAAAACAGATCGAGAAAATATTGTTCCCCGTACGCGTTGAATTTCGTCGTACCGTTCGGATCCTGGTGTTGCCACTGTGTAGAAATGGCATAGCGATACGTGTGCCCGCCGTCGGTCGGATCGATGTAGCCGTTGTAGGGGATAATCCCGGCGTCAACGAGGCGCTGCGGAATCTGATCGGTCGAATTGAAGGCTCCGTCGTACGCCCATAGGTTGGCGGCATAGCTGTTGTTGCCCTTATCGATCGTGTAACGAGCCATTGCGTTGAGCTTGTGGTACTCGTCCGGCTTCACGAGCGTGCCGTTGTCGTGATAGATCTCGAGACCGTAGAGCAAGTGACCGGCACCGACGTTCGGCGACGCCGCCGTAAAAAAGCGTTCGTAGCCGAAATCCCCTAGCCCGAACTCGGTAATCGGGTCGATCGTGTCGCGGTAATACAGATTGTACGAAGCCGCCGTCGAGAAGTCGCCCTGGTCGGCGTAGTACGTTCCCTTCTTGAACTCGACGTAGCTGACGAGTTCGGGCATCAGCCAGTTGATATCGGAGTAGCCCTGCCCGTGTGCGTGCGACACCATGTTGATCGGAATGCCCCCGATCGTCGACTCCAAATCGGTGCCGTGGTCGAGCTGGAATCCGCGTAGGTAATACTGGTTTGCCTTGCCCTCACCGCTATGCTGACTGATGACGAGCCCGGGGATCGCTTCCAGAACTTCTCCAGGCCGGAGAATCGGACGGGCCGCGATTTCCGCTGGACCAATGGTACCCTCCGACGCTGCACTTGCTATGCCGACGAGATCCGCTTTGCGCCCGGCCGCCGCGACGCGCGCGATCGTTTTCATTTGCGCGGTGCAGGGAGTGGGCGACACACTCGGAGCGACGCCGTTCGCGGCCGGTCCGGCCGACGCGGACGGGCATGGCGAGGGCGACGCTAGGACCGTCGCCGCCGTTGCCGCAGGGGCCGGCGTCGATAGCGCGGCGATGATGGAAAATACAAAGGTCGTAAGGATTGCTAACTCCTAAGCGCATCGACGTCCATCCGGTCGTACCGTGACTGTACGCGAGGCTCGCAAAAAGGAGCACATTTCGCGCAAATTGTTTTCATTGTCGGCAGATACGCGGGGCCTTCTGCACGGAACGCGCCTCGAGACCGCGAACCCCCCCGCGGTGCGGACTTCAGAACGTTCATCCTCAACCGCGGTCGCTTCCGGGACACGACTCGGTATCGTCGGCGCGGGCGCCATGGGCGGAGCGCTCTTACGGGGAGTCCTCGCCAGTGGTGTCTCGCCGGAAAACGTTTGGGCGGCCACCAAGTCCGACGCCTCAGCCCAGGCCGTCGCCGCCGATTTTGGCGTCGTTGCGCAGTCGCGATACCTCGACTTCGCGGCGTCGAGCGACGTGATCGTAATCGCGGTGAAGCCGGCGCAGGTCGATGCGGCGCTGCAGCAACTGCTCGAAGCGGGGCTGCGCCCCGAGACGCTCGTGATTTCAGTCGCCGCCGGCGTGCCCACCAAGCACATCGAGGCCAAGCTCGCGGATGCGAATCCGGTGGTGCGCGCGATGTCGAACACGCCCTGCTTCGTTGGTGAAGGCATGACCGCCCTCGCCGCGGGGTCGCGCGCGACGGCCGAGCACCTGGCGATCGCGCAACGGCTCTTCGGAGCGGTCGGCCGCTGCATCACGATCGAAGAGCGGCACCTCAACGCCGTGACCGCGATCAGCGGCAGCGGACCCGCGTACGTGTATCTGATCATCGAAGCGCTCGCCGATGCGGGCGTGCGCGTTGGGTTGCCGCGCGAAACGGCGATGACGCTCGTTACCCAGACAGTGCTCGGCGCCGCTACGATGGTCGCGCAAAGCGACCGCCATCCGGCGGCTCTGCGTGACGACGTAACGACGCCCGCCGGCTGCACCATCGGCGCCCTCCTCGTCCTCGAGGACGGAAAAATCCGTTCGGTCCTCGCGCGGGCCGTGGAAGAAGCGCGCAACGTCTTGCTGGAATTGGAGCGCGCGAATCCATGAGCAGAACCTCCGAGCTCATCGCGCTCGAAGATAGGTATGGCGCACACAACTACCACCCGCTCGACATCGTGATCGAACGGGGCGAGGGCGCGTACGTTTTCGATGCGGAAGGCCGGCGCTACCTCGACGCGCTCGCCGCGTATTCGGCCGCGAACCAGGGGCACTCGCATCCGCGTATTCTCGAGACGATGATCGCGCAGGCTGCACGCGTCACGATTACCTCGCGTGCCTTTCGGAACGATCAACTCGGACCGTTCTGCCGGGAACTGGCGGATCTGTGCGCGCTCGACGTCGTGCTGCCGATGAACACCGGCGCCGAAGCGGTGGAGACGGCGATCAAAGCCGCGCGCCGTTACGGCTATCGCAAGCTCGGCATTCCCGACGGGCGCGCCGAGATCGTCGTGTTCGACGATAACTTTCACGGACGCACGACGACGATCGTCGGCTTCTCGAGCGACGAGGCATATAAGCGCGATTTCGGACCGTTCACACCCGGCTTCGTGAGCATACGATTCGGCGATCTACCATCGCTGGCTGACGCCATCGGCCCGAACACTTGCGCCGTGCTCGTGGAACCGATTCAGGCCGAGGCCGGGGTGCTCGTGCCGCCCGACGGCTATTTACGGCGCGCGAGCGAGTTATGCCGCGAGCGCGGCGTGCTCTTCATCGCCGACGAGATTCAAACGGGTCTCGGCCGCACGGGCGATATGTTTGCGTGCGACCGCGAGGACGTACGTCCGGATCTTCTTTTGCTCGGGAAGGCGCTTTCCGGCGGCTACTATCCGGTGTCGGCTGTTGTCGGCCGGCGCGACGTGCTCGAACTCTTCGAGCCGGGCAGCCACGGGAGCACGTTCGGCGGCAATCCGCTCGGCTGCGCGGTCGCGCGCACGGCGCTACGCGTCGTCGTCGATGAGCAACTGGCACAGCGCGCACGGGACCTCGGTGAACCCTTCATCGAACGCTTGCGGCAGATCGATTCGCCGCTCATTGTGGAAGTGCGTGGTCGAGGATTGCTCGTTGGCGTTGAGTTGAACGTACCGGCGCGGCCCTTTTGCGAGGCGCTCGCGGCGCGCGGTGTTCTGTGCAAGGATACGCACGACGAGACGCTCCGCCTGACGCCACCGCTCGTGGTCTCCGCAGCGGATCTAGCGTGGCTTGCCGAGCAGGTTGAGGCAGTCCTTACCCCAGTGCGCGCGTGAGCGCTGGTCCTCGCTCGAAGGTACCGGCGTGCGCAAGGCCTAATTTAGGTGTTCCTAGACTTTGAATTAGGAACTCCTATTACGAAGCTGAGCGGAAAGGCCGGAGTCGAACGTGATCGTCTGCATTTGTAACGCCCTCAAAGAACGGGCGATTCGCCGGGAAGGCGATAACGGTGCTACGAGCGTCGCACAGGTGTTCGCGTCGCTCGGGTGCGAGGTTCGCTGCGGACAGTGTGCCCCCGAAATTCAATCTCTACTGGGCCATGGCGCCCAGCGCCGCGGCGAAAGGACGTTTGAATGCGATCGACCCCAGTCGTCATCGAGAAGCTCAACGCCATGCTCCTCAACGAGCTGACGGCGATCAATCAGTACTTCCTCCACGCGCGGATGCTCAAGAACTGGGGATTCCGCGCTCTCGGCGAGCGGGTCTATCACGAATCGATCGGCGAGATGCGCCACGCCGACTGGCTGATCGAGCGCATCCTCTTCCTCGAGGGACTTCCGAACCTTCAGGCACTCGGGAAACTTCGCATCGGTGAAGACGTGATGGAAGTGCTTTCGAGCGACCTCGACCTCGAACGGACCGCCCGGGACGTGAGCGCGGAATCGGTCACGCTGTTCGAGCGAGAAGCAGATTACGGTAGCCGCGAAATCGCCACGAAGATCCTAGTCGACTCGGAAGAGCACATCGATTTCCTGGAAACGCAACTTTCGCTTTTGAAATCTCTGGGCACCGAGAACTACCTGCAAAACGCGGTGGTCGACATACCGGAGTCGTAAGGCCGCTCGTACGAAGCAAGAGGTCCGCTTCCTCCGCGCGTCGATAGAAGCGGCCTATGAGGCGCGCACCACCGTCTCTCCTGTCGCTTTCAAGTTTCGCGATCGCGCTCGTTGCGGCCGCGCTTAGTGATCCGTTGGTCGAGACGATCTCGAATACCGGAATTTTCGGTCGCGGCTTCCGCGACGACAACCATCAGAGCGTCGCGACGGTCCTCGTCGCGGGTACCGTTCTCGGACTCCTCCTCCTCGTAGCACGCTTCCGGTTCGGCGCCTCCGGCGCGCAAACGGGCTCTCGCGACTGGTTGCGCGAGGTCGTGTGCGGACTGTCGAAGAGCTCGCCTTCGCGCCACATCGCCGCGATTTTTGCAGCGCAGATCGCCGTCGTCTATACGATGGAGTTCTGCGAGCAGCTGCTTACCCCGGGAGCCTCGATCGCGGGCCTTTCGTGGCTTGGTGCCCCGATCGTATTCAGCCTGCCCATACATTTTGCCGTATGCGTCTTCTGCGCGTACGCTGTTCGCCACATCACGCGCGCGATAGTGCCCGGTTTCATCGCCGTCATCTGCGATGTTCTCGATCGCATCCTTGCCGAGTTCGCGCGCAACGGGGCCGGCACGGTTTTCGTCAATTCGATCGAGCAACTCGTTCGCCACGTCGAGCTTACCGCAGCAGACCGAATCCGCGGCCGCGCACCGCCGTCCCTCGCAACGTCCGTCTGATTTACTTCGCCACGTTGCTGTAGCGGAGCCGTCGCGCTCCGCGGGGGAAACTCATGAAAACCTTGCCGTGGAAGCTGGCCTTGTTCGCGTTGATCTTTGCAGCACTCGAGTCTGCTCCCACTCACGCACCCGCGGCCGAAGCGACGACCGGCATCATCACGGGGACGGTTCAGACGGATTCCGGCATGCCGCTTCCCGGCGCCGCCGTCATGGCCGCATCGCCCTCGGGCAGGGCCAGGGCGACGACCGACGCCAAGGGGCGTTTCACCCTGCTTGGACTCGCGCCCGACACGTACGTGCTTTCAGCGCAGGCCGTCGGGTTCGAACCCTTCACGGAGCGCGTTACCGTAGGCCCGGGGCAAAGTCAACGTATCGCGTTCCAACTCGAGAAGGCACTCCGCACGGTCGGAACCGTGCATGCCTCGAGCGCCGCGTTCAAACTCGGCGATCCGAGCGATTCGTACGTCGTGAGCGGCGACGCCGCCCGCGCCCTTTCCCCGACCACGTCCTCCGCCGGCCTCGCGAACTATACCGAAGGGACGGTGCAAGGCGCGATCGCAAACGTTCCCGGCGTCGATCTCGACGAGTTCGCAAACGCGATCCTGCGCGGCGGGAAGGTCAGCGATGCCGCGTTCGATTACGACTCCATTCCCATCCCGCAGGGCCAGATCGCGGAGCCCGGGGGCAACATCGACGGCGCGCAATTGCCCACGACGGGCGTCGCTTCGACGACCACGACACTCGCCGGATACACGAACGAGGGCGACAACTCGCTCGCCGGGGTGATCAATCAAATCGCCGCGGTCGGAACCTACCCGACCCGTACGACCCTCGAGCTTGCAGACGGCGCCGACACACGTTTTCAGCAAGCCGACTACGAGTTTCTCGGCGCCTCGCCCGATCTGCGCTGGCGCTATGCGTTCGCGGCGCGCTCGGGATCGCAATATCTCAACTACGGGAACGGCCAAACGTTCTATCCCGCCGAGGCCGCAACATACGGTATCGCGCTCCAGAACCGGAGCCAGTTTTCGCTCGAATCCAACGTGCACTTTCGCGTAACCCCGAACGACGACATCTCGGTGCTCGCAATCGGAGGCCAAGCAAAATACGACCAGTACGGCTCACCGTTCGTCGGCGAGACGGTCGGCGTGCTCGACGGAATCGACATGAACGACAACGTCGTGCCCTTTCCCGGAGGGGTGAATCAAGGAGCACCCGCCACGTTCGCGTCGGGCATCAGAGGCTCGTACGACGCCGTGAAGGCCGAGTGGCTGCATACCGGCGCGAAATTGCTCTCGCGCGTGCAGGTGTATTCTTCAGAGTTCGGCTCGTCGGCGGGAGGGCCGTTCTGGGATGAGAACGGGTGGCCCGACGGCGCGATATCGCTCGCAGAAACCTCGGCACAGCGCCAAACCGGCGTCAACTACGACGGCGACGGGATCTTCGGGCGCAATCGCGTGCGCTTCGGCGCAGAATACCGCGTCAACACCTCGCTGCTCAATCAGATCGTACCGACGGCGGACGAGTTCATCACGTCGGGTCCCACACTTCAATCGTACTTAACGTACGTGAGCGATACGTACAGCGCTTCAAACCGCCTCGACCTCCTGGGGACCGCGCGGGTGCTGGGTTCGCACATCAAACCGAGCGACGGTTTCGCTTACGACGTTGGAGCGATCGACCCGCATTTCGGTGCTTCGTACCGTCTCGGGAGTTCCTTCGCCCTGCGCGCGACCTTCGACCATTCGACGGTCGCTCCGGCTCCACTCGAAGCGGACCGCACCGATTCGACCAACCTCCAGGCCGACGGGAGTCCCGCGCCCTTCGTTGCCCTTCAACCAGAGACGGGCAACGACTTCACGTATTCCTTCGAAAGCAGCGGTCGCACGCAACTTCGCGCGACGTACTATCAGGAATTCGAGCACAACCTGATCGACGTTCTGCCGTACAATTTTCGTTCGGCGCTTTCGTCGGGAATCAACCCGGACGGAGTCGGCGTCCCCACGAATGTTGGAAATCTGCGCGCGAACGGCTTCGAGCTGTCGGCAAAGAACGGCGGCCTCACGTTCGACGCAAATCTCGTGCGCGCGTTCTCTTCGAGTGCTTCGCAGTTCGCCTACAACGATCTCAACGCTCCCGCAGTGGCGGTGGGCCATCTATTTCCAGTGAGCTACGAGCCGGATCTCACCGCGGTGCTCTCGTACGAATTTCAAACCGACCATCGACGCCTGCGCATGACACCGTCACTGTCGTATGAGACTGGTTACCCGTACGGGAACGGAAAAGACATCTACGTCTTCAACCCGGTAACCAACAAGCCGGAACTCATCCCCAACGACAACTACTGGAATCCCGGGTACAACTACTATTTCTTAGCGAACCCCGCGGTACCGTATAACGCGCAGTCGAATCCCTACATCGGGAATCAAGGCACAAACGAAGGCAGCGATCCCAACACGCTGCGGTCGATGCCGCAAATTCTTGTCAATCTGCACCTCGAAGGAGATATCTCAGCGCGTGCGACCCTGATCGTGGACGTGGCCAACATCTTCGGGGAGTGGTCTCCGAC
>Ga0302325_10029801_pt1 | contig 11270 bp, 4 predicted proteins | sample Palsa_T0_2_FD_201948 | JGI IMG/M metagenome (GOLD analysis project Ga0302325, IMG submission 201948) | Peat permafrost microbial communities from Stordalen Mire near Abisko, Sweden - Palsa_T0_2 | ecosystem: Environmental > Terrestrial > Soil > Palsa > Peat permafrost | place: Sweden: Abisko...
GACGGGCGCGACAGAGCGGAGCGAGAGCCGTTTCGCACGTTTTCGCTTGCGCCGCAGGATAAGAACGGAGACCCTCTCGAAAAAGGAGAAGATCCATTGCGAAAGATTTCGCGACGCGAGTTTACAACCCTATGCGGTGGCGCGCTTGCCATGGGAGGCCTGCTGGCTTCGTGGCCGGCCAAAGTGGCAGCCGCCGCAGCCGATGGGGAGGCAGCCGATGATCAGCTAGCCGCCTTGACCCTTGTCGAAGTATCCGCCCGCATCCACAACCGCAGCGTGACCTCGACACAACTTACCCAGGCGCTGCTGGCGCGCATCGCCATCTATGATCCCAAAGTCAATTCGTATATCACCGTCATGGGCCAGCAGGCATTGAAGCAGGCGGCGCAACTGGATGAGGAGGCGAAGGCAGGCAAATTTCGCAGCCCGCTGCACGGGATCCCGATCGCGCTCAAAGACAACATCGACACCGCGGGCACTCGCACCACTGCAGCCAGCCCCATGTTTCGCACCCGCGTCCCTGCGGAAGACGCCGATGTCGTGCGCCGGCTCAAGGCATCCGGCGCGGTGATCCTGGGCAAATTGAACCTGCACGAATTCGCCCTTGGCTGCACGGGCGATGTCTCCTACTTCGGGCCAACGCGCAACCCGTGGTCGCTCGATCACGTAACCGGCGGCTCCTCCGCCGGTTCAGGCGCCTCAGTCATTGCCGACCTCTGTTACGCCTCTCTGGGTACGGATACGGGTGGCAGCATTCGCGTTCCATCGTCCTGGTGCGGAATCGTCGGGATCAAGCCCACCACCGGCCTGGTTTCCATCCGCGGCATCATCCCCTGCGCCGCCTCGCTCGATCACTGCGGCCCCATGGCGCGTAGTGTCGAAGATGTAGCCCTCATGCTCACGCAGATGACCGGTTACGACAACCTCGACATCTTCAGCGTCGATCACCCGCACGAAGACTATATGAAATCCATCAAGCAGCCGGTCTCAGGCTTCCGCCTGGGCGCGCCGGTAGAGTTCTACGACCACCTGGACCCCGAGGTCGCCTCCGCCGTGAGCGCGGCCTCCGACGTGCTCACCAAGCTCACCGCGGGTATCACCTCGCGCGCGACGCTGCCCGATATACCGCAGGGAGAAAACTTCTTCACCGGTCTTGGCGACACGGCGTCGTACCACGAGCCTTTGATCAAGAACTCCGGCATGGAGTACATGCCGCCGACCGTGATTGAGATGAAGGAGATCACGACGACCTCCACATCGGCAGACAGCGCCCGCTCCCATGACGGGCTGGCCATGATTCGCCGTACCATCGATGCCGCGTTTGTCGACATCGATCTCGTCATCGTGCCTACGACCACCAGCCTGCCGGCTAAGATCACCGAATCCCTGACCGAAGAGATGGGGGAACGCAAGCCGAAGAAGGCGTATGACTTCTTCGATCCCAGGTCGGGCTGCGGCAACACTGCGCCGTTCGATGTCTACGGCATTCCGGCGCTTAGCCTGCCCTGTGGCTTTTCGAAGAGTGGGCTCCCGATCGGCCTTATGATCGCGGGTCCGCACTTCTCCGAGGGTAAGGTGCTCGCCCTCGCCTACGCATTCCAGCAAGCCACCGACTGGCACAAGCGGAAGCCGGATCTAACACCGCAGACTCCGGCGCCGCCGATAGTCGAAGCACCGCCTGAGGAACCGAAAAAGACGTAGACCTGGTCGACGCGGTTTGCAGGCTGCGGCGCAGAACGGCACAGTGGGAAAAGCTTGTTCACCAGGACCGAAGCTTACTTGCCCCGTGGAGAACCAACATGGGGCACCCGTCCAGGGGTAGGGGCTTGTGGTGGCTCTCAGACTTTTCCGCAGCCTGTTTAGCCCTTGAGGTCCGGCTTTTCATGATTCAGCGCGAGAACATTCGAAGACAACCGTACCCCAGCGGCTGAAGCCGCGGACTGCTTCTAACTTTTACGGCACGGCTAAAGCCGTGCCCTTCCTTCAAGGCCTTTTTCCGCAGCCTGTCAAGCCCAGTTCATCTTCGTTATATTACGGCACGGCTAAAGCCGTGCCCTTCCTGCTAAATCATCTCGGACCTCAGCGGGTTTTACCTATTGCCTGGTCAGATGAGCGGCGGCCGGCGCTTGTGCCACTCCGTTGCCTGCTCGAAAGCCTTTGCCAGGGCGAGGATCTTGCCTTCGGAGAACCGGGGTCCGGCAATGGTCATTCCAATGGGGAGTCCGCTCTTCGAGAAGCCGCAGGGCAGGCTTAGCGCGGGAATCCCGTACATGTTGAACTGGTAAGTATTCGCAATCGCGACAAAGGTGTCGGCCGACATCTCGCCTGTCTGCGCCTCCAGCCGATCAGAACGCTCCGTATCTGCAAGTGTCATGGGCAAGATACGTTCGGTCGGCAGCACTACCAGGTCAAAGTCACGAAATGCGCTGTCGATGGTGCGGCGAAGCGCTGCCAGCGTGTCTTTCGCCCGGATATAGTCCGTGACCGGCGGAAGAGGAAACGATTTCAGGAAGCGGCCGGTCGGTGGCTGATACAGTTCCGGCGTCTCCTGGATGTGTTTTTGGTGGAATGCCAGCACCTCCGCGAAAAATTGCATCAGGTCGCCACACGGCGGAAGATTCTGCTGCGAGGCCACCCCGGCGGTCAACGTACTCAACACATCTGTGGCGGTTTTCATCACCGCCTCCACTTCTGGGTCGAGTTCGCAGTAGAACTCCTCTGGAGCGCAGAGCCGGAAACTCTGTACAGGCTGCTGTGACGCAGCGACATAGTCTTCGCCCGGATGGTCCACAGCCGCTGCGTCCAGCGGGTCGTAACCCGCCAAAACATTCAGCATGAGAGCTGCATCCGCAACGCTCCGCGTCATCGGTCCGCAATGATCGAGGGTATAGATCAGCGGGATGATGCCGCGGATCGAAACCAGGCCGTAGGTCGGTTTCAAGCCGACAATTCCACACCACGAGGATGGAATGCGAATCGATCCGCCGGTGTCGGTACCCAGAGCGCCGAAACATAACTCACCCGCGACCGCCCCGCCCGATCCTGACGACGATCCGCCCGTAACGCGCTCCAGGTCCCACGGGTTGTGCGTGGCGCCGAAGGCGGAGGCATGGCCGGTGCCGCCGGCAGCAAACTCGTGGAGATTCAGTTTGCCCACGATGATGGCGCCGGCTTGTTTCAATCGTCGCGTTACTTCGGCATCTTCAACGGGAATCCGCTCCCGATAGACCGCGCTGGCAGCCGTGGTGGGGATGCCGACGGTGTCGATATTGTCTTTCAGCGCGATGGGAATGCCATGCAGCGGGCCGCGCAACTTTCCCGATCTTTGCTCCTTATCCAACCGCCGCGCGTCCGCGATCGCGTTCTCCCCCGTAACCGTGATGTAGGAGTTCAGACTGGAATCGATCGCCGAGATTCGCGCCAGGACGGCTTCTGTCAGCTGCATCGCTGTAACCTGGCGGTCGTGAATCTTCGCCGAGGCCTGGGACAGAGTGAGCAAAGTGAGGTCCGTTCCACTACCAGCTGTTGGCTCCGCATGGGCGATCGCTTGTCCGGATAGGTGCATCGTCGTCCTCCTCGCATCCGCGCTCTAAGTGTGTTGTTTGGCAAAGCTCTTATACATTGATCCGCATCACAAGCGAAATAGGGCGAAATCCTTCTATCCAGCAGAGGACTTCGCTGTTTTTCGCCTCAGCTTCCTAACGCTGGGATCCTCGTAGTATTTGCACATTTCGATAACGCAGCGGGAAACGATTTCTCTGCCCATTTCGCACCTTTTCGCTTTTGGTCGTGAAGGGATTCCCGCTAAGGTCGCGGTAACAGAAAAACGATTCACCAGAGCCCGCCCGCAAAAACCCCTTTTCTGTGCGACGACACCTTTTTTGCGCACACATGATGTTGGCCCCACAAGGAATCCGTTGGCCGGCGACACGCCCGTTACGCCGCCACCTATTTTGAGGAGGAACTCGAGTTATGAAATCCGCAACCCGATTCATGGCCTTCGTTCTGTTGCTCGCATCGCCGTCCCTTGGTATAGCCCAAACGGCGACCTCCTCCCTGCGCGGAACAGTCACTGATCCAGGAGGAGCGTTGATCGTTGGCGCAACGATCACCCTCGAGAGCAAGGAGACCGGTTTCCACCAGGTCCACACGACGGAGAGCGATGGCGGCTACCAGTTTCAGCAGGTCCCTCCCTCTACCTATACCGTGACCGTGGAAAGCCAGGGATTTGCACGGGAGGAGTCGATCGTTCAATTACTCGTCGCCCAGCCATCCACCCTGAACATATCCATGCGAGTGACCGCCGACACCACCGTGGAGGTTCAGTCCGGCGCCATGGAACTGCTCAACACTACCAATGCCGCCGTCGGCAACGCCGTCGATGAGAAGACCGTCGAGGCACTGCCCATGGAAGGCCGCAACGTCCCTGACTTGCTCAGCCTGCAGCCTGGAGTGCTCTATCTCGGCCACGAAAACAATCAGACGACCGATAGCCGCAGCGGCGCGGTCGCTGGCGCTCGTTCTGACCAGGGCAACATCACCCTCGACGGATTGGATAACAATAGCGTTCTGGGCTACGCCTTTACCGGTGTACAACGCTCTACGATCGATTCGGTCGAAGAGTTCAAGGTCACCACCAGCAACAACGGGGCCGACTCCGGCCGCTCCTCCGGCGCCCAGGTCAACGTGGTCACCCGCAGCGGAACCAACAAGACGCACGGCACCCTCTACGAGTACAACCGCAACACTGCCACCTCCGCCAACGACTGGTTCAACAAAGAAGCAGAAACCAGCGAAGGCCTGCCCAACAAACCCGGCGAGTTGATCCGCAACACCTTCGGCGCCGCGCTCGGCGGCCCCGTCAAAAAAGACAAGCTCTGGTACTTCCTTAACTTCGAGATGCAGCGCACTGCTGAGGCGTTCCAGCAAACACTTATCGTGCCCACTGCCGCTTTTCGCAACGGCTCCATCTCGTACTACTACAACAACCACTCCGGTGGGCAGTCGGTCGAAACGCTCTCGCCCGCTCAGTTCGCTTCGCTCGACCCGCACTGCTCCGCGAATGGCACATGTCCCTGGGGGCCGGGAGACGATCCCAATATCCTGACTGTCTTAAAGTCCTATCCTCTGCCCAATGGCTCGCTCGCAGGCGACGGGCTCAACACCGGATCCTTTACCTGGGCCGCGCCCAACCCGACCAATCTATGGACCAACATCGCCAAGATTGACTACGCCGTCTCAGACAAACATCATGTGTTCGTGCGCGGCAACCTGCAGGATGACAGCGTGCTGTCCCCGCCACAGTTTCCTGGCCAGGATCCCAGCAACACCAATCGAGACAACACCAAGGGCATTGCGATCGGCGAAATCTGGGCCATCAACCAGAACCTCGTCAATAATTTTCGCTTCGGTTATGCGCGCCAGGGATATTCCAACGCCGGCGCCTCCGACCTTCCATGGGTGACGCTCGCCAGCGTCAGCAACCCCACGGCCGAGACTTACTCCAGCATTGTTCACGTTCCCAGCACCAACTTTGTCGACGATATCTCCTGGAGCCATGGCAAACATAACTTCCAATTCGGCATCGACTACCGCCTGGTCTACGACAACACCAACACGGATGCGTACTCGTTCGATAATGCGTCCTCGTCGGGCGGCGAATACTTCGACAGCCTGGCCAACACCGGCCAGGATCTCGACCCTTCAGCTTACCCAGCTCTTGGCTTCCCGGATGTAGCCACCAGCTTCAATAACTCCTACAGTTACGCCGCCATGAACCTTGCCGGCATCGTGGCGGCGAGCAGCCTCGACTACGTCTACAAGGTCACGCCGCAGAAAACCGGGGCTCTTTTGCCCGTGGGTTCTTTCGTCGACCGCAACTTCAAGGCCAACCAGTTCGAGTACTACCTGCAGGATAGCTTCCGCATCACGCCTAAACTGACACTTACCGCAGGGCTTCGTCACTCGATCAATCAAACGCCGTATGAGACCAACGGTCAGCAGGTCTCGCCCGACGTCAGCATGCTTGGATGGTTCAACAAACGCGTCAGCGACGCCGCCAAAGGAATCGTCGATCAACCCAACTTCAATTTCATCCCCTCGGGCAAGGCCAACGGCGGCAAGCCCATGTACCAAATGGCGAAGTGGGATATCGCGCCTCGCCTGGGCGTCGCCTACGCAATGAACAACAAAACATCGATCCGCGCCGGCTTCGCCGAGAACTTCGACAATTTTGGTTTGCAGATTGCCAACCAGCTCGCAACCCTCGGCTCGGCGGGACTGCTTGGATCCGAGCAGACCCTCGCGGGTTGGGTTTCAACCGCCGCAGCTCCCCGCTTTACGGGCCTGCACAACATTCCGCTGGCAGCGTCCGGGCTGCTGCCTCCGGCAAGCACCATCACGTTTCCCTTTCAGGCCCCGACAGGTGCTGAGGCCTTTACCAACATCGTCGACGACGGACTAAAAACCCCTCACTCTGCCCAGATCGATGTTTCCATTCAGCGCGAGCTGCCCGGCAATTGGACGCTGGAGACAGATTACGTTGGCCGCTTCGGACGCAGAACCCTGCAGAACATGGACTTCGGGATGCCCCTCGATCTGGTCGATCCGGGTTCGGGTATGGACTACTTCACCGCCGCCGACCTGCTCGAAAACCAGCACTACGCCAAGGTCCCGACGCAAAGTGTCGCCAAGATCCCCTACTGGGAAGATCTCTTTCCTGACGCTGCAGGTATCGGGCCCACCAACAACGGCATCGCCGGACTCACCGCTACCCAGAACATCTACAACCATTTCGCTACCAACCCACTCAACGCCTCTTACGGCATCTACAGCATGGATGTGCTTTGCAACCCGGGCTGCGGGGGAGCCAGCAACAGGTACTACGCCGGCCAGTTCAGCAGCATGCAGACCCAGGCCTCGATCGGAACCAGCAGCTATAACTCCGGGCAGCTCATCCTGCGGCACGCCATGCGCCGTGGGCTACAGGCAGACGTTAGCTACGCCTACGGCAAGTCGATCGACCTCGGCTCTGACGCCGAGCGTGCCGGAGGTGGCGCATACAATCCTGCTTTGTTCACCGGCTACAGCACATTCAGCCAGATCCTCGATGCCTTCCATCCCAAGAAAAACCGGGCCGTCTCGGACTACGACGTACGCCATCTGCTTACCGGCGATTGGGTCTACGAAGTTCCTTTCGGCCAGGGAAGACAATTTCTCTCCGGCGCGAATAGCTGGATCCAGGCTGTGGTCGGTGGTTGGCAACTCACTGGTCTCGGCCGTTACACCACCGGCCTCCCATTCGGAGCCCAGATCGGCGCCGGCTGGGTCACCTCGTGGGACTATCAGAGCTTCCTCGTCAAGAAGGGTCCCGTCCCCATGCATCGGCACATCATTCCGGGGGAGGGGCCGGAGGCCTTCGCCGGCATTACCGCCGCGGACAATCCGCTGGCCGATTGCATCGAAACGACAGACAGTTGCCCGGTGCGCTATCCCGTCCCCGGCGAAACCGGCACCCGCAACGCCTTCCGGGGCGATGGTGTCTTCGGCGTCGACTCCGGGCTTAACAAGACATGGCATGTGTGGGAGGGTGCTTCGGTCAACTTCGGCTGGCAAGTATTCAACGTTACTAACACGCCGCGCTTCGACGTCAATCCAAACACTTCCCTGCAGGCCCTTTGGGGAGGCGGCGACTTCGGCGTCTACTCCGCCCAGCTCCCCCGCCATCGCATCCAGCAATTCGCCTTGCGCGCCAGCTTTTAAGCCGGCGCCGGGGCGGACAAGGAGCTGACGATGACATCGATCTCGCGCCGTAGATTTTCTCTTTCTCTTGCGGCTGTTGGCGCCACCTACGCGGTTCGTGGAGCGATGCCAGCCCGTGCCAGCGCCACGACTACCGCCTCCGCCACTGAGCTGAATCATCTGACCCTGGCGCAGGCCTCGGCGTTGGTGCGCGAGGGCAAAGTCACGCCCAGCGAATTGACCGAAGCGTCGCTGGGAAGAATTGAAATCTATAACTCAAAGCTCAACGCTTTCATCACCGTGCTGCGTGCGCAGGCCATGGAGCAGGCGCGCATTCTTGATCAGGAACAGAAGAGCGGCAAATTGCGCGGGCCACTGCACGGCATTCCGCTGGCGGTGAAAGACAACATGCAGACCGCCGGGGTCAGGACCACCTTCGGCAGCGCGGTTCTCGACAGCTATGTTCCCAAGACAGATGCCGTGGTGGTGCAGCGGCTGCGCGCGGCGGGCGCGATTATTCTCGGCAAGGCAAACATGTCAGAGTTTGCCTTTGGTCCCAGTTACTTTGGCCCGGCTCGCAATCCATGGGATGTCGACCGGGACACGGGTGGTTCCTCCAGCGGATCGGCGGTTGCGGTGGCGTCGAGTCTTTGTTTTGGAGCGCTGGGCACAGACACCGCCTGCTCGGTGAGAATGCCGGCCTCGTGGTGCGGCGTGGTCGGACTTAAGCCGACTTATGGCCTTGTACCATTGGAAGGAATTTTGCCTGATGCCCCATTGTTTGCCCATTGCGGCCCGTTGACGCGCACTGCGGAGGATACGGCGTTTCTGCTGAACGTGATTGCCGGTTATGAAGCGCGCGACATTACCAGCACCAACCATCCCAAGGAAGACTATGTTGCGCAGTTGACCCAGCCGGTAGCGGACTTCAGGATCGGTGTTGCGCGCGCTCCATTTTTTGACCACCTGGATCCGGATGTTGCGATGGCGATCGATGAAGCCGTTCGCGTGATCTCCGGTCTGACGAAGGGTATCCAGGATGTGAGTCTCCCCACTTATAAAGATCTGAACGTGGACTCCGATGGAATGATGGGAGCCGAAGGATGGGTCTTCGCCGAGCACCTGTTCGACCGCTATTCGGCGGAGTTCATGATGGGCACGCGCAAGGCGCTCGAGGCGCAGCAGAAGGCATTGAATGCACCCTCAGGCGGTTGCGGTGACCAACTGGCGGATTACATTCGGGGGCGCAACCACGTCGAGCTCATCCGGCGCACGGTAGACGAGGGGTTTGCGGGCTTCGACTTAGCGATCCTGCCCACCATGCGACGCACTCCCCGCACCCTCGAAGACGCGAAGAAGTACGTAGAGAATCCCGAGGAAACCAACCCCGAAAACGAAGATTTGCGCGACTGTACGGAAAACAATACGCCGTTCGATGTGAACGGCCTGCCCGCGATCAGCGTTCCTTGCGGATTTACATCCAAGGGCCTGCCGGTGGGTTTGCAGATTGTGGGGCCGAACTTCTCCGAAGGCAAAATTCTTGCCCTCGCGCATGCCTACCAGCAGGCAACGAAATGGACTGCCCGTAAGCCTCCGATTTCGCCTGATATGAAGGTCCCCATCGCCCCGGACCAGTACTATCCACGATAGCGCTCAGCCAGAGAGAACTCGTGGGGCTGAGAGGGTGTGTGTGAGTACCCTCCCTGCCACGAATTCGGGTGCCCCATATCTCGCGCTTTTTGCGAGATGTGGGAAGTAAACCGCTTCCCGATCCAGACTTCTCGACTAGCCGGCAAGAAACGTTAAGATTCGCTTACTTCCCACATCTCGCAAAGTACGCGAGATATGGGGCACCCGAGTTCGTGGCAGGGAGAATTCCCAGAATCTTGGTTGTCACACGCCCTCTGAAGCCGAGATCATCTTTCTTGCTTTCCACAGCGGCCCTACGATGTCAGGAGTGGCTTCGACTGCTTCGCCTTCAGGTCGTTCAGCAAGGACTCGATGTGCTCTTCGCGATCCAGCGCGGCGAAGCGGTCTTCCAGAGCATCGCCGCCCATCAACTCCACGTCGGCTTCGTTGCGCGCCTCGCGGCTTACGATGCGCGACTTCATGCGATCCAGCGTGGTCGAGTTTTGCTGCGTGTTGATGGTTTGCCGGGCCGCAGTGGCTTTGCTGACCATGCGTGTCCTGCGTTCCTGCGCGATCAGCAATTCGCAGCGGCTGCGCGTCTCGACTAATTTCTGGTCGAGTTTACGCAACGCGGTGCGCAGCGTATCTGCTTCCGCATGCTGATCCTCAAGCTGCTGTGAAAAGCCTTTGGCAATGTGATCCTGGCTTAACGAACGTTCCAGCGCCGCCCGCGCCAGGTCATCGTGCCCTTTCTTAACCGCCAGCTCCGCTTTGCTGCGCCACTCCGCCGCGCCATCCATATGCTCCTTTCGCTTTTTCTCCAGCAAGTGCTGATCTGCAATGGCGATCGCCACCTGTGTCTTTACCTGCATCAACTGGTTCTCCATATCCAGTACCAGCTGCCGCAACAGCTTTTGCGGATCTTCGGCTTTATCGATCAGGTCATTCAAGTTCGCCCGAAGCAATGTGCTTACCCGTTCCAGTAATGCCATACCATCCTCCTTCGATCACCCTGTTGCTGTTACTTGCCGGCCGCGCCGTTTCCACCCTGGCGCGGCTGCATGCTCTTCACGTTTGCCATCAACTCGGCCACATTCATTCCGGAGAGTGTTTCAAAGAGCGCCGGAACCTGCGAGGCGATTTTCATCATGTCGCCGGTAAGCTTGTTGGCTCCGGTCGTGCTGTCGCTTCCGGTAGAAACAATGGTGATCTTGTCTACCTTCGCCAGCGGCTCCGAGAGCGCGCGTATCAGTTCCGGCATGGCAGAAATCAGCCGGTCGACGACCGCTGCCTGTGACCACTCCTGGTAGGCCTCCGCCTTGACGTTCATGGCCTTGGCTTCCGCCTCACCCTTTTGGAAGATAATCGACGCTTCTGCTTCACCCTGCATCCGCGTGGCTGCCGCATGGCCTTCGGCTTCCGCCGTTAACCGCCACTTCTCGGCCGATGCCAGGTTTTCAATGCGCTGACGCTCAATCTCCGCGCCCTTCAACACAGTCGAAATAAGCTCCTTTTCGTGACGCAGGATTTCCGCATCCTGCACTTTGATCTGTTGCTCTTTCTCTACCTGCTGGATCTTGACTTGCTCGGCAATGACCCGCTGCTGCATGACGTTGGTTTGCAGCTCATACGACTTGTCTGCTGTCGCCTCCTGCTTGCGGCTCTGCTCGGTGAACTGGGCTTTTTGAATGTCCAGGTCGCGCTGCGCCTCGGCCTGCTTGGCCAGCGAAGCTGTCTCCGCGATCACGCGCTCCTGATCGGCCTGCGCCTTGGCGATCGCGGACTCGCGCAGAGCATTCGCGCGCCGGATCGCGGTGTCGCGCTCTGCTTCTGCGGCGGCTACGTCGGCATCGCGCTTGATCCGCGCCACGGCGGGCCGCCCCATGTTGGTAATGTAATCA
>Ga0302325_10029802_pt1 | contig 11270 bp, 8 predicted proteins | sample Palsa_T0_2_FD_201948 | JGI IMG/M metagenome (GOLD analysis project Ga0302325, IMG submission 201948) | Peat permafrost microbial communities from Stordalen Mire near Abisko, Sweden - Palsa_T0_2 | ecosystem: Environmental > Terrestrial > Soil > Palsa > Peat permafrost | place: Sweden: Abisko...
GGTACCCGTGGTGTGCACGATCATGTCCGGCACGGTGGCCCCGTTCCTGCCCCGCACCCTGCCGCTGATCGTGGGCACGGACCTGCTCCGCAAGCACGAGGTGGCGGCGGGCCGCAGCCCGGTGACGCTCGTCGAGCCGCCGGTGGACGTGCGGGCCAACTCACCCGAGCTGGACCCGGGGCAGTTCCGGGCCGAGCTGGGGCTGGCCGAAGGCACGCCGCTCGTCTGCGTGGTGTGCCGGCTGGTGCCCGAGATGAAGCTGGAAGGCGTGCTCTCGGCCTGCGACGTGGTCGGTGAGCTGGCCCGGTCCGGGGTACCGGTCCAGCTGGCCGTGGTCGGTGACGGGCCGGCCCGGACGGCGGTCGAGGAAGCGGCGGCCGCCGCGAACGCCCGCGCTGGCCACCGGGTGGTGGCGGTCGCCGGGGAGATGTACGATCCGCGGCGCGCCTACGCCGCGGCCGACGTGGTGCTGGGCATGGGCGGCTCCGCCCTGCGCGGGATGGCGTTCGGTAAGCCGCTGGTCGTGCAGGGGATCGGCGGCGGCTTCTTCGAGCTGGTCACCCCGGAGTCCTCGGCCGGGTTCATGAGCGAGGGCTGGGGCGGGAAAGGCCCCGTGGGGGACGGCCGCGCGGAGGGCGCGGCCCGGCTGGCGCGGATCCTGCCACCGCTGCTGGGCGACCCGGCCACCCGGGCCCGCCTGGGCGCGTACGGCCGGTCGCTGGTCGTCGAGCGCTACAGCCTGGACCACGCGGCCGCGCTCCAGGAAGAGGTGTACGCCAGCGCCATGGCGCCCGCGGCCCGGCCGACGGCCGGCCAGCGGGCCGCCGACGCCGCGCGGACCGGGACCGGCGCCGGCTGGCACAAGGCCAGGCGGCGCTGGCAGCGCTGGCGCGGAACGGTCGTGATCGAGGACTTCAACACGCAGCCGGCACCGTCGGCGGAGCAGGGGGCGCCATGAACCAGATTCCACTCGTCGACCTGGGCGCCCAGCACGCCGCCGTGGCCGAAGAGGTCGCGGAGGGCTGGCAGCAGGTCCTGGCCCGGACCGCGTTCATCGACGGGCCGCAGGTCGCGGCGTTCGAGAACGAGTACGCGGCGTTCATCGGCACCAGGCACTGCGTCGGCATGGGGAATGGCACCGACGCGATCGAGATCGCGCTGCGCGCGCTCGGCATCGGCGCGGGCGACGAATGCATCCTGCCGGCCAACACCTTCATCGCGACCGCCGAGGCGGTCTGCCGCGCCGGGGCCACGCCCGTTCTCGTTGACTGCGCTGACGACGGGACGTACCTGATCGACGTCGCGGCCACCGAGGCGGCCATGACCCCGCGCACCCGGGCGATCATCCCGGTGCACCTGTACGGTCAGGCCGCGCCGGTCGAGCAGCTGCTGCCGCTCGCCGAGCGGGCCGGCGCGGCGGTCCTGGAGGACGCCGCCCAGTCGCAGGGCGCACGCCGGCACGGCGTGAGCGCCGGCGCTCTCGGGCACGCCGCGGCGACCAGTTTCTACCCCGGTAAGAACCTGGGGGCGTACGGCGACGCGGGAGCGGTGCTGACCGATTCCGACGACGTGGCCACGCGGATGCGGATGATCAAGAATCACGGCTCACCGCGGAAATACGAGCACGACATCGTCGGCGTCAACAGCCGGCTCGACACGCTGCAGGCGGTCGTGCTGTCGGCCAAGCTACGCCGGCTGGCCGGCTGGAACGCATCGCGGCGGGCCGCGGCGACGCGCTACGACGCGCTGCTGGCCGATCTGGATGAGGTGGTCCGGCCGCGGACGCTGGAGGGCAACGAGCACGTGTGGCACCTGTACGTGCTGCGCGTGCCGGACCGGGACCAGGTGCTCAAGGAACTGCAGTCGGCCGGGATCGGAGCGGGTATCCACTACCCGGTGCCGATCCACCTGACCGAGGCATTCGCCGGGCTGGGGCACACTGAAGGCTCGTTCCCCGTCACCGAGCAGGCATCCGGGGAACTGCTCAGCCTGCCGCTGTTCGCCGAGATCACCGAAGGGCAGCAGGAACGCGTGGTGGAAGCGCTCACGTCCGCGCTTCGGTAAGGGGAGGGTTCGGGGGGGATGGCGAAACGTCGCCGGAAACGGTCCGTCAGGCGGATACCCCGCCGGGTGGGCGTGCCGGTGATCGCGGCCTTGTCGCTGGTTCTCGCGGGTCTGGTCACCCTGGCGGCGACGCGCGATGCCCCGGCCGAGCGCGCCGCGGGCGACCGGACGGTGGCTGGTACCGGCCTGCTCCCGGTGCTGTCCTCGGCGCTCACCTCCCCATCGCCGTCGCCGTCGCCGTCACCCAAGCCGAAACCGAAGCCGAAGGTGATCCCGCTGTATGACCCGGCCCTGCACAATTGCGGTCCTGACCCGCACATATGCGGGTACCCGGACGCGACCAACACGGGGCCGCCGGCGGGCATATCGCTGCGCTCGGTGCCGGGTGACGTCTCCAGCGGGCCGGGCTGGTCGACCGACGGCGACGGGAACGTCGACGTCACCGGCGAGGGCGCGGTGTTCTCCGGGTACTCCGTGCACGGCTCCGTGAACGTGAGCGGCTCCGGCGCGGTGATCGAGGACGACGTGATCAGCAACTCCGGCGACGACACCTCGGGTGACGGGGTCAACCTGACCGGCAACCCGAGCGACGTCACGATCGAGCATGTCACCATCTCGAGCCCGGGCGGGGCCAACGGCGCCGGCATCTTCGCCGGGATCAAGGACATCAACGGTGAGGCCATGGGCACCAGGGTGCTCGACAACAACATCGCCGACGCCTCGACCGGCATCCAGCTCTACATCGGGCTGATCGAAGGCAACTACGTCCACGACATCACTCCCTCCGATCCCTCCAGCCACCTGAACGGCACCACGTCCAACGGCTCCACCACCCCGCTGACGATCGAGCACAACACGGTCTTCAACCCCAACGGCCAGACCGACGCGATCAGCCTGTTCGAGGACTTCGGCGTCGAGGCCAACGTTCTCATCACGAACAACTTGGTGGCCGGCGGCGGTTACGCCGTCTACGGCGGCCAGAACGCGGGCGGCCCGCAGGCCTACAACATCCGCATCACCGACAACCGGTTCAGCACCATCTACTATCCGCAGTGCGGCGCCTTTGGATACATCACGGCCTTCGACGACAGTGCCCCCGGCAATGACTGGTCGGGCAACATCTGGGACACCACCGGGGCGCTGGTCAGTTTCTAGCCGGCCGCCACGTGACGTCTAGACAGCCAGGACGTCGGCGTAGAGCGCCTCGAGCTGCGCGACCTTACTGTCCCAGAGCGCGACCTCGGCGGCGCGCCGCCGGGCGCCCTCGCCGAGCGAGCGGCGCAGTCCGCCGTCGGCCACCAGCCGGGTGATCGCGGCGGCCAGGTCGCCGGCGTACTGATCCGGCGAGACGGGATGCAGCCTGATACCGCACGACTCGTCGACCACGTTCCCCGGGCCGCCGAGATCACTGACGATCAGCGGCAGGCCGTGCGCCATGGCCTCGAACACCACGTTGCCACCGGGCTCCCGGTAGCTGGGAAAGACGAAGATGTCCGCCGCCCGGTAGAACCCGGCCACCTGCTCCCGCGGCCGCCAGCCGTGGAACCGGACCTGGTCAGCCAGCCCGAGTTCGGCGGTGAGCGTCTCACAGGCCGCCCGGTCAGGGCCGTCGCCGACGACGTCGAGGGCCACCGGCTGCCCGCGGAGGCGGCCGACGGCACGGATCGCGTCCCGGGCGCCCTTGGTCCGCACCAGCCGGCCGGCGAACAGCAGCCGGACGGGCTGGCCATCCCGCCCCGACCGGTCGACCGGGGCGGCCAGCTCGGCAATCCCGGTCTCGCTCATGACCTCGAACCGGGCCAGCGGGACGCCGGACAGGAAGTCCTTGACGTACGGGGCGATGCCGAGGACACAGCTGGCCTGCTCGTAGGTCCGGCGCAGCGGCCGGTCATGGCGGATCCGCAGGCTGTCGACCCGGCGCAGGCCCACGTACCACGGGGCCGTGCCCTCTTCCGCTGCAAAGGCCGGCGGCGACTGGAGGCTGCCCCCCACGGGCCCGATGAGGAACGGGATGCCGAGCCCCGCGGCCGGGCACGGGTAGCGCATCGCCACGGGAACCGGCTGGTGGGCGACATCGAACTGCTCGCCGCGGGCCAGCGCCTCGCGGATCCACCGGCGGGCCCGGAGATAGAAGGGCACGTAACCCGGCTTCATCATGGCATTGAGGCGCTCGGCCCGGCCCAGGCCACGTGGCTCGGCCCACTCGATCACGCGGGCACCGGGCAGCTGCCCCGAGGCCGGGGGGCTGCCCTGCTTGTGGTAGGTCAGCAGGGTCACCTCGTGCCGCTCCGACAGGAGGTGCGCCCACTGGTAGCCGACCCACGCCTCGCCAACATCGTCACGATCGCACGTCGGCGCGATCAGGAGCAGCTTGAGCACCAACCCAAGGTATCCGTTGGGTAAGCCCCGAGACCGGCTGATAGCCGACCTTCGTCCCCTCTATGATCACATTCGTGCGTCCGGACCTGGCTGTTGTCATCGTCACCTACAACAGCGCTCACGATATCGGGGGTCTCCTCGACTCCCTGCCCGCCGCCCTCGACGGGCTCACCGCGGATGTGGTCGTGGTCGACAACGGGTCCGCCGACGGCACCGCCGACCTGGTCGCGGCCCGGGGTGATTGCCGCGTCGTCCGCTCGGCCAACGTGGGTTACGCCGGGGGCATCAACCGGGGGGTACGCGAAGCCGCCCCGGCCGGCGCGATCCTCATCCTCAACCCGGACGCGCGGCTCTCCGAGCATGCCGTGCCGCCGCTGCTCGAGGCACTGCGCGAGCCGGGCACCGGCATCGTCGTGCCCCAGCTGCGGTCCGCGGACGGGGCGCTCGAACCGTCGTTGCGGCGTGAGCCCACGCTGCTGCGGGCCCTCGGCCTGGAGAAGACGGGGATGGCCGCGCTGTCCGAGCGGGTCGGCGACGCGGAGCAGTACACCTACCCGCACCTGGTGGACTGGGCCCAGGGCGCCGCCGTGCTCATGTCGCGGGACTGCTTCGAGGCGCTGAAGGGCTGGGACGAGTCCTTCTTCCTCTACTCGGAGGAAACGGACCTGTCGCTGCGGGCCCGCGACCTGGGCCTGCTCACCCGGTACGAGCCCCGGTCGGTGGTCGTCCACACGGGCGGCGGGTCAGGCCGTAACGACATGACGCACGCCATGCAGATCGTGAACCGGGTGCGCCTGTACCGGCGCCGCAACGGCGCGGCGGCCTCCTGGTGCTACTTCTGGCTGGCCATCGCCAGCGAGCTCACCTGGGTGGTGCGCGGGCACCCGCAGTCGCGGTTCGCTATCGCGGCCCTGCTGCGGCCGTCGCTGCGCCCGGCCGAGCTGGGCTGCTCGGACCGGTTCCTCCCCAGCTGACCAGCCGCTTCACCTTTCCTGGCGTTTGGCCTGGATAGCCCTTAATCCCGCAGTAGTCTGGCTAGGGTCCCCGATCACCTCGTCCATCACAGGGAGCACGACGCCGTGACTGCACGAGTGATCGACCTGCCCGCGGACCGGACCCGCCATCACGGGACCGATGCGGTCACGCTGCTCACCATCTACGTGTTCCTGCTCATGGTCATCCCGTCGCCGCTGACCTTTTCCCCGCTCGGCGGGGCCGGCGGCCCGGACACCATCTTCGGGGTGGTGCTCCTCTTTGCCTACCTGATCGCCCTGGTCACGCCCCCGCTGAAGCTGGCCGGCGGGCGCAACCCGGTCCGCGTCGCCGCCGTCGTGTTCACCTGCGCGATCCTGGCCTCCTACATCTCCGCCAACCGGCGGGCGCTGCCGTCCCTGGAACAGAACGGCGCTGACCGCGGGGTCATCCTGATGTTCGGCTGGCTCGGCATCATGCTGGTGGCGGCGGACGGCATCCCCAGCATGGAGCGGCTCAAGGTCCTGCTCCGCCGGATCGTGCTGGGGGCCACGGCGATGGCGGCGCTGGCCATCACGCAGTTCTTCACCGGGCTGAACGCGGCCAAGTACATCGAGATCCCGGGCCTGAGCGCTCAGACGCCCTTCACCGATCTGCTGACCCGCAACCAGCTCAACCGTCCATCCGCGACAGCGATCGACCCGATCGAGCTCGCGGTCGTGCTGGCGATATGCCTGCCGATCGCCGTCCACCAGGCCCGGTTCGCCCCGCCCGGGCTGCGCCGGCGCCGCTGGTTCCAGGTCGCGCTGATCGGCATCGCCCTGCCGATGACCGTGTCACGGACGGCTATCATCGCGATCATCGTGTCCAGCATCGTGGTCCTGTGCACCTGGCCCACGCGGGAGCGCCGGATTGCCTATGTCGTGGGGCTCTTCGCCCTGGCCGGCCTGTTCGTGTCGGTCCACAGCCTGCTGGGCGAGCTGGGATCCCTCTTCACGCAGGTCGGGTCGGACACCAGCAGCGCCTCGCGGACCAGCGCATTCGGATCGAGCGCGGCGTTCATAAGCGAGCATCCGTGGTTTGGCCGTGGATTCGGCACTTTCCTTCCCGCTGAGTATTTCTTTACCGACGACCAGTACCTCCTGTCGCTTATCGAGATTGGCTTCGTCGGACTCCTCTGCCTGCTGGCCCTGTTCACCACCGGGTGGATGGCCGCCCGGAACGCCCGCCGCATTTCCACCGACCCCGAGATTCGTCATCTCGCGCAGTGCATGGCGGCGGCGGTGGCCGTCCCCACGGTGTCATTCGCCACGCTGGACGCCTTTTCCTTCGCCATGGCCGCCAGTCTCACCTTCCTGATGCTCGGCTGCGTCGGCGCCCTGTGGCGGCTGGTCCGGACGGACCCGCCGCTCCCGGCGGGCGGATTGCCGCCCAGGCCGAGGCGCGAGCCACGGCCTTATGCGCCTGAGCCGGCCTTCAACGGCTTCGAGAAGGACGACACGGCCCCCATACCCGTGGTGCAGGGGGCGTCTCCCGCGACGGGCTGGTTCAAGTAGCCGTGATGGGTGCCGGTTCCGGGTCGCCGTAACGGGCCGGTCCCGGCAACTGGCTGGTCACGACAGCCTCGGGTGTCCATGAACCAATACGTGACCTCAGCCGTTTACATCTAGAGGAAAGTGGACGGCGTGGCCGTCGGCCCAGGTTTCCGCGGAGATCTGGCCCGGCCACCAGTTTGCGCTGCCCAGCGGATTTACAGAGGCTGCTAAGCAGGTATTCAGAGACTGCATGGCGGCTGCTCGGCTAGTTTTCAGGATGCCGGGGCGGTAAGACACCCGCGCTGGCATACTGAAAAATCAATAAGTCCCGGCGGGGGGGTGTTGTTTTGCTTACCGTACTTCACAACCGCCTGGTTTACCGGCGGAGCCTGTTCACTGTGGGGGCACAGTGAAGCAGCCCATGGTGCCTATCCGTACCTCATATTTCGGAGACACCCGCGAGGACTCGAGCGTCCGTGGCCTGGACATCGTCCTCGCTCAGCCCGGCATCGAGCTGGTGTCGGTTACCTGCGGCCGGGGCAACAGGACGTACGACCAAGACGGCCCGATGCAGAAGATCGCCCGTTCGGCCGGCGTGCCGCTGCTTAACTTCGCGGGCGTCCGCCGTGAAGTGGGCCCACCCGATCTCGTGATCTCGTTCTACAACCCGGTGATTTTCCCCCGCGACTTCATCGATCAGGTCCGCTGGGGTGTGCTGAATATTCACCCCGGACCGCTGCCGGAATACCGGGGATGCTGCGGCGTCGAGCACGCCCTGCTCGACGGGGCCGCTGAGTACGGTGCGACGCTGAACCTGTGCGACACCGGGATCGACACCGGGCCCATCGTCGACGAGGAACGGATCCCCATCACCAGGCAGGACACGGCGCGCACGCTGTGGTCCAAGGTGGATGATCTCTCTCTGCTCCTCCTCCAGCGGACCCTGCCCCGGGTCGTGGAGGCGGCCCGCGCGGGCCGCCGGATCCCGTCCCGGGCCCAGGACGTCACGCAAGGCCAGTACTTCGACGGGAGCCTGTCACGTGAGGGCCGCCTCGACCTGTCCGACGGCTGGGACTCACTGGTGCGGCAGGTCCGGGCTTATGACCATCGCCGGTGGGAGCCGGCCTTCGTCGAATCTGACGGGCACCGGATCCACTTCCGCTACCAGGACGGGAAGGTCGTCCTGGACCGGGTGGACGCCTTCGACCGTTTACTCCTCCAGCCGTAGATCGTTCGCGGTCACCGGTCCTTACGGAGTAGGCAGCCAGTTCCACGGCGGCGGGCCCAGGATTCCGCCCGTGGCATCCGCCGGCACGGTGACGCTGTTGCCGAGGTGGTTGGCGTTCATGAAGTTCACGATTCCCTGCAGTGATGCGATGGTCTGGAGCGCGTCGGCGCACAGCGGTGCGTTCTCGGCGGACGGGGCCGTGCATGAGCCGGGCGCAGCATCGTGGAAGCCGATGATTGAGCCGCCGTTGATCCCTGGATAGAAAGTGCCATCGCTGGAGGATCCCTGAGTGACGTCGGTGACGATCTGAGCCGCGCTGATACCGGTCCAGTCCATGCTGTCCACGATGCGCGGAGCGTAGGCCACGTTCACCTCGAACGGCTGAACCATCTGCAGGCCGAGGTTGGCGGCATCCACGGCGTACTGCCCGGTGAGGTCACCAAACGGTGCCCGGGCCATCGTCGGCGCGGGAGCGCCAGCATTCTCGATAGCGGTCTGGGTCTCGGTCAGCTCGGCGGTCACCTGGGCGTCAGTCAGCGCCGGGGTACCGGCGGAAGCGCCCGTCCAGTCGGCGTGATCCCAGGTGTGGTTTTCCACGAGATCCCCGTCGGCCACTTCGGCCCGGATGATGGCGTCGGTGCTGGCATTGATCTTGTCACCTATGACAAAGAAGATGGCGTGCAGATGAAGGGCCTGCAGTTGCGCCAGCAGCGCCGTGTCGTAGATGTCGGGACCATCATCGAAGGTGAGAATGACGTTCCCGGCTGATCCGCTGTTGCTGAGCGGGGTCACCGGGGTCACCGCCGCGGTGGTCGTGAACGCCAGTGGCGCGGCCCAGGCCGAGCCCTTGGCGTTGGTCGCCGCCATCTGGAAGGTGTACGAGGTGCCCGCGGTCAAGCCGGTGATCTTGATGGCGACCTTCACCGCAGCCGTGCCAGCGGGAACTGCGACTTCAGCGGTCTCCTGGCCGTAGCCGGAATCCGGCCCCCACTGGAACCACGCTTCGGTGGCCAGCGAGCCGGGGTTGACGGTCCCGTTCATGGTGGCGGTGGTACCGGTGACCACCGTGGCCGCCACCGTGACGACCACGGGGACGGCCGACTTGGCGGTCGTAGCGGCGAAGGCGGCCGGAGCAGACGCCATGACCACGGCGAGCGCGCCAGCGGCGGCAATCGTGGCTAGGCCGAGCGTGCGTCTCATTGCATCCCGTGCGGGCGGTCGGTGGTGGTGGGTCCGATCCGCCACCCGCGCATCTCGGCCTGTCCGCCGTCGAATGACGGCTATGAACAGCTTGCCAGCGCCCCGGGAGTGTGACTTGAGCCCAGCGGCGTAGGGGCGATCACCCAAATGGGGGAGAGGACCCAGGCTCACAATGGGGGACCCGGCTCCGCAATGGGGGGGATCCACCCGCACAACGAGGGGATCCGCCCGCCCGGCCAGCCGTCGTCGAACTCAGGCCACCCGGGCCCTTGAAGGTCAGTAAGTGAACTCGCGCCGCCGCGCGGCTTCCCGGCTGGACCGCCGGTCGGCCGGCGCGCCCGGGGTCGCCGGCACGTCGGCGTCCACGGGCGCGGGGGACGCTACCCGCTCCCCGCCACGCGGCCGCTCGACATAGGGCCGGGCCGGCGGACGCTCATCGGCCGGTACCGGCACCGGCACCGGCACCGACTCGGGCTCGTCGATCACTGGGCGGTACCGGCGCCGGTGAGGCTGCTGGTACGGCGACGGCACCTGCTCGTCGTCCCGGGTGTCCCGGACATCCCGTGCGTCCCGGACATCCCGGGACGGAGGGGGCGTGTATCCGGATACCCGGTCATCCCCGCGCCGCCGGCGGATATTCGCGTCCAGGATCTGCGGCAGTGCGTACGTGAGCACCAGGCCGAGGCCCACGATCAGGACGACGTCCCGCGCCTTCTTGCTGACCTCAAGTTTCGCGGTCGGGTCAAAAGAGGCGACCATGCTCGTGATCCGGTTGGCCGGCACCAGGAATGACTGGAGCGCGATGAGCTTGGTCTGAACCTCGTTCGTGACGCCACGCAGGGTGTTCTCGACTTCGGCCGCACTGTTGCCGGTGACCGTGATGTCCAGGATCGGTCCCGAGGTGTTCGGGTCGTCCGCGATCGCATAGGAGGCGGTGTAGCCCTTGTTGGCCAGAGCCGTGATGACGGCCGGGTCCATCACCTGGCGCAGGACGATGTCACCAGCGACGCTTTCCGAGCCGCCGTAACTCTCGTACGGGTTGTTGCCGTTCAGCTTCGACGCCTGCTGCGACGGCAGGAGGACGACCATGGACTCCGTCGAGTAGGGTCCGGGCATCTTGACCCAGGCCGCGACACCGGCCACGAAGGTCAGGATCAGCAGGAAGCCAGTCAGGATCCATTGCCTGCGCAAAGCACGCATCGACGCTGCCAAGTCCATTTACATACCCGCCCGCCTGTCGAGACCGCTGCCTCCGGGCCATTGACGCCCCGCCCGTGGCCTGTGCCCTCCGTCTTCCGACCGCGGCACCCACACTTCGTCCTCAGGGTTACTGGCACGGCCCGCTCCGGAGTCTACCGACCGCAACGCAGGCAATGCAGCGCATTGGAGCGGTTCGGCCCCGCCTTGGCGTGATCTGACCCCTCTCGTGACTTTTACCGGCCATAGAACCACCGCATGCCGCCACAGACTGTATCGTCTTGGCAGGCTCCTGCGGAAGTACGCAGCCGCGGAAGTGTGCCGGGCCAGGGGCGGACCGGAGAGCAGTCCGGCCCGGGCCTGCAGGCCGGCCGGACGGCAGATAGGACGGAGGGGACTGTTCATGAGCGTGCCGGAGATCGCGAGGCTCTTGCGCCGGCACTTCGTCGCCGTCCTGGCCGTCCTCATCATCGCGATGGGCGTCGCCTACACCTTCAAGCACACGACGCCGACCTATGGGGAAAGCGCCACGATGGTCTTCCTGCCGCCCATCTCCGGGGTCAAGCCGAACCCGTTCGAGAGCGTCGGCGGCACGCTGACCGAGGCCGCGGGCACCGTGGCCGTCAGCATCATGAGCCCGCAGAGCCAGCAGCAGGTGCTCCGGGCCGGCGGGACCGCCCAGATCGACGTGGAGC
>Ga0302325_10029803_pt1 | contig 11270 bp, 17 predicted proteins | sample Palsa_T0_2_FD_201948 | JGI IMG/M metagenome (GOLD analysis project Ga0302325, IMG submission 201948) | Peat permafrost microbial communities from Stordalen Mire near Abisko, Sweden - Palsa_T0_2 | ecosystem: Environmental > Terrestrial > Soil > Palsa > Peat permafrost | place: Sweden: Abisko...
TTGCAAGACGACATATGAAAGGACGTCCTTTCCGGCCGAACTCGGGCCTGATACGACCGCCCAACAAAAACCGGGGGAGGCGCTCTCTCCTGCAAGCAATGAAAGTGCCGAGTTCACTTCCTCTCTCACGTCCCGAGAATAGGGAGACGTGTGCAACCTAGATGCACGTGCAGCTGTGATGGCGTTCTGAATTTGCCGTGCTATTTCATTCGGCGATCCAGAACCCATATTTAGCCAAACCAAGTCCGACAGCAATTCCGGGATCGGCGCGTCGTCGAGGAGGACGGGCAAGACTCGTTTGCGTTTATTCTTGATCTGCCTCGCCAGCGAACCGCCGACCTCTCGTTGCACCCAGCCCGACTCAACCGACGCGCGGGAAATGCAAAACACAACAAAATCAGACGCATTGAGCGCTTCGTTTATCGACGCGTAAAGAGAATCGCCAACCTGGAGCTGGTGTTCGTCCAAGAACACCTTGAGGCCGAGGGAATTGAGTCCGCGCTCCAATTCGCGGACGCGCGGCTTGTCGTTAGCGGAATGCGACAGGAAAACGTCGAATCGCGTTTGCATTTTCTAGGCCTCCGCCGACCGGCGAGATTCTCGGTCCTCTGCTCACCCAACTTTCGTGTCGAACTGGAAATCGGCCTTCGGACGAGCCTAATAAGCAACTTTCGTGCGCGAAACCTGACTTCATGACCATCCATGCAGCTAGCCGCAGCTTTGACCGTTCTCTTCGCGGCTTCGGCAGGTTGCGCTTGAGCTGCCGACAACGAACGAATATTACGCGGTTTCCACGGCGGCGACGCGTGATGGCGCAGAATGGCGCGGGCGCGGCGGAACAGTCTTTTTAACAGCAGACAACGTCCGGATTGCAAGAGGGCTCTATACCGGATTGGGGGCACCTTCAGATGCCAGCGCCTCACTCCGTCCGAACTACATTCAAGCTCACGATCCGGGCAGGTGACGACGCCGGATCCGAGCGAGTAGTTCTTGGAATTGTTCTCTGAGTTGATACGACGTCTCCCGGTCGGCCGCGGCGGTCAGCGAATCTCGAACCGCATCGAGCGGTACCTCCTCTCGGCGCTCAAGGAGAATTCCCAATACGTAAAACGCCAGCCGCCGACTAAACTCGTTCCTCTCGGCGCTCAGGAGGCGCGAGATAAACGATGTAAGCGCAGGGGCGGCTCTCGGCGAGGCAACCAATGCGTTAACACTCTTGAAGTACTCGTCAATGCCAAATTCGAACGCAACAAGTTGGGTGGCGTCGATCAAATCTTCAGCCCCCGCTGCTGTGCAATGTCCCGTCGAAGCGAGAACTCGCATCGCTTCTAATATGGGAAGTCGCCACTGAGGTTCCGCGCGGAAGGCTGCCATTACCTCACCGAACGGATCCTGGGAGCTCGCTAACAGCTTGTCGACAACGGGGCGGATGTTTGCCACGCCATGCTGATCGTCGTAATGTTTGCGAAGCAGGTCAACGATCGTATCGGCCACAATTGCTCCCTACGCCCAAACGCAAGCGAATGATGGATGTAGGTTAGGCAAACTAAACGAATTGAAATATCCCTGAAAGACCCTTTGGGTGAACCTTATCAATTCCACCGCCAGGGTCGAGCCTGGAGTAATCTGCGCCGCACCCGCGAGGACATAGTGGCCGGACTGGAGATCGACCATTCGAAGTTGGCCATTTTCGATTCCGACCTGTCCAGCGGCCCACACGCTTTGTCCGCCCGCGATTGACGTGTGCTTGATCCAGCCGAAGTCTTCTGCGCCAACCAATATCTCTCCCCGGCGCGTAAGGACATAGTTCCAAAGCGGTTGAACGGATGAATCCACTCCTGGTGTTCCATCAGCACGATAGATGACGTTGTTGATTTTCAAACGGCTCACGAAGCTCCGCATAGAGAAGTACCGAAGCGGCGGCGTCAACTCGTGCATGCAGAACCCCGCTGGTTGCGGCGGCCAGGGCCTGGGGCACTCACCTGCGAGCGTGCTTCCGCCAACACTCTGATAGGGGTCCAATATCGTCGAGAAGTGACCCTGCCAGAGCTGCCAGATCGGATCGGCATCCTCTGCTAACAGTTTACTGCCTAGCACGGCTTGAAGTGTTGGTCGCGGTGGATTAGAAATGCCATTGCTTGCGAGGGCGTGAGCCGCCCTGGTATCGGGATCGCCGTGCGCCCCGAAGTGCGCGGTACAGAGCTCCCCAAATCGACCTAATTGCGAATCCCGGAAGGCCATGGTTCCCCTGCTCAGCTACCATCGTCGATCTTTAACGCCAATTGCTGCTTTTATTATATGCCGGAAATTGTTTTGATATGGCAATTAAATCCCGCCTCGCTTAGGGCTGCCCGCGAGCGTTCAATTGAATCTGCAAGTCACGAGGCTGCCAGATCCGTGGGATGGTCGAAAACGAGCGTTTTCCCTTGACACGGTCCAAGCCTTGCCCTTTGTTAAATAGGACCCCAATGCGGAGAAAAGAAGATGAGCCAACCCGGGTATAGCCCCAACAACGACTACCTCGTAATCCCTATCGATTTAAACGAGGCTTTCAAAAAGGAGGCCTATACCGTCACGGCCATAAATGACGCGCACGTCTCTGGAGTCAAGGTCATTCAACAAATAAAGCTAGTCAACATCGTTCTTGTTGAAGTCCCCTCACGAGAAGCAATCTTTGAGCTCCAAAGCAAGCTGGGTCCAAGGTTCTCAATCGAGCCCAACATCTATGGATATCTACTCTAGTACCGCCATTGTCCGGATTACACTTTCAGCGTTCCCCACGTCGGTTGTGCTCGTTCGCCGTAAGCACGCTGACTTCAGAGTTCAACGCTCGCCAATGCACCAGTCATATAAGCGCATGACAGTAGAATCTCCGACGCAGCCGCGCCACGGACTTGCAGTTGTGCAGGGCATCGCGTAGGGCGGTATCTCAAGCGTTAAGCAAGCCGATCTTTGCTTACGGAGCACCCCCGGGGCCTTTCGATTTTCATAAATTAGTGTAGCGCCGGACCTCACGCTTCAGGGCAAGGGCTGTGCCCTCGGGCTCGGTTTCCCCGCCTTCCGCGCTGCGCTTGTGCAGGCGGGTGATGCCCCTCCGATCCCTCGCCCTTCCGCTTAGAGGACTCCCCGCCGCTATTCCCTCGCCATCGAGGCCCCGCTGTGGCGGCCTCAAGAACTGAAAGGGAATCACGATGCCTACAAATCTCGATCGCGCTGAATGGGCAGCCGCCGCGCTCCGGCATTTTCAATGCACGACCGGCACCGACTACGACGATGCGTTGACCGATCTTCTCTGCGACCTTCGCCACTGGTGCAATCGCGAGAAAGTCAGTTTCGATTCGGCGCTCAACCGCGCGCAGGAACACTATGACGCGGAAACTTCCTATATGGCCACGTTCCACACCCCAGTGGGAATCGCGACGGAGATTTTCCATGCGGCGTCGCCGGAGGACGCCCTGGAACGAGCCAAGAAATTCCTTGAGGACGACGAGCTGAGCGAGGACCAACTTGATCCAGTCACCGAAGGCTTCTGCGTCCGGGAAATAATTATTTCGTCATGCGACGAAGGCGACCTCGCTTCCTGGATGACGTTCGAATATCGGGTAGAACAGGCCGCTCCCAAACTGCTCGCTGCGGCAGAAGCCGTTATCGGCTCATGGGAAAAGGGCGATCTCGCCGCCGCAGTCCGTGTGCTTGCGGCTGTTGTCGAAAAAGCGAAAGGCGGTTCAGCATGACCCGCCACAGCTCCAACGCGATCAACTCCGTCATGCTCGGCGACTGCGTCCGGCTCATGGCCGGACTGCCAGCCGAGAGCGTCGATTTCATCCTGACCGACCCGCCTTATCTCGTGAACTATCGCGACCGCTCCGGCCGGAGCATCGCCGGCGACGACGACGCCCGCTGGCTTCAACCGGCATTCGCGGAAATGCACCGCGTCCTGAAGGACGAGTCCTTCTGCGTCAGCTTCTACGGCTGGACCAAGATCGATCTCTTCATGGCCGCCTGGCGCGCGGCCGGTCTGCGGATTGTCGGACATATCGTCTTTCGCAAGGCATACGCCTCATCCGTCCGCTTCATGCGCTATCAGCACGAGCAAGCCTATCTGCTCGCCAAGGGGGATGTGTCCCCGCCGCGCGATCCGCTCTCCGATGTCATGGATTTTCCGTACTCGCACAACCGGCTGCACCCGACCCAGAAGCCGACCCAGGCGTTAGAACCGCTCATCCGCACCTTCTGCAAACCGGACGGCATCGTCCTCGATCCATTTTGTGGATCGGGATCCACCCTTGTCGCCGCCCGAAGCGCAGGCCGCCGTTTCATCGGTATCGAGCTTGACGGAGAGCATTTCCTGACCGCCTCGCGCCGCCTTCAGCCCTCGTCGCCTCTCCATGACACCGTGTAAGCCGGTTTATCGGTCAATCGACCGCGCCAACGTCCCGCCGCGAGCAGGCGATGAGCCTAAGTGTCGTCACCGCCGCTCTTCGTCGCTTTGCAAATCGTAAGAAGCCATGTCTGTTCCTTTCGAAAATTACTGTGAGTCCGCGCCATCAATTGCATCCTCGCCAAACTGAACCTATTTCAAGAGACCGAGTCGCAAGGGCGATGCCGCGTGTAAACAAAAATTTTCCCCTGCGCCCGCGTTCCCTACACAGCAAGCTGTTCGGGACCCCGGCGGGCGCATTCCTCGCGACCGCTTCGCTGCAAAATGCCTGCGGCCCTTACAGGTTTTATGTACACGCGCCAGTCCATGAAATGACGGTTCTTTGTCGAGGACGCATTGGGCGGCCTCACAAAAACGAAAGGAACTTAAACATGGCTACAATTGCACTTCTGACGAAACAGAAAGACGGCGGCTTCTCCGGAACGCTCATCCTCCCCTCGCTGACCGGCGTGAAGATCGTGTTGGCGCCGGTCGAAAAGCAGACCGAAAAAGGCCCGGCCTACCGCGTGACCATCGGCGCCTTCGAGGCCGGGGCGGCGTGGATGAAAACATCCAAGGCGGGAAAAGCTTATATCTCCGTCAAGCTCAGTGAACCGAGCTTCCACGGCGGCAGCATCTATCCAGTGCTGGTCAAGAGCGCCACGGCTGGATATCTCCTCGAATGGAATCCTCAGCCGATAAAGCGCCGTCCGGAACTGCACGCGGATGAACGGTTCTAACCCCTGGCGGCCCCGGCGAAAGCCGGGGCCGTTGTCATAGAGAAGGAGACTCACATGCTCGACATCGATCACATCGAACAAACAATCGCTAACTCCGAACCGCTTGAATCCTCCGAGCTGGACGACTTCGCGGACCAGGAGGAAATCATGTCCGCGCTCCAGGAGATGCTCGACCGCGAGCTTTATTAGCGACTACCTGCCGGAGCTTCAATCCCGAAGCTCCGGCATTTTTCTCAACACCACAGGAGACGTACATGCCCAACACCAATTGCCTCGAAGGAATTCGTTGCCCGAAATGCGGGCACGAGGACTCGTTCAAGGTTGAAGTCACGGTTCTCGTTTTGGTGGAAGACGAGGGCGTCACGGACGACTTGTCCGGTTCGGAATGGAACGAGGATCACTACTGCGAATGCGACAACTGCCAGCACTCCGGCACGATCAAGGATTTTAAGCTGCCCGATGCCTGACGAATATTGACGATCGGGCGGCCGCAAGGCCGCCCTTTTTTGCGCCCCTTCAAATCCCTAACCATACGAGCTGAAACGAGCCCTATCCTGGCGCAATCCTCTCTCCCCGCCAAGTCCGTTCCGTCCATCCCTGCATTTCGCTGACCGACCCTCGAAATTTTCGCCCCCGCTAGTCCAAACGCGTCAGACATCTTTGCTCCTGATCCCTGAGCCCGCGTCATCCATTGCAGGCTCGATTTTTGCGACCCTACAGCCGCTCGCGTCGCTATTGGGTCAATGGGATTCTCAGAAAGACAGATAAAATTTCCCGAGGTAAATTTTATTGCTTTCTGACCGGCTTTCTAAGCCTGAATCCCACTTGACCCGCTCCGTGCCGTCTGTGGCCGGTTCGCATCGAGCCCGCATGGCGCGGACTCAAAAGAGGAGGCAAAGATGTGCAAGGTTCTGAACGCGAAGCGGGTTGGCAAAAATCCGGGGCCTGGATGCGTTTATATTGGAAGGCCGAGCCGCTGGGGCAATCCGTTCGTCATCGGCCGCGACGGCACTCGCGACGAAGTAATCGCGAAGTACCGCGCTTGGGTCCTGGCGAAGCCGGACCTCATCGCGGCGCTCGGCGAGCTTCGAGCCAAGAACCTCGTTTGCTGGTGCGCGCCGGAGCGCTGCCATGCAGACGTGCTGCTCGAACTCGCCAACTTCTCGGAGTGATGGCCTGGCTGGAGTCCCGACCGCGCGAGCTGCAGCCAGCGCAATTGCATACCGGGGTATCCAACTGAAATCCCTCAAAGATTCCCGCTCGACGAATTCTTAGAATCTCAGCAGGCTTATGAGTTGCGGAGCCGAATCGCTCCGCACCACCACTTATCACGGAGTTATCGAAGCCCAAAAATAAACAACCCGCCTAGGAGGCGGGCTGCATATCGGTCGAAACCGGGAATTTTCTCGTGCGTCGCAATCACGAGAATCTCCCCAAATCGTCGTTTTAGCAAGACTGATTCTTGCGACGGGCGAACTCGCGCCGATTTTCGGCCCATCCGGGCGGTTGTTTTTACAACCGGAACGGAGAGAGAACCATGCCATTCGACTATCTTCCAGCCACGATCTGCGAATCACCTCGCCCGCGCCGCGAAAAACTCTTTCGCGAAAAGCGGGGCATTCCGCTTGATCGAAATGCCAAAGCCCGCATCTTCGCCTACGCCGAAGGCTATAACTTCAAGCACCGCCGCGAGGGCCAGCATCAAGGTCCGATCACCTGGGCTTATTTCCGCGTGCTGAAAGCCATGCTGTGGGGCTTCCACAACAACCGCACCGGCCATTGCTTTCCAAGCTACGAAAGCATCGCCGAGACGGCGCAATGTTGCCGGGACACCGTCTATGAAGCCATCAAGGTCTTGGAGTCGAGCGGCATCCTCGATTGGGTGCATCGCTTCGACAAAATTTTCGTGAAGGGAAGCTGGCAGGTGATCCGCTCGAGCAACGCATATCTGTTTCGCGATCCTTTGCCTTGCGGAACCATGCTTGATAACCATAATGGGTCGGAAAATCCCCCTGGAACTCTACCCACCCAAGAAAAGATTCTTAAGACACCTCCCAAAAACGGCGTTCTGGACCTAGAAAACTCCATGATCGCCACTCTGATCGGGCTGGGAAGAACTATCGGAGCTATACCAGTTTAGAAAAAGGAATTATTGGGCCGCGGCGGAGGCGCGGCAAGTTCCGCGCGCTGCACAGCGGCGCGCGCGTGCGCCCAAAGCTGGGCGCACGCGAAAGTGGCTTGGCGAGGAAGAAGGAGGACGACCATTACCATTTGCGTACAACTGCCAGGATGGGTATCACCGTTCGGATGCCTGCTGCGCGAGTCTGTCGTCCATAATTCCTTGGTTTATCATCCGTCTAGGGTAGTTCTTCCACCTTATCTCCCCGTCCAGCTTTCGAGGACCGACGTGATTGTTTACAGGCAGTTTCGCATGCCCTGTTGATTTTCCTTGATTCACGACACCGTCAAGAGTAGATATTCAAGTATATGGTGGAGCACGGCTCCAATTCGGCGCAGGAACCGCCAGACGCGGTTAGCGTAGGTGTTGATCGCAGCAAACGCCTCCGGCAATGGCTCCGCCTGCAAGGATATGTACTGCGCGGGTCGGGACTGAAGATGCTGCGGGTGTTTCGATTGAGAGGACGGATGAAAGCGGTGGACCTAAATAAGCTCGTTGAGCCCTACCTTGATTCAGGCTTGTATCTCGCCGTGAAGAGCGACAATACGAGCGTTGTGGCGACCGGCAAGACGATTAAGGATGCTGTTGACCAAGCTGCCGCTCAAGGTTGCTCGGAGCCGGTTATTATGCGAGCGCCGAGTCGCGAGGCAATGGAAAATAGCCTGCACCTCTGAAAGCCGCCGTGGCTGAGGTATTTCCTTATTCTCGGTTTTCTTCCCGGCCGGACACTCCTCCGGCAAAAGCTTTCCCGCGCGGACACGACAATCATCTACCGTTGGCCGATTTGAAGTTGAGGTTCGGACGCGCGACGAGTCCCCTTTTGAAGGTATTGGTCGATACAGGTTCTGCCTATTGTGTGTTCGGCCTGGATACCGCAGGAATACTTGGAATTAACGTGCGATCAGGAAATCTTAGGAAAGGCATCTGTGGGATAGGCGGCGCGAGCGTTGATCTCTATTTCTTCACAATCGAACTTGTTATGAATACGATAGTTGTGGATTGTTATGCAGGGTTTTTGGATCACAACTACCCAGGCAATCACATCTGGGTGGGTTTACTTGGCGAGTATGATTTTCTGACAAAAATGCCGGTTAATTTCGATGCGCCCGCTTTGCGGTTCACGATTGGCTAAGATATGCGAACGTTGGAGATAGGTCTCGGAGCAATATTCTTCTTAATTGGTCTCATCTTGGCGTTGAGCAAAAGCGCGAAGGGTGCAACTGTGTTGACAGTTTTGCTAGGCATTATTGGGGGCGGTGGCGGCATAATTTTTGGACAAGGCCATATTCCCTTTGTACCAAAGGACGCTTCGCCTGAGCAGCAGGCATCGAGCGCGGGAGCGATTTTGATTGCAATTGCGGGGGGAGCAATACTTGGATTGGCTGTCGGAATTATAAGTAAGGCCGTGGGGAGAAAGCGGGGAGTAGACATAGGAATAAACGTGGCGCAGCCGGACGTCGACGCTAATTCCAAGCTTTAAAATTACTAGTTTGCTAAAACGCTAACCTCGGCAAGCGAGCGGCTCCTGGGTGCGGTTCGACGATTTTGCTCAAGTAGGAGGGCAGCCCATCAAAGTGTCCCGCCCGATCGTCTCTAAGGGCTCATTGACGGCGAAGAGTCCCGCGAGATCCTCGGAGGGGCTACGCCAACTGCCTACGCCGAATCGACGCCGTCCATCGCCAAGATATACGTCCACCGCCAAAGCTCGTTGTCGTTGGCAAAGCTGCGCGTCGGCTTTCCGCTTCCGACCGCGTCCTGCACTTCCCATCGTCCGAACCGCCGCCGTTTAACCTCGTACCCATACTCCTTGAGCAGCCGCGCAACCGAGCCCATCTCGAAGAGTCGGTATTGCAGCGCCACCCAGCGAACATTTTCCGTGCGCGGAAAATGCGGATCGGGCCGTGCGCAGTGCAGGAAATCCCAATCCTGGTGATACACGATCCGCCTCGCGCATATCGGTGGAAAGTGCCCCATGATAATGCTGAAGTCTCCGCCCAGGCCGCGGACCTCGTCCGGATGAAAGAGCGGCCGGCTCATCACCTGCGTCGAGCTGCTGGTCGAGGTACCGACCTGCGAAAACGCGTCCTGCGTCGTCGAGACGTTCTGATGTTCAATGGTCCTCGTGCCCAACATCTTGCTGACATATTCCGCCGTGAAATTGTCCATGACGCCCATGCAAATCATCGCCTGCACGTTTCCGACCAGCGTTTCCCAATGGTCGGGATAGTCGCGCTTCAATTGATTGAGATCCTGCGCGAACGCCCATACGATCATGCCGAGGCCCGCCATCAGGCCATAGGCCTGCGCAACGGCGTTTAGCTTCCCGATCGTTCCGAACTCGTCCAGCATGAAAAGCGCCGGAAGTCCTGACGGATTTTGCGATCCACGCCGCGCGACTGCGCGGATCGCGACCGACACCATAAGCCTCAGCCATCTGGCGTAAGTCTCCAATTTGTCGGGCGGCAGCACCAGGTAGATCGACACGTTCCCGTGGCACAATTCATCAAAACTGAAGTCAGAGGCTGCCATGTTTCGCGCCAGAACCGCGCTATCGAGAAAGGCTGTCTGCGTGCGCGCCGTCGACATCACCGAATCGATCTCCTTGCTATCGCCCTCGAAGCGGCCCAGCTTTGTTTTCGCGATGCTGCCCCGGTCCAATTTCTGCGCGTCTTTGATCGCGATCTGCAATTCCGGCCCCGGAAGACACAAGAGACCGCGCACGAGTCCGAGCGAAGCCTCGGCGTGGTATTGAGGGCTCTCGACCACGAAGGCGATGAGGCCCGCCACCAGCTCGCGGGCGCTCTCGTCCCAATGCGGCTCCCGGCTGCTCTGGGTAATGATGAGCGCATCCGCCAGATAGGCGAGATCGTCGACATACTCGTCGGATTCGGGATCGAGGACGGAGAGCGGATTGAACCGGGCGATGGATTCGGTCACTCCCGCCATTGCGCCATAGCGGCGATTGACCTCGCCCCACGGATCGACGATGAGCGTTTTCTGGCCGAGCGCGCGCCTACGGTGCTCGGCCGTAATCCATGCGGCTTCGGCCTTCGGATCGATGACGAGAACCGATCCCCGGTAGGTGAGAAGGTTCGGGATAATGAGCGAGACGCCCTTCCCGGACCGGGTCGGCGCGACCGTGAGCATGTGCTGCAGGGGAGCGCGCACATGCATGTAGCCGCGATTATTTTGGCCCTCTCCGAGCAGCAAGAAATTTCCCTGCATGGCGGAGCCCGCATTCCCGATCGGCTGGTAGCGCCAGCATCCGATGTCCGTACTCCACGCCGCCGATCCGAGCAAATTGGACATGAAGACGCCTCCTTACTTACGCGAACCCACCGGTCGAGCCATCGGGTACGGAATCTCGTAGGCGAGCCCGGGGATGCAATCCATATACTCGCCGCCGAACTCCGAGCGATCCTGCGCCCCCGTTTTCGGATCGTAGAGGTAGACCCCGACGCAGGTGGTCGGGGGAGTAACGCCCCCTTGCACGTAGGACGACCCGATTAAGAGAATGCGCGGCCCGTTCCAAAGCGTCGCCGTCAGGCGCGTTCCGAACGTCGCATGAGCGAACATCGCGGGCCTCACGACCGCGTCGATGCGTTCCTCGTCATAGTTGGAGCACCAGGTGTAGAGCCAACCCAGCCCATACAATCCAAAAACGACGGCGAGGATAACCATGCTCACGCTCCAACGCCGGCTGCGCTTGCGAATCTTGGCCTCCCCCGGCACGATCGGAACGCCTTGTGGAAGCGGCGGAACGAACCGATGCGGTCTTGCAGCGCCCTGGGCTGGCCATGTGGATGGTTGCTCTGACATAAATGTGTCCAGTCCAGCGGCGCGCGGCGCTTATCGCGCCTGCCGCTTCTCCTGGCCGGACTGATTTTCGTTGGCCGCCTTCTTAGGTTCGACTGCGGCTTGCTTCGCAGCC
>Ga0302325_10029804_pt1 | contig 11270 bp, 10 predicted proteins | sample Palsa_T0_2_FD_201948 | JGI IMG/M metagenome (GOLD analysis project Ga0302325, IMG submission 201948) | Peat permafrost microbial communities from Stordalen Mire near Abisko, Sweden - Palsa_T0_2 | ecosystem: Environmental > Terrestrial > Soil > Palsa > Peat permafrost | place: Sweden: Abisko...
CACTCATAGGGTTTGAAAACACTCCCTAGTCCACCTGGAGCGTGGTCTTCCGGACGTCGACGGAGGATTTCCCGACGAGGACCTCGAAGTCGCCCGGCTGGACGGTGCGGTGCATGCCGATGTCATAGGCCTCGAGCTTGTCGGGCGTGAGGGCGAAGGTGACCGTGCGGGTCTCTCCCGGATTGAGCGAGACCCGCTGGAAGTCCTTCAGCTCCTCGACCGGCCGGGTCGGCATGCTCACGACCGCGTGGATGTAGAGCTGGACGATCTCGTCGGCCTTGACCGCGCCCGAATTCGTGACGTCAACCGAGACCATGGCGGTACCGGCCTGGGCGATCGTGGCGGGCGTCACCTGGAGGTTCTTGTAGTCGAATTTCGCGTAGCTCAGCCCGAAGCCGAAGGGATACAGGGGCGTGGAGTCGGCCAGGACGTAGTCGCGCATGCGCGAGGGCTTGTGGTCGTAGTAGTCGGGGATCTGACCGACCGAGCGCGGGAACGTCACGGTCAGCTTCCCGCTCGGGCTCACCTTGCCAAAGAGCACGTCGGCCACGGCCTGGCCGGTCTGCTGGCCCGAGTACCAGCACTCGACGATGGCATGGGCGTTCTCCTGGAGGTCATTCACGGCGAGCGGGCCGCCGTTGATGAGGAGCACCACGACGGGCTTGCCCGTGGCGAGCACCGCCCTCGCCAGGTCGTGCTGCCGTCCGACAAGCTCGAGCGTGTCCCGGTCCCCGAGATGGTCCACGCTCCAGGCCTCGCGGCGCAGGAGCTCGTTCTCGCCGAGGACGAGGATGACGGCGTCGCTCCTGAGCGCGGCGCCCACGGCCTCGTCGATCAGCGTGCTGTCGTCCGCCGCGTCATTCATCACCGGGTTCTCGTTCACGAGCCAGCCCGACGCGTGGTTCGCCGTCAGCTTGCAGCCCTCGGCGTAGAGCACCTTCATCGAGGCGCCCGCGAATTCCCTCACGCCCTGCAGCACGCTCACGCCGTGCATCGGGACCGCCGAATAGCCGCCGAGGTGGATGTCCGCCGCGTTGGGCCCAATCACCGCGAGGTTCTTTATCTTGGAGGCGTCCAGGGGCAGGACGTGGGCGTCGTTCTTGAGGAGAACGATCGCCTCGTCCGCGGCCTCCCGGGCGAGTGCCTTGTGCTCGTCGCTGTTGGTCACCTTGTCGAACAGCCCCGGATCGGTGTAGGGATTCTCGAACATGCCGCAGAGAAACTTGACCCGCAGCACGCCCGACGCGGCGCGGTCAATCGACGCCATCGAGACCTTCCCGGCCCTCTCATCGTCGGCGAGCTTCGAGAAGCACCGTCCTTTGCCGCCAAGGTCGTAGTCGAGGCCCGCCTCGAGGGCCATGATCCCCGCCTCGTTCGGGCCCGCCGCGGCATTGTGATTCTGATAGAGCACGTCGATGCCGCCGCCGTCGCTCATGACGTAGCCGTCGAAGCCCCAGTCGCTGCGCAGGATCTCCGTCAGCAGCTTGTGGTTCACGTGATTGGGCACGCCGTCCCACTCGTTGTAGGACGCCATGAGGGAGTGCGCATGGGCGACCTTGACGGCCATCTCGAAGGGATAGAGGTGAGTCATGCGGAATTCCCTGTCGCCGAAGCTGAGCGGGGCGATATTGCGGCCGCCCTCCGACTGGCCGTGACCCGCGAAATGCTTCAGGGTCACCTCGACATGCTGCTGGTCGATGGTGGCGGCGCGGCCCTGAAGGCCGAAGACGGCGGCCATGCCGATCCTCGAGACGAGATACGGGTCCTCGCCGTAGCATTCCTCGAAGCGGCCCCACCTGGGGTCGCGCGCGAGGTCGAGCACGGGAGAGAGCACCTGCCTCACCCCGTGCGCGCTCGCCTCCTGCGCCGCCGCGGTGAAGACCCGCTCGACGAGCGCCTGGTCCCAGGTGCTGCCGAGGGCGATGGCCGCCGGAAAGCTCGTGGCGCCCGCGGCCATGTACCCGTGGAGCGCCTCGGCCATGGAGAACACCGGGATGCCCAGCCGCGTTTTCTCCTTCATGTATTTCTGGACGGAGTTCATCCGCAGGATGCGCTCGCGGGGATCGCCGGCGAACCGGTCGCCCCCGAGCCCTCCCGGGGGCAGGACCCAGACGGAGCCCGCGCCGTTGTTCAGGCCGGCCGCATCCCCGGCGCCGACAAAATTCCCCTTCTCATCGAAGGCGTGAGGGTCTCGCGACAGGAATCCCTGCAGCTGCGCGACTTTCTCCTCAAGCGTCATGCGCTGGAGCAGGTCCTTCACCCTCGCGTCGATCGGCTGGGAAGGGTCCTGATAGGGAGCCGCCGGAACGGCCTGGGCGGACGCCGAGACCGCGAGGAGGATCGATGCCAATAGGCGGAGGGGGGTCTTGTGGGTCATGGGATTTTGAAATCGGGGGTTTCCCGCGGCGACTATTCCGCGTGCGACTTGTAGAGTATCGTCTGCGTGTCGCTCTTGCCGTCGGGCCTGGGTCCGATCGACTGGGTCTGCGCGACGACCTCGATCGCCGTGTGATCGAAGTCGGAATTGCCCGAGGAATTCAGGATGTGGACCTGGGAGATCGAGCCGTCGGCGGCGAGGAAAAACTCCACGCGTGCCTCCAGCTTGTCGCTGACGTTTTCCGCGGGGACGGCATTTTCCCGGATCCTGTTTGTCAGCATCTGGAAGTAGGCCTCGAGCTCGCTGCCCTCCTCCCTCGTGAGCGCATTTCCACCGGCGCCCCCGACCTTGTTGTCCGTGGAGCCGCCCAGCACGCCCTGGCGGATTCCCTCGGCGTCGATGTGAGCGACCCTGTCCGCCCGCGCCGCGGCCTCCTCCTTCTTGAGCTCGGCCTCCCTTTCCTTCTCGTACCTGGCCTCGAGCCGCTTTTCGCGCCTGGCCTCGACCCGCTTCAGCTCGGCGACAAGGTCCACCGGCTTGGGGGGTTTTGCCGCCCTCGGGGGAGCGGGAGCGGTCTCCGGCGCCGACTGTATCGGCGGCGCCTCGGCCTTGGGCGCAGGGGCTGGCGGTTCGGCGCGGGGCGCGGGCGCAGGCCGGAGCTTCACCCCGCCGGGGCTCCCGAGCGCGGGTGCCGCCGTGGCCGCGTAGTTGTCGCCCGCGCCGGCGACGAGTTCCAGGATTTTCGGCTCGTCCTTCACCACGCTGCTGGCGGCGTAGCTGAAGAACAGGACAAGCGCGATCACGCCGCCGTGCAGCAGGGCGGAAAGGCCGTAGGCGCCGGGGGACTGCGCGCTCATTTTGACGGTGTCTGCGTGTCGAATGTAAACTTGAGGAGATTCACCTGCTTGAGCTCGTCCATCAGCGCGACGATCTTCTCGTAGGGAACCTTGGCGTCGCCGCGAATGCGAATGACGGGAGGCTTCGTCTCGGCGGCATAGAGCCTGAGCCGGCTCTTCAGCTCGGCGGCCGAAACCGGCGTCGTCCTCTCGTCCAGGTAGGTGTTGCCCTTCGAGTCGATCGAGATCGCGACGTAATGGGTGCTCCGGTCGGGCTTCTGCTGAAGGCTCTTCGACTCGGAGGGCAGCGTCACCGGGATCGTCTGCTCCTGGTTGATCAGGGGCGTCGCGATCATGAAGATGATCAGGAGCGTGAAGCCCAGGTCGATCAGGTTGGTCACGTTCATCTCGGCGATAGGATGGGACTGCCTGGGTCTCTTGAATGTCCTGGCCATCGTGGTGGGATCCCGCCGCGGGTCAGTTCGACTCGAGCTCGAGCCTGTCCGCGAGCGAGCTTGCGTAGTTTTCGAGCTCCGTGATGAGCTGCTTTGTCATTGCGAACAGCATGTTGTACCCGAACAGGCACGGGATGGCGACGAGGAGCCCCGAGATCGTGGTCAGGAGCGCGGCCGAGACGCCTGGCGCCAGGGTCTGGATGCTTGCGGTCTGCTGGACGGAGACCGCGCTGAACGCGTCCATCACGCCCCACACCGTGCCGAGCAGGCCGAGGAACGGCGCGCCGGAGACTATTGACGCCAGGAAGATCATGTTGGCCTCGTACCGGAGCGTCTGGCGGGCGAGCGCGCGCTGGAGGGCGTTCTCGGAGTGCTCCAGCCGGAAGCGCAGCGTGTCCATGCCCTTCTCCTTGCCGATGGCGGCGGCGCGCCAGTAGGCCTCGACCGCGTCGCACAGGAGATCCGCGTAGGGGATGTCGCGCCGCTCCTTCAGCGACTCGGGAACCTCGAGGAGGTGCTTCTGGTCGCGGAGGTGCCGGTCGAAGGAGTGGTTCAGCCGGCGCAGCGTCTTGAGCTCGTGCCTCTTTCCGAACATGACCGCCCATGCGATGACGCTGAAGACGGCCAGGCCGCTCGTGATCACCTGCCCGACGATGTCGCAGTGCTCAAAGACGTCGATGATGTTGGCCGCGGCAAAAACGGGGGCGAAATTCACGGACATGGCGGCAGCGTTGAATGAATTTCAGGATTCGTCCATTGGAATTCAAAGCTTACTCGCCAAACACCGCTAATCCCCCCAACCTCCACCTTCCATGGTCCTGAAGGCAAGACACACCGGCAAACTCATCTCATTCGAGGGCTCCGAGGGCAGCGGGAAGACCTCGCAGATCGCCCGCCTCGCCAGTCGCCTCCAGAAGCTGAGGCGCGACGTGGTCACCGTGCGCGAGCCCGGCGGCACCGAGATCGGCGAGCAGATCCGGAACATCATCGTCCACAATTCCAAGGGCGACGAGATGTGCCCGGAGACGGAGCTCCTTCTTTTCGCGGCGGCGCGGGCCCAGCTGGTGCGCGAGGTCATCGCTCCCGCGCTCATGAGGGGGGCGATCGTGCTCAGCGACCGCTACCTCGACTCGTCGACCGTGTACCAGGGCATCGGCCGCAACCTGGCCGCCGACCCGGTCAACCAGATCAACCGTTTCGCCGTGGGCAACGTGATGCCCGACCTGACGATTGTCATCGACGTCCCGACCAAGGTCGGCCTTGCGCGCATCCACCAGCGGGCCTCGGACCTGCCGGACCGGATGGAGCGCGAGAACATCGATTTCTACAACAAGATCCGCGAGGGGTACCTCGTGCTCGCCAAGGGCATGCCGGGACGCCTCGTCGTGGTGGACGGCTCCGCGGCCGAGGCGGCGACGGAGAAGAAGATCTGGGAAGTGGTCAAGGCCCGGATCGCAGGATGACTTCGGGCGCGGTCCCATGGCCGCCCGCGTTCGCGGGCACGCCGGCCGTTGCCGTCATCGAGAGGGCGATCGGGCGCGGGCGCCTCTCCCACGGTCTGCTGCTGGCCGGCGACGATCCCGAGGGACTGTCGGCGGCGGGCCTCGCGCTCGCGGACCGGCTCCTGAACCGCGGGCCCGACCGGGCGTCGCACTTTGCGCCCGATCGCCACCCGGACTGCTTCCAACTGCGCCCCGCAGGGAAGGCTCGCTTCATCAAGGTCGATCCGGTGCGCGAGCTCATCGGCCGTATCAACGTCACGCCGGCAGTCTCCGACCACAAGGTCGCCGTGCTGCACGATGCCGACCGCATGAACGCGGCGGCGGCAAATGTCCTCCTGAAGACGCTGGAGGAGCCTCCGGCCGACACGACGATCCTCCTGCTGACGGCGCGGCCCCACGCGCTCCTGCCCACGATCCGCAGCCGCGTGCTCCATTTCCGCTTTCCGGGAATGGCCACGGCGGTTCCCCTGCCCGAGTGGGAGGGCTGGCTCGGGGACTACCGCGCCTGGCTCGGGCGCCTCGGACAGGGCGTCGCCGCGGGGCGCGCGGCCGCGGATGGAATCTTCTCCCTCTACGGACTGGTGGCCCGCTTTGGCCTGATGCTGGACAAGGCCTCGTCCGCCGAGAGCGCCCGCCGCAGGGAGTCCATGCCGGAGGGGATCGAGGACGACGAGGTCGACGCCATCGAGGCCGAGGTCACGGTCGGCCTGCGCCACAGGATGTTCGCGGGGATCGAGGTCGCCACCCGGACCCACGCGAACGAGCTGCTCGCGGCCGGCGACGCGGGAAGCCGCCGGTTCCTGGCGGCCTCGGTCGACAGCCTGGAGCGCGCCACGGGACTGCTGCGGTTCCACCTGAACGAGTCGGCGGCCCTCGAGGACTTTCTCCTGGCTTCCCTCAGGATCTGGACGAGGCGCTGAGCATTGCCGCGCCAAAGACGCCCGCGCTGTCCCCGAGCGTCGGCCTCAGGAATTCCGTCCGCAGCTCCGTGTTGAAGACATTCTTCAGGACGGCGCGGCGCGTCACCTCCTCGTAGAGGATGGCGATGTTGCCGACGCCGCCCCCGATCACGACGGCGTCGGGGTCGAGGATGTTGATCACGGCGGCGATGGCCTCGCCGAACCTGGAGCTGAGCCGGCGCAGCGTCGCCTTCGCGGCGGGTTCGCCTGCCCCGGCGCGCTCCACGATCTCGGGCATGCGCGCCTTGCGCCCCGTGCGCTCGCGGTAGTGCCGCTCGAGCGCCGGCCCGGAGAGGACGGTCTCCACGCAGCCGGACCGGCCGCAGTAGCACGGCGTGCGCTCCCCGCAGATGGGATTGTGGCCCCATTCGCCCGCGATCCCGTGAAGGCCCTCGAGAACATGCCCGTTGACGACGACGCCCCCGCCGCAGCCCGTCCCCAGTATGAGCCCCACGACCACGCGCCGGTTGCGGCCGGCGCCGAACATGGCCTCGGCGAGAGCGAAGCAGTTGGCGTCGTTCGCCACCGTCGCCTCAACCCCCAGCGCGGCGCCCATGTCCTCACGGATGGGGTGGCCGTTCAGGCAGGCCGTGTTGGAGTTCTTGAGGACGCCTGTGCGCGGATCGATGACGCCCGGGGTCCCGAACCCGATCCACTCGGGCCTTTTCACCCCCGACTTGCGCTCGAGCATCCGCACCAGCCGGACGACCTGCGTGACGACGTGCGCGTATCCCTTCGAGCTCTCGGTCGGAACCCTCAGGCGGCAGAGCGCATGATCCGGCCGCCGGGGGTCGATCACGGCTCCCTCGATCTTGGTCCCGCCCAAATCGACGCCGAAAAGGCTCATGGCCCTACACCACGCGGTTGAGCCGGATGACGTCCGAGTAGTAGCGCGACGAAACCTTGGGCGTCCGCTTCTGCGTGGCGAAGTCCACGTGGACGATCCCGAACCGGCGCGTGTAGCCATCCTCCCACTCGTAGTTGTCCATGAACGACCACACGAAGTACCCCTTCACCGGCACGCCGTCCCTGATCGCCCGGTGCAGCTCCCCCAGGTAGCTCCGGAGGAACTCGCGGCGGTGGAGGTCGAGGACCTCCCCATTCACGACGGGCTCGGCATCGTAGCCGCAGCCATTCTCGGTCACGTAGATCCCCTTCACGTCGTAGTTCTCGTGCGCGAACCGGAGCCCCCAGTAGATCGCCTGGGGCATGATGTTGAGCCACCGGCTGTCGGCCCGCGGGAAGTTCTTCGGGAAGGGCACGACCTCGTACTTCGCTCCCTTGCGCGCCCGCACGAAGAAGCCCGTGTAGAGGTTGAGGCCGAGGAAGTCGGTGGGGGCCGAGATGAGCCTAAAGTCGCCCGGCGCGACGACAGGCGCATCCTTCCCCACCCGCTTCAGGTAGTCCTTCGAGTAGCTTCCGCGGTAGATGGGGTCCAGGACATGGAGGTTCTTCTCCACATACCACGCGTTCGCGGCCTCGATGTCGGCTTTCGTCTCCGTCACCGGGACGCACACGTCGCAGTTGTCGGTGATCCCGACGCGGGCGCCCCTGCCTCCGTGGGCCCGGACCGCGCGCACGCCGTGCCCGTGACACAGGAGCGCGTGGTGGAACGTCTGGTTCACCACCTGGGGGGACTCGTTGCGGCCCGGCGCCTTGAAGGCCCCCGGGCCGTAGCCGAGCATCGTGAAGCATCGGATTTCGTTCACCGTGATCCAGTTCTTCACCCTTGCGCCGAAGGCCTTCACGACGGTGTCCGCGTAGATCGCGAACGCGTCAACCGTCACGCGGCTCGTCCAGCCTCCCCGGTCCTCCAGAGACTGGGGCAGGTCCCAGTGGAACAGCGTCACGTAGGGCGTGATCTTGTTCTTGGCCATCGAGGCGAACAGGCGGTGATAGAAGTCGAGGCCGGCCTGGTTGACCGCGCCGTCCCCGTTGGGGTAGATCCTGGGCCACGCGATCGAGAGGCGGTAATTCCTGATCCCGAGCGAGCGCATGAGCGCGAAGTCAGCGTCGAAGCGGTTATAGTGGTCGCAGGCCACGTCGAGCGTGTCCCCGTTCAGCACCTTTCCCGGCTTGCGGCAGAACCTGTCCCAGATCGACTCGCCCTTCCCGTCGGCGAATGCGGCACCCTCGACTTGCGGCGCCGCCGTGGCGGCGCCCCAGACGAAATTTTTTGGATATGTGAGATTAGATTTGGGCATGCATCTGTCGACCAGCGCAGTTTCGGGCACCTCTCTCGACCAAAAACGCACTAGGCGATCTGATAAGGGGTTATGAGAGGCAATCTTTGGGATTGCCAGTGGCAGGCATTCGTTCTGTTTACGGGTAAATCGCTTGCAAGGATCATTTTTGAGCCAATGTGCGTGATGATGATAACGCAATACCAATCATAATTTTATGGCCCAGGTAACCCTAGAAAACCTCAGCAAGATTTATCCCGAGAAAGGCGGTCCCGGCGTGTCCGCCGTGAAAAGCATCAGCCTTCAGATAGCGGACCGGGAGTTCATGGTGCTCGTGGGACCTTCCGGCTGCGGAAAGTCCACGACGCTGCGGATGATAGCGGGCCTGGAGGAGATCTCCGAGGGAACGGTGAGCATCGGGGGCCACGTCGTCAACGAGGTGCTGCCGAAGGACCGCGACATCGCGATGGTCTTCCAGAACTACGCCCTCTACCCGCACATGTCGGTCTACGAGAACATGGCGTTCGGCCTGAAGCTCCGGAAGTTCCCGAGGGCCGAGATCGACGCCCGCGTGCGCGAGGCCGCGGTCATGCTGGGACTGGAGCCCCTCCTCGCCCGCAAGCCGAAGGCGCTTTCAGGCGGCCAGAGGCAGCGCGTGGCCCTCGGCCGCGCGATCGTGCGCAAGCCCAAGGTGTTCCTTTTCGACGAGCCGCTCTCGAATCTCGACGCCAAGATGCGCGTGTCGACGCGCACCGAGATCTCCAAGCTGCACGCCAGGCTCGGCGCCACGATGATCTACGTGACCCACGACCAGGTCGAGGCCATGACGATGGGCGACCGGATCTGCGTCATGAAGGACGGCAACATCATGCAGGTGGCGGCGCCCCTCGAGCTCTACAACCACCCGAGCAACCTCTTCGTCGCGGGCTTCATCGGCTCGCCCCCCATGAATTTTTTCAGGGGGACGCTGCGCAGGGCCGGGGACCACGTCTCGTTCGTCGAGGACAACGCGGTCGGCGCACCGCTCACGGTCGCCCTGGACGAGACGCTGGCCGGGCGCTCGTCCTCCCACCTTGACAAAGCCGTCGTGTTTGGCGTCCGGCCCGAGGCCATCCACGACACGCTCACGGTGGCCTCTCCCGATCCCGGGCGCACGGCCGACGTCAAGGTCGAGGTGTCCGAGCCGATGGGCTCGGAGACGCTGCTCTACCTGGACACGGGCGCCACGTCGTTCATCGCGCGGGTCAGCCCGACCGACAGGTTCGAGGCGGGCCAGAAGGTCCAGGTGACCTTTGACCTCGCCCACGCCCAACTCTTCGACGCCACGACGGAGCTCGCGCTCCGCTAGCTCAGCCGTTGCCTTAGGGCTTCGAGGCGCCGCATTTCGCGAGGCCGACCATGACCGCGCCGAACGCGACCATGACCATGCCCCACCAGAGGTTCACGTTCATGCCCAGCGAATGGGCCGCGTAGATTTCCGGGCCTGAGACGACCCCGTAGACTGCGAGGATGCCTCCGACGACGAGGAACAGGAAGCCGATCGGGTAGCGTATGTCTAGATTCATGGCGTGTTTTTGCGGGTTACCAGAAGATGATGTTGAGGATGAGCGTCAGGAGGAGAACCAGGGCGCCAAATGGGGCGATGCGCTTCCAGAACGGGGTTCCTACCTCACCCTTGTCCTCGTGCGGCGTGAGCGACCAGACGAGCCCGCGCAGCTGGGCGTCGCTCTTGCGCGAGGTGGTGGCGAGGGAAATGACGATGGTGGCCCCAAAGCAGGTGCACCAGGCCCAGATCGCCGTCCAGAAGTTCTGCGCCATGCTGCTCGGGTAGACGTGCTGCACGGAGCCGAGCCACCCTCCCATGGTGAGGGAGGTCTCCCCGAAGGGCACCGTCAGGCCGTGGTGAGCGGCGGCGGCCGCCGTGCCGAGCACGAGGCCCCAGAAGGCGCCGTGGCCGGTCGTCCGCTTCCAGAACATGCCCAGCAGAAACGTGGCAAACAGGGGCGCATTCACGAACGCGAACACAAGCTGCAGCACGTCCATGATGTTGTTGTACGCGGCCGCCATGTACGCCGTGGCCACGCTGAGCGCGATGCCAAAAACCGTCGCCAGCCGCGCGACCAGGAGGTAATGGGAGTCCGGCTTGTCCTTGGCGAAGTACGTCTGGTAGATATCGTATGTCCACACAGTGTTGAACGCGGTCACGTTGCCCGCCATGCCCGACATGAACGAGGCCATGAGCGCCGTCATCCCCAGGCCCAGCATCCCGGTCGGGAAGTAATGGCCCAGCATGTAGGGTACCACCATATTGTAGTTGTACGAGCCGTTCATCACCGGGAGCGAAAATCCGCCCGTGGCGCCGTGCGCCGCCTGGTTTGTGAGCACGATCGCGATCATTCCGGGCACGATCACGAGGAACGGGAAAAGCATCTTCGGAATCGCCGCGATCAGGGGGGTGCGCCTCGCGGCCGACATCGAGCTGGCCGCGAGCGCCCTCTGGACCACGAGGAAATCGGTGCACCAGTAGCCGAACGAAAGGACGAAACCCAGGCCCATCACGAGACCGATCCATTCGACGCCCATCGGATTCTGCGAGGGTGATCCGATGTGGCTCCACGTCTCGCTCCATGCGCCGGCCGCGAAGTGCTGCGACGTGGCCACATCCGCGAGCTTCGCCTTGAGGCCGCTCCAGCCGCCGACGTCCTTGAGCCCCAGGAACACGAGGGGCGCGAATCCGAACACGATCATGAAGAACTGCAGCACCTCGTTGTAAATCGCCGAGGTGAGACCGCCGAGGAAAATGTACGCGAGCACGATCACGGCCGAGATCGCGATGCTCGAGTTGAAGCTCCAGCCGAGGAGGAGCCCCATGAGCTCGGCCATCGCATACATGGAGATGCCCGAGGAGAAAATCGTCATCACCGCGAAGCTGAACGCGTTGAAGCCGCGCGTCTTCTC